>Ga0187817_10001692_pt1 | contig 10987 bp, 12 predicted proteins | sample NC_wetland_sal_i_17_FD_132431 | JGI IMG/M metagenome (GOLD analysis project Ga0187817, IMG submission 132431) | Wetland sediment microbial communities from Neuse River Estuary, North Carolina, USA - SO4_2 | ecosystem: Environmental > Aquatic > Freshwater > Wetlands > Sediment | place: USA... | reverse complement strand
GCCGATCTCGCGCTCGGCCGGCCGGATTTTCGCGCCGCCGAACGTACCTTCCAATTGCTGACGCAGGTGGCAGGGCGCGCGGGGCGCGGCGAATTGCCGGGAGAAGTCTTCGTCGAGACGTATTACCCGGAGCACTACGCAATTCAGTACGCGGCGGCGCAGGACTACGCGTCGTTCTACGAGAAAGAGGCGGAGTTTCGGCGAATGTTGCGCTACCCGCCGTTCACGTCGCTGGCGAACGTGGTGGTGCGCGACCGCAAAATCGAGAACGCCATTCGCTGGTCGCGCGCGCTGGCGGCGTATTTCGCTCCGTGCGAAAAGCGCGGCGTGAAGGTGCTGGGCCCGGCGGCGGCGCCGCTAGCCCGGCTGCGGCGGGAGTATCGCTTCCAGTTTGTGCTGAAATCGCCGCAGAGGGCCGCGCTCGGGCAGGCTCTGGCCGGCTGCCTCGATTTTTGCGCCTCAAAGGAAATTCCGGAAACCGCCGTCATCATGGATGTGGACCCTACGAGCTTGTCGTAGCGATCACGGACTCGTGGCGGGCCAGGGCGTGAAGCACAAGAGGAAGATCACGAGCGCGGCGAGGGCCCACAAGCGGCGCGAAACGCCGAGCGGCTGCCAGCGATCGAGCAGCGGCGGATGGCGGTAGCGCAGCGAGAGGACCGTCAAAATCACGCCCCACAGGATCCAGCCTTGCCAGCAGTAGAGACCCAGCGCAACCAGCGCCAGAGAGGCGGCCAGCGAAATGCGCTGGTGAAACCGACTGGCCACGCTATAGAGGATGTGCCCGCCATCGAGCTGCGACACCGGAAGCAAATTCAGCGCCGTGGCGAACAATCCGACCCATGCCGCGCGTCCCACGGGATCGAGCAGCAATGAGGCGGGGGCTGCGCCAGGATGAAACCAGGCGATGAACAAACGCACGAGCGGCGGCGTGCCGAAGAGGACCCCGTCGTGCGCGGCGCCGGGAACGATCTTCGACACAGCGACCGCATAGGCCATCGCCGGCACGGCAATCACAAATCCTACCAGCGGGCCCGAGAAGCCGACGTCGAAGAGCGCGCGCCGCGTGGGGATGGGCGAGCGGATGCGGATGAACGCGCCAAAGGTTCCGAATAGAGTGGGTGCAGGAATGAAATAGGGATAGGTCGCGTCAATGCCGTAATATTTGCAGGTGAAAAAATGACCGAGCTCGTGCGCGAGCAAAATCCCCAGCAGCGTGAAGGAAAATGGAATTCCGAGCGCGAGAATCCGGGGATGCGTGAACGGCTGCAGCAGCATGGGAACGAGATCGGGGTTGTCCGAGAAGGGCTCGCGGTTTTGCGCGTAGGAGCGCGCGAATTCCGCGCCGACGGCGAGCGTCGAAACCACGGTAAGCAAGAAAAGCACCAGCGGCGTCCAGAGCCGGCGCCGCGGTGAGGCCGCGGGCCGCAGATCCGCGGGAGGCGGAAAAGGCCCTTCGTAAATTTCGACCGGGATGTGGCTGTTTCCGTTGCCGCTACTCTCGCGGAAGCTCATGTCGTTTCGATGCGTGGTTCCTCAGGGATGATGCGTCTTGCCAAGAGATTCTATGGCCGCCGCGCGCGGGGCGGCCTTGGGCCAAGCGAAGGGTCAGGATTTCGCGGATGAAACGGGAAGCGCCTGAAGTTCCTTGCCGGGTTTGAATCGGACCGCTTTGCCGGGCGGGATGCTCACCTGCTGTCCGGTGCGCGGATTGCGCCCGATGCCGGTCTTGCGCGGCTTGACGTTGAAGACGCCGAAGCGGCGAAGTTCGATGCGGTCGCCGCGGCCGAGGGCGTTCTTCATGGCTTCGAAGATGGCTTCGACCGCCTGTTCGGCTTTGTTCCGCGTGACGCCGGTTTTTTGGACGACGGCGTTGACGATGTCGAGCTTGATCACATGAGCCTCCGAGCGCCGGAACTCCATGCTAGACATGGCTTTGCAGGTTGTCAAGCGCCTCGCCGTGAGATACACTGCGCAGCCTGCCTGCCGCTCGGTCGCCGGAATCGAGCGCGGGAAGGATTCCAGGGGGCGAGAATGGCGGTGAAATCCGACAAGTGGATTCGCAGGATGGCGCTCGAACACAAGATGATCGAGCCGTTCGAGGACCATCAAGTGCGCGACGGCGTGATCAGCTACGGAGTCTCCTCCTACGGCTACGACATGCGCGTGGCCGACGAATTCCGCATCTTCACCAACGTCAATTCCACGATCGTCGATCCCAAGCACTTCGACGCGAAGTCCTTCGTCGAGTTCAAGGGCCCGGTGTGCATTATTCCGCCCAATTCCTTCGCGCTGGCACAATCGGTGGAATATTTTCGCATTCCGCGCAGCGTGCTGACGATTTGCGTGGGGAAATCCACCTACGCGCGCTGTGGAATCATCGTCAACGTGACGCCGTTCGAGCCCGAATGGGAAGGCTACGTCACGCTCGAGATCAGCAACACTACGCCGCTGCCGGCCAAAATCTACGCCAACGAGGGCCTCTGCCAGGTCGTCTTCTTCGAATCCGACGAAATCTGCGCCGTTTCCTACAAGGACAAAAAGGGCAAATATCAGTCGCAGCAGGGGATTGTCCTGCCGAAGATTTGACGGAATGCCGCGCGATTCCTTCGAGCCGTCGTTTGACCGGGCTGTGCGCGGCCCCTTATAATTGATGTTCTGGCTGGGCGCGCAATGTTGCCCTGCAACAACCGCGCCCTGGCCTTCCGCGAGGGGCAGGAAAACTCCAGAAAAAAGCACTCAGGAGCTCTGATGTTAAAGGCAACGCAACTGCGCCCCGGCATGATTATCAAGCACGAAGGCGATCTGCACGTGGTTTACTCCGTGGACCATCGCACGCCGGGGAACAAGCGCGGCTCGATGCAGACGAAAATGCGCAACCTGCGCAACGGCGCGATGATGGACTACCGCTTCCGCGCCGAGGAATTCGTCGAGAAAGTGGTCGTGGACGAAGTGGAGTTCGAATACCTCTATAGCGACGGCGAGGGTCATCACTTCATGAACGTCCAAAATTACGAGCAGTTGGCGCTCGCGAACGACGTGGTCGGCGACACCAAGGACTACCTCATCCCGAATCTTCCGGTGAAGATCGAATACTACGACGAAAAGCCCATCGGCGTCATGCTGCCGGACACCGTGGACTTGACCGTCGTCGAGACCGAACCCAGCCTTCAAAAGGCCACCGCCAGCGCCGTGATGAAGCCCGCCAAGCTCGAGACCGGCTTGGTGATCAACGTTCCGCCGTTCGTCGGCGAGGGCGACAAGGTGAAAGTGGACACCTCGGAAGGCCGCTACATCCAGCGCGTGCAGTAATTTCCCCGGACGAAACGCGCGCGCGCATTTTCTGCTTGACATATCCTAGTAATAAGGTAGGATTAACTCAATTAGTAGGAGTTTTGAGGATTATGCGAATCTCACAACGAGGACTCTACGCTTTGCAGGCGCTCACGGTGCTGGCGCGCCGCCATCCCGCGGGCCTGGTCAACACCAAGGACATCGCCGCCGAGGAGCAGTTGCCGGAGAAATTCCTCGAGGCCATTCTCCTGGAGCTGAAGCGCGCGCGGATTGTGGATAGCGTCCGCGGCGCCCATGGCGGCTATCAACTGAAACGCCCGCCGGACGACATCTCGCTCGGCGAAGTGATCCGCCGGATTGACGGTCCGCTGGCGCCCTTCGAGGATGCCGAATCGTTGCGCCGCCGGCTGAAGGGCGATCCGAAGCACCGTCCGCTGTTCCGCGTGCTCCTCGATGTGCGCAATTCCGCCGCCCGCATCCTCGATCACACCTATCTCACCGACCTCTGTTGCCGCAGCCGCAACTAGTTTTTCTCGCGCCGAAAATTTGAACCCAATTTCAGCAGAAGTTTTGGATTCGGGCCAAGCACTTAGCTGGTGGATTCGCCAGCCGCTGGAAACAACAAATCTCAGGAGATTTCAATGCCGATACGCTTAGAACGGAAATGGGGACGAATTGCCGCCGCCGTGTTGCTCGCAGTGGGCATGGCGACGCCGTCATGGAGCGCCACGGGAGACGAAGGTAACGCAGCCGCCAATGGGGCGGAATCCGCCAAAGCCGAGACGCCCGCGCCGGCCGCTTCACCACTTGCGGCGGAACTGGAAGAGCTACGGCAGAGCGTCCAGGCGCAGACGCAACAATTTGCCGAACACACCAAGGAGCTCGATGCCGAGCGCGCGGCGCTCACTGACGAACTCCAGCGCATAGCCGCGCTCGAAGTGAAGCTCGGCGTCACGCCCGAGCCAGCCACTGCTCCGGATTCAGCCGCGCTCGGCTCGCCGATCGTCTCACCGACGATCTCATCAATGGCCGGCGCGACGGTCCCGCCAACACCGCAGGATTCTCAGGGCAAGCAGCCGATCAACATCGTGACGTCCGAGCATCCTGTCTCGTTCAAGATCGGCGGCGCCGATGTCACGCCCGGCGGCTTCCTGGATCTTACCGGCATCTATCGCAGCGCGGACGTGGGCAGCGGCCTGGGCACGAATTTCACTACTCTGCCCTTCAACAACACGCTCCCCTTGGGACGCCTCTCCGAATTTCGCTTCACCGGGCAAGGCTCGCGGCTATCGCTCAAAGTGGACGCGAAACCGGGAGCGGCGACCGCGCTCACGGGCTACATCGAAAGCGATTTCAATGGCTTTGAGCCCGCGAATTCGAACATCAGCACCAAGAGCGACACTTTCCGCCTGCGGCTCGCGTGGGTGCAGTTGCGGCACGGCAAATGGGAGCTACTCACGGGGCAAACCTGGTCGCTGCTGACGCCCACGCGAGTGGGGATCTCACCGCTCCCGGAAGATGTCTTCACGGCTCTGCGCCTGGATACGAGCTATCTGGCAGGCTTGGTCTTCGGCCGGCAGCCAGAGCTGCGCTTGACCTATCACGCGACGGACTGGTGGACGCTTGCCGTGGCTCTGGCCAATCCGCAGCAATTCGTGCCCAGTTCGGTCGTCTTCCCGACGGACGGCGCGACAAATTTCTTTTCCACTCAATTCGACAACGGAAGCAGCAGCACGAATGCCGCGAGCGCCGCGGTCAATCCCACGGTGCCCAATCTGCATCCCGACATCATCGCCAAGACGGCCTTCGATTGGCGGCTCGGCGGCAAGTTGCTCCATGTGGATGCGGATGGAGTCGCTCGCAGCTTCAAGGTCTACAATAATTTGGCCACGCCGGCCTCGACCAACACGATCACCGGCGGGGGTAGCGGGCTGAACGTCAACGCGGAACTGTTCCCGAAGTTTCATCTGATCGGGAATTCGTTCTATGGCGATGGCGTCGGGCGTTACATCGGCGGCCTCGGTCCGGATGTGGTTGTAAAGCCGAATGGCGCCCTCTCGGCCGTACATGCGGGCTCAGGCCTCGCGGGAGTCGAATGGCAAACCACGCCGAAGCTGCTCGTGGACGCGTACTACAGCGGCGCATACTTCTGGCGCAATTACTCCCTCACGACGAAGGCTCTGGGCACGCCTTGCGGGGCTCAGTTCTGCACGGGCTTTGGCTTCCCGGGCTCGGCGAACACCAACAACAAGGACTATCAAGAGGCGTCGGCCGGCTTCATTCCGACGATCTGGTCCAGCCCGAACTATGGAAAGCTGCAGTTCATTTCGCAGTTTTCCTACGTGGTGCGCGCGCCGTGGTACGTCGCGCCAGGGAATCCCAAAAACGCGCACGTGTTCATGAGCTACCTGAATCTGCGCTACATCCTCCCCTAGGATAAAATGCAGTGTCGAAGCGGAGGGAGCCGATGTCCAAGAATCGAGTCATTGGCACGCCGCGCTCGGCGAGCGCATCCCGGCGGTGGAAGCAGCAGAAGATCATCGCGCTGTTCGGCACCATCGAGTACCAGAAGGGCTACGACTACAAGCGCGAGCGGCGCTCCAAACGCTCGTGAACGTCTCGCGGTGTGGGAGGGAAACCCTCGATGGCAGACCTCAAGTGCATACACGAAATTCTGGCTGAGGGCACCTTTGATCGGCTGATGGGGATAGCTGAGGACGAACAGTTGGACTTCAAGAGGAGCCCTTATCAGCTCGCTGAAGACCGACAGAAGATGGAACTAGCGAAAGATATTTCTGCCCTGGCAAATGCGGGCGGCGGCCTTATCCTGATAGGCATTGAGACCCGGCAGGACGCCGAAAGGCAGTTGGAAGAGGCCGTGCAGATCAGGTTTTTCCGGAGCAGCACCTCGACGCAGCCCGCATGGGCGACGTACTGGAATCCTGGATCTACCCTCCGATTCGTGGCCTAGAATTTAAATGGCATCAAAGCAAAGCAAGCGCCGCGGACGGGATCGCCTCGATCTTAGTTCCAGAAGCTGCGAAGAACGATCGTCCATACGTTGTCGCGAAGGTCCTTGACGAGGGCGGTCGTCGTATGGGGGTTCTTCTCGGATATTTCGAGCGCGTAGCCAGCGATAGCCGTCCGATGTCCGTAGAGGAGCTACGAAGCAAGATCAAGGACGGCATGCGATTCGACGAGATCTACGGAAAGCTCAGAAACGTCGAGGAAATGGTGGGGCAGCGTGTAGCAGTTCCCCAACCGTCTTCCCCTCTCGATCCACAAGTAATCGCCGTGCGTATTGGGTCGGCACGCCTTGCAGCGGGCTTAAATGCTCAACCAGTGTTCTGGCTTGCCGCCTGGCCTCTGCAAGAGGCTCAATTCGAGGATCTTTTCCAGTCACGAGAAGCCGCACCTGTTCAATTGCTAGAGCATCCGCCTCGCTACCGGTACGCGGGATTCGACGTTGCTACCGACCGGCCCTCCGAAATCATCCAAGGTCGCTTCCGAAGGTGCTTAGTTCCCGGGCGCAAAATATTGGAGCTTTGGCAGGACGGCTTACTGGCGTTTGTTGCTCACGGAGGAGACCCGTACCTCGCATGGGCAATGCACTCAGACGCAGGCAGCGGACTGCGGATAAATAATATCGCCCTTGCGGAGACTGCTTACTCGTTTTCCGAGTTAGCCATCAAGTTGTTCACGCTGGCCAAGCCGAACCCAACGAAGCTCAAGATGCAGATGGGCTTGTCGGACATGCGGATCGACTCAAAGTTAATGAGCTTGAGTCGATTCAGACCTGGCGATCTATACGGCGGTGATTGGCGGCAAGCCCCAACGGACGGAAAGAGCTTTGAGATAACATTCCCGCTCGCCGATGCGGAACCGGGCGTGATCGCCTACTGTTTACTCGCAAAGCTGTATACGTGGTTCGGATTTGAAGAGAGTCAGATACCCTACGTCGCCGTGGGATCTCAGCCCCCACGAATCAATCTCGAACTAATCGCACCAGGCTAGCGGGCTATGCGAGCCCCGCCGCCTTTCATCACCTGGAGAACTTCCTTGAGCGTGGCCGTAGTGGTGTCGCCGGGAGTGGTCATGGCAAGCGCGCCGTGCGCCGCGCCGCATTCGACGGCCCACTGCGGGTCCTTCCCGGCGAGGAAGCCGTAGATCAAACCGGAAGCGAAGGAATCGCCGCCGCCGACGCGGTCCAGAATTTCGAGGTCCGGACGATTCGTAGCTTCGTAGAATTTGCCGTCGGTGTAGCAGATGGCGCCCCAATCGTTTCGCGTGGCGGTCTTGGCCTTGCGCAGGGTGGTGGCGACCACGGAAAAGGGATAATCCTTCACCACCTTTTCGATCATGCGCTTGAAGCCCTCCACTTGAATGTTCATCACCGATTCATCCATCCCGGCGACTTCATACCCGAGCGCGGCGGAAAAATCCTCCTCGTTGCCCAGCATCACGTCCACGAATTCCGCCATGCGGCGGTTCACTTCCTGCGCGCGCTTCTTGCCGCCGAAAGCTTTCCACAGCGATTCGCGATAGTTCAAGTCGTAAGAGACCATGGTCCCGTGCCGCCGGGCGGCCTGCGCGGCCTCGATGGCCACGTCGGGCGTGGTGGGCGAAAGAGCGCAGAAAATGCCTCCCGTGTGGAACCAGCGCGCGCCGAGCTTGCCGAAGATATGGTCCCAATCGAAATCGCCGGGCTTGAGCTGCGAGACCGCGGTGTGGCCGCGGTCGGAGCAGCCGAGCGCCGCGCGCACGCCGAACCCGCGCTCGGTGAAGTTCAGGCCGTTGCGGGCCGCGCGCCCTACGCCGTCGAATTCCACCCAGCGCACCAGCGATTGGTCCACCCCTCCCTGGTAAATCAAATCCTCGAGCAGCCGTCCCACGGGATTATCGGCAAAGGCGCTTACGAGCGCGGTGTCCAGGCCGAAGCAGCGCTTCAGCCCGCGCGCGACGTTGTATTCCCCGCCGCCTTCCCACGCCTCGAACGAGCGCGTGGTCCAAATGCGGTTCTCGCCGGGATCGAGGCGGATCATCACCTCCCCGAGGCTGATTTCGTCCCACCGGCAATCGTGCTTGGCCTTGATTTTGAGCGGCATTCTTGCTCCCGTAACAGCGGTCGAGCGGCGCGAACGCGCCGAAATTTAAATTGGAATGTCTTCTTGCGGCGCGCATTCACACCGCAAAATTCCTCGCGCGCGGCGGAATTCCGCGAATTTGGTTATACTATTTTGGAAGCGGCTAGCCAAGAACATCCTGCAAGCGAGCAGCGCGACACAAGAGCCATGCAAGGAGAAAAAACCGCATGAGCACGACCGCCGCCCAGACCCTGGCCGATTGGAAGCCCCGGCACGAATTTTTCGTGGGCATTGATTCCGACGGCTGCGCCTTCGACAGCATGGAAATCAAGCACAAGGAGTGCTTCTGCCCCAACATCATCAAATACTGGGGCTTGCAGCCCGTGTCGAAATACGCGCGCGAGGCCGTCGAGTTCGTCAATCTGTATTCGAAATGGCGCGGCGCCAACCGCTGGCCGGCCTTGGTAATGGCGCTCGATTTGCTGCGCGAGCGGCCGGAAGTCGCGGCGCGCCACGCGGTAATTCCGCAAGTACCGGCGCTGCGCGCGTTCATCGCCTCGGGCAAGCCGCTCAGCAACGACGGCCTCGAGGCCTACCGCGCCGAGCACCCCAGTCCGGAGCTCGATCGCGCGCTCGAATGGAGCAAAGCGGTGAATAAGAGCATCGCCGACATGGTTGTGGGCCTCCCGCCCTTTCCCTATGTCCGCGAGAGCCTCCAATTGCTCGCCGGGAAGGCGGACGCCGTGGTCGTTTCGCAGACGCCCACCGAGGCGTTGGTGCGCGAATGGGAAGAGCACGACATCGCGAAATATGTCCGCGCCATCGCCGGCCAGGAACTGGGCACGAAAAAACAGCACCTGAAGATGGCCACCGCCGGGCATTACGCCCCCGGCCATGTCCTGATGATCGGCGACGCCTTCGGGGATCTGGACGCCGCGCGCGCCAATGGCGCGCTTTTCTTCCCCATCGATCCCGGACACGAAGAGGCTTCCTGGGAGCGTTTTTACAAAGAGGGCGCGGCGAAATTCACGGCCGGCGAATTCGCCGGAGCCTACGAAGCAGGGCTCATCTCCGATTTCAGCAAGCTGCTGCCGGAGACTCCGCCCTGGCAGCGCCACTGTTAATGTAGCTCAGGGCCGCTTTTCGGCCCTGAGGCTTTGAGGCACACATGGTGATCGGCAAAGGATCGGCGAGCGAATACCTCACGACGAGCCAGGCGCGCGAGATCGTGGCGCAAGCGGTCGCATCGCTTCCGCTCGATGGCAAGCGCGTCCTGATGATCATCCCCGACGGCACCCGCACCATGCCCATGCCGATGATGTTCGATCTCTTCGAGGAAATTTTGAAACCGCGCGTGAAGGCACTCGATTATCTTGTCGCGCTCGGCACTCATCCCCTCATGACGGACGAGCACCTCTCGAAGCTGGTCGGCCGCGCGGTCGTCAACGGACGCGCCGGCGAGACGCACGTCTTCAACCATCATTGGGAAAATCGAGAGAATTTCGTCACCCTGGGAACCATTCCCGCGCGCGAAATCGAGCAGGCCACCGGCGGGCTGATGTCGCAGGACGTGCCCGTTTCGCTAAATAAGCTCATCCTCGACTACGACCGTCTGATCATCTGCGGCCCGGTCTTCCCGCACGAGGTCGTCGGCTTCTCCGGCGGCAACAAATTCTTTTTTCCGGGGATCTCGGGGCCGGAGATCATCAATTTCACGCACTGGCTCGGTGCCGTGATCACCAACTACAAAATCATTGGCGCGGGATACACGCCCGTGCGCGCCGTGATTGATCGCGCCGCCGCGTGCATTCCCCGCCCTGCTTCGTGCTTCTCGGTGGTCGTCACGCACGACGGCCTCGCGGGCCTTTATTTCGGCCCGGCGCAGGAATCCTGGAAAGCGGCCTCCGAACTTTCCGCGCAAAAGCACATCGTCTACGTGGACAAGCCATTCCGACGCGTCCTTTCGGTGATGCCGGAGATGTACGACGATCTCTGGACCGCCGCCAAGGGCATGTACAAGATGGAGCCGGTGATCGCCGACGGCGGCGAGGTGATCATTTACAGCCCGCACGTCAGCGAAGTCAGCTACACCTACGGCAAGCTGCTCGACGAAGTCGGCTACCACTGCCGCGATTACTTCCTTAAGCAGTGGGACCGCTTCAAGCATTACCCCGGCGGCGTGCTGGCGCATTCCACCCATGTGAAGGGCCTGGGCCAATACGACGCCGCCACGGGCGTTGAGACACCGCGCATTCGCGTCACGCTTGCCACCAGCATCCCGGAGGAGCGCTGCCGCCGCATCAACCTGGGCTACCTCGATCCTGCGAGCGTCAAATTCGACGAGTGGCGCAACCGCGAGCAGGAGGGCATCCTTCTGGTGCCCCGCGCCGGCGAAACCCTCTACCGGCTGAAGCAAAGCGTCGCGGCCAAAACCTAGCATTGCATTTTTCACAAGTCTGCCTTTAGCCTCACACAGCCCAATTCACCGTCGTCATTCTTCTATGAAAACAGGCGCACTTGTCCAGGGGCATTTGCGAGCGATGCGACAAGCTTCTATTCGTGCTCGAGGCACATAAGGATTGTCCGGAGACTCCGCCGCCCCATCTGAG
>Ga0187817_10001690_pt1 | contig 10994 bp, 11 predicted proteins | sample NC_wetland_sal_i_17_FD_132431 | JGI IMG/M metagenome (GOLD analysis project Ga0187817, IMG submission 132431) | Wetland sediment microbial communities from Neuse River Estuary, North Carolina, USA - SO4_2 | ecosystem: Environmental > Aquatic > Freshwater > Wetlands > Sediment | place: USA... | reverse complement strand
GCTGGCATCACCGTGCTGGCGCTGCGCGACCAGATTCTGCCGCCCACCATCAATCTCGAGCGCGCCGACCCCGAGTGCGACCTGGACTACGTGCCCAATACCGCCCGCAAGGCCAACGTGGAAGTCGCGCTGAGCAATTCGTTCGGATTCGGCGGGACGAATGGCTGCCTGGCGTTCCGGCGGTGGACGGAGTAACAAAATCAGCCCACTGATTTGCACGGATCATCACCGGTCAGGAAAGGTCCGTGAGCATCCGGGCAAATCCGTGGCTGTTTCTTTTCTGCTTGGACTAATCCAGCGGCGGCTCGACTTCCTTCTGCTCCTTCTCCAGGTCCTTCTGACACTCCTTCATTTCGCGCTCCAGCGCCTTCATGGCCTTATCCACGGAGCGCTGGATCCCTTCGGTGTCAATCTCCATAGCTTTCCGGGCGTTTTCCAAGGCTTTGCGTCCTTGCTCAAGACCCATGGCGCGCGCGCGATCCAGTTCCGGCTGCAGTTCCGCGAGTTCCGTCTGCAACTGGTCCAAGTCGAGGTTCAGGTCTAGATCCACCATGCCGGTGGGGACGCGCACCGACGAGTGATTGCGGCTCGACTCCGGAAGATTGATGGTGAGGGTATGCTCGCGCCGGTCGCGAACGATGCCCACCGTCAGCTTCCCGGAACGGTTGGTACGAAGGGCCGAGCGCCAGTCGCCGCGGTCGGCGATCTTCTGATTGTTCACGCGCACGATCACGTCGCCCGCCTTGAAGCCCGCGGCCTTGGCCGGGGTGCCTTCCTCCACCGACTTCACCAGCACGCCTTCGCCGTTCTTCACGCCGAAGTACTCGCCGAGCTGTGGCGTCAGGTTGTCCACCACCAAGCCGCAGCTCGAGGGAATGTGGATGTTCAAATCCAGGGCCGGTAGGACCTGAAGGGGCGGCATCGGCGGGATGGAAGGCATCTCGTGTGCTTCCAGCTTCTTGGGATATTGCGCGAAGTATTCTTTCTTGTCAGCCAGTTGCAGGGAGATGGTCAGGGGCTGGCCGTCGCGACTGATGAGCAACTGTACGGTGCGGCCGGGAGGAGTTTCGTGGATCAGGCGCCGCAGCTCCTCTGTCCCTTCCACCTTGGTCCCGTTGAACTCCAGGATCACGTCATGCTCTTTCAGAGCGGCTTTCCCGGCGGGCGAGTCGTGGTCCACCATGGTGATCTCGGCGCCGCGCTCCTCTTTCAGCTTCAGCGCCGCCATGCGGTCGTGAGTCACTTCTTGCATGTCGATCCCCATGTAGGAACCGTACACTTCTCCAGAGCCGGGAAACGGCCCAGACTCGGCGGGGGAGACGTCCGCCGCCGGCGCCGGAACGGCCAGCAGCGCGAGCAGGAGAGTCAGGGAAGATAATTTCGGCATAGCGATACCCTTTGATCAGTAAGCAGGAGGCAGGACGCAGGAAGCAGCAAAAACCGCTGGCATATAGGTGTGTTCCCTGCTTCCTGCCGCCTGCTCCCTGCCTCCTGGTTTCATCGCTTTCCCCGCCGCAATTCGATGTTGCCGGCGGAGGTGCGAATTTTCAGCAACGGCCCACCTCCATTGATGGCGCCCTGGCCGTCAATCTCCCGCGGGCCCCACTCGCCGCCTTCCTGCGTGACTTTCACCTCCGCGAAATCGCTGATCATTCTATGCCCCGCGGCGGCGTCGATGGTGGCGCGGACTGTGACCGGCAGATCTGATGGCAAATACACGATCACATCGCCCACGCTGGTCTCCAGATGCGATTCGCTGAAGTTGCCCCTGCTGGCGATGAACTCGGCATAGATTGGTCCTGCCTCGGTCTTGGCGGTAACGCCGTGGGTAAGGCCGTTCAGATGGATACCGCCGCCGGAGGTAGTGGCGCGCACCACTCCGTTGACCCTGGCCAAACGGATGCTGCCGCCGGACGTCTCCAGCGTGGCCCCGCCCCCCACATCGCCGATCTCCACGCTGCCCCCGGCGGTGGAGGCGCGCAGATCGCCATCACATTTTCTTACCTGAATGCTGCCCCCGGCGGTGGAAAGATAGGCGCTCTGGGTGGCCGAACCCACGTCGATGCTGCCCCCGGCGGTTTCAGCATGAACCTTGCCGCCAGCCGAGCGAATGTTGATGCTGCCCCCGGCGGTCTCCAGTTTCACGTCACCGCCGACGTTGCCCACTTCGATGCTGCCACCCGAGGTCTCAGCCCGTACAGCACCGCCCACATCGTTGATGCGGATGCTGCCCGCCTGCGTCTCCGCCTCCACCCGTCCGGCGATGTTCGCCACCTCCAGGCTGCCGCCATGGCTCTCGATCTTGGCCAAGGCCAGGTCGCGCGGAACGTTGACGGTGATCTCCACCGAGATCCTCTCCGCGCCGGAGCATTCACCCTCCAGCACGGCGAAGTCGGCTTTTTGATAGGCGTGCATGTTGAACAACTCGAACTGGTGACGGGCAGAGTTCTCCGAGCCCGAGTTCATACGCTTGCGCACGGTGTAGGTGATTCCCTGGGGTGAGCCGCCGCGAACCGTGACCCCTCCGAAATCGGTGGCCACTTTCAGGTTGCGGAGCGAGGGCAGCGTCCCGCTGACCACCTCCACCCAACCGTTGCCGGAGCGCATGACGTGGCTTTCCTGCGCCCCCAGCGGCGCCGCCCAGGCGGCCAGGACCAGCAGCACCGCGAGTTGATGATGACGTTTCACTTCAATTATTCCCTTCTCAATAGGATAGGTCTTGCCATTAGTCAATCTCCGGAATTGTGGCCAGCACGCGCTGCGATTCCGACCGGATGAACTTGCTCTTGTCCCGCGACAACTGCTGGAACGCCTGGCGTACCGCCGCGTCGGCCTTCAACGGCTTCAGCAGCATGATGGCGTCGGAACGCACCCCGGGGTTGGAGTCGTTAAGCAGCGCTTCCAGCACCGCATTCCGCACCGAGGTATCGTTCTGGACGTAGGGGCCGAGGCCATCCAGGGCCTTCAGGCGCACGCCAGGATTGGCGTCATAGCGCAGGGCAAAGATGAGCGCATCGCGCACCTGGCGGTCTTCCGGGCGCTGCGCCAGCAGGTCCACCGAGTCCATGCGGACGCCGGCGTTGTAGTTGCTCCGCGCCGCGAACAACAGGAGCTGCTGGATGCGCGGATCGTTGACCTCCCCCTCCACCTTCTCGGGCTGGATTGTGTCGTACTGAATCTCGACCTTGCGGGAGCCGGGGTCGGGAATGATGGACTTGATGCCGGCGATGGAAGCTTGGGAGAGGGGGGGAGAGTTCTTCGGAGTTTGAGCGATGCCAGCGGGTTGGTTTTGCAGCTTGTAGCTGGCCATCACGCCGCCGGCAAAGCCGATCATCAGCAGCACCAGCGCCAGCGCAGGAGCGAAGCGGACCTGGTGCAACCAGCCCGCCAGGTCCGGGATCCAGCGCCAGCGGTGCGAAGGCTCCGCCGACTCCAGCGCTTCGGAAAGCCGCATTCGCGAAGCCGCCAGCAGGTTGGGCGCAGGCTCAGCCGCCGGGAACGCGGCGCTCATCTGCCCGCGGAACTCGCGCGCCGACTTCAGCTCCGCCGCACAGCCGGGGCAGCGCTCGGTGTGCTGCTCCAGTTCGTGCCGCGCATCGTCCGGCAACTCGTCATAGATATAAAGCGTGATGTTCTGCTTTACCCAGTCACAGTTCATAACGACCACCTTCAGCACTCACTCTAGGAAGCAGGAGGCAGGACGCGGGAGGCAGGAAAGACTTCAGACCCGTTCTCATGGCTGCGTTTTCCCTGCGTCCTGCGTCCTGCTTCCTGCATCCTGCTTCCTTCATCTCATGTCCGCCAGCGATCCGCGCAGCTTCTGGGTGGCGCGGAACAGCGTGTTCTTGGCGGTCTCTTCCGTCGTCTTCAGAACTTCGCCGATGGTGCGCAGCTTCAGCCCGTGGTAGTGCTTGAGTTCGAACACCATGCGTTCACGCGGCGTCAGCCGCTCCAGCGCCCGCCCGATGCGGTTGCCCAGTTCACGCCGCATCAGGTCGCGCTCCGGGTCGGCGCCCGGACGCCCGTCCGGCGTCTGGTCCAGCACGTCATACGGGTTGCCTTCAGAATCGGTCGCCACCCCGGAGTCCTCTTTGCGCACCGTCCGCTTGCGCAGGTGATCCAGACACAGGTTGGTGACGATACGGTACATCCAGGTATAGAACGAGCACTCGAAGCGGAAATTACCCACGTTACGGTAGGCCTTGAGGAACGCTTCCTGATAGATGTCCTGCGCATCCTGCTCCGAACCGGTAAGGTGCAGCGCCAGGCGCAACACCGCCCGGTCGTATTGCCGTACCAATTCCTCGAAGGCAACGCGGTTTCCGCGCTGCGCTTCCCGGATCAACGTGCTGTCGTCGGCACGGCTCAGAGATTGGCTGACCATGTCTCCCCGACGTGAGGGAGGAGTTCTACCACCCCAGCAAACCAAAGACGGGTTTGCTGGGGACCCCGGTCTGGGACCGCTCTCGCCAACCGCGAATTTCTTCCCACCCCAGAACCCCGACACTGCGAATTCCAGGGACCCCGGTTTCGCCAAGCCACCCCAATTTATGCTCCGGGGCTGGGGGGCTCCCGCTACCGAATCGGCCGGCATGATTTTCTCCTGAACCTTGGGTCGAGCGTGCCCCGCCACGCTCAGACTAACTAGCTCGCTACCATGATGTTGGACGGCTCAGAGAGGCTTCTGTAAGCAGGAATTATAAGGGCAAGAGGCGGATCGCTGCTGCCCTTATCCCTTCCGCAGCCCCGTCCAACCTTCGGAGACAACGATCGAATCCCCGGGGTTCGAGGTGTCGTACTTGACCGAGCTGGCGAGGCCCAGGCGGCAGGAATAGAGGTCAACCAGGTGGCGAAGGTAGGTGATATCTTGCGACGCCTCGTAGGTGACGCCGGCCACATCGTACTGGTAGATCAGCATCTGCGCCCAGCCGCGCCCGTCGAGCAGGATCTCCTGCACGTCGAGGATGTTACCGTCGACGATGCGGCCATGCTGGTTGATCCGCTGCCGGCGCTCCCGCTCGTGGTCTTCCGGCTTCTTGCGTCGCCGCCGGCCCAGCAGCCCGACCACCAGCACCAACACACCAACCCCGCCAAGGATCACAGGATAGTGGCGCAGAAGATGCAAAGCCTTGACTGGCATGTGAGCTCAATCTACTACGAACAGGGGATGGGAAACCACTGCGGTCTTGCCAGCGGCTACCGACCAACGACTATCGACTTAAGTCTTGAGCTTTTCCCAATCCTTCAAGAACGCCGCCAGTCCCTTGTCGGTGAGCGGGTGGTTGAACATCTGGTCGAGCACTTTGAAAGGGACAGTAGCTACATCAGCGCCGGCGAGCGCTGCGTCGATGACGTGCAGCGGGTGGCGTAGCGAGGCCGCCAACACCTGGGTCTTGTATCCGTAATTGCGATAGATCTGCAGGATCTGCTTGACCAGGTCCATGCCCACATGGCCGATGTCATCCAGCCGCCCCAGGAACGGGCTGACGTAGGTGCCGCCGGCTTTGGCCACCAGCAGCGCCTGGTTGGCCGAGAAGCACAGCGTCAGGTTGGTGCGGATGCCATCCCCGACCAGACACTTGCAGGCCTTAAGCCCCTCGCGCGTGGTAGGCAGCTTGACCACGATATTCTTGTGCCAGCTCGCGTACTCGCGGCCTTCTTTGAGCATCGTGCCACAATCTGTGGCGATCACCTCGGCGTTCACCGGGCCGTCCACCAGCGAGCAGATCTCAAGAATGGTCTCTTGGAACGACTTGCCTTTGCCTTCTTTCGCGATCAGTGACGGATTGGTGGTCACACCGTCCAGGATGCCGAGCGCGGCCGCCTCGCGGATCTCGGCGATGTTGGCCGTGTCGAGGAAGAATTTCATGGCAACCCCCGGGATTGGGAAATTTGGTAATTGGCAATTGAAAAAACCGCGACACACCGCTTCGCAATTACCCAATTACGCAATTACCCAATCACCCGATTCCTCAGCGTCCCAATCCCCGCAATGCTGACCTCCATCACGTCCCCGGGTTTCACGGCACCGACGCCTGCGGGGGTGCCGGTGGCGATCAGGTCGCCCGGCATTAGTGTCATGAACTGGGCACAATATCGGATGATGTGGTCCAGCGGGAAGATGAAGTCAGCAGTGTTGCCGTTCTGCCTAAGCTCGCCATTGACTCGGGTCTCCAGGACGACGCCCTTCCAGGGGTCGAGCTCGTCGCTGACCAGCGGACCCACCGGGCAGGAGGTATCGAAACCCTTGGCGCGCCACCACTGCCCGTCTTTCTTCTGCAGGTCGCGCGCGGTCATGTCGTTCAGGCAGGTATAGCCGCGGATGTAGCTGCGCACGTCTTCCTCCGCACCCACGTTGCGGCAACGCTTGCCGATCACCACCGCCAGCTCGCCTTCGTAGTCCACCCGCTCGGAGAGCGCCGGGTACACCACACTTTCCTCCGGCCCGATGACGGACGAGGGCGGCTTGAAGAAGATCAGCGGCTCGACCGGAGGCTCATTGCCGAGTTCGCGCGCGTGCTCGCGGTAGTTGCGCCCCACGCAGACGATCTTGGAGGGCGTCACCGGCGCCAGCAACTTGGTACCGGCGAGCGGCAGGTGCGTCATCGTGGGGTGGAATTCGGCGCAGAAGGGATCTTCGGCGCGCGCCCGCGCCACCTGGTTGATCACCTCGTGCCCGGCCACCGTTTCGATGATGCCGCAGTGGATTCCGTCTTCAGTCTGAAACCGGCAGTATTTCATGGATGCAGAGAACCTATCTTAAATGCTGGCACTGCAATTGTGCACGGGATAAGTGGGAAGTGGGAAGCGGCAAGGAAAAGATGAGACTTCCACTTTCCAATTCTCACTTTCCACTTTCACAACAACCATCCCGCTACCGCCGCCCCGAGCACCAGCCAGGCCGAGTTGACGCGAAAACGGAACAGCAGGAGAGCGCTGACCAGCGCGATCGCCACGGTGGTCACGTCGATTATCGCCGCCCGTCCCAGTTGCCACGCGACCACTCCCATCAAGGCCAGCGATCCCACGATGACCCCGTCCAGAAACGCGCCGGCGATTGCCGAGCGGCGAATCCTCGGTATCAGCGGCCCGCTCGCCGCCACCAGGATGAATGCCGGCAGGAAGACGGCTACGGTCGCAACCGCCGCGCCCCGTGTCCCCCCGACGATGTAGCCGATGAAGGTCGCGGTGGTGAAAACCGGTCCCGGTGTCACCTGCCCGACCGCGACCGCGTCGAGAAGCTGTTTCTCCGTCAACCAGTGAAGGTGCTCTACGAAATCGGAGCGCAGGAAGGCGAGCAGCACGTATCCGCTGCCGAAGAGCACCGAGCTGATCTTCAGGAAGGTGAGGAAGAGCCTGGAGAGCGTAAAGGGAACCGCGTCCGGTCTCGACGCCACTGCCACGATCGGCGCCAGCAGGAGCATGGCCGTTTTGCGCGTGCGGGCCAGCACCGGAGCGGCAGCCGCGATTCCAGCCGCAGCCAGAAGCACCAGTTCCCGCGCGTATAACGAGTAAGCGACAACGGACAGGACGCCGATCGCCGCCAGCCAGGCGCTCTTCACCGCCGACCTGGCCAGGCTCCAGAACGCCTGCGCCACCACCGCAATGACCACCGGCTTAATCGCATAGAGGATGTGCTCCACCTTGGGCAGCGATCCATAACGCACGTAAGCGGCCGCGATCAGGGAGACCAGAACCGCCGCAGGCACGATGAAGCAGCACCCGGCGACCAGCAGACCCGGCCATCCGCGCTTGCTGAAGCCGATGTGGATGGCCATCTCCGTTGAACTCGGTCCGGGGATAAGGTTCGACGCACCCAGGCGGTCGAGGAATTCCTGGTGGGTAAGCCATTTCCGGCGGCGGACAAATTCGTCCTCCATCATGGCGACGTGCGCCGCCGGCCCGCCGAATGCGATGGTCCCCAGCTTCAGGAAGAGCAGAGCGATCTCCGCCAGCGGGACCGGCTTCTGGCTGACCCCGACCGCCACTTCGGACACTTCGTTCACAAGATCGACCATGCCTGCTGCATTGCTTTGCACCCGCGTCCTTGCCGGCATTCCGTTCTACTGGGGCATCGCTTCGGATGCCTCTTCTGACCTGCCGCTTTCGTTTCCGCGCACGTCCACCGCGCTGACCGAATAGAAGTAGCGATGTCCCGTCTGCACCGCAGTGTCGCGCCAGATGGGCGCCTTCACCAGCTCGCTGTTGATCTTCACCGGCGTTCCGCCTTCCTCATGGCGATAAACGTTGTAGCCTGCCAGGTCGGATTCCGTGTTCGGCATCCAGCTCAAGTCGATGAACGGCTGCGGTGCCGTCCCCGCGGAGACAGCCTGTAAGCCCCCGGGCACCGCCGGCGGAAAGACGTCGTGCACGAAGACCTCGATCTCCGCCGAATCACCGCCTTCGACCCACTCATCCTTGCCCTGAACAGGCTCGATGGTCACCGCGGCGACCTTGTACAGGTACGTCTTCTCCCACTCCGCGTTGCTGTCAAGGAATTGCAAGCTGTAGGCGCTCCCCGTCTCCTCGCCGCTGGAGGTTGCGCCGAGGTCGGTCTCCGCCTTGCCGCCTTGCAACCTCCGATAGAGATGAAATGACGTTAGCGCACCCGGTGCGGAACCGCGTTCGCCGGAGGCGGTGATCGCCACGCCTTGCGCGGTCACATGGGCGGAGAGCCGGGTGGGAGGCGGGAGGGTCGGCGTCAGGGGCACCGTCACCTGGTTCGACAAGCCGGCGGTGCGTCCGCGCGTGTTCTCTACCTCCACGGCGTAGGTGGCGAACCCCAGGGTATGCGCGGCCTGGAGCTGCGCCGGCAGGGTGTCGGTAAAGCTCGCAGCCGCCGCCGGCGGTGTTCGCTCCGGCGGCAGCGTGGCGATGGCTTCCACACACTCTGCCACCGCCACTTTGTCCACGGCACGGCAGATACGAGTGGCGCCCAGGTGCTTGATGCGCATGTGATCGGTGGTATCGCGTGGCGTGCTCCACGTCAGGGTAACCTGGTCGCCTTTGCGGACGGCATTCAGGTTCTGCACGGTGCGGGGAAGCTCCAGCGACGGAGGCTGTGGCGCTCCCGGCATTCCGCAGGCCACCAGCGCGGCCAGCGCGAGCACTGCCACCATCGTGAGTGGGGTGGATTTCATGCGGGGCCACTCAGGGTAGCAAACCATTGTGTCATTGAGCCATTGATTCATTGCGGCAGTGACCCGGCGCCCAAGGACCGAATGACCCCATGAGGCAAGGGTTGAACTCCAGTCACGTGCACCCGTGCGGGCCGTCACTGCACCCCGACGCCACCTGCGGGAAACTACAGGAAAAGAGGTGTGTCTTATGCCGATCCTGATCATGGGTCTCGCCGCGCTGGCTGTATTCCTCGCCATCGGGGGATTACTGTTCGCGGCCGGCCTGAGCGAGCGCCGACAGCCGCCGCAGGCGCCCGAGAAGCCGGTTGCCACCAAGAAGGCCGCGTAAGCCGCTGAGGCGCTGCAGGTTGTTCTATGCTGCGTGCGGAGTTACGCGTCGGGTCACCCCCCGCTGGACGATGTCCCAAAGTAATCTGTCCCGAGAGCGCAGCTTTGCGTCATAACTGAAAGCGGGGGACGCGCCGGGCGTTCCCGCCGAAGTGAGGTCTCATGGGTTCCAGGCTCCTGGATCTGTTCCGCCTTGGCCACTGCTCCCACGAATTTTCCTGGCCGCGCCGCTGGCCCGACGGTGAGTATTACCAGGTCTGCCTGTTGTGCGGGGATGAATACAAGTACGACTGGAACACCATGTCACGCCTGGAGCGCGTCACCGACGTGCACCGGGTAGAGCGGCCGCGCGCCGGTTCGCGACTGGGCCGTGTCCGCTCCCGGAAGAAACCGAGCTGGTCGCCGCGCGCCCGTCGCATCAAGCTGAATGGCCGGGAGATGAAATATCGCGAGGTCGGCACCGCGGCCTGGCATTGGGGGACGGTCGAAAACGTCAGCCAGACCGGCATTCTGTTCCGCGCGGCCGAAGTCATGGAGCAAAATGCCGAGGTGGAAATGATCCTCGAGCTGCCTTCGGAAATCATTGGCCAGCAGCACGCGCAGGTGATTGCCCGCGGCATGGTAGTGCGCAGTATTCCTGCCGAGAACGGTAAAGACAAGCCTGCCATCGCCGCCGGCATTTGGGATTACCGGGTCCTGCACGACGAGGACGAACCGCAGGCTACCTCAGCCGAACCGCAACTGCCCGGCAGCGAAGAACGCCGCTGACGGCAGCGCGCCGGCCCCTCGCCCCTACAGAATGTACCGCGACAGATCCTGGTCCTTGACGATGTCGGTCAGCATCTTGCGCACGTAGTCGGCGTCGATCTTCGCTTCCTTGTTCTGCATGTCGGGAGCGTCGAAGCTGATCTCGTCCAACACCCGTTCCATGATGGTGTGGAGGCGGCGCGCGCCGATGTTCTCCGTGCCCTCGTTCACCCGGAAGGCAAAGTTGGCGATCTCATCCAGCGCCTCACGCGTGAATTCCAGGCGGATGCCTTCGGTCTCGAGCAGCGCCGTGTACTGCTTCACCAGCGACGATTTCGGCTCGGTGAGGATCCGGATGAAGTCCTCGATCGTCAGCGACTTCAGCTCCACGCGGATGGGGAACCGTCCTTGCAGCTCGGGGATAAGGTCGCTGGGCTTGGAGACGTGGAAGGCCCCCGCGGCGATGAACAGGATGTGGTCGGTGCGCACCATGCCGTAGCGGGTGTTCACCGTCGTGCCTTCGACGATGGGCAGGATGTCGCGCTGCACGCCTTCGCGCGAAACGTCCGGCCCGTGCCCGCTCTCGCGGCCGGCGATCTTGTCGATTTCATCCAGAAAGATGATCCCAGACTGCTCGACGCGTTGCACCGCGATGCGCGTCACCTGGTCCACGTCGATCAGCCGCTGCTCCTCTTCCTGGATCAGGTAATCGAAGGCCTCGCTGACCTTCATCTTCCGCTTCTTGGTGCGCTGGCCGAAGATGTTGGGCAGCATGTCCTT
>Ga0187817_10001688_pt1 | contig 11001 bp, 10 predicted proteins | sample NC_wetland_sal_i_17_FD_132431 | JGI IMG/M metagenome (GOLD analysis project Ga0187817, IMG submission 132431) | Wetland sediment microbial communities from Neuse River Estuary, North Carolina, USA - SO4_2 | ecosystem: Environmental > Aquatic > Freshwater > Wetlands > Sediment | place: USA... | reverse complement strand
TTCATACCGAACGGTCCGTGGTGCTTGCCGTCTTCACCGAGGAAGAAGGCGCCCGGTTCGGCGTCCCGTGCCTGGGCAGCCGCCTGCTGACCGGAGCCGTGGACGCGGACGCGGCGCGCGCCCTCACCGACGACACCGGCACCACGCTCGCCGAGGCCATGACCGCCGCGGGCCATGACCCCGGCCGGCTCGGTTCCCGCGACGACCTGCTGGACGGCATCGGCGCCTTCGTCGAACTGCACGTCGAGCAGGGCCGCGCCCTCGCCCCTCTGGGCGCCGCCGTCGGCCTGGCCGAGGGCATCTGGCCGCACGGGCGCTGGCGGCTCGATTTCCAGGGCCGGGCCGACCACGCGGGCACGGCCCGGCTCGCCGACCGGCAGGACCCCATGCTCGCCTTCGCGCGCGCCGTGCTCGCCGCCCGCCACGCCGCCGCCGACCACGGCTCGCTGGCCACGTTCGGCAAGGTCATCGCGGAACCGAATGGCTCCAACGCGGTCTGCTCGGCGGTGCGAGCCTGGCTGGATGCCCGCGCCGCGGACGAAGCCACGTTGCTGGAGACTGTCGCCCTGGTCCGTTCGGCCGCCGAAAGATCGTGCACCCACTGCGGCGTGACGCTGAGCGTGCGGCAGGAGTCGTACACCCCGCTCGTGCGTTTCGACCAGGGCCTGCGGGACCGCATCGCCGCCGTCCTGGCCGCGGCCGGGGTCCAGGCGCCGGTGCTGTCCACCGGCGCGGGGCACGACGCCGGGGTGCTCGCGGCGCGCGTCCCGACCGCCATGCTCTTCGTCCGCAACCCCACCGGGATCTCGCACTCGCCCGCCGAGCACGCCGATGTGCCCGACTGCGAAGCCGGCGTCCGCGCCCTGGCGGCCGTCCTGGCGGATCTAGCAGGCGCGAAGTGAGCAGTGCTGGCCCGGGGGGACGACCCCCCCAGACCCCCCCGCTCCTGGGGGGACCCATCCCCCCAGGCCCCCCTTGGGGGGGACTCCCCGTCCCCCCGTTCCCCCCTGGCCCCCCAGACCCCCCTTGGGGGGGACTGCCCGTCGCCCCGTCCCCCCCTATGCGGCGCTGGCTCGCCGACCTGGCCTGGCTCCCGGGCCAGGGCGTTCGTTCAGATGTCCTCATCGAAGCCGGCGGCGACCGTTTCGCCTCCGTCACTCCCTCCGCCCCCGTCACCTCCGATGCCACGCGCCTCCACGGCCTCACCCTGCCCGGATTCGCCAACGCACACTCGCACGCCTTCCACCGCGCGCTGCGCTCCACCACCCAGGCCGCCCGCGGCACGTTCTGGACCTGGCGCGAGCGCATGTACGACGTCGCGGCGCGGCTCGACCCGGAGAGCTATCACCGGCTGGCCCGGGCCACCTTCGCCGAGATGGCGCTGGCCGGGGTCAGCTGCGTGGGGGAGTTCCACTACCTGCACCACCAGCCGGGCGGGCACCCCTATGGCGATCCGAACGCCATGGGCCGGGCCCTGGTCCAGGCGGCGGCCGAGGCGGGCCTGCGCATGACGCTGCTTGATGCCTGCTACCTGGCGGGCGGACTGTCACCCGAGGGCCCGCGGCCGCTGGCCGGGCCCCAGCTACGGTTCGGCGACGGCGATGCCGTGCGCTGGGCGGCGCGCGTCACCGAGATCGGCTGTGACGTCCACGGCATGATCGCGCCGCACGCCCAGGTCGGCGCCGCGATCCATTCCGTCCGCGCGGTACCGCGGGAGCAGATGCACCCGGTCGTGGCCTGGGCCCGGCGGTTCGGTGCCCCGCTGCACACGCACATGTCCGAGCAGCTCGCCGAGAACGAGGCGTGTCAGGCGGCCTACGGGATGTCGCCCACCCGGCTGCTGTACGCCGAGGACGTGCTCGGACCGCGAACCACTGTGGTGCACGCGACCCACGTCGACGACGGTGACCTGGAGCTGCTCGGCGGCGGCCAGACGTTCGCCTGCCTGTGCCCCACCACCGAACGCGACCTGGGCGACGGGCTGGCCCCGGCCCAGGCGCTGGCCGCGGCGGGCTGCCCGCTCACCCTGGGCAGCGACAGCCACGCGGTGGTGGACATGCTGGAAGAGGCACGCGGCGTCGAATATGCCGAACGACTGGCCCGCCGCGCCCGCGGGCACTTCACTGCCGAGGCCCTGCTGCACGCCGCCACTACGGCCGGGCACACCAGCCTGGGCTGGCCGGACGCGGGCGAGATCGCTCCGGGCGCCTGGGCCGACCTGGTCACTGTCTCCCTGGACAGCGTGCGGACCGCGGGCGCCGCCGACGGGCTGGCCCTGGAGGCGGCGGTGTTCGCCGCCTCGGCGGCAGACATCAAGGACGTGGTGATCAGCGGCCGGGACGTCGTCCGCGACGGAGTCCACCTGCTCGTGCCGGACGTACCAGGTGAGCTGTCCCGCTCCATCCGCGCCGTCCTCGGCTGAGAATGTCCCCTATGGCACAGATCCCGACAATAGCCCTCGGCCGGGGCGTCGTCATGCCGATGGTGGGCTTCGGTACCTGGCAGCTGGGCAGCCGGCGTGGCTACGAGGCGATTCGGTACGCCCTGGAGGTCGGCTACCGGCACATCGACACCGCCACCATGTACCGCAACGAGCAGGGAGGTCGGCCAGGCCATCCGGGCCAGCGGCCTGGACCGCGGCGAGGTGGTCGTCCTGCGCTGGCACCTCGACCACGGAATCACGGTCATCCCGAAGTCCTCCAAGCCCGACCGCATCCGGTCCAACCTCGACCTGTTCGCTTTCTCCCTCACCCCCGACGAGGTAGCCCGCCTCGACCGCCTCTAGCCTGCCCCGCCCGAGGCCCCGTGGTGTCACGTGGGGGCGCGGCCGGACATTATCCGGCAACAGTTTGCGGATGGCAACTGGTTGTCCACAGGGACGCATAACGCGCCGCGGTTATCCACAGGGCCACGGGGGGCCGCCCACCGGAGGCACGGGCGGGTCAGCGTGGAGGGACCGGCGGCGTCGGGCCGCCGGGCATCCAAGGAGGATCGTAATGAGCCAGGGCGGATACGTGACGCTCGTGGGATTCGTGGCCCAGGACCCGAGACAGCGCGAGATCAGGGACGGCGTCCTGGTCACCGACCTGCGCGTGGGTGCCACGCCCCGCGTGCAAGACCGAGTGACCGGCCAGTGGCGCGACGGTGTTACCTCGTACTACGACGTCAGCTGCTGGCGTCGTCTCGGTGACCATGTGCGGGCCAGCTTGCACAAGGGCGACCCGGTCATGATCAAGGGAAAGTTCAGGTCCCGCACCTTCACGGACAAGGCCGGGGTGTCCCGGACCGTGATCGACATCATGGCCGACACCGTCGGGCACGACCTGAACCGCGGCGTCGCCAACTACCTGCGCCCACAGCACCGGCCCGTGACCACCGAAGGAGATCCGGCCGCCGAAGAACCGCAGGACATGGCCGAGGGCCGCGACATGATCGATGAGGAGGCGATCGAGCAGTTCGGACGGGAACTCGACGGCCTCAGCGAAGCCGAAGTCGCTACCCAGGCTCTCGAGGAGGACGAGGCGGCCGACGCCACGGTGTCGTCAGCACCGCCAGTGTCCTTCTGAGCGCGAGATCCAGATAACGCCTCGCACCGGTCTACTCTCCTCAGTTCGGGTGTCGCGCGGAGCGGGTACGCCTCGCATCGTCGCGCCGCCGCTCCAGCGGCACCCCGCGCCAGCGAACTCAGGCAGACAAGGAGAGTGACGAGGCAGCTCCTGCGGTTCGCCCGGGAAATAAGGACGTCATCATGTGCACGACAAAGGCGATCGAGTCGGTCAACGCCCGCCAACGCTCACACAGCACCTCCGTCATCGAGGTGTTGCGTTGACCCGTTGAGCTCACGCCGCCCTGAAGTGCCTGTACCTGGCGATCATGAGCCTCGACCCGACAGGCAAGGGCCGCCAGCGGTGGTCGAACCGGTGGAAGGCCGCCCTGAACGCCTTCGACATGACCTTTGACGGCCGCCTCAGCTCTCCGGCCCGAGGCACACCCCGAGGGCGCGCTTCTCGCCGCTGTTCTCACCGTGGTCCGGTCACGGTCCCGCCGGGTCGACCTGCACCCCGGGTCCGGGGCACCTGGCGGGTCCGTCGCCGGGGACATCGGCCTATCCCGGCCCGGCGCCGACCTGGTCTCGGGCGCAGTACTGCACGGGCAGCCTCACCTGGCCCCCGAGCCAGCCCACCGCGCACCCGAACGCTCCCTGACCTGCGCCAGCCCCGACCGTCTGGGATTGGTCAGGGCGGGGTATCACTGCTCTGTATCTATGCCCGCCTCCTTCCCGCTCGGCGGCAAACGCCGACTATGAGAGCTGACCCGCTCTTCGCACCCGTTACCCGCCCGACCGCAACGCCAGTGCCACGGCGCGGCAGAACCTGAACTGGGGACAGCGGACCCGCCCCGCATGGAACGGGGTGGCACTGGATGGACCGCCGCACACATGTAAGGCCAGGAAGGGAGCACCCGATGCCTGAGCTGCCCTTGGCGGGAAGCCGCTGACCAGCCATGGATGCCGAGAAGTACCTCCCCGGGGAGTCCGCGCCGCCGCTCGTGGTGCGGATCCAGGGGTGGAGCTGGAGCCTGCCGGCCGGGCCCTCCTATCTGGTCGGCCGCGAGACAACACCATGATCACAACGAACACAGCTGCCGTATCCGCAAAATGTTATCGAACCTGCCCTCGAACAGGGGCGATGGCTCGAATAGGCTCTAGCGTAAGCGTGCAGAGGCTTGATGTAGTGACCTCTTGGGGGAGGCGGTTCTCATGACCCTACGGCAGGTTGGGAACTATCGCCTTGAGACTTTGCTGGGGGTCGGCGGAATGGGGGAAGTCTATAAGGCGTACGACACACACCGTGACCGGTACGTCGCCCTCAAGCTCCTGCCCGAAGTCTTGTCCGGCGACCGGGCGTACATCAGGCGATTCCAACGTGAATCGAACGTCGCTGCGCGGCTGCGGGATCCGCACGTCATTCCCATTCATGACTTCGGCGAGATCGATGGCCAGCTCTTCATTGACATGCGCTTGGTCGACGGCGCCGATATCGGCACGCTGCTCGAAACGTGCGGTCGGCTCGCGCCGGAGCGGGCGGTGCATCTTATCGGTCAGGTCGCCGAGGCCTTGGATGCCGCGCACGCTGACCACCTCGTCCACCGCGACATCAAGCCTTCGAACGTCCTGGTCACATTGAGCGACTTCGTCTATGTGGTCGACTTCGGTATAGCCCGGTCGACCGGCGAGCGGCAGACACCGCTGACACACACCGGGGCCTATATCGGAACGCTGGACTACATGGCCCCAGAGCGATTCATCGGCCGCGACGTTGACGGGCGGGCCGATGTCTACTCCCTGGCTTGTCTGCTGCACCAGTGCCTGACTGGCGCACCACCCTTCGGCGGCAGAGAACTGCCTGCGCTTATGTATGCCCAGCTTTACTACCCTCCTCCGGAGGCCAGCAGCCTGGTCGAGGGCGTACCGCCAGCATTGGACGCCGTGATTGCCCGCGGTATGGCCAAAGACCCGAACGACCGCTTTCAGACCGCTGGCGCGCTGGCCGCGGCGGCCCGCGAAGCCTTGCTGGCCGAGGCGCCGACTCCGCAAATGATGGAGCTGCACCATACAGGGACCGAGACACCGGGTCCAACGTGGCAGCAGGCTGCGGCCGCCGCCGCAGCCCGGCCGGGCGTGGCGCAGCCGCCGGGTCCCGACCCGGAGCCAGCAGGCGACCCCGTCACGCCGGGCGTCCCTTACAGCGCGACGCAAACCGTGGCTGCGTACCGCGTTGACGATCCGGGCGACACCCGACCACCTAAGAACATGCCCCAGGGCACAGGCCTCGATCCAGACGGTAGTCGCCTACCACCTGGCGTGGGGACAGGCGGGCCGGCGCGCAGGCCCGGGTGGCGCCGGCTTGGCGTGCCGATTCTGGTCGCAGCCGCGGCAGTGGCAGTGGCGATCGTGCTCGTCGTCATGGCGTCCCCCGGGACGAAATCGGGCGGCGGCGCTTCTGCTGGGCAGAGCCCGGTCAGCGGGCCCAGCCTCGCCCCTCCCACGGTGGCGGGGACGACACCGGTCGGGGGGACCCCCAACTACGTTCAGGTCGCGCCGAACGGCCAGTTCGCCTACATCACCAATCCAGGTACACGCGTGATCACCGTGCTCAACACGGCCACTGACCGGGTGTCCGGGACCATCCCGATCCTCCAGGGGCCGCCCCAGGCCGTCTCGTTCTCGCCCGACAGCCGGACCGCCTACGTCAGCGTCTACGGGAGCCACTCGGTGGCTCTCATCGCGTTCATCGACACCGCTACCAACAAAGTGACGTCCACCGTGCCGGTGGACAACCATGAACCGGGTCCCTCGGCGACAAGCCCGGACGGGCTGTCCCTCTACGTGCCGAACCACAACATGGCGCAGGGCGGCGTCGGCGATAACGTCCTGGACGTGATCGACTTGGCGACCCAAAAGTTGATCCAGAGCATCGCCGTCGAGGCGAACCCGCACTGGGTCGTAGTCGATAACAAGAACGGGCTGTTTTACGTCACGAACCACCAGTCCGCCGTCGTCACGGTCCTAAACGCCAAGGCTAACCAAATCGTCACCACGATCCCGGTTGGCGAGACCCCGCACAGCGAAGCCCTCTCACCCGACGGCAGCCGCCTGGCGGTCACGAGCTACAACGGTAACGCGGTCTTTCTGATCAACACCGCCACCGACAAGATGATCACGCAGATCCCGGTCGGGACGGAGCCGCTGGACATCACGTACTCGCCAGACGGGCGCTACCTCCTCACGGCAAACAACCTGGACAACACCGTCACGGTGATCGACACGGCGGATAACCGCGTCATCGCCGACATCCCGACCGGGAAAGCTCCCACGAGCATCTCGGTGCTGCCCAACGGGCGCCAGGCATACGTCACCGAGGAGAACAGCGGCGCGATCGAGATCCTCAACCTTCCGGAGTAAGGGCAGTGCGGGCAATAAGGCACGACGCCGACCATGGTCCGCGCCCGCGCTGAATCGACAATCACTGGGCCTGGGCCGGGATGAGCGGAAAGGCGGCAATGATCGAGCTCGCCCCCGGGCGGGACGGTGCCACTGCCTCGCCCGGTACGGACGCGCGCCGGGTGCTGCAGCTGGTCCTGGCGGCGATCTGGCTACTGGATGGCCTGCTGCAGTACCAGTCGTTCATGTACACCGGGGCGTTCGGGCAGATGATCGGAGGTACCGCGGCGGGGAACCCCGGTGTCATCGCCCGCCCGATCAGCTGGAACGCGGCTCTCGTGGAGCACCATCTGGTGCTGCTGAACACGGTCTTCGCCACCATTCAGCTGCTGCTCGGACTGGGTATTGCCTACCGTCCCACGGTCCGGCTGGCGCTGGCCGCCTCGATCGCGTGGTCGCTGGCGGTGTGGTGGTTCGGCGAAGGCCTCGGCGGTGTGCTGAGCGGCGGTGCGAGCCCGGTGAGCGGCGGTCCCGGCGCGGTGATCTTGTACGCGCTGCTAGCTGTGCTGCTGTGGCCGGCCGACCGGCCGGGCGTGACTGCCTCCTCCGTGGCGTTCCGGGCGGTCGGTGCACCAGTGGCCCGGCTGCTGTGGCTGGTGCTGTGGGGCAGCCTGGCCTATTTCGCGCTGACCCCGGCGAACCGGGCGCCGCAGGCGCTGCACGACATTATCGTGAACATGACCGGCGGGGAGCCTGGCTGGCTAGCCGGGCTCCAAGAGCATGCCGCTGCGGTGCTCGCCCATCAGGGGCTGGCCGCCTCGATCGTGTTGGCCGTCGCGCTGATCGTTATCGCGGTCGGGGTGTTTCTGCCGCCGCCGCTGGCCCGGAGCGCGCTGATCCTGGCCCTCGCGGCGGCCGCGTTCATCTGGGTGTTCGGCGAGGCGTTCGGCGGGATCCTGGCGGCCGGCGGCGGCACCGACCCGAACTCCGCCCCGCTGCTGGCCCTCCTGTCCCTGGCCTACTGGCCGCTCGCGACGGCCGGGCCACTGGCTCGCCGCCCGCAGGCCGACGGCCCGCTCGCCATGGCAGCCGGCCGGACCGAAGAGACATCCGCATGAGCACTCCCGCCTGGATCCTGGGGATCTTCGCCGCCGTCATGCTCCTGGTCGCCGAGGTGAGTGCCGGTCAGCTGGTGCTAGCGCGCGCCTGGACCCGCCGCGGCGGCACCAACACCGACATCGCCGTTTCCCATCTGCTGATAGGAATCGCCATGACGGGCATATTGGTGCCCGGCCTGAGCACCCTGCCGAACGCGGTCTGGGAGGTCGTCTTCGCCGTCATGACGGCCTGGTTCGCCTGGTGCCTGCGGCGGGAGAGCCGGGGGCGCGGCGCCGCCGCCGTGGCCGGCGGCCATTATGCGCCGCACCTGGTGCACAGCGCGGCGATGCTCTATATATTCGCCGCTCTGGCGGGCCCGTCCCTGGCGGGCTCAGGCATATCTGTGTCCGGCACGGGCGAGATGTCCGGGATGTCTGGGATGGCGGGCGGGTCGTCCGGCGGCATGCCGGCCCTGGCACTGATCTTCGCGCTGCTGCTGATCGCGTTCACGATCCATGACCTGGACCGGCCGGCCGGCGTGGACGGCTACTTCTACGTGGTGGGCCGTCGGTCCGTACCCGCGGGGTCCGCGCTGGCCGCCGCTGCGGCCGGGCCCGTCGCCCTGCGCCAGCCGGCTCAAGCGGACGCGGCAGAGACGGCCCCGCGGGCCGATCCCGCCGCCCATACCGCGGAGCGCCTGCTGCTTTCCCCCGCCGTGGCGAAGGGGTGCCAGGTGGCGATAGGCGTCGCCATGGCCTTCATCCTGATCGTCGTAATCTGAAGTCACCGTCAACGCTTACACCGGAACGCCGGGTACGCACCCTCTGGATGCCAGAGTGTGTCCTGAACGCAAGGACCTCAGTACGACAGGCAGCTTTTTGTGATTGTGCATTTTGGTATAGTCCCATGGGTGATGGTTGGGGGTTTAATGTTCACATTGCTGGTTCGTCATAGGTTCACCTCGGCCTTCTGGTTCTTCTCGATCTTTGGCTTCAGGCGATGAGAGAGATTCAGGACAGCCAGCTCTCACAGAGCCGTCAGCCGCTGCCGAGCCGCCGCGCGCTGCTGGCAGGGGCGGGCGTAACGTGCGCTGCGATGCTCGCGGGATGCAGCACGCATGACGCCAACAACGGTGGGGTTACCCCTGCTACCAGCGGCACAGCCATCGCGGCCACTGCCCTTGCCGCCACCTCCCAGATTCCGGATGGCGGTGGCAAGATCATCGACGCCGAGCGCATCGTGATCACGCAGCCGCAGTCGGGGTCCTTCAAGGCGTTCAGCGCGATCTGCACGCACGAGGGCTGCTTCGTCAGCAGCGTCTCGCACGGGACTATCAACTGCCCCTGCCACGGCAGCAAGTTCAGCATCACGGACGGCTCGGTCGTCCACGGCCCCGCCACCAGACCGCTGCCCCCTATCGCGATCAACGTCGAAGGAACCTCAATCTTTCCGGGCTAATGTGGCTAGTTTATGATCCCGTCCGGTCCCTGATACGGCAGCTATAGTTCGTGACTCTGGGATCGCTGCTGCGGGTCAGGACGATGACGACCATATAGAAGTGCGGCTGCCGCGATCATGATGGGTTTGTGAGACACAACCAAGACGCGGCAGTGGGATTAAGTTACGGCGATGAACGGCTTGCGATGTATGTCGATAGCGTTCAGCGCATACGTCGCGTGACGGCTTCAATGGGGCCCTCCATCACCGGAGCGTGGCTCGCCGCCATCCCTCGCCACGCGCCCGGACATCGAGGAGAAGTTCCTCGCCGAGATCGACGGGATCACCGGCGGCGACCCGGATTACGACCTGCAGTACGACGACCTGGCGGCGCTGACCTACACCACCCAGGTGATGCCCTCATCTTGACCGTCGCGGCCGCGGCCATGTTCGCCTTCGCCGTGAGCGGCCGCGAACTGCGCCATTCCAACGAGATCGCGCTCGGGCTGGGCTTCCTCACCGTGGCCCTGATCTGCCAGTTCACCTCGATCACGCACACGCACATTGGCCGGTACGGCTCAGATCGTGACGACTGAGGCGTAGATCGCCGAGGTCTTGCGGGCGCCGACGGCGCTGCCCCAGGTCAGGCAGATGCTGCCGTCGGGCAGCGGGGCGATGCCGAAGGTGTCCCCGGGCCAGATCCTGACGTTGCCGTAGGCGGCGGACACCTTGACTGCGGGGCTCTGGCGCAGCACGGCCGGGGCCCGGGCCACGCCGTCCGCCGCGCCGCTGGAATTGGTCGGCACTCCGATCAGCACCACATCGCGTCGCATCTTCCCGATCCTGGTCGATCGGGGAGATGCGGGGTGGTCCGGGGCCGGCCTGATACCGGCCCGGCCGCGGCCCTGGCGGTGACCGCGGTAGCCATTGAAGTCGTGGTTGACTGGTGGCCGCCGTGGCTATTGGCCCGCTCATGGCTCAGCGGTCATGGTGAAGCTGGAGCAGTAAGGGCTCCAGCAGCTAACCGCTATCAGACCGGAGGCAACAATGCCGTTGTTCTCAAACCAGCCGAGCCAGAACGCAGCGATATGGGAGCCGCAGGTGGCGGATGGCCGGCTCGCGAAGACCGCCGGTGCCAGTCCGGCCGGCGTCTTCACCTCGGACCTGTCCGTCTCGGAGTACGTGCTGCTCGGCGAGGCGGGCTTCGAGCCGCTCGGCTTCGTGGTCGGCTCCTCGATCTACCATGTCGGCCTGCAGGTCGGCCGGTGGAGCCAGAACCAGGAGCTGCAGGTCCTGACCCAGGCCATGTCCAACGCCAGGGAACTGGCCATGGCCAGGATGCGGGCCGAGGCCGACCAGCTGGCGGCCGACGGCATCGTCGGCGTGCAGCTGCGGATGCAGATGTACTCCTGGGGCCAGAACTGCCTGGAGTTCGTGGCCACCGGCACCGCGGTCCGGCACCTGGCCGGCCAGGGCGCGCACCGGGCGCCCGACGGCCGCGCGTTCACCTCCGACCTGTCGGC
>Ga0187817_10001687_pt1 | contig 11002 bp, 17 predicted proteins | sample NC_wetland_sal_i_17_FD_132431 | JGI IMG/M metagenome (GOLD analysis project Ga0187817, IMG submission 132431) | Wetland sediment microbial communities from Neuse River Estuary, North Carolina, USA - SO4_2 | ecosystem: Environmental > Aquatic > Freshwater > Wetlands > Sediment | place: USA... | reverse complement strand
CGTACACGTCCATAGAGTTCCACTGGGTACATCCCTCCGGTGTTTCACGACTCCTGTCGTTCCCACAACAGCAGCTCGTAAAACTGAAATCCGGCGGTTGGCCTAGTTTCCCTCCGCCGCATCACGCTTCCGCGGCGTGATGTGGCCTAGTATTGCAGCGGCGCTCTCACACAGGTCTTGCCACGCCAGTCGGCGTCCCTCTTCACCTTCCCAACCGTTGTTGCCATACCACCGCACGTAGTATTGCCATTCCGCAGACTGTTCAGGCGTGAGCTTGGTTTCTGTATTCATCTTGGTTCCATTGGACGCAGCCATGTGCTGTCAATTCTACTCAGGATGTGCTCTGCTAAGGAAGTGGCGTCCGCAATGGCGTTTACTGTGCACTTCTGAGCCTTTCAAGTAACCTGACCATCGCCAGCGTGTCTTGCCCACAGTATTCCAGTAGTGCCTTCCTGATCCTGTCCCGCTCGCCCTGATCCAAGTCGCCTCGTATGAGCGCCTCCCATGCCAACCCAGCATCCTGCCCATTCGCGACCTGCATGCCCTCGTAGCTCATTTCCGGCACCAGCGCGGGCAATACAGACTTGATGGAGTAGGAGCCTGCGAATGCCGGATGGTAAGCGTGTTCACGGACGACTGGCAGCAAATCGAAGAGGCGGGCTTGGATCTCGTTGATCGGCTCTGCATGTTCCGGCAACCACGCCGCAAGCTGCGATAATCTCTGCAACTCGAACGAAGAATACACGACAATGCTCCCCGTCTCGCCCAGTGTGGCAAGAAGTGACGAGATGAACTCGCGCCGGGGATCGTTCGCATCTGTAGCGAGGAACTCGTGATGTTCCAGTGTCGCGCCGGGTTCCTTCTGTGAGTGGACGGAAAACTGGAACGGCAGTTGATCGTAAGGTCGCATCCCCGCGAACAGTGGCACGCAGTGATTCACACTCTCAAAATCCATGAAGAAGAGCGGATACTCCAGCTTTGCCAATTCGGCTTCGAGTCCTTCACGGTCGAACCACGGCTCGCCTGACTTCACGCACACAGCCGCCCTTCGCTGAATATCGCTCAACTCGAAGTCATCCGGAATGTCGTGGATGGACTCGACACCCATCTCCTCCAGTGCCTCTTCCGCGCTCGCATGTAGTCTGGGCAAGTATCCTATGTGGTCGTCAGGAAGCGGCGAATTGCAGAGGTCGAAGAACTCGCATGTGACCGGAACAGTGCAGTGTTTGCCCGGTTTGATGTCGGGCGCGTCGGATAGTGACAGAACTGTGAATGCTGCCCGAAGCTGGAATGTCAGTTTCGGTTGAAGCCTCGCTACCTGCCGTGTGACGTTCCGAATCCGAAAGAAACGCCAAGGATCGATGCTGCCGCCCTGAAAAACATAATTTCGGTTAACGTGCGCTAGACAGCAGGAACCGACGTCCAATCCGCAGCGAGATAGCACACGATATTGAATCGCCACGTCATCGAGATGTTCTTCCTTCAGCGAAGCTGATGACTTCACTTCGATGAGCCGCAAGCGCCCGTCAGCCGGCGATGAAGTACATCTACCCGCACCAGCACGCCGTCATGTTCGAACACTCCCTCGAAAATTGCCGGAACGTCTCGGTTGGCGACCAACTCCCGCGTGGTGCTGATCGCCCGATCCAGCCCGCCATCGCTGCCAACCTCGATGCCGCCCGGAAAAAGTTGGCGGGCGAGCAGTCCCACTTGGTGTCCCTGCTCCATGATGGCTTCGCTGGCTGCATCCGGCTCTGCCGCGAGTTTCGGCTCGTGAACCTGCCAGTAGAGGCGCTTGAGGCACTGACAGCCCGACGCGAAGCGGCTTTTGGACAATCTAATTTTGTTCACCGCAGCGCCTCCTCCTGCATCTCACGCACCATGCTCGTGAACTCGCGCATCGCGATCACGAGCGCCGTTGTGGCAGCATCGTCTTGCCAGTTCGCGTCGATCTGGAATGTCTCGTAGTCATTCTCGACTCCGTCGCCCTTGTGAATCTCGGCTTCATGCAGGCTGAATGTTACGCCGACGTTCCGAGAGATCACGTCGCCCATACTATTAACGCTAAGGCTCGTGAGCACGTAAGTGTCAAACATCTCCATGAATTCCTCCGATTCAGCTTCGCTGCCGCTTATCTCATCGCGAACTCAGGACGCGCCGTTTCCACTTGAGAGCACCCTTCCGACCGCGCCGAAGCTCCGACGCCCACTGACGATCTCCGAACTCGTACCCCACCTTGCGTATCCAATCTTCCATCTCCGGGTCGTCGTCTTTTTCGTTCACGGCATCCTCGTAGCAGTAGCGGCAAAGCCCCAGCTTGTCGAGGTTCGCGGCGCCCACCGTCTCGTGGCAGCACTTGCACGTCTGCCGTCCGGAGTTGGCTTTCTTGATCAGCCGCCATCCGAGCAGCAGGATCACGGGCAGGAACCCGGCAACGCCCATGCCAGCGAACCAAGCACGCCAGTGTGCCGCGTTGGCAACGGTATCTTCGGTGTAGCGCGGGATCGGAAAAAGATAAGCGTGAAAGAGAATCTCTGCGCCGAGCGATCCAATGAATCCCACGAACATCAGACCGAAGCTCTTGAGATGGTCTGCTTCAAAGACCCGACCTTCTTTCTGTGCGCGATAGACCTCTGGCATGACGCCGCAAATCATCAGCCAGAACGCGCTCGCGAACGGTGCGAAAGCCATGTAGAGCAGCGCGAGTATCGAGAAATCGCTGTTGGGATCAGCCGCGATGAGGGCAAACGGAACCGCCGCACAGAGCAAGGGAGCGAGGAGCAAAAACAGGAGCGCCAGCACGCAGCGAAACAGGAACCGTATCGGTGCGGTCAAAAGGTGCAGGTCGTTAGCGATTTGCGTATTGGCGTCCATGTAGTCCCTCCCAGTTTGAGGCGCGGTCTACGCGCTGACTGTCTTACGAACACTGCCGTCCCGTTCGGAAGTCGGGGCGACCTTCGCGCTGGCGGCTGTGTCGCAGAGCGCCTGCAACCGACCTCGATACTTCGCAGTCAGGTCGGACACGGTGTCGATTGCCTTTGCCGCTCTCTTAAGTTCCTTCTCGACCTCGTCCAGATCAACAAAGGTGCGCCGGACTTCCTCTGCCAGCGCGGAGTTTTTCTGTAGAAAATCGGCACCCTCGATTCGCATACGCTCAAAGACTGGCCTGAGAACTTCGAGGTCACGCGGTAGCCATTGCCGCGTTGTCCGCAGAATCGAAACTCCATCTTCCTGCCCCCAGCGCCGTTCGCGGTCATGTTGGCGAAGCTGGCTTTCTTCTCGTGCGACGATGATGCCCGCAGGGCAGCGCCGTTCCTTGGCGTCACGGATCAGTTTCCTGAGATCGCTTTCGGTGATAGACGCCTTGTCCTTGTTGTCCACGACGATGCGAGGTTCCAGTGGAGCGCCGCTGGGATCGCGATACGCCAGCAGGAAGTCGCCGTTCTTTGGGAGCTTCTCACTGACTGCGATACCCGCCCAAGCGCTGGCTTCCTGTAAAAAGTCCATCTCCTCGCGTTTGCCCACATGGGCGACCTTTGCCATCTCCGCTTCCAACTGCTGGTTTCTTTCTCGAAGCTGAGCGACTTCGCGCAAGCAATCTTCGACGCGCCGAGTGAGGTCATCTCTTTCGGATTGAGCCGAGCGCAGTGCGTCTTTGTGTTGCTCCCTGATTTCAGTGGTGCGCTTCACTAGTTCACCCTCAAAGCGCGACCACGCGGTCTGGTGCTCACGGTCGTGCTTGCTCTGAAGCAGGCGGAATGCTGCCTCGGCGGAAAGCTGAGCGACCCTCGCGAAGTCCTTCACTCCTAGTCGATCCAGAATCTCGGCGCGGCTGAGTTCGCCTTCGCCACAACACAAGGGGCATTCAATTTTCTCGGACGATGGAGATCGCATAGGCATGCTTTCCTCGTAAACTGCCAAGTGGGGAGTGGCGAGAATGTTGGGGGGAGTCGGGTAATTCTATTTCTTGCGCTGGATCAGCAGACCCGGATCGGACGAATTGATCGAAACCAAGTTCCCGTGGGTATCACGCACGGTGTTGAATCTCTCGCTGGTGCGTCCGAGAATCTGCTCGTGCTCATCGCGGACGACGCTGGACGTGTCGCTATAACCGCTAGTGACCGAGCCGATGATCTTGCGGTTGCCGTCGCGAACATATTTCTTGCTAAGTGACATGCTCTCCTCCTTCCAGTGCAAGCAAACAAAACTCCACAGCCGGGTAGCAATTCACCTCGGCGTGCGTGGGAGCGGTGCGTCGGGTGAATAGCTCGCCGCACACCAAACATTCCCGCAAGCCGTGGCAGCGGACGAGGAACACCTTGCCGATCTGGTCGGTGCCGTTAGCGCGACTGCCATTCTCAGTGCTCATGGTCTATAGCCTCAAAAGCTATTGTCTTGTGGACAAGGACTACCCTGCTGAAATCGGGGCAGTAACTTCTTTGTTGTGAACACAGGCGGAAACGCCTGCAATGAAGCCTCTGGAGACAGCCTCCCGTTCTTCCTTCAAAACGCGGCAAACACTTGCCTTGGAGATTCCGTGCGCCTTCGCCAGTTGATTCAGACTCAAGCCACGTTCACGATCTCGTAGGAGTGCAGCGAGGTTTACCTGCAAGGGCTGACGTCCGATTCGACGACCTTCAAGCCTTGCTCGACGCATGCCTGCCCGAACCCGCTCAATGATGATGCACCGCTCCAGTTCCGCCATCGCCGACACGATCACGATGATCGCTCTACCCAGCGGCCCCTCGGTATCAATCGCCTCACGCTGAGACAGAAACTGGATGCCGTGCCCCGCAAGTTCATCGAGTGTTTGGAGCAGGTGCTTGGTGCTCCGCGCCAAACGGTCGCACGACCAGACCAAGAGCACGTCAAATTTATGGCGGCGGGCATCCTCCATCATTTTGTCCAAGGCTGGGCGGCGTGCTCTCGCGCCGCAGATGCCATGATCGACGTATTCCTGCACCAGTTGGAACCCTTTTTGGGCAGCAAACTGCCGCAAGTCGAGTAGCTGCGTTTCGGGGTGTTGGTCAACGGTCGAAACGCGGCAATAGAGTGCGGCTCTTTTCATTGGCTCAGTTCCTCCTTGGATATTGGGGAGATTAAGTTCTGTCTTGGTACAGTTGGATTGGTCTCCTCGTCTGACCGTCAATCAGTAACAGGGAGGAGCGGGAAGTCTTCCGAAAGCCCGCTTCCATCAAGCAGACTCTTGCGCCTCCCACGTCCGAGACCATGAACGTGCTGCTCGCGAACCTGTCGCGCCGGAACGGAAGCAGCAGATACGGGATACCAGCGCGGTACAGAGTTGCCTCGGCGTGAAGGATGTGCTCTCCATTGAGCGTTGACGGATTGGATCGGTGCTTGCGTTCTGCCCGCCACGCCGTTCGCCGCAGTCGCTCGGCAGCCTCAGTACAGACGGTCAATTCAGGAGCAAGCAGGTTCAAGTTCGAGCAAACCTCATGCTCCAGCAGTTCACCAAGTCGGAAGCTGCTGACAGTGCGCAGTCGCTTTGCCAGTTCTGCCGGGAGTAGCAAAGCAGCAGCGAACCTCTCCGCTGGATCGTTGGAGCAAACCCGCCTCCGTTGTTCTTCCATGAGTTCCCGGATAGTCATCGCTTTCCGCACTCACGGTATACACCGGAGTTGTCACAATCGTCTGGAAAACGGGGGCGAATGTGGGCGAGTTACCAAAGATTCTTGGCAGGCTGCGTGCTTTGGAGCACTGGGACAAATGCGGCATCGACGGCAGGACACGAGAAGCGCGGATCAAGGCGGGGCGTAGCCGTAGGACGACGGCGGCGAAGCACCCATGAAGATTAGCTTTCGGTGGTAGCCTATCCTGACGTAGGGGGACATCTCCGGTGAAGCCTCTTTCCTGTACAGTCCTTTCGATGGCCATCTCAGTAGCATTGGCAATACCCATGACGAGTTCCGCCCAGACAACCCATGATGCCGATGTTCACGAGCTTGAACGGCTGGAAGCCGTCTGGAATGAAGCCCACGAACACGGAGACGCAGATGTGCTGGAGAAGTTGTGGGCTGACGACATGGAGGTCGCTGTGCCCAAAATGCCCGTGATGACCAAAGCCGACGCACTCAAGTTTGCACGCTCTGGGCGCATGAAGTTCCTCACTTATCGGACATCAGATATTCACTTTCGGGTGTATGACAATGCTGCGGTTGTCACGGGACGTTTGCAGCGAACCCGCTCAATGAACGGGCAGGAAATATCTGATGACTGGCGCTTTACGAAGACTTATGTCCGCGAGACGGGGCAGTGGCGTGTGGTCTCATTTCATGCTTCGGAAGCAGCGCAACCTTAACAGGTGCCAATGATGACGGACTATGGGCTGATGGTTAGCCTACTGTAGTCGCAGCCGACACCCTCTCGGCTGACTGCTTCGCCGGAGCCAGCAAGATCAGGACTGCACCGATGCCAGCAAACACAGCCGAAGCGATCAGCAAATCTTGGCGCTCGTTTGGAAGGTGAACTGCCATGACCGTCATGACGGTCGCATGAGCATTATTCAACCATGCGGCGAAGACGATCACTCCGCGATTCGCTGACGGATTACGCGCAGCCAGCAGCAGGAAAATTCCCATCATGACATAAAGACTAAGCCCCATTGGCAGGGAGTCCTCCTTATTCGCCTGCCAACCGCTGCGCACAGACGTGATCAAGGGATAAACGGCAGCCGTAAAGACCAATCCAACCAAGACCAACACAACCTTCAGCGTCCGTTGTCGCCACATGTGTGCCCTCCTGTCAAAGAACTGAATCGTGAAAAATCACGTATACGTCCCTGTCGTGGCAGACCACGACGGGGAATGTTAGGTCGGACGGCAGCGAAACGTCAATCGCGACGGATAAAGAAAGCTAGGCGGCTATTGCAGCTTCGCGTACTCGGCTTTGGCTCTTTCCAAGAAGAGGTTATTTGCTCGGTTGCTGCCCCCGCCACTCGCCTTGCACGTCGGGCGGAAGGTTTCGCAAGTGGCTTAGGAAAGTCACGACCATCCAGATGTTGTCGTCGGACATCTCGCCCTCCCAAGCAGCCATGCCCGTATAGCGCACCCCGCGCTTCACAATCCAGAACATTTGCCAGTCGGGCACGAGGGGCGGCTCGATGTCGAACTGAGGGACACGCGGATAAAAGCCCGTTGTTCCCCAATGGCTCGGTTTTCCAGAATCGCCGTGGCACCCAGCGCAATTGTCCCGGTAAATCTTCATGCCCATGCGAAGGTTCCCACTGTTCGGCTGCACCGGGTTTTGGAGCTTAGGCTGTCGAGCCATTGACGATTGGAATGCTTCACGACCAAGGAAGCGTTCCCAGCGCGGCGGGTCGGCTGTTGCATGAACCGGAGTCCAGCCGAGGAAAATCGCAACCAGCCCGACAACCGGAGTCAGGCACATTCCGAGCAACAAGCCATAGACAAATCTGTGCATAGGCTGCCCCCAGTCTGTATGGACGAATCTCTGCACGAAAGGCAACCAAGCCCTCTTAGGCACGCCGGATAGCCCGGACAGCTATCGCAGCTTCGCGTACTCGGCTGTGCTCTTGAACCAAACAACGCGGCGGACATAGAATTCCCAGAATCAATCTGGGGGTGACGTATGGCAAATGTGGGGAAAGCCGCAATCGACGACGCAAAGCTCAACGAGTTCATGGGGCGTGCCGTGGCGGACATGGGCGCAGCGATGCACGCTGCGCTGGTTGTTATCGGAGATAAGCTGGGGCTATACAAGGCAATGACAGGAGAAGAATGGATTTCATCAGCGGAACTGGCGCAGAAAACCAGCACTGCCGAGCGGTACGTGCGCGAGTGGCTCAATGCCAATGCCGCCAGTGGGTACGTTTTGTACGATCCTGCTACCGGACGCTACCAATTGCCGCCAGAACAGGCTTTCGCTTTGACGGTGCAGGATTTGCCGGGTGCATTCCACATTATCTCTTCTTGTTTCAAAGACGAACCGAAGATCACGCAGGCTTTCCGAACCGGAGAAGGTGTCGGTTGGCACGAACATGACACTAATCTATTCTTCGGCACCGAACGCTTCTTCCGACCCAATTACGAAAACAATCTTCTGAGTTCGTGGCTTCCATCGTTGGAGGGAGTAGTTGGGAAGCTCAAAGCCGGAGCAAGCGTGGCGGATGTGGGGTGTGGGCACGGGGCTTCGACATTGCTGATGGCAAGGGCATTTCCGAAGTCGCGGTTCTACGGTTTTGATTATCACAGTGGCTCCATTGAATACGCACGCCACATCGCAGGTCGAGATGGGCTGCTCGACCAAATTACTTTTGAAGTAGCCAGTTCCAAGAGTTATCCAGCAAATGGTCGGTACGATCTGGTGACCTTTTTCGATTGTCTGCACGACATGGGCGATCCCACTGGGGCGGCGGGGCACGTCCTCTCGACCCTGAAACCAGACGGCACGTGGATGATTGTCGAGCCGTTCGCAAATGACCTGACGGAGAAGAACCACAATCCTGTGGGGCGAATCTTTTACTCGGCATCAACGATGATCTGCACGCCAGCCTCGCTCGCGCAAGAAGTAGGAGCGGCTTTGGGCGCACAAGCTGGTGAAGAGCGCATCCGCAAGGTCGTGACTGCCGCTGGTTTTACGCGTTTTCGGCGAGCCGCTGAGACGCCGTTCAACTTGGTGTTTGAAGCTCGTCCATAAGCGACGGTAATCCCTAGCGCCTGATGGCTATTGCAGCTTCGCGTACTCGGCTTTGGCTTGCTTCAGGATGGGGATGTCGGGTCGGCATCGAACAACGACTCACCGAACCTTCACCCCGTACTTCTGTGTGAACGGTGGAACGATACCGTTCAAGCGCAAGTACGCTACTAGCTGTCCGTAATGGTCGGTGATGTGCCAGACCGCAATGACCGAGATACCAAGTTTGGTGTTCGGTCCGGCATAGCGTCCTTCGACACGGTCGAGCGCATTGTTCGCCGTGAGCGTGGTGAGGACGCGGTTGGAGTAGTCGAAGGAGTCCTTGAGATACTTAATCAACTCGGCTTTGGTTTTCGCCGGATCGTGACCGCCCTTTTCGCAGTCGTCGGGCGGCTTCTTGCCTTCAAATTCGTTAAAGAAGGCGAACTGAGCGCAGGCGACGTGCTTCACCTGTTCGCCGAAGCTACGGACGCCATCGAAATTGCCGCCTGCGGGGATGTAGGAATACTTATCCTCAGGCATGGCTTCAGCTACGCCGAGAAAGTTCCCTTCCGCGAACTGGAGCGTGCCGCTGACGCTCTCCGCGATGGACTTGGCGATGTCATCGGGCTTGGTAACTTGCTTGGTTGCTGAGTTCTGTGGCGCTCCAGATTTCCCGACCGCAGAGAGGGCGATACCACACATGACAAGAAGGGCAGTAACACGAAAAAGGCTCATCCCAGCCTCCGGCATTCTGAAAAGGATACGTGAGCCATGAAGGGAAGTCGAACGTGCGGGCGCTCGTAGATCGGGTGGTTCGGAAGGGGTCGAATTTCGATCCTTTTTTATGCGACTTTTCGCCCCCTGTTTCGCCTCGGCGGAAGATGGTCAGCCAGTATACCTTCTGATGCACTCGAACTGCCGCTCAGGAAAGTGTAGGATGGCAGCCGTCTTTAGTCCGAGAGGCTCTCTATGAAGCGAACGTCAGTCACGATGTGCGTGACCATCATTACCGTCCTTGCTATTGCTGGATCAACGACTGCACAGTCGCCAAAACCAACAAAACTGGAATCTGAACTCAGAAACGTCTTGCGCGAACGGTGGGCGGCTCTCGCTCGGAACGATGCGAAGGGCTACGGTGCCTTTCTCGACGATGATGTTCTGATTCCAGACAACGGTCTGGTCTATGACAAGAAGACGTTAATCGAACGGGCACGCACTCTCAAGGAATCCACCAGCAACCCACGCGATGTTCACGTGCACGGTTACAACGACGTCGGCGTGATGATCTATCGCACCACGTCACACACACCGTTTGCGGGCGTGGAGTTTACCGAAGAGCTAAGAGTCGTTGAAACGTATGTGAAAAGGAACGGGCGCTGGCTCCTGACGGCACGCGCTGAGAGCGAAATCCCGAACGCGAATCGCGTGCCCGCAAAGGTTGCTCCTGAGGTTCTGGACGCCTACGTGGGCGAGTATGAGCTTAGTCCGGGTAAAGTTGTGAAGATTACTCGCGAAGGGGACAGCCTGATGGAACAGGGGCCTGATGACCCGAAGCCTGAGGCGGATTTGCCAATGTCCGCGAGCAGCTTCTTCCAGCGCGAGCAACCCGGCGTTCTGACCTTTACGAGGTCACCAGACGGTAAGGTTGACGCATACGTGTTGTGGATTTACGACACTACCATCACTCGCAAGAAGATCAAGTAAGCACTGTGTCCAACCGAGGGCGAAGGACTGCTCACTGCGGCAGCCCCATCCGGCGCAGCAGGTCGGCGAAGCGCGGGTCGGAGCGAATGTTGTCGAGTTCGGGATCAAGGGTTATGTCATCAAGCTGCTGACCGTCATCCACCGCTCGCCGGAGGTCTGCGAAAGCGGCTTCCTTTTCTCCCAGCAAAGCATGGTCGACGCCCGCATCGTAGAAGTCGCTGGCTGTTTTCTTGTCCTTAGCGTCTTTTGCGAGGTAAGCGCGATAACCTGACTTAACGAAAATGTGTCTGATTTCTTTCGCACGGAGGTTGTTTCCCACCGCCTCCTCAGCCCGCACCCCTTGTTCCATTGCACTCTTGCAATCTCCTGTGACTTCGGCGACGTAGGCTAGGGTCTGAATCGCTTGAGGAGACTTCGGGTCAATTTCGAGAGTTCGGTTCGCTTGTTGCACGGCTTGATTGTACTGGCGGGCATCCAAGTAGGTGTTCGCCAGATCAAAGTTAGCACGCACCGAAAGGGGATCAAGCTCCACGGCTTTGCGACATTCGGCGATAGCCTGAGCGCTTTCCCTCATTTCATTAGCAAGCCAGCAAGAAACACCGTGGGCGTAGGCGGAATTGGGGTCAAGGGCAAGAGCTTTTTG
>Ga0187817_10001686_pt1 | contig 11002 bp, 13 predicted proteins | sample NC_wetland_sal_i_17_FD_132431 | JGI IMG/M metagenome (GOLD analysis project Ga0187817, IMG submission 132431) | Wetland sediment microbial communities from Neuse River Estuary, North Carolina, USA - SO4_2 | ecosystem: Environmental > Aquatic > Freshwater > Wetlands > Sediment | place: USA... | reverse complement strand
CGCCGTACTGCGCGATCTGAACCGCCTTCATCAGGCTCGGCACCGCCGCGTGTTTTGTGGTTGCCATTATCGTCTCTCCTTCCGCCGCGCTGCGACACTCTCCGGCTTTCTGGTCTGCCCATCCACCGTTCTTGCGCGGTGCGAGTTCGCTCACTCGGTCAGATGCGCGGCTCGCCCCGTCTGGTCCATGACTTTTCTACAGCACGCCCATCGCCCAAAATATGACTCCCGAAAGCGGCCTACTCAGAAGCAATAGGCGAAGTCGCAACTGCCCAGAAACGTTGCAAATTCACTTGCCCAAAAGCGACCAGCGGTCCCCTTAAAAAGAACTGTTTCTGGGAGCTCCACAGTGGTGCTCCAAACTCAAGATTAGAAAACTCGTTCTCTTGAGCCTACAAAAAGCTTTTCAGACTCCTCCTACGAGTTTTTGTTTCGCGGATCGTCTTTCGCCCTGAGATATTCCAGCCCCAGCGGCCCAATGGCTGTCACTTGCGTGACGTACTCGCCGGATTTCGCCCAATGGAAATCGGGTGTGTTGCCAGGGAGAATGATCACTGCGCCGGGCGGATAGGCTTCCAACCTACTCGCGTCAAATTCATCACCCAGTCCGATATAAAAGACGCCGGAAATCACGGTATAGACTCGATCCTCCGGGTGTTTGTGAGGCATCAGCTTCTCGCCATGACGCACTTTGACCCTGATTGTATAAGGGCCGGTCTCCGAGGGCTGACCCACAACGACGGCCAGCCGGGCGGAAGGTGGGAACGCCGGGAACGGTTCCCAGTCGATCTCTTCTGAAAGAATTGCTCTGAAAGCGGCCTGACCCGGCTGATGGTGCCGACCTGTTCCTGTTGTTGATTCCGCTCTAGAGGGCATTGGCTTGGGGCACATAAAGCTCCTTTCGTTGGTGCCGATTTCCTATCATCGGTTGTCTCAGCCGCCCGCAGGCAACACACACATGCCGCACGATTGTTTGTAAGACCCAACGAGTTGTGAGGCCAAGGCCGGCCTACTCTGCCCCTATATACGTGGCGCACCCCAGTCGGGCCAGGTCCGGTCCTCGTCGCCAATGCGCTTCCCGTGCTCGCCGCGGGCCATGTTCCGCTGCCTTGGAAATTCCGACTTGTGGCGTGACGCGTCCCCCTTTTCACGCCTCGCCTCTTCGTTTCTTGGTATTCAAACTGAGTAATAAGTGAAGACGAAGCCGTGATCTTTTGCCGGCATGTGGCAGACGAAGCGAGTTTTCATCAGTGCCCCGCTTCCGGGTTTGTTGTTGGTAAGGTCGCCGCCCCCCCGCCGCTATGGTGCGTATTGGGTGAAGACCAAGTCGCGCGAAGCCTTCGCGTGGCAGGGGAAGCAGGTTTGCATCAAAGCGTCGTTGCCAAGCGTGCCGTCTTTGTTGAAGTGGCCGAAGCCCCAGCCACCCGTCGCGGCGTACTTCTTTGAGTCCTTGACCTCAAACTGGACATTCGTCGGGGGCCCCGCAACGAACGATTGAACACGGCCAAACACCTTATTGTTTTCCTCAGACGGCACGTACGTGTAGTGAACGGCGGCAATGATTGTACCGTCCGGGAACGGAAGCTTCCCTTCGCGGTATGCCTTGACCGCCAAGTCGTTGCCTAAAACGGCCCCGATGCTATTGATGTTTCCTGCCTCGTGGGACACGGAGATCACCGTCCAGTCGCGGAAACCGGGCGGCATTTTGGTCACGAATATTGGCGCCGCCCCTTTCTCCGTCTGTCCGGATGCGCGCACAATTGAGACGACAACGCCAGCCAGTGTTGCAACTGCAGCCAGAACTAGAGCAAACCGCTTCATACAATGCCTCCTTATTGTCTTCCTCGGATTTTTCGAGTTACGTTCGCGCCCACCTGCCTCGACCTGAACTCCCTAGCCCTTCCCCCATCATGAACCGGCAGACGCACGAGCAGATTGATGCGCCATAAGGTTCAAAAGCGCCTTCGCCGCCACAGTAGAGGATGCGGGATTTTGTCCGGTGATTAGGCGGCCATCCACGGTCGAATACGGCCCCCAGTTTCGGACCTTTTCAAAGATGGCGCCGAGGCGCAGCAGTTCATCCTCGACAAGGAACGGCACAACCCTGGTCAGCTGCATCTCTTCTTCCTCGCCATTCGTAAAGCCGGTTACATGTTTTCCTTTCACCAGCGGAGCACCCTGGTAGGTAACGTGGCGAAGCACCCCAGGCGAATGGCACACCAATGCGATTGGCTTGCCGGAATTGTAGAAGGCTTCCAGAAGAGCAATCGACTCCGGGCTCTCCGCGAGATCCCACATCGGGCCGTGCCCACCGGGGTAGAAAACCGTGTCGAAGTCTTCCGCCTTCACATCCGCGAGTTTCACTGTGTTAGCGAGAGCCTTTTTCGCAGCCGCATCCTGCTTGAACCGCGTCATGGCTGGCGTCTGATTTTCTGGCAGATCGCTTTTCGGATCGAGCGGAGGCTGCCCGCCCTTCGGTGAGGCGAGAGTCAGCTCGACGCCAGCGTCCCTGAACACGAAATAGGGTGCCGCGAATTCTTCAAGCCAGAAACCAGTCGGGCGACCCGTGTTTCCGAGTTGATCATGCGATGTTAGTACCATAAGTATTTTCATGCTTTTTCTCCTCTGCTGTTCGTTGGACTTCATTGGTTTCGCTGACTTCCGTCGTTGCCAATGCCTACTAACCGCAAGTCCCGTTGCTCACTCCTCTGGTGACCACAGCTGGCACTCAGGCGCCACCCCCAACTTCGCATGTCGGGCGATGCGCAGCGCCCCCAGATAAGGGAACTCACCGAGCAGGTCTTTGTGTCCCGGCTACCATTTTCCGACGTGGGCGCCGCCATCCACGTGCAGCACTTCTCCCGTCACCTGATCAGCTTCGGTCAAATAAACGATCGCATCGACGATGTCTTTCACCTGTGCGATCTGCCCCATCGGTTGCCGCGTCTTGAGGAAATCCTTCGACTGCCCCTCATGCATGGGCGTATCGACGACCCCCGGCGCAACGGCGTTGACGCGTATGCCCTGCTTGCCATACTCCATCGCCAGGCTGCGCGTGACAGCTTCCAGGCCTCCCTTGATCATCATCGCAACGGACGAATTGATCCCCGCGATCGGATGATTCACCTGGGCCGCGGTGACATTAACGATGCTTCCGCCGGTGTTCTGAGCCAACATCTGCTTGACCGCCAGCTGGGTGATCAGGAGAAAACCTTCGAGGTTGACCGATGCGAGAGCACGAAGATCGTCAACCGTGTAATCCGTGAAGTGTTTCGCGAAATAGATGCCGGCGTTGTTGACCAGCGCATCAATCGATTTGAATTTGTTCTTCGCAACTTCGGCGATCTTCGCCGCGGTGGCCGTTTCGCCAATGCTTCCGTCAACTAGCGCGAGCTTCTCCGATTCCTCGAACTCTCCCTACTTGGTGATGTTTCGTGAATTCGCCACCACGTTGTAGCCGCACTCCAGAAAAATCTTCACAAGACCTGCTCCAATCCCCCGGGAACCACCGGTCACGATTACTGTTCTCTGCGTACTCGTCATTTCCAGGCTCCTTTGCTTCCGACGCCCGGGACGGCACCGGGTTCGCGCCGCCCCCTCGCTCCGGCGAGCTTCATTCGTGTAATTCCGAGTTTTGTGGTCGCCATGATGCCTCCTTTGAAGTTCCGGTATTGTAATTTCTTCCTCACACGCCTACTTGCTGGAGGGTGTGAAGATATTTGACGATGTCGCCTGTTGAAAGCAATCCGATGAGGTTGCTCCCCGCCATGACGGGCATTTCATTGATCCCGTCCCGGCCCATCTTTTCTATTGCTGACCACAATTCTGCCTTGGGATCGATCCGATTTAACTTCTCGATCGGTGTCATGGCTTGCGCTGCTGTGGTCATCGTCCAAGAGGGTCGAGGAATCTCTTTGATGTTGTGCAGAGTCAGCAAACCGACCGCGTGGTCCCCCCGTCCACAAGGAAGCACTGGCGACCGTATGTCAGAACCTCGTCATCGACGAGCTTTTGTAAAGTAATTTCTCCTGTCACGTGGGTGCACGCATTTCCCATCGCTTCCGACACTTTGTGGCCGCGTAATAGGCCTTGTACCATTTGCTGCTGGACTTGAGCTCCGGCCGCGCTTTCCAGGAACCAGCCGATGAAGGCGATCCACAATCCATTGATAAAGCTCCCTCTTAGGGCCATCCATGCGCCCACAATGATAAAAAAGAATGCAAAAAATCGGCCTGTGCTAGCGGCTATCAAAGTCGCGCGCCGGAAGTTCTTGTTCACTCCCCACACAATCGCGCGAAAAACGCGGCCTCCATCCAGGGGAAATCCCGGGATGAGGTCGAACAGACCCAGCATGCCGTTGATGAGTGCCAGACACTTGGCCACCGCCAGCGCCGGCGCGATGTTAATGAGCAGCGGCTCTGAATAGTAAAACAAGGCGCCCAGTGCGAAGCTGGTGAGCGGCCCGACAACCGCAATTAGGAATTCGGCGCTGGCGCTTGGAGGTTCGCCTGCGATCTGGGATACGCCGCCAAAGATGAATAAAGTGATCCGATTTACGGGTACTTTGTAGCGGAGTGCCACAATCCAAGAGCGCGTGCATTGTTTGCGACGGCGGCAGGGACAGGGATGAGAGCGAGTGAATTGTACGGCTTGCGAGTGGAAGACGTTGACCACGACAAGGCCGTAATCTTTGTGAGACGCTCGGTGAGCGGCAGTACGGAGGGAAGCACGAAGACCGAAAATGCTGACCGTATCATCGAAATAGATGACAGCCTCGTTCAGCTTCTACGGGATTGGATGGGAGACCGCAAGTTCGGCTACGTTTTCCCAATTAATTCCGGGACGGCGCTGCTGAATAGCAATGTACTTGAAGACGACCTCCATCCGGCCCTAGCGAAACTCGGAATCGAGAAGAAGGGCATGCATGGTTTTAGGCATGGCCGCGTAACCGTGCTGGTGGAATCTGGGGTCCCCCACATACACGATCAAGGCGTGGATTGGGCATGGCAGCGAAAAGATGGTCGAGAAGTACACGCACCGTCGCGCTGAATACCATCAGCAGCATTTGGCAAAGGTTCCGAAAGTGGTCATGGATAGTCCAATTGGTCCAATAGTTGAAGAACGAGCGTTGCTGGTGTAATCTCTGGATACATCAGGCTTTGGTGAGCGTAGCTCAGCTGGTAGAGCATCGGTCTGTGGCACCGAGGGTCGCGGGTTCAAACCCCGTCGCTCACCCCAACATCTCCTTCAATTACGAGAGGAAATCATGGAGAAGCGTTCGATAGCGTTCCCTGGCAAACGCGGACTCGAGCTTCGATCCAATGGGCAGGGTGTCTCGCGCCGTCAAGTTCTTGGCATGCTTTCAGCGGCCGGGGCGGGGCTGGCAATTTCTCCTGGTTCATTTGCCCAGAGCGCTGGGGGCGGGCCGCGCATTATTGACACCCACCACCACATCTTCCCTCCCGCTTTCACGGCTAGGAATTTGAAGCGGATGACGGATGACTCTCCGACGTTTCCGGGATCTTTTTATACCAATTGGACTCCCCGCTACTCTCTCGAGCAGATGGATCAGAACGGGGTGGCAACGGCCATTGGATCGATGACCAGCCCGGGCGTGTGGTTCGGGAACAACGAGGAAGGGCGCAGGAATGCGCGCGATTGCAACGAATACGGCGCCAAGATGGCGCAGGATTATCCGGGGCGCTTCGGGATGTGGGGCGCGCTTCCCCTGCCGGACACAGACGGGAGCTTGCGCGAAATTGAATACATTTACGACACGCTGAAGCTCGATGGAATTGGCCTGCTGACAGACTACTCCGACGGAAAATTGCTCGGGCATCCCAACTTCGCACCCGTCCTCGAGGAACTCAACCGGCGCAAAGCCGTCATTTTTGTCCATCCGACCGTTTCGTGCTGCGGGTTTCCAATCGCGCATGTAAATCGAGTGGCGATTGATTATCCCACCGATACCGCGCGCACGATTACGGACCTCATTTACAGTGGGTCGCTGATGCGCTTCCCGGATATTCGCTGGATTTTTTCGCACGGAGGAGGAACGGTCTTGATGCTGACGCCGCGCCTTTCCGGCGGCGGCCTGACGCCGGAACAAAAGGCAGCAACGATCCCGAACGGATTTGAACACGAATTGCGGAAGCTGTATTACGACATCGCCAGCGTCGCGCTTAGCCCGATCCCCATGGCGGCCGTGCTCAAGGGGATCCCCAAAGAGCATCTGTTGTTTGGGTCCGACATCCCGTTTTTTACGATTGAACGGATCGCGACGGCGGTGAATAAATTCGAGGTGCCGGCGAGCGACCTTCGTTTGATCCGACGGGAAAATGCGCTGCAGTTGCTGCCGCGATTGAGGGGTTAAGTAGGATAGTCCGCCGCGGCGGACTGTCCTACTGAAACTACTGAGTCTGCTCGTAAACCCGCATCACTTCCCCCGCAACGTTATTGGGGTTCGGCCAATCGGGGTACTTCGCTTTTAGTTCCGCAGTGATTGTCTTGCCGGCATCATCCGCCGAGACGCCTTGCTTCTTGAGATCCAGCGCGCGCGACTGCAATGCCAACAGGTACGCGCGCTGCGTTCCGATCTGTGAAGCGTCCACAATCGCCGCGCCGTGGTCGGGGACGATGAACTTCGGGTGCAGGGCCTCCACATTGTCCAGAATGGCGAGCCATCCTTTTACGCTCGCGTCCGCGTTTGGCATGATCGGGAAAATATCCTTCTGGACGATGTCGCCGGGGATTAGCACGCTGTCTTCCTCAATATAAATGAGCTCATCGCCCTTGGTGTGCGCCGGACCGATCCAAAACAGGCGGGCGGTCACGCCGCCGAGATCGAGTTTCGCTTCGCGGTCGAAGACCACGTCGGGCGGGCGGAACTTCACGTTCTGGAGCAGGTCAAAATTTTGCGCCGACATTTTTTTGAACGCTTCCATGTGAGCGGCGACGCCTTTTTCCATTTCGTCCTGCTGCGCCTTGTTCCGGATGATGATCGTGCTCGCCGGGAAGGCCTGCTCGCCGGAAGTGTGCTCGGAATGGTAGTGCGTCGTCGTTAGATAAAGGATCGGGCCTTTGGCCAGTTTTTGCTCGGCGCGCATCACGGTGGCGCCGTTTCGCTCTCCGAGTCCGGTGTCGACCACGAGCGTCGCGCGGGTTCCGACGACGATCGCGACGTTGGGAAAGCCTTCGATGACGTAGACATGATCGGACACGCGCTTCAGATTGTCTTCCGACAACAGCGGCTGCTTGAGCTGGGCGTTCGCGATCGCGGGCGTCAAAATTGTTCCGGCGGCGATAAGCAAGAAGGTGAAGCGTACGCGCGACCACTTGTTTGGCATCGACATCTTGAGTTTTCCTTTCGTGTCCGAGATCCGTGGTTCTACTGGCGAATTCGCGCCGCGTCGTGATCAGAAAAATCGCCGGCCCCTCTTGCATCGGGACAAGCAAGACACCGGCGCCACAGAAACCTGCGCGCCCGCGCAGGCTGCTTAACTCAGCTCTGCAGGTGGGGCACAACCAGGTGGAAAAGCTTCAGCGGTCCCGTGCCAGCCTGCTTGATCGCAACGGCTTCCGAAGGGCCGACGTACACGCCTGAGCCCTTCCGCACGCTGTAATCCTTGGAGTCCAGCGTAACCGTGGCTTCGCCCTGCATCAAATACACCAGCTGATGCGTATTCTTGTCGGAGCGGACATCCAGCTTTTCGCCTGAGTTGAGCCAGCGGAGGGAACCGACTACGTTCTTCGCGCCGCAGAGCTTGTCATTCAGAATTTCCGCGAACTCGCCCGAACCGGGAAGCTTGGTGTGCGAAATCTTGTTCGTGTCGATAAAAGTCAGAGACATTACGGGTCAATCCTTTCGGTTCCTCAATCTTAAAATGGCCGTCAATTCCGAATTGCAGTCATTGAAAGGCAATCTCGCCGGGGAGCGCGGCTAGCTCTGGATCCAGACGCCGCCGTCCACGCGTTCCCATTTCAGGTCATCCTGTGTGCCTTCGAGGATGGTGGTTTGAAAGCGGTTGGGAGCCTGGAACTCAAAATAAAAGAGCGGCTCGAGCGCTCGCAAGCGATGCTTTTCTTCCGCGGGGATGAAGACCATGGTCCCGGGACCGATTTCGCGAGTCCCTTCCTCGGTCTGCACGGTGGCTTTGCCTTCCATGATGAAATAAAAATGTTCGCAATTTTTGTGAAGATGGTAGGGGGACGTCGCACCCTGCTTGTAGTGCATGATCCCCGCCAGCATGTCGTCGATCTTGGTGAGTTCCTTGTTGACGAAAAAGACGCGCTCGCGGCCGTTGGACAGCAGCCTGGGCAGCTGATCTTCGTTAAAAATGTATGCCATACCTCGGCCTCCAGTTCATTCGGCGGGTTACGGGCGTGACAGTTCGTTTAGAAACGACGCCATTGTCCGGTTGCGCCATCCCCGCTTTGCAGCGATTGAATGAATACATGCTAGCAGTTTTTGTGTGGCACTTCCAGAAGCGCAAACTGCTGGGCCGAGGTCATATCGCGTGATGGCCGAGGCGCGCGGCCGAAACTATTTTTTGGGAAGCCCAAACACCGTCACGGTTGGATTTCCACCCGTCACTTCAGGCATCGTTTCGTGCCGGATGACGCCACCGTCGCCCGAAGTGACGGCCACATACTGAACGTTGTTCGCCGAATAGGTGATGACGCCGCCCTGGACGCTGTCGCCCAGATCCATGTGAACGAGGACTTTTCCCGATTGGGCATCGAGCGCGTCAAAAAAACCGCCCACTTCCCCGGTAAAAACAAGATTGGAACCCGTGACCGCGACCCCGGCGACGAGCGGCGAGGGCGACTCGTATCGCCAGCGCTCTTTGCCGGTCGCGGCGTCAAATCCAGTCAGGCGGCCGCGCGCCTCGGAAAGCGGGCCGTGCGTAATCGGGCCGCCAAAATAATTCTTCTCTCCGGCGTTGGCCTTCTCCACGCTGGGTGGCTCCGTATCCTTCTGATTCATGGAGCACCACAAATCGTCGCTGGGCACCACAATCAGGCTGAGCTTGGGGCTGTAGGCCGCGCTGTTCCACTCATCGCCGCCCAAAATTCCGGGGCAGACTTTGATCGGAGTGTGGCTGAGCGGCGCTTCCGGGTTGAGCTGCGTGGTGAAAGGAACGCTGTAAACAACATTATGAGTGTCGGCATCAACCACTCGGAGAACACCATCCTTGCCGGACGAAGCAATCATGGTGCGCGAGTTCACCTTGAAGATCGGATTGACGTGCGTGATGTCGTAATCGTCCACGTCGTGGGGAATGAACTGGTTGTACCAAAGCAGTTTGCCGGTCTTCGCGTCCAGTGCGATCATGGAATTCGTGTACAGGTTGGCGCCGGGTCGCGCGTCGTCGTAAAAATCCGGAGCCGGATTGCCGCCCGCGACGTAGAGGATTCCCTTCTCGGTATCGAACGACTGCGGCGTCCAGAGCGCGCCACCTGCGTGCTTGCGCGCGTCCGGATTAGGACCCCACGTATCGGCGCCCGGCTCTCCATCCTGCGGGATAATGTTGAATTTCCAAACCTGCTGGCCGTCGCTCAACCGGAATGCGCCGATCCATCCGCTGCCGGCCCTTTCCGATCCAGCGGGGCCGACGTAGATCATGTCCCCGGTGACGAGCGGCGGCATGCTGATGAAGTAGCCCGCCTTGGGATCCGCGATTTGCTTTGCCCACATCAGGCTCCCCGTCTCGGCGTCCAGAGCGATCAAGTAATCATCGCCCGTGCCGCGAATAATTTTTCCGTTGGCGAGGGATGCGCCGCGGTGGGGATGAACGGAGTCGGTATCGAGCGGCTTCCACTCGTAGGACCATAAGACGTGGCAGTCGGCGGCATCGAGCGCGACCGTGAAATGGTCTGACGTGGCGTACATAACGCCACCGGAAACGATGGGCGCTGATTCGGAGGGCACTTTTTCGGGGAACGTATAGGAGCAAACTTTCGCAAGCTGCTTCACATTGGCCGGCGTGATCTGGCTCAGCGGGCTGTAGCGCGTGCCGTTGAAATCGTGGTCCGCGTAGGTCCAGTCGCCGTTGTCCGCTTGTGGAGGAGTCGCGGCTAGAGTCACTCCCCCAAGGCCGCGAATGGTTCCAAAGGAGATCGCCAGTGCTGCGATAAAAATTGTCGACGCTGCAATCGATCGGAAGGCTGCTGCTCGAATGTGAAAAGCGCCATTGCTCATTTTATTTGTCCTCGATCGGAAATCGGAAGCAGCGGTAGGATCCGCTGCGGCCACTTTCTTTCGATTGGGGCCGTTTGTCAAGAAGATGCGCATAATTTGAATCCTCGTGCAAAGATACGCACGGCTAAGGCATGAGAAACAGCCCTGATGTCTACCTATGTGGGATTGAGATTCCTGATCCAAGAATCCTTCCTATCACCGTACAATTCATGTACTGTGCGCGACGGGGCTTTCCTGCTGACAGAGCAGGGTAAGAGAAAAATCAAGATTCTATGGAAAATTTTCGGCTCAAGGTGTTCCGTACGGTCGCAGAGAAACTGAATTTTCGAGAAGCGGCGGAGGCGCTGCTTTTGACCCAGCCGGCCGTAACGCTGCAGGTCAAAGCCCTGGAGGAAGAACTCTCCATCCGCCTGTTTGACCGGACCGGGAACCGGATCGTGCTCACCGAGGCAGGCAAGCGGCTGCTCAAATACGCGAACAAGCTGGCGGCGCTCGCGCAAGAAGCGGAACGGGACGTAGCGGCGCTCCGGGGAGTGGAATGCGGAGAGCTGCACATCGGCGCGTCCACGACCATCGCGCAGTATTTTCTGCCACGGCTCATTGGAGAATTCGGCAAATTGAATCCCCGCGCCTTGATTTCCGTCTTGAGCGGGAACACCAAGGAAATTGTGGACGCGCTTCTGCAGGGGAACATCTCGGTTGGACTGGTGGAAGGACCGGTTCTTCGCCGCGGAATCAGAATCGAACCGTTCCTCGACGACGAGATCGTGATGATTCTTCCGGCACAGCATGAATGGGTCG
>Ga0187817_10001685_pt1 | contig 11003 bp, 6 predicted proteins | sample NC_wetland_sal_i_17_FD_132431 | JGI IMG/M metagenome (GOLD analysis project Ga0187817, IMG submission 132431) | Wetland sediment microbial communities from Neuse River Estuary, North Carolina, USA - SO4_2 | ecosystem: Environmental > Aquatic > Freshwater > Wetlands > Sediment | place: USA: North... | reverse complement strand
TGCCACACTCACTATGCTCCGCTGACCCGGATTGTGAAGGAAACCGCCGAAGAGTATGGCATTCCCTATCGGCAACATCCCACAATGAGCGGGGCGATCAAACATCATCTGCTACTTTTGAAGCAATTGGGAAACCAGGATCAATTTTCGAGTACCTAATTTATACATATGACTACGCTATCCATTTCAGGCGGACCACGTGGGACTTCCCACAGTTACGCACCTGCGGCTGGATGGCAACCTCGTTGTGCCGAGGTGCCGGAAATAGCGAAGGAAACCGTCGCGGAATACCATGCTCCCTGCCGGGCGCGCCGGACCGTATGGCAGCCGACTACACAGCGTGTCTCTCTCCTGAAGCGCTTGCTTGGATAACGAGGCGTGACCTTGCCGCAAAGCGTGCCCGCCGTCTCCCGATTCCGTTCCTTCCTGGATTCGCGCGCGATGGCCCACAATCCCGTACAGGTTCTCTCGAAGTACACTGAACTCCATGGCGACACCTTCCGGTTCTATTTTGGCGGCGTCAAGGAGGCCATTGTAACTACCAATCCCACCGTCATTCAGCACGTGCTGAAGACGAATGCGGAAAACTACCACAAGTCCGAGATTCAAGTGAAGCGGATGGGCCATTTCCTGGGCAAGGGCCTTCTCACCACTGAGGGGGAGGCCTGGCGCACGCAACGGCGCCTCATCCAGACAGGTTTTGAGCGAAAGCAACTCGAAGTTCTGTCCTCAATCATGCAGGACTCCCTCGCCGACTCCCTGCGGGACTTCGACAGACAAGCCCGTATCGGCCCTGTCGATATCTACCCCCTCATGATGAAGATTACCTTCGGAATGGTAGGTAGATCACTGTTTGGCGCCCGCTTGAAAGAGGAAGACGTCGACCGCATCAGCCTGGCCATCTCGACCGTCCAGGAATTTATGGTGCGCCAAACCATTCAGCCCTACCTGAATCCCTGGTTTGCCGTCTCGGGCGAACTGCGCAGACATGAGGAAATGCGAACCCGCGCCTTCGGCATTCTGCTCGACTACATCCAGCGCCGCCGCCAGGAGACCCCCGGCCATGATCTACTGCAGATCTTGATGGATGCTCGCTACAGCGACGGCGAAGGCATGAGCGATGATTTGGTTCTCAGCGAGAGCATGCAACTGCTGGTCGCTGGCCATGAAACGTCGTCGAACGCGTTATCGTGGCTTCTCTACCTGCTAAGCTCGCGTCCGGATTGTATCGACAGGGTACGGCAGGAGTTCGATTCTGTGCTTGGCGAAAGGCCGCTGACTTACTCCGACGTTCCGAAGTTCGAGTTTACAACTCAGGTGATATTGGAGGCGCTGCGCCTTTATCCGCCGTTTTGGATGGTCGACCGAACGGCTCTTGCAGATGACCGTGCAGGGGATCTCGCTATACCCCGGGGGGCGACAGTCGTTGTGTTCATTTACGGCGCGCACCATTCGCCGCAGTACTGGGAGAACCCCGAGAGTTTCGACCAGGAACGCTTCTCCAAAGTGAGGGAGAAGCTTCACACGCCCTTCACTCATTTGCCCTTCGGGGCTGGGCCGCGGGGCTGTATCGGCGGCAACTACGCCATGCTGCAGATCCTCATGATTCTGAGTGTTCTGCTCAGAAAATACGATTTCCGTCTGGTCCCGGGCCAGACAATCGAAGCACGCCCGATGGTGATCTTGCGACCGGAGCACGGAATCCGCATGATCTTCACCGAGGCAATCCCACGCGGCGTCGGCAGACGGTTCGACTGTTGACCCTGATCAAGCCTTGGCGCTAACGCACTACTCGCGGTGCCCCAGAAGTAGTTTGTTTTGTTCGGGTATTGCTCGCGGGTCAAATCGGCAATCGAAAAACGAATGACCAATTTCGACCTGAGACAACTTGTGCCGCACCATCTTGCAACGCACAACCCGAGCACCTGCACCTTGTACATCCGATACCGGGAGTCCCCAGGTTCCTCATCAAGTAGCTAAGTACGCCGACATGTTCTCTGCCATAGGAACGGAACCGAGACCTCGGACTTGAGGGTCTCAGGCTCGCACTGGGTCCTGGACACGTCCTTTCCACAGACCGCCGCGACCTTCCCAGTAACGGACAGCGGAGTGGAGAGTCGCACCCAAGTAGAACGCTGCGATCAGCGGGAGCAAGAGCGTCCAGAGCGGCGATCTACCGTGGAAGCGCAGTGTGGGCCAGAACGCAATCGCCATCAGAAGCCAAGCGCCCAAACCCATAGCCGCCGCTCTGGAGCCCAAGCCGAGCAAAATGGGCGGTGCCAAATAGGCAATTGTCATTCCTGCGACGGTCGCTACGAGCAAGATGATGGAGTGGCGTAGTTGAGCAAAAGCTGTCCTCGAAATCACCTGGCCAATCTCGGCCCAGGTCCCATGGCCGCGCAGACTGTAGGTGTCCTCCGCCAAGCCAAGCCAAATACCGCCGCCGCTTCGTTTCACCGCGCGCGCCAGAGCACAATCATCGATGACCTTGCCGCGAATTTCACCGATTCCGCCTATGCGCGTGAGAGCCTCCGACCGGATTAACAGACAACCGCCGGCCGCTGCCGCCGTGCGTCGGTGCGGCCGTGCAACCCAGGCTGGCGGATACAACATGAAAAAGAAGAAGACAAAGGCCGGAATCAGCGCCTGCTCGGCACGTGATTGGCATGGCAGCTTCGCCATCAGCGAGACCAGGTCGAAGTCGCCGCTCCGCGCGAGAGTTACAAGGCTGACGAGATTGTCACGTGCGTGAATTATGTCCGCATCTGCAAGCAAAAAGTAATCAGCCTCGAATGCCGCAGCCGCCTGCAGTCCCTCGGAGAGCGCCCACAGTTTCCCGGTCCAGCCATCGGGCACCGGGCGGGCCCGGATAACCGTCAGCTGATCGTTTCGGCAAGCGTGTTCCGCAACTCGCCGAGCGACCGCCGCCGTGTTATCGGAGCTTTCATCGTCTACAAGAAATATTTGCAGCCTGCCAGCGTAATTCTGCTCAAGCAGCGAGCGGACCGCGTGGCCGACAACCTCCGCTTCATTCCGCGCCGGAATAACGACAGCCACGGACTGGCTCGGTACGGCTTGCTCCGGCGATGGTGAACCGTGGTCCCGCAAGCGCCAGAACGCACCTCGCTGAAAGACTAAGCAGGTCCAAATCGCGACCGAAAAGGCTCCCACGGCCTCAGGAATCATGCTCATCTTCTATATTGAGGATTGCGTCGGGTTGCCATCCTACGAGTGGAGGTTCCAGCCAGGAATGAGGCCACTCTCCTCCAGGGAAACCGACCAGCGTTATCTAGCGTGATGAACTCCTCACCGCTTGCCCTGCTCGGTTGCGAAACATGGTTCGAGCTGTACTCACGGTAATCAGTTGGAGAATCCAGATAGTGGATCTCTGCCCAGACGTAACCATCAGCAATGTGAATCGTTCCGCCGCCAATTTCCTTCCGGTCCGTCATATCGTGCATAACGATAAACTTCATCGAACGAAGTGTAACGTCATGGCCATCTCCTAGCAAGCACACGGTGACGTGAGCCCAGAAAATGTTTGGCGCGTCGGCAACTGGCAAAAGTGACAGCGAGCAGCGGTGGCCAATCCAAACTCGGCATCATGCGCACATGAAGATGGGAACCTCGGTCCACGGGAATTAGCGGTGCTGCCAAACGTCGACTGGCTGTGGGAATCTACCGCCAGATGTGGCGCTCCGAACCGGCGCACATCCGCCGCCCAGGTCCCGTGCCTAGCGGGAAATCTGATATTTTCGAACCCTTCGTGAATTCTCTACATTCTTCGCCGCCATCCACCACATTCGAACCTGTGCTCGGCTTCATCACCAGAACGACCGCGCACAAAACGCACACAGGAAGTGGCTTTCGTGTCCTCCCTGTCCTTAGTATCCATCGTGGAATCAGCAAGTTGCTGATAACAGGCCGCGCGGAATCGTTCAACTCCGTCCCTGGCCACCATCATCCCAAAGAACTTAGCGGAAATCTGTAGCCAGGATTGAAGGGTCTGCCCAACGCAGCATATCCTGAATGGTTTTGGAGTCGGTTCCGATCTCGCTTCTCTTCATTAGGAGTTATTGCCGCTCGGCGCGCCATTCACAATTGTCAGCGCACAGCGATTTGCACCAAACCAGTATGGGATCTCGCGATAGTCACTCACGTCAAACACGGCCAGGTCGGCGTCTTTACCCGCCTCGACGCTGCCTTTGCGGCCGGCTAAGCGAAGCGCCCAGGCTCCGTTGATCGTCGCCGCTGCGATCGCCTCCGCCGGCGACATCTTCATCTGCGTGCAGGCCAGCGACATCGCCATCGGCATGCTGAGCGTTGGCGAAGAGCCTGGATTGTAGTCCGTGGCCAGCGCCACCGCCACTCCGGCTTCAATGAACCGCCGCGCGTTTGGATATGTCGCTAAGCCGAGAAAGTAATTGGCCCCCGGGACGAAAGTTGCAACCGTGTCCGTCTGGGCGAGGACGGGAAGATCGGCAGCATTCACGTGGTCCATGTGATCGAGGGAGGCGGGCCGATAGCGAAGCAGTGGACCGAGCCGAGTTTCGCCGAGCTGCCCCATGTGTGCGCGGACGGCAAGACCGTGTTCTCGCGCAGCCGTGAAAACCTGCGCGGTTTCCCCGGCGCTGAAGGCTCCGCGATCGCAAAAGACGTCCACGAACTGGGCGAGTCTGCGCTTCGCGACCGCCGGCATCATTTCGTGGCAGACCAGGTCGACATATTCCTGGGAACGTCCGCGATATTCCGGCGGGACCACGTGCGCGCCCAGGAAAGTGGGAACCACCGTCCCCGGCCACTCGCGCGCGGCCGCACGGATGGCTTCGAGCGACTTCAGTTCAGATTCGAGGTTCAGACCGTAGCCCGATTTGGCCTCGACGGTCGTGGTTCCGTGACGGGCCAAATCTGTCAGCACTGCGGAAACCTTCTGTACCAGCCCGGTCTTGCTGGTTTTCCGCACTCCGTCGATGCTGGAGTGAATTCCTCCACCTGCCTCGGCGATCTCTTCGTAGCTGGCGCCAGAAATCCGCTGTTCAAAATCCACCAGCCGCGGCTCGATGAATACCGGGTGAGTATGGGAATCGACAAAGCCAGGTAAGACCACACGGCCGCTGCAATCGATCTCGACGAGCTTCTTGCGATTCTTCTTCAGCCACGGATCGCGAAGAGCGTCTTTCGTGGTACCCACCGAGACGATCTTCCCGCCCATGCAGAGCACAGCCGCATCTTGAATGATTCCAAGTTCGGAAAGCGAAGCGCCACGGCACGGGCCGTCCGACGCCGAACGCAGGGTCAGAAGCTGACGGATATTGGCGAGCAGCAGCGCCGGAGACTTACGCATCGATCCTGCCCCAGCAGAACATCCACCACGGAGACATGGAGACACGGAGAAATGGGACCGTTATATGACGCGGCGTAGGATCCCCCGGTGCAGAATAGAAACGTTGAAGTTGATCACCAAGAGTTTGGCTTCGTGAACGCTCAGCATTCGGTCATCGCCTCACAAAGAAGCCCAATATTCCTCCGTGTCTCCGTGTCTCCGTCGTGGGTGTTCATGGCAGCGCCATCGGAATGCGGACTCCTTTTTTCGCCGCAAACTCCCTAGCCTCGTCATACCCCGCGTCCACGTGGCGAATCACTCCCATCCCCGGATCGGTCGTCAGCACGCGCTCAATGCGTTTGGCCATCATGTCGGTGCCGTCGGCGACCGTGACCTGACCGGCGTGCAGCGAGTAACCAATGCCCACGCCGCCGCCGTTGTGGATCGAAACCCACGACGCTCCCGCCGCCGTGTTCACAAGCGCATTCAGCAGCGGCCAGTCGGCCACGGCGTCCGAGCCATCTTTCATGCTTTCGGTTTCGCGAAACGGAGAAGCCACCGACCCGCAATCCAGGTGATCGCGTCCCATCACGATCGGAGCCTTGATCGTCCCTTTCTTCACCAGATCGTTAATCGCGAGTCCGAACCGCGCGCGCTCGCCGTACCCGAGCCAGCAGATGCGCGCTGGCAGCCCTTGAAACTTGATGCGCTTGCGGGCGAGTTCAATCCAGCGGCGCAGGCTGCGATTCCCAGGAAAAAGTTCGAGCACAAGATCGTCGGTGATGGCGATGTCCGAAGCCTCGCCCGAAAGCGCCGCCCACCGGAACGGCCCGCGCCCTTCGCAAAACAGCGGTCGAATATAAGCCGGAACGAATCCCGGAAAGTCGTATGCATTCTTCACGCCGCGCTGAAACGCGAAGGTACGAATATTGTTGCCGTAGTCGAACGTGACCGCGCCCATTTTCTGCAGACGCAGCATGCCCTCCACGTGCTTCGCTATGGCGTCGAGCGAACGCTCCTGATACGCCTGCGGATCGCGGCGGCGCAATTCGAGCGCCTCGTCGAGGGTCATGCCATTCGGCACATACCCGTTCAGCGGATCGTGCGCCGAGGTCTGATCGGTGAGAATATCCGGCACCACGCCGCGTTCGGCGAGTTCCGGAATAATGTCCGCGCAATTGCCCACCAGCCCGACCGAAACATTTTCTTTTTTTCGGATGGCATTTTTCAGAATCCGCAGCGCCTCGTCCAGCGTGGTCACAAGGAAATCGCAGTAGCCGGTCTTGATCCGCTTCTTGATGCGCTCGGGATCGACGTCAATCCCAAGAAACGCCGCGCCAGTCATGGTCGCCGCGAGGGGCTGCGCGCCACCCATGCCGCCCATGCCGCCCGAGACAATAAGCTTCCCGCTAAGGTCACCGCCGAAATGTTTGTCGCCCGCTGCGCTGAACGTCTCGTAAGTCCCCTGCACGATCCCCTGCGAGCCAATGTAGATCCACGACCCAGCCGTCATCTGGCCATACATCATCAGTCCGGCGCGCTCCAGTTCGTTAAACTTCTCCCAGTTGGAAAAATGCCCGACCAGATTAGAGTTCGCAATCAGCACGCGCGGCGCGTATTCGTGAGTCTTGAACACGCCCACCGGCTTCCCCGACTGCACCAGCAGCGTCTCATCATTCTCAAGATTCTTCAGCGAGCGGACAATAGCGTGATAGCAATCCCAATTGCGCGCCGCCTTGCCCGTGCCGCCATAAACAACCAGATCCTGAGGACGCTCGGCAACCTCCTCGTCGAGATTGTTCATCAACATGCGCATGGCCGCTTCCTGCTGCCAACTCTTGCAGGAAAGCGTGGTGCCGCGCGGGGCGCGGATGCGGGTGTAAGAAGATGTCGGAGTTTCGATATCGACTGGCATAGGAATATGGTAGTTCGTCGGGTGGGGAATCATCAATGAGGGATGGTCTCAGTTCTCGGTTCTCAGTTCTAAGAAGGACGGTGCGCGGTCTTGGTCGGGGATTCCCGCTTTGGGACCATGTTTACTGGTTGGTACCGGTACCCCCCTCCCCCCTGGGGTCCAAGAATCATAAGGTTAGGAGCAATTTTTCGGACTCAGTCTTTGATGAGTAAGGACTTAGATCAAAGTATTCCGGAATAAGGAGTTATGGTGGAATGCCGCGATCTGCCGGTTCCATTTCGGGAATGGACGCTTCGACCGCTTCTACTTTTCGTTTTCAATGAACGGATCGAAGGGTGCTTTCGGAAGCGTTTGTGCCGCCTCTGGAGGCGGGCACACGCTTCGCTGCCACGATCTGGAAATCATTCTTGCATGGCATAGCGATGGCGTCAGTGATGGTCGCCACAGTCCGGATGTGATGAAAAAGGAACGTGAGGGATTTCGCTAATCAGACATGACGGTGGAATCCCACCTTTCGAAAAGGGCGAAAGGTGGGGCGCCGGCGGAAGTCGCTTAGCTTGGAAGCACTTCCCAGGCGAACAATCTGGCGGTCTGATGAACGGGATGAATCAGCCCTCCGCAGCACTTTTCGACTCGTGGACCGAGTTTCATGCCCGCAACGCCTGTTGCGATGGTTTCGAAAGACTTGATGAGCGGAGTGAGGTCGATTTTAGCAGGCGCATGCTCGTATCCCACGACAAGCACTGCTTTGCGCTCAGGAGTCGTCAAACTCAGGAGCTTGTAGCAGTCACCGATTGAGCTTGTATTACCTCGATAAGGGTGCAAGAGATTTACCGACCAGTTCTCCGCTTCTCTGCCGTTGTCCCCGTACGGCCTTGTGATTTTGACCTCAATCGCCCATTCGTTGGGGATTAGTAAGTCCGGGCATCTCTTTGTCCGCACGGACTCACGGTACTTCGCCAAGATGTTGAGGTAGGCGGCGATCTGTTTTACGAGCTGTGGTTCACCGAACGGTCCCACTCCAGGCTGAAACTCACGGAATCTGCTTCTTGCCGCGTCAAGAGCAGATAGCCCCGTCGCGATATCAGTCACGACTTCTTGTAGTTCCATGTGCACCGTTTCGCAGACTCTTTTCCTGCGACCTGAGACGTGGCATCTGCGACCTGCCTAACTACTCCCACTCAATCGTCCCCGGAGGCTTCGACGTAATGTCATACACCACGCGATTCACCCCGCGCACCTCATTCACGATCCGATTCGAAATCGTCTTCAGCACCTCATACGGCAGCGGAACCCAATCCGCCGTCATGCCATCTTCGGAATGCACGGCGCGGACGGCGCAGGTGTAAGCATAAGTCCGCTGATCCCCCATCACTCCGACCGACATCACTGGCAGGAGCACAGCGAACGACTGCCAGATTTTCTGATAGAGGCCAGCCTTCTTGATCTCGCCGACCACAATGTCATCGCACTCACGCAGCAGGTCGGCGCGTTCTTTTGTCACTTCACCCAAGATCCTCACCGCCAGCCCCGGGCCTGGAAACGGCTGGCGCTGGAGAATTTCTTCGGGCATGCCGAGGTCGCGGCCGATGCGGCGAACTTCATCTTTGAATAAATCTTTTAGCGGCTCGATCAGCTTGAGCTTCATCTTCGCGGGCAGTCCGCCTACGTTGTGATGCGACTTGATGACATCGGACGGGCCGCGGACGGAGCGCGATTCGATCACGTCGGGATAGAGCGTGCCCTGGACCAGCCACTCGACCTTGCCTTCTTCCTTCAGGATACGGTGCGCCTCGTCGTCGAAGACCTCGATGAACTCGTTGCCGATGATCTTGCGCTTCGTCTCCGGATCGATCACCCCCGCCAGCTTTCGCATGAAGCGCTCGGTGGCATCGACCGCAACCAGGTGCAATCCGAGATTGTCGCGCAGATTTTGCTGAACTTTTTCGAATTCGTTTTTGCGCAGCACCCCGTTGTTCACGAAAACGCACGTCAAGCGCGAATGCCCGGAGGCATCGCGCATGGCGCGATCGACCAGCACCGCCGCGACGGAAGAATCCACGCCGCCTGAAAGCGCGCAGATCGCGCGCCCGTCGCCAACCTGCTGCTTCACCTGGGCTACCGTCGCGTCAATAAAATGCTGGGGCGTCCACGAAGGCTTCGCACCACAGATGCCAAGCGCAAAGTTGCGCAGGACGTCAGCGCCGAGCGGCGTATGGTGCACTTCGGGATGAAATTGCACTGCCCACATCTTGCGCTCGGGGCTTTCGATGGCGGCAACCGCATGGGGAGTTTTCGCCGTCAGCCGGAAACCGGGAGGCAGCTCTTCGGCCGAGTCGCCATGCGACATCCAAACCGCGAGCAGGTGAGGCAGTCCCCGAAAAAGTTGCGAGTCGGATTCCTGAATCTCAACTTTAGCGTGGCCGTACTCGCGTTTAGCGGCCGGGCGCACCTTCCCACCGAGCGCGTACACCATGAACTGCAATCCGTAGCAGATGCCGAGCACGGGGATGCCGAGATCGAAGACACTCTTGTCGGCCAGCGGCGCATCCTTGTCGTACACCGACGACGGCCCGCCCGAAAGAATGATTCCCACCGGAGAGTAGCTGCGAATTTCTTCCAGGCTGGCGTTGAACGGCAGGACGACCGAGAAAATTTTCTGTTCGCGGATGCGGCGCGCAATCAATTGCGAATACTGCGCTCCGAAGTCGAGGACAACGATGGATTGGGTTTCCACGGATGAGTGTCTCAGATCAATGATCGAGTTGCAAACGGACCAAAACCGCTACGGGCCGCGAGCTGCGAGCAACCCGAACATTCTGATTCGAAGCGTTTGGGGCGGAGCTCGTAGATCGAAGCCCGCAGCTTCTTACCGCACCACGATATTCACAAGCTTTCCCGGCACCACAATCTTCTTCACAATCTGCTTGCCAGCGATTGCCGTCTTCACTTTTTCGTCCGCAAGCGCCGCCTGCTCGACCTGCTCGTTATTCGCGCCCGCCGGCACCACCACGACGCTGCGCAGCTTCCCGTTGACCTGCACGGGAATCTCGATCTCGTCCTCCGCCGCCAGAGCCGGATCGTACTTCGGCCACGGAGCTTTCAGCAGATTGCTCTTCTCGCCGGCCATCTCCCAAAACTCGTGCGCCAGATATGGAGCCATGGGCGCCAGCAGCAGTGCGATGTTGCGCTGCACGTTCAAGATCAGCGAAGCGGGAACTCGCCCGCCGGCAATTGCCTCCTCTGCTCCATAAACTTCATTCACCAGTTCCATGATGGCCGAGATACACGTGTTGAAGTGCCAGCGCCCATGGAAGTCATCGCTGACGCGCTTGATGGTCTGGTGCAGCTTGCGCTGAATGGCCCGCGCCTGGGTCGATAACGACTCGCCGCATAGAGACGGGGCTGGCGCCGTCTCCGCCGCGGCCGACGCGACCAGTCGCGTCTCTAAGGGATTGCGCATAAAGAATCTGTAGACGCGCCCCAGGAAACGCTGGATGCCTTCGATTCCCGAATCCTGCCAGTCCAGATCGCGATCCGGAGGCGCCGCGAACAAACTATACAGCCGCGTCGCATCCGCCCCGTAGCGCGCCACCATCTCGTCCGGCGATACAACGTTGCCGAAACTCTTCGACATCTTCGCGCCATCTTTGATCACCATTCCCTGCGTAAACAAGCGCGCGATGGGCTCATCGTTTTTCACCTGCCCCATGTCGCGCATGAACTTCGTCCAGAAGCGCGAATAAATAAGGTGGAGAATGGCGT
>Ga0187817_10001682_pt1 | contig 11011 bp, 7 predicted proteins | sample NC_wetland_sal_i_17_FD_132431 | JGI IMG/M metagenome (GOLD analysis project Ga0187817, IMG submission 132431) | Wetland sediment microbial communities from Neuse River Estuary, North Carolina, USA - SO4_2 | ecosystem: Environmental > Aquatic > Freshwater > Wetlands > Sediment | place: USA: North... | reverse complement strand
GGACATTTTTTCGTTCGGCTCGGTGCTATACGAAACGGTCACGGGCAGGCGCGCTTTTCACGGGGATTCGAAGCTCTCTACGTTATCCGCCATCCTCAAGGAAGATCCGAAGCCGGTGAGCGCCATCGCGCCCGATGTGCCGCGAGATCTGGAAAAGATCATCGCCCACTGTCTGCGCAAAGATGCGGAGCGGCGCTTCCAGCACATGGCCGACGTGAAGACGCTTCTGGATGACTTGAAGGAAGAGTCCGATTCAGGGAAGCTGACGGGGAGCGCGTCCGGCGCCACTACGGTGCGGAAATCCCGGCTGGCGTGGGCGCTCGCCGGTACCGCCGTGCTGGTCGCGGCGGTGGGAGTTGGGCTTTGGTTCCTTCGCCCGGCACCTCACGCGGTTCCGAGGACCGTTCCCCTGACCAGTTATCCGGGCCGGCAGGTCACCCCCGCTTTCTCGCCCGATGGCAAGCAGGTGGCCTTCGCCTGGAATGGCGAGAAAGAAGACAACTTGGACATTTATGTCAAGCTCGTGGACGCCGGCGCCCCGCTGAGGCTCACAAGTAATCCAGCGGCTGAATACCTCCCCGCCTGGTCGCCTGATGCCCGCTACATTGCGTTTTGCCGGCGATTATCTGATCACGTTGAGATCTGGATGGTCCCCGCGCTGGGCGGCGCGGAACGGAAGTTGGGGGAGTCGGCGGATGCGGATTTCGATGGACTGTCCTGGTCTCCTGATGGAAAGTTCTTGGCGCTGGTTGATAGAAGCGCTGCGCAATCGTCCTACGGCATATTCTTGCTCTCCGTCGAGACTGGCGACAAGCAAAGGGTGACGTCACCGCCAAGCGGCTACGACCAGGATGCCGGTCCCCGCTTCTCTCCGGATGGCAAGACCCTCGCGTTCGCTAGATTTCATTCCAGTCTCAGCGGCGACGTCTACTTGCTACCCGTCGCCGCCGGCGGAAGGCCCGCAGGCGAACCTCGGCGGCTGACTTTCGAGGAACGCCTGGTCCGGGGCCTCGACTGGACCGCGGACGGTCGTAGAATCGTCTATTCATCCGGGTCACTCGGCAGCACTAGTCTGTGGACGGTCCCGGCCTCCGGAGGAACGCCTGAACCTCTGGCCATCGCGGGCCAGAACGCGGTGCTCCCGTCCATTGCTCGCGTTGGCAATCGCTTGGTCTACCAACGGTATGTGTGGGACTCGAACATCTGGCGCATTCCCGGCCCGAACTCGTCCGACCGGAAAAGCGCACCATCCAGGTTCATCGCCTCCACCCAGGTGGATGAGGAGCCGCAATTCTCTCCCGACGGCAAGAAGATCGCTTTCACCTCGGCGCGCTCTGGCAGCTACGAAATCTGGGTTTGCGATCGTGAGGGCCGCAATCCCGTGCAACTGACTTCGTCGAGCGGCCCCCAACTGGGAAGCCCGCGATGGTCTCCGGATAGTCGCTGGATTGCCTTCGACAGTCCCACAGGGGGGAATTCCGACATTTACGTCATCAGCGCGGATGGAGGTCTGGCGCGCCGCTTGACCAGCGGACCGTCTAACAACGTGCGCCCGAGCTGGTCTAAGGACGGCCGGTGGATTTACTTCGGCTCGAACCGAAGCGGGGTTTCGCAGATCTGGAAAGAGCCCGCCGCGGGCGGCACGGCTGTCCAGGTAACCAAGAGTGGCGGCGAACAAGCGTTCGAGTCGGCCGACGGCAAGTTTGTCTATTGGGCGAAGCTGGGTGTAACAGGTATCTGGCGGGTTCCCGTGGAAGGCGGTGAAGAAAGCCAGGTGCTCGACGTAGCCACAGAAAATCTTTGGATGCTGGCGGACCAGGGAATTTGCTTCTTCGACCTAAAAAACCCCGCCGAGCCCGCTCTCAAGTTCTACAGTTTTGCTGCACGCAAGACAACGCTTCTCAGGCAGTTGTCGAAAAATACAAGAGTCGATGAGATATCGACCGCGCTTTCCGTCTCTCCCGATGGCCGCTGGATTCTATACACGCAGCTTGACCAGACTGGCAGTAATCTGGTGCTGGTGGAAGATTACCAGTAACCATTTCCTTCCCCGTCAGTATAAAGGTCGATGGCAACCCTCCTGCAAGACCTGCGCTATGCCGTTCGCACTCTCAGGAAATCGCCTCTATTCGTCTCGGTTGCCGTGCTCTCACTGGCTCTCGGAATCGGCGCGAATACTGCCATCTTCACACTGATCAACCAGCTCATTCTGCAATACCTGCCCGTCCGGCATCCCGAAGAACTGGCGCTGTTGACCGCGCGCGGGCGGCATTATGGCAGCAACAGCGGCCCGAATGCGCTGTCGTACCCGATGTACCAGGATTTCCGCGACAAGAACCAGGTGTTCAGCGGCATGTTCTGCCGCCACGGGGAAACGATGAGCGCCGGCTTCGAAGGCCGAACCGAGCTGGCGAGTGTCGAGATGGTTTCGGGCAACTATTTTCCCGTGCTGGGAGTACGCGCAGCTCTGGGCCGTGTCTTCACCGCTTCCGATGACCTCATGCAGGGCGGCCATCCGCTCGCTGTGTTGAGCTACGGCTATTGGCAGGCGCGCTTCGGCGGGGATCGCAGCGTGGTCGGAAAGAAAATCGTCGTAAATGGCTATCCGCTAACCATCGTGGGAGTGAGCCAGCGGGGCTTCAACGGCGTCGAGCCCGGCAGCTCACCGCAGATCCGCGTTCCCATTACCATGCAGGACAGCCTGCCGCCGGGGCAGACGTTTCACCAGTTGAACGACAGGCGCCGGCGTTTCATCCAGGTGTTCGGAAGGCTCAAGCCGGGCATGACGCTGGAACGGGCGAAAGCCGGGTTGCAGCCGCTGTTCCATCAGATCCTCGATATGGAAGTGCGCCAGGAGGCATTCGCCAAAGCCAGTCCCTATTGGAAAGAGCAGTTCCTCAAGATGTGGATGGATGTGCTGCCGGGCTCCAAGGGCCGTTCGCAACTGCGGGAGCAATTTTCGAAACCGCTGCTGGCCTTGATGGCCATCGTGGGCCTGGTGCTGCTGATCGCGTGTTCCAACCTGGCAAATCTGCTGATTGCGCGGGCGTCATCGCGGCAGAAAGAAATTGCCGTGCGGCTTGCGCTGGGCGCGGGCCGGTGGAGGCTGATTCGGCAACTTCTGGTGGAAAGTACACTGCTCTCTTTGATGGGCGGCGCGGCGGGCTTGCTCCTCGCGGTGTGGATGGATCGGGCGCTGATCAGCTTCCAGCCGCAGGACGTCTGGGGGATTGCGCTTTCCACCCGTCCTGACGCGCCAGTTCTCCTTTTCGCCCTGCTGGTTTCGCTGGCAACCGGCATCATTTTCGGGCTGGTGCCGGGACTCCTGGCCACCCGGCCGGAGCTGGCCGCGACGTTGAAGGATGAAGCCGGCTCCGTGGCCGGCGGAGGATCGTCCGGGCTGCGCAAAAGCCTGGTCGTTGCGCAGGTAGCGCTCTCGCTCGTGCTCCTAATCGGTGCGGGACTGTTTCTCCAGAGCTTGAATAACCTGCGAGACCTGCGCCCCGGTTTCGACACGCGGAACCTTGTCACCATCGCCGTTGAGCCCACGTTGGGCGGTTACAAGCCGGAATTGGCCCGCGAATATTACCGGCAATTGACCGAGCGTCTCGAAGCGCTGCCCGGCGTCAAGTCCGTGGCCCTTGCCGTTATGCCGCTGCTGGTCGGCTACGAATGGGACAATTGGGTGACCATCGAGGGCTATACGCCAAAGCAGGGACAGATTCCCGATCCACACATGCAGTTCTGCTCACCGAGATTCTTCGAGACGCTCAAGATTCCCATCCTGCTCGGCCGCGATTTCACCATCAAGGATGGCCATGGCGCGCCGAAGGTCGGCATCATCAATGAGAAGTTCGCCAAGCGCTATTTCGGCAGTGCCAACCCGATCGGCCGCCACATGGGCTTTGGAGGCGATCCGGGAACTAAGACGGACATTGAGATCGTCGGCGTCGTCGGCGACACCAAATACGAGAACATGCGGGAGGAAGTGCCGTACGAATTCTATGTGCCGTGGGTCCAGCAGGACTTTGTTCTCGGGATGACCGTCTATGTGCGCACCGAAGCCGCGCCGGTGAGCTTCTTCAGCATGTTGCGCCGTGCCGTGCGGGAAGTGGATGCGAGCGTACCGATGTATGAGATGCGCACCCTCGATCAGCAGGTCGAGATCTCGCTGGTAACGGAGCGGCTGCTGGCCACGCTTTCGAGCGTATTCGGAATACTCGCCACGCTGCTGGCCGCGATTGGCCTCTACGGCGTGATGGCCTTCATGGTGGCGCGGCGGACGCGGGAGATGGGCATTCGCATGGCGCTGGGCGCTACCGGTGGATCCGTCGTGTGGCTGGTGATGCAGGAAGTGATATTGCTCGCCGCGGCGGGTCTTGCGATCGGGTTAGCCTCGGCGTTAGGTCTCACGCGGCTGGTGGAGGCGCAACTATTCGGCGTCAGACCGACGGACATCGCGACGCTGATTCTGGCAGCGCTGGGCATCGCAGGGGTTGCGATGCTCGCCGGTTACCTGCCGGCGCGCCGGGCCACGGCCATCGATCCGATGCGAGCGCTGCGCTTCGAGTAAGGCGGACCAAATCCCAATCCCCAAATCCCTTTGTGTGCCTCTGCGTCCCCGCGATACGAAATCAGTGTTAAATCCATCATTAGCGAGTTGCTTCCGTCCCTCTCAAAGTCGGATAGTAGCCGTATGTCCAACTCTCACATCATTCGCCTGCTGATGTTTGCGGTCTCTCTGTTGGCTCCGGTTGCCGTTCTGTTCGCGGCATCGAGCGTTTATGACTTCACGCTGCCGTCCATCGACGGACAGGATGCGCCCCTCAGCCAGTTCAAGGGCAAGGTGCTGCTGCTGGTCAACGTGGCCAGCAAATGCGGGTACACTCCGCAGTATGCCGGCCTGGAAGCGCTTTATGAGAAGTACAAGGAGCAGGGCCTGGTGGTCGTCGGTTTTCCAGCGAACAATTTCGGCTCGCAGGAACCGGGTACGAATGCGGAAATCAAGACCTTCTGCACGCGCATCTACAAAGTGACCTTTCCCATGTATGCGAAGGTGTCGGTGAAGGGCGACGACAAAACACCGCTCTATCACTACCTGACCGAAGAAGCGAACCCCGCCACAAGCGGAGATATTCGCTGGAATTTTACGAAGTTTCTGGTGGGTCGCAACGGCAAGGTGGTTGCGCGCTTTGAATCAAAAGTGAAGCCGGACGATGGAGAACTCGTTGCAGCGGTTGAAAAGGAACTGAATCAGTAGACGCCCGCGCTTTGACTCAGTGACCGGGCGGGGGTGGAGGTGGCGGTGGGGGTGGCGCTGTGCCAGGTCCCTTGTTGCCATTACCTCCTCCGCTACTTCCGCCTCCACCACTGGTTCCGCCTCCGCCAGTTCCGCCGCCTCCAGTCGCGGTTCCGCCCCCGCCCGGAGACGAAGGGATGCGGGAAGTTCGGTACATCACTTCATAGAGCGCGTCGGCTGCCGCACGCATAGCGCCACGAAGCACTCCGCCGTGATCCACATTCTTCGCCTGCAACGGTTGGCCCTTGTACACGCGGATCCACTCGCCGGCATTCAACGTCTTGATCCCGCTCGGCAGCAGTGCGTGCCGCACCTCTACCTGTCCCTCATCCACGACCACGAGCGTGGTTGCGTCTTCATCTTCCACGCTCACGTCGAAGATCGTGCCGCGCACGGAAATGACCGCGGTCGGCGTGCGGACCTTGTTGTAATTCGGCTGGCCGCCGATCTTTTGAATCTGAATCTTCACGCGCCCGAGAAAGACTTCGAGCAGATCCTTCCAATTGCCGGGGTTATCGCGGAAAACCACGCGCGAGTTGGGAAAAACCTCGAAGGTGCTGCCGTCGGAAACCTGGAGCAGGGCATAACCGTCAACACCAGTAACGATGGTCTGAGCCGGCTGTACGGAGTCGCCGACGTTCAAGGCCCAGGGCGAGCTGTCGCGGAGAATCGAAACTTGGCCGTTGAGCGTGACCACTTTAGCCGCGCCGTTTTCTTCGGCATGGGCCAGCAGACCGCACACGCCGAGCATGACGGCCACCCCCAGCCATCTGCCCGCAAACCCTTTACGGGGCGCGATTTCCCTTTGTTCCGACACTTTCGCCCCCTAGTCTATCACCAAAGATCCTTTGCAACTAGCTGGCCGAGGTAAAAACCTTGCGATAACCACCGTAAATAGAACACCTTATATCCGAGACCCTGCAGTTTTGCGGTAAAATAGGACACGCCGATGTGTCAGTTGGCCACACACGCTCCAACGCGCCGGGTGCTGTTTGGCGGGCTTCTGGCCTGTGCGATTGCTCTGGGCCAGACGGCGAGTGAATCCCTGCGCCCGGATTGGCGCAAGGTAGGCGGCACTTCCATCGAGAAGATGCTGGCGGCGCCGGCGACTGGACCGGTGGATCAGGTCTGGTTTGCGCCGGACGCGCACACGCTTTACGCGCGCACTCACTCGGGCAAGATCTTCGAGACGGTCGATTTCGAAAATTGGACTCCGTCGGCTGCACAACCACCTCGAGACGATTTTTCCATCTCTGCCGAGCGCCTTCCCGCACAGAACGCTGTTCTCCGCGCGAGCCCCACTGACTCCCGGCGCGTTTACGCGCTGGCCGACCACGTCTACGGGTCCGAAGACGGGGGCCGCAATTGGACCAATTTGACTGCGTACAAGGACCAATTTGTGATCGGGGCGGGACAGCACGACCTGGTGGCCTCACCTCTCGATCCGAACGAATTGGTCGTGGCCAACGAGCACGGAGTGTGGCGGTCGCTTGATGGCGGCATGTCGTGGAGCGGGCTGAATCGCTATTTACCGAACTTGACGGTCCGGCGGATTCTGTCGACTCCGGCAAATGGGCACGGCGTGGAGGTGGAAATCGCGGGGGTGGGCGCTGCCGAACTGCCGCTCGGGAACAACTCGGCTAATGCGTGGCAACCGGTTGTGGATGCGCGTGTGGAACACAGTGCCGAGACGCGCCGCGCCTACTCGGCGCAGTTGGTCGCTGAGATCACGGCGACTGCGGCAGCGGGTGACGTGGTTTACGCCGGATCGTCGGACGGCCGGATCTGGGTGTCGTTGGATCGGGGGCATACGTGGAATCTCTCGGCCAATGGGGGAAATGGCGCGGTTCAGGAAATCGTTGCGGATGCGCAGACGCCGCGTGTGGCGCTGGCAGCCGTGGGCGGTTCGGGGGCGCATATCCTTCGCACCACCAACACGGGCGGGTTTTGGGACGATTTGACCGCCAATCTTCCCGATGCGGCGGCACAGGGGGTCGCTGCCGACCACGCCACCGGCTCGGTCTATGTGGCGACGGACCGCGGCGTGTATTGGGCGCATGAAGATCTGGAAGCTCCGGGTCCGCCATCCGCGTGGACGCTTCTCTCCTCGAATCTGCCGGCGGCGCGCGCCACCGCCGTCGCACTGGATCCAGGCAGCAGCCAGCTCTATATTGCACTCGAAGGATACGGTGTGTATGCGGCGGCCGCGCCGCATCGGGCAGGCTTGTTGCGCGTGGTGAATGCCGCGGATTTCAGCACGCGCCCGGCAGCTCCGGGTTCGCTGGTGAGCGTGTTGGGCGGTCCGGTGCGCTCCGCACGCGCTGGAGACCTCGAGTTTCCCATTCTTGCGTCATCCGAGACTGCCACCCAACTCCAGGTTCCGTTTGAAGCGAAAGGGCCGTCGGTGGCGCTGGCGCTCGACGCCGGATTGGGCCAAGTGTCGGTGGACCTCTCCGTACGCACGGCTTCGCCGGCGATTTTCGTTGATCACGACGGCGCGCCCATGCTGCTGGACGCGGACAGCGGGCTGGTGCTGGACGCCGCCAACACCGCGCATTCCAACGCGCGCCTCCAGATTCTGGCAACCGGGTTGGGCCGCGTGAACCCGCAGTGGCCCACCGGGATGCCTGCGCCGCTCGAAAATCCGCCATCGGTTGTTGCCAAAGTGCAGGCCTTCCTGGATCGCACGCCAGTCGAAGTGACGCGCGCCACACTCGCTCCGGGTTACGTGGGCTTTTACTTGATCGAATTGCAATTGCCTGCGCTAGTCAACGCCGGTCCCGCCGAGCTGTATCTCACCGCCGACGGTCAGGAAAGCAATCGCGTTCGCGTGTACGTGGAACCGTAAAGGCCGGACGCCCGGCGGGTGAAGCACGGGCCTTCGGCGGCGACACGGGGACGCGGCGACACGGCGAAGGTGCAGGTCATTCGTAGCGGAGAGCGACCAGAGGCTGTATGTGGGCAGCGCGGTGGGCTGGCACATAAACTACCCCGATCAGCGTAGGAGTCAGACCCTGGCTTAGCACCAGACGGAAAACGTCGGCTCGCTGCGCGCCGAGGGCCATGCGGATGCCAATCTCACGGGTACGCAAGCTTACGTGATAGGCCACGACTCCGTACAGGCCCACCGCGGCCAGCAGCAGAGCCAGCGAGGCCAAAGTTCCTAATGCCGATGCTTCCGACCGGGCCAGCCAGTGGCCAAGCGCCATCCGCACCGGGATTTCACGACGCCGAGCCGTGGCCCTGGGTCTAAGATCGGTGGGTCCAGCGTTACACGTTACACGTCAACTTGAGTTGACGACATTCTCTGGTGGTGGTCATACACGTATTCGAAACGCCGGCGCGCTGGGCCGGCTTTCCAGCAGCTGACGTTTCAATGCAGCGAATCACACGCGAGCGATCGCTAATTCTTACGACCGGCCGTGACGATCAGGAGCTTGCTGGCCGTTCCAAAAAGCAACGGATCGCGTGGCGGTGATCTAGGCTGCCGGGAGTGAGACTTCGACACGCAGTCCGCCCAGCGGAGACGCCGCGAGCGATATGGATCCGCCGTAGAGCTCCACCAGGTCGCGCACGATGGCCAAGCCGAGCCCCGAACCCGGAGACGCCTCGTCGAGCCGTACTCCTCGCTCTAACACCACGTTTCGCTGAGCAGGTGTCAGCCCAGGCCCATCGTCGTCCAGCGTCAGCAGGAGCATGGCGCCGCTTCGGGATGCATCTAACACGATCCTGGATCTTGCCCATTTGCAGGCATTGTCCAGAAGGTTTCCGAGTATCTCGTCGAGGTCCTCCCTTTGCACGCGCGCGCGAAGCTCTGGAGCCACGCCCGATGAGATTTCCAGTCCACGTCCCGCATAGAGGGTCAAAACCGTGCGCACCAAAGCATTCGCGCAGTCCGCGACAGGACAAGGCGGTGCACCGGCGGCTCCCGATGCAGCGGCCCGAGCCCGCGCGAGGTGATAGTTCACCTGCCGGGACATGCGATTTACCTGCTGACTGATACTCCCCGCCAGTTCGGGATCTCCCGAGGCGACAGCGTGATCGGCCACTTGCGCCAGCAAAGCGAGCGGCGTCTTGAGTCCATGTGCCAGGTCGCCCGCGGTGGAAACCGCGCGTTGTACGGCTGTTTCGCGGTCTTCCAGCAGCGCATTCAGTTCATCGATGAGCGGTTGGACTTCACTGGGATACTCTCCCTCCACGCGCCGGTCCTCGCCCGTGCGCACCGCCGACAATCTTTCCCGCAATCTCCGAAACGGCGACAGGCCCTGACGTACTCCGACGATCCCTCCTGTCATGAGAGCGGCGCCGACGATGATCGCTATGGCGCTGTGCGCTCCCCGGACGTCCGGGAAAACGTGCATCACCGCCAACACAAACAGGTGCATCAGCATCAGCATGCCCGCCGTCCACAGAATCGAGGCTACGATCCACCTGGACCGAAGAGATCGCAACATGCTAACGCGTCCCTCCGGTGGGCGGTTCCGCCATGCGGTAGCCGAGTCCGCGCACCGTCTCGATGAACGGCGCGCCGAGTTTGCGCCGCAGACGTGCGATGAAGACCTCGACCGTATTGGAATCCCTGTCAAAATCCTGCGCGTAAATGTGCTCGGTGAGTTCCGCACGCGATACAACTCTGTTATGGTGCATCAAATACGAAAGCACACGGAATTCATGGCTGGTCAACTTGACGGGATGCCCGCCCACGGACACGCGTGCGTTGCGGACATCAACAGCGAGTGCACCGCACCGGAGTTCGGACTGAGCGAGGCCGCTGGCGCGCCGGATGAGCGCTCGAATGCGGGCCAGGACCTCTTCCATTCGGAACGGCTTCGACACGTAGTCGTCCGCGCCACCGTCGATCCCCTGCACTTTCTCGTGCCAACTGCCCCGCGCGGTCAAGACCAGGACCGGGACAAGGATACCCCCGTCCCGCCAGCGCCGGAGCAAGGTCAGCCCATCCACTTTCGGCAATCCCAGGTCGAGCACAATGGCGTCGTATTGCTCCGAGTGCGCCAGAAAGTCGGCCCGTTCCCCGTTAGCCGCCTGATCCACGGCGTATCCGGCTGCGATGAGCGCTCTCGCCAGTTGCCGTGACAGCAGTATCTCGTCCTCTACAACCAGAACCCGCAATGAGACTTTTATACCGCACCCAACATGAACGGCGGCTGAACAAAGCGTTCAGGAACGGTTCAGCCGAGCTGTCGCACACTTAGGTTCATGATCGCAACCGCCCATCTCAATTTTGGTTATCCCTGGTGGCTTTCCTATGGCCACCTGCCGCTCGTGGCCGTCTCTGGCCTGCTCATGGCCCTGGGATTTTGGCGCAAGTGGCCTATATGGACGATCCTCGTTTTGAGTCCGCTCTTCTTATGGTCAAGCACTGCGTTTCTTGCGGCGCGCTTCGTTCTCAACATCAACGGCGAGGCCGCTTTGCCAACGGAGAGTTTTTTTCGTTCCGGCGTGGGACGAGTCCTCGACTTAGGCGCCGGTACCGGCAGATCGTCCATCATGGTGCTGAAGGCTCGTCCTCAAGCCACACTGGTCGCGCTCGATCTTTTCGGCGAATCTTTTGACCAGCATTTCGGGCCGGGCCAGAGCCCGCAACAGAGACTGCTGGCAAATTTACAAGCCGCGGGTGTGGAGCGCCGCGCCACAATTGTGACCGCTGATGTGCGCAAACTTCCGTTCGAGCCTTCCACCTTCGACGCCCTC
>Ga0187817_10001680_pt1 | contig 11015 bp, 8 predicted proteins | sample NC_wetland_sal_i_17_FD_132431 | JGI IMG/M metagenome (GOLD analysis project Ga0187817, IMG submission 132431) | Wetland sediment microbial communities from Neuse River Estuary, North Carolina, USA - SO4_2 | ecosystem: Environmental > Aquatic > Freshwater > Wetlands > Sediment | place: USA: North... | reverse complement strand
CCGCGCAATTTCCACCGCTAAGTCCTTCTCGCCAACGAGGGGATGCGATTGCAAAGCGTCAATCAGATGCATTCTTCCCTCTGAACCCTGGAATCGTTTCAACATTGTTTTTTTTGAACCCAATTGTAGCTTAGGATGTAGTTTCATGCGCTAGATTGCACGCATTAATCGTGCCAAACAACAGCAAAACTAAACAGAGCCTACCCACAAGATTTTCGGTTAAAATTCAAGCAGAAAGATGCGTCCCAGCCGAGTTTCGTATCGCTGCGTCATTTCAAATTGAAATGACCTGAATACGGCGATTCTCTGTTCAACTCAGGGTGTCCCGGGAATTAGCGAACCTCGGGCGGCGATCTCGGCCGGCCGTCGTCGTAGAGGCGGCAGGAGAGGGACCAAATTTCGGGAGGCCCTCTCCCGCGTTTCACTTTCTCGCACTCGATCATTTCTCAGAGTCTCATCCGACGCGACACCTTTCGCACGCCGCGGCAGAAATTGCCGCCTCTCATCATGCACTCCGCGGATTCCCTGAGCTCCCGTCGCCACGGGTCGCGTCGCGGCCCCTGAAAAACTATTGGCCGCCGTCGTGACGGTCGTTGTAGATCTGCCGGCTGACACCATTCTCTTCGTGGTTGAGAACCTGCTGATCAGCGCGTGAGATGTGACCGTCGTCGTAATGCGCGTACAAGTCTTCCTGCCGCAGAATGCTGCGATCCTCCGAGCGGAGCTGATGCACTTCCGCTCCGTTCAGCTGGCCGTCTTTGATGCCGGCGTTAATCCGCCGAGACTGATCGCGGAGCCGCTCATTGACTTCGACTCGTCGCGGATGTCGCCATTGCCAGGGGCCGGCGAAGCTGGTGCCGGTCGCCATTATCACGCTCGCGGCAATCGCCGCCGTCGCCATCGATTTGATTTTCAAATTTTTCATCGCTCGCTCCGTAATCTGGTTTGGCTCGCTTCCTGTATCACCTGCAACTTAGACGCAGCCGCGCCGCATCTGTTTACACGAGAGGATTGAGAAAAAACGCGCACGCTGGATCAGGCTTTCGCTTTTGCTAGGATTCAATTTATGAGCGCGGTCGCATCCACGGCGCAGCGTCCGAAAAACGCCATCGTTGTATTGCTCGACAGCCTCAATCGCCACATGCTTGGTGCCTACGGCGGGCGCGAGTTCGCCACGCCCAACCTCGACAGCTTCGCCCGGCGCGCGGTTCGCTTCGACCGCCATTACTCAGGGTCGCTGCCATGCATTCCGGCGCGTCACGACATCCTGTGCGGTGCGATCGATTTTTTGTGGAAGCCGTGGGGCTCGGTCGAGATTTGGGAACGGCCGCTAACCGCCTATCTTCGCGCGGCCGGGGTAGTTACCAAGCTGGTCTCGGACCACCCGCACCTGTTTGAAGTCGGCGGCGAAAACTATCACACCGACTTCACCGCCTGGGACTACCTGCGCGGGCACGAGAGCGACCCGTGGCAGACACGCCCCGACCCAAGCTGGGTCGGGGCGCCGTCGTTCGGGCGCGGGCACACTCCGTACGACAACTCGCGCGGCTACTTTCGCGACGAGACGGATTTTCCCGGGCCGCGCACCATGGCGGCCGCGACCGGCTGGCTCGAGCGATCGGCGCGCAGCCACGAGCGTTTCATGCTGGTCATCGACGAGTTCGATCCGCACGAACCGTTCGATACACCCGAGCCCTACGCCTCGATGTACGATGCGTCGTGGCAGGGCCCGCATATGATCTGGCCGCCATATATCAGCGGCGCTTTCAAGCATGGCGTGCTCACACCCGCGCAGGCACGGCAGCTTCGCGCATGTTACGGCGCCAAGCTGACGATGATCGACGCGTGGCTGGGCAAGCTGCTCGCGGCAATTGAGCGCGGTGGATTTTACGAGGATACCGCCGTGATCGTATGCACCGATCACGGGCATTACCTCGGCGAAAAGGACATCTGGGGCAAGCCGCCGGTGCCGATCTACGAACCGCTCGGGCATACGCCGTTGTTGATTGCGTGGCCGGGAGTCCGCGCTCGAAACGTGGACGCGCTCACCACCAACGTCGATATCTGCGCGACGCTCGCCGACATTTTCCGCGTCGAGATGGCGCATCGCACGCACGGGCGCTCCATGCTGCCGCTCGTGACCGGAGAGGCGACCTCCATTCGCGACTGGGCGGTCGCAGGGGTATGGGGACGCGAGGTCCATTTGATCGACGCGCAAGCGAAGTATGCGCGCGCGCCGGCAGGCGACAACGCGCCGCTGAGTCTTTGGTCGAATCGATGGTCCACGATGCCCGTATCTCACATGCCGCAGCTCCTGATGCCGCCGCCGGACGACCGCGCGGTTCTCGACAGGATGCCGGGTGCGCGCATCCCGGTCATCCGCCAGCCGTTCCGTGCTGGCGATTTGCTCCCGTTCTGGGCAATCGGCAATTTTAGCGGCAATCATCTGTATCGCGTGCGCGATGACCCGGCGGAAGAAGCGAATCTCGCCGGTACCTCCGAAGAGAAACGAGCGGCTGAAAAACTCCGCACGGCATTGATCGAGATGGAAGCGCCTATCGAGCAGTTCGAGCGCCTTGCGCTCGCATAGCCATCGTCGCTAGGCCGCGGACCGGGCTCCAGCGCTCGCGCTTGACGGTTGAGTTGAAACGGAGGACGCCATGCCCGGACCTCTTCACGGCTACCGCATCATAGATCTCACGCAGATGGTTTCGGGTCCGATGGCGACGATGATTCTGGGGGACCAGGGTGCGGACGTGGTCAAGGTCGAGCCGACCGTGTCCGGAGACGCGACCCGCGCGCCCGCAAGCACCAAGCGCGCGATGACGCCGATCTTCGCGGTGATCAATCGCAGCAAGCGATCCGTCGCCATCAACTTGAAGGACCCGCGTGGTGTCGAACTGTTGAAGGGCTTGGTCAGCGGCGCCGACGTGTTCATCCAGAATTTCCGCCCAGGTGCCGCCGAGCGGATGGGAATCGGCGAGGCCGTGATGAGGCGCGTCAAGCCCGACCTCATCTACGTGTCGATCAGCGGCTTCGGCGAGCGCGGACCGTATGCGCACAAGCGGGTTTACGATCCCGTCGTGCAGGCGCTGTCGGGATTGGCCGCGATTCAGGCCGACGTCGCGACCGGAAGGCCGCGGATGATGCGGCTGATCGTCCCCGACAAAGTCACTGCCCTGACCGCCGCGCAGGCGATCACCGCGGCGCTGCTCGCGCGCGAGAGGACGGGCAAGGGAAATCATGTGGAGCTCGCGATGCTCGATGCGGTGATCGCGTTTATATGGCCGGAGGGAATGGCGCGCTACACGTTTGCGGGAGGCGGCGGCCATGCGGCTGGCAACAGCGTGCGCGACCTCGTGTTCCAAACCGCCGACGGATACATCACGGTCGGCGCGGTCTCCGATGCTGAGTGGACAGGGCTCGCGCGGGCGGCCGGGCATCCCGAGTGGATCGACGATCCGCGGTTCAAGACGCCGCGCGGCCGCGCGAAATATGTCGATCAACGCCTTGAACTCACGCAGGAAGCGCTCCGTTCGAAATCGTCGGCACAGTGGCTGGCAAGGTTTGACGCCGAGGACGTGCCATGCGCGCCGATTCTGAGCCGCGAGGATTTGTTCCGCGATCAGCAGATCGCGGCCAACGAGCTGATCGTCGAGTCGGTGCATCCTCATGCGGGTGCGATGCGCCAGCCACGGCCGGCAGTGCGATACGATGCTACACCGACGAAGATAGAGCGGCCCGCGCCGATGCTCGGTGAGCATACGGATGAAGTGCTGGGCGAGATCGGAATCAGCGGCGAAAAGATCGCGCAGCTTAGACAAGCCGGAGTGATTGGCTAGCGCGATCCCGCGAGATATCTATCGCCGTAACTTGGGCTCAAGTCCCATTGAGCACGGCCGTCGCCTCATTCAGCCGGTCGCTATAGGCGTCGAGCGCCTCCGCAGTGAGTTTGGCGTAGCGGTTGACGTCCGTCCAGCGCCGCTCTTCGATCGCTTCGCGAACGCCGGGGAGAGTTTTGGCTTCGTAGCCGGTGAAGCGGCCGGGTGCGTAGATGAGATTCTTGTACCAGTCCCTTCCGGGCAAGCCCACCTCGGGCGCTAGAGTCTGGTCGATGTTTATCATCAACGCCTGCACGCGCGCGATCCGACCGGCGGACAGGCCTGAAGCGTTTTTCGCGAGCGCATCGTCGTAGGCCTTGGCGCTGCGCTTTAGACGATCGACGGCGTCCTCGAGGGCGGCGAACTCCAGGTGCGGGACGCGGTCCAGCGCCGTAGGCAGGCCGCTCGACTTGGTGGGATCGGCCGCGAGCTGGAACGCGCGGTCGTGCAACAGCCTGGCTTGCGTCTCGGCCTCCTCCCGTTCGTCATCCGCGAGCTTCTTCACCTGATCGAGATAGTCCGAGACCGCGGCCGCGAAAGCGCTCGCGTTTTGGACAGGAACATCGCAGTCGGCAACGCGCAGCACCATCCGCCCGACCGTCTTCGCCAGCATCGCGTCATAGACGAAGCCCGGATCGACGAAGCGGCTGTGATGCTCGAAAGTGTCGTAACGGGAATGGTACACGCCGCCGGAGTGACCCTCCCCGCCGAAACCAATGTCCAGCGCGGGCACCCCCAGATGATCAAGAAAGGCTGAAAAGTCGGAGCCCGATCCCGCCGCCTCGATCGGGAAGTCCTTGCTCGCGTCCGCCACGATCTTCGCCTCGGCCCTTACGTGCTCGGTAGCATTGGGGGCGAGCGCAGCGATGCGCATTTTCGCGCGCAGCCGCTGCCCTATGGAAAGCCCGGTCTCAGGATCGACTACATCTGCGGCGACCTCGTTCACCAGGTGCTGGAAGTCGTGGCTGCCACCCACTTCCAGAAAGCCACGTTCATTGGAGTCGGAGTTTATGTAGAGGACCACTTTCCTCTTCAGTTCGGTCGCGTGCTCCTCCGCCCATTCAGTCGAGCCCACAAGCATGGGCTCCTCGGCGTCCCAACTCGTATAGACAATCGTGCGCTTGGGCCGCCAACCCTGCTTCTCGAGTCCGCCCAAGGCCTTGGCCTCGGCCAGCAGCGCGACTTGACCAGAGAGCGGATCGGTGGCGCCAAATACCCAACCGTCGTGATGATTGCCGCGGATGACCCACTGGTCTGGCCATGTCGAGCCCTTCATGATCGCGATGACGTCATAGATCGGCTGAAGCCGCCAATCGGACTTGACCGCCAGATGGACCACGGCTGGGCCGGGTCCAACGCGATAGGTTATCGGCAGCGCGCCACGCCATGCGGAAGGAGCGACCGGACCTCCCAAGGCACTGAGAAACACCTGGGCATCGCCGTAGGAGATCGGCAGCACGGGAATTTTCAGGATTGTCGGCGCCTCGGAGATCTTCAGCCGCTTGGCGTCCCTGGTCGCACCGATGCCGGGCGTCAGCGGGTCGCCGGGATAGAGACCCATGTCAACTACCGAACCGCGCTGCACTCCGTACGGCGGGCGCATGGGACCGTTGGGATAAGTCTCGTCGATGGAATAGCCGTCTTGCGCTGGGTCAGAGTAGATGATGCAGCCGATTGCGCCGTGATCCTGCGCGAGCTTGGGCTTCAAACCGCGCCATCCGGAGCCGTAGCGCGCGATGACGATTTTGCCCTTGACGCTGACGCCGAGGCGCTGGAGCGCCTTGTAGTCGTCCGGCATCCCATAGTTGACATAGACCAGCCCGGCGCTAACGTCGCCATCGCCCTGGTAATCGACGTAGGCAGGAAGCGCGGGATCGGTCGCGGTCGCACTGGAATCGCCTGGGATCGGCGGCTCTTGCAGCGTTGCTTTGAACTTTTTGGGGCCGACCAGCTCCAGGGTTTCGCTTATGGGCTTGGGGTAGAGGACCCAGAAGGTTTCGACGTGCGCGTCCCAACCCCAGCTCTTGAACCAGGTAAGGATTTGGTCGGCATTGGCCTTGTCGTGCGGGGAGGACACGTGGTTCGGCTGGGCGGCGAGCAACTTCATCCAGTCGCGCAGATCGTCGCGGCGAATGAGAGTGTCAAAGTTACGTTCGAGCGTGGCCTCATCCGACGGCGTCGGGGCTGGCGCGACGAAAGCCACGCTCACGCAAAGAAAGCCCGCCGTCGCGAGCGAGATGATCAACTTCGAACTAATTTTAGGTTCCCGGGTTGTCATCGGTCATGTCCCAACCGAGATCCTGAGGGCGTGCGCTGGGCTATCGGGAAGCGGCGCGGGAAGGCGAACGATCAGATCACTGCCGCTCTGGCGCCATTTCAACCGCTCGTCGATGCCGAGCAGGCGCACCTCGGAACCGCCCGCAGCGTGCAAGTTTCGAATGCGAATCTCGGCATTGCCAGGAGTGTCCAGCAGCATCGCGTACAGCGTGTTGTCCTTGCGCGTGAAGCGCACCGGGACTCCGGCCGAGGTCGTCGACTCGGCGCGGCTCCAGGGACGGGTGCCGCGGATGGCCTCGCCATTGACGTCCAGCCAGGCGCCGAGCCCAAGCAGGCATTTGCGCTGTAGCTCGTGAATGCTGCCGTCCGCCCGCGGGCCAACGTTGAGCAGGAGGTTGCCATTCTTGCTCACGATGTCGATCAGCATACGGATGACCGCGCCGGCCGAGAGGTAGCTATCTTCGTCGTCATCCCGGTTGTAACCGAAGGAGCTGCCAATCCCGCGACAGGTCTCCCACTTCTGCGCCTGGATCTCGTCGAAGGAGGTGTACTCGGGTGTGAGGAAGTCGTAGTGAATGGCGGGCGGCTGCAGGCCCGGACGCTGCGGAGGAGTGAACCGTGTGGCGAAGCGATCGTTGATCACGCCGTCTGGCACGCGATTGTAGTAGTAAGAAAAGAGCTCGAGCGTGTTCGCGCCGGCCGGATACATGATGTCGCCCCACATTACCGACGGCCGATAACGATTGATCAGCTCGCGCCAGTGCGCATCCGCGTATTCGACGTACTTCGGCCCGTCGAGGATCGTCGAGTAGATCTTTTCAGGTGTGTCGATCCGTTGCGGGTTCAGCAGCCAGTCCATACCCCCGCTGTAGTAAAGCCCGGCGCGTATACCGCGCGCCCGCGCCGCCGCCACGAACTCACCCACGAGATCGCGGCTCGATCGGTATCCCGGGCGCGCCAGATTGGCGACCTGACTCGGCCATAGCAGATAGCCGTCGGTGTGTTTGGCTGTCAGCACGGCGTAGCCCGCACCCGTCTTTTGAAACAACTGCGCCCAGTCGTCCGGCACCCACTTTTGCGCCGCGCTCTCGAACATAGGCTGGAAGTCTTCGTAGGCGAAGTGCTTGCCAAAGTTTCGGTCGTGGTAAGCGCGAGTGGGCCCGTCATCGAACTTCAAGCTGTTGAGATACCACTCCGCGTAAGGGTTCTCGCGGAAGTACGCGTCGAAGCCGCGCTCGGCGATGATGCTATAGGGATCTTTTCGCGAGGCCGCCCAGCCCGGTACGGAGTACAGGCCCCAGTGCACGAAGATCCCGAGCTTCGCGTTTTGATACCAGTCCGGCAGCGGATGCCGCCGGACCGATTCGAGCGTCGGTTCGTAAAGCTGGGGAACCGGCTCAGGGTGCAAACGCCTCACAGCGAGAGCAGCGCCGCTATGGAAAGCGCGACGCCGGTAACATATGTGCCAAGCGCACCGGCGAATCGCAACGGATGCGGCTTCGCGAGCGTCGGTGAGAGCAGGATTCCCACCGCGATCGTGTAGCGGCTTGCCACCGCGAGGCCCATAATCCACAGCACCCAAGCGGACGGGTTTCGCGATCCCAGCAGCAGGATGAGCACCGCAATCATCGGCGCGAATTCTGCGGTGTTGCCGTGCGCGCGAATCCGCTTGAACAAGGGATCCGCCGGGTCGCTGGGATAGGCCCCCACCGCGGCGCCTCCGCGAGCGGCCGACACGTAGAGCCCAAGCAGAAAAAGCAGCAAGCCAAGCAAGGCAACGCATACGATCGCTGTCGTCATAACTTCTTCCTCCGCGCGAATGGCGCAATTGTCGCGCAAGATACGGATATCATCCCCAATAGGTTGCTTGAAGGTCTGCTCGCCGGGCGTGGTTCTACGAACATGGCACATTCCGTTTCCAATGGACGGAGCACATAACTCTTGCGAACTGCGCTAGAGTATTCGCGAGCCTCCTGCGCTCCGGGGTGAATCATCATGAAAGATACGCGCGAATTCCAAACCATCAGGGTCGAGGTCGAAGATGCTCTTGGCAGGCTTACGCTCAACCGGCCGGAACGCCTCAACGCCGTTGGCGTCACGATGTTACAAGAGATGGTGGAAGCGGCACGCTGGTTCGACAGCCATCGAGAGCTGCGCGTCGTGATCGTAAGCGGCGAAGGCCGGGCCTTTTGCGCCGGCGCCGATCTCAACGATTCGCCCTCGGCCGTCGCGTCGCGCCTGGACAGCAGTTGGCTCTACCGGCGCGAGGTCGGCCAGTACGGATTGCGCGCGGCAGATGCGCTTGAACAGATGCGGGCCGTGACCATCGCGCAGGTTCACGGATACGCCGTCGGAGGCGGCGTGGTCCTGATGGCGGTGTGCGATCTCAGGGTGGCCGCCGACGACGCGGTCTTCTTCATCCCGGAAATCGAATTGGGTATCCCGCTGGCGTGGGGCGGAATCCCGCGGCTGGTGCGTGAGATCGGTCCGGCGCTCACCAAGGAACTGGTGATGACGTGTCGGCGCTTCATGCCGGCGGAGGCGAAATCGATCGGATTTCTCAACCGAGTCGTACCGGCGGCACAACTCAAGAGCGAGGTCGAGCAACTTGCGCGGGAGTTGGCCGCCAAGCCTTCGGTGCCGGTAGCAATCACAAAAGAACACGTCAATTCGGTCGTGCGCGCTATGTGCGCAGGGACAACCGCCTTTGCCGACGGCGACCTCCTGCTCGGCGCCTCAAGCGAGGAGGAATCGCTTGCGGCAAGGCGAGCCTACCGGGAGAAAGTCTTTGGCAAGAAGAGTTAGCCGGGGCTATTTGAGCGTCGGGCGCGGCTCGACGACCGGGAACCGGATCGGGAACGTGTCGAGCATCTCCAGCAACTCGACGAGTTTCTCACCCTGGCCGGTGACAGAGATCTGTCCCGCCTGCAACGCCGATGGAAAGGTGGCCTTCTGCAGCGAGATCTCGTCCAATGTTGCGCGCGTCAATGTCAGCGTTGCGTCGGCATTAGCCGCTTGCGTGCCAGCAACGCAGGTTAGCGCGCTGTTCTCGAGATTGAGCACATAGTCCTGCCTGGTATCGGTGAAGCGCCAGTTGAGCACGATAGTCTTGCCAGCCGCCTTGTCGCCGTTTAGCCGCACGGCCATGAAGTCGAAGTACATTTCGAGCGGAAGCGAGCGGATTATGTCCGGCGCCGCGCCGGCCCCGCCGGGGAGATTGGGCACGCCGTTGCGCAGCTCAAATGCCCCCTGCAGACAGGCGTTTCGCGCGGTTGCCGATTCGGCCTGGTAGCCCAGCTGCTCGAGCGCGTCGGCGGCAAGCTCGCGCGCGTCGCGATTGGCGGGATCGGCGAACACTACTTGCGAGGCTACTTGCGCAACCCATCGGTACTCGGCGCGCGCGTAGTCCTGGCGCGCCCGCTTGAGCGCCGCGTCGGCGCCGCCCATGTACTCGACGCTCTTTTTGGCGGCCTCAACCGGCGGTAACGCGTCGAGGTTCGCAGGGTTGCCGTCATAGTAGCCCAGGTAGCGCTGGTAGATCGCTCTGATGTTGTGTTTGAGGCTGCCGTAAAAGGAATGCGCCGACCATTCCTGGTTGAGGCTTGCCGGCAGTTTGACCATTTCTGCGATCTCAGCGCCGACGTAGCCATAATTCATCAGGCGCAGAGTCTGATCGTGCACGAACTTGTAAGCGTCGCGCTGCTTGCGCAAAAACGCGCGCACCCGATCGCCGCCCCACACGGGCCAGTTGTGTTGCGCGATCAGGATGTCGCTTGATGAGCCGTAACGGTGAAGCGCGCCGCCGATATACTTCGACCATGCAAGCGAGTCGCGCACCAGCGCTCCGCGCATCGGCAACAGGTTGTGGAAATTCTGGGTGGTGATTTCGGTCATGTTGAGGACGCGAAAATCCGGGTAGTACATGATCAGCTCGGCTGGCGCCTCGGCATCGGGCGTCAGCTCGAAGATGATCTCAACGCCGTCGATCCGGTGCGTCTCGACCGGCTTTTCGACCAGGTTGGTGGGCGGAATCAGCGTGACGGTGCCGAGCGAGACGCTCTTGCCCAGCCCGGTATCGACCTGGCCGCGTTCTCCGCGCGGCAGCATCGCGCCGAACTGGAACAGGGCGCGGCGGAGCATCGCGTTACCGGCGATCACGTTTTCGCTCACCGCCGCCGCCATGAAGCCCGCTGGCGCCCAGATCGTTATCTTCCCGGCCGCCACTTCATCGGCGTTGACGACTCCTCGTACACCGCCGAAGTGATCGACGTGGCTGTGAGAATAGATGACCGCGACCACCGGCCTTTTCGGCCGATGCCGCAGGTACAGGTCCATCGCTGCTTTGGCGACTTCGGTCGAGATCAGCGGATCGATCACGATGAGACCGGTGTCGCCTTCGATGATCGTCATGTTGGATACGTCGAAGCCACGGAGCTGGTAGACGCGATCCGTTACCTGGTAAAGGCCGTTGGCCGTGTTTACTCGGGCGTGCCGCCACAAGCCGGGATGGACGGTGTCGGGGGCCTGGTCGCTGCCCAGAAACTCATAGCCTTTGAGCGTCCACACCACCCGGCCGTCGGCGCGCGTGATCAGCCGATCGCCGAGCGCTTCGATAAGGCCGCGCCGCGCATCTTCGAACGACTGCTGATCCGCAAGCGGCATTCGTGCGAGCGCGGCCCGGTTTGCGGCGCGCGTCGCTTCGGTTGCGTCCTTCATCGTCTTCTCCTTTGATTTCTCCGCGTTGACGTGCGCGCCCTTTCCCGATTGTCGTGGCCGGGAGCAGGGAGATAGCTTTGGCAGCCGCAGGGCTTTGCTAGGCGGCGGACCGGGCAGGTTGATAGTTGCACCACGGGTCGG
>Ga0187817_10001678_pt1 | contig 11017 bp, 5 predicted proteins | sample NC_wetland_sal_i_17_FD_132431 | JGI IMG/M metagenome (GOLD analysis project Ga0187817, IMG submission 132431) | Wetland sediment microbial communities from Neuse River Estuary, North Carolina, USA - SO4_2 | ecosystem: Environmental > Aquatic > Freshwater > Wetlands > Sediment | place: USA: North... | reverse complement strand
GTCCCAGAATGTCGGCGCGAAGCTGGCACCAATAGCGGTTGCGGGCTGCACCACCCGTCAGGCTAAGGTTACCGCTGAGCGGCGAACCGAGCATGTCGAGATAGTCGAAACAGAGCCGCTCGATGAAAGCCACTCCCTGGAGCAGCGCCGCGAAGAGATCAATTTCGTCGATCGGCTCGCCCAGAACAAATCCTTCCGCAGCGGGCGCGGTGAAAGGGAAACGCTCACCTCGAGACACAAGCGGATACGCAATGACGTGCGCCGGTTCTCGTTCGGCTGCTTGTGCGGTTAACGCGTTTAGGTCACGCCCGGGGAATTGTTTTGGGAGGACGCCCGCGCCGGTGCTGGAGGCGCCGCCGGGCAGCCAGTTGCCATCCGGTGAGCGGTGCGAGTAGACAATGCCCGCTGGATCGCGAATCAGTTCGCGGGTCACGCCTTTGAGAACCAGTGTAGTCCCGAGAACGGAGTTCCAACTGCCAACGTCCAAGGCACCCGCACCCATCTGGGATGCGCATCCGTCGGTCATACCGGCAATAATCGGCGTCCCCGCGGGGATGCCGGTCAGCGTTGCAGCCTCGCCACAGACCGTCCCCAGTTGCGTACCAGAGCGTACGACGGCAGGCATGATCTGGTCAGGCACGCCGAGCGCATCAAGAACTTCGTATGGCCAGGTTTCGCGGACGAGATCGTATCCCGTCTTGAGCGCGTTACTTGAGTCCGATGGGACCTCGCGACCAGCAAGACGGTGGTTGATGAAATCGGTCTGGTGAGCGAGGCGCGCGCGGGGGATCACGCCGCGATGCTCGCGGAGCAACCAAAGCAGCTTGGGCAGCGCCCATGACGGCTGCATGCGATATCCGAGCGAGGCCCAGACGGTGGCGCCGGCCTCATTGGCACAACATGCTTCGTCCAGGGCACGCATGTCGTCATACATCAGGCCTGGAGTGAGCGCACGGCCTAATCGGTCGACGAGAAGAATGGTGCCCGAGGTACCGTCAACAGCCACCCCTCGGATGGACGAGGCGGGCAAGTCGGCAACAGCTACACGGCAGGCGGAGACGACCGCGTGCCACCACTCCTCGGGATCCTGCTCGTGACGGGGACCGTCTCGCTGACTGGTAAGTGGATAGGAGCCCTGTCCAAACACATGGCCGGTCTCCGACACCGCGACCGCACGGACACTTTGTGTACCGAGGTCGACGCCAAGCCAGATGTTTTCACCTTTGTTGTAGGCCGTCATGCCGGGCGATGTGCTCAACTCTTCAGTGACAATTCACTGGGGCCAGCCCACCGGCAAACCGCGCTCGAATCCATGCAATCTGGGCCGTCACGGAGTTCCCGGTCACGCGGCCGGGGTCTGGATCGGGGTATGTTTCGAACTGAACCCGGTCGCCCTGTTTGCACATGCGAGCGATGACCGGAGCAGTCGCGGTTGTGGGCAATGCAGGATCAGCTTCGCCACTGATCACCAAGAGTGGACCGAACGCCGGCTTCTGCCCGAGCGTGTTCCGAGCGAAATACTGTTTGACGTATTGATCGTCCTCCCAATTCGGCTTCAGCATTTCGGCAGCTGAGACTTCCGCTCTGGCCCCCGCGCTGCCGCAGGCTTCCTCAGCTTGGCGGTACAGAGGGAGCGCCTTCTCCGTCAACATGTCGCCCACTTGGAACCGCGGATAGACCGTTTTGATCCCATAAGCCAAGAAGACGAGCATGTCATGGGAAGGCCCTTGGGCGAAACGCTCGTAAACATCCTTCACTTCCGCCACGCCGGAAATGGCAATGCCCCCAAGGTAGTTGGCATCGCGAATCTCACTCTGCATCTCCGCCAGTCCTGCGACCGCCATGCTGCCCTCGGAACTTCCTATGACAACCCACCTGCGACCAAGTTGTGGCACTGCGGCGCGTGCTGCTGGGATCGAATTGATCACATCGGTCGCGTTGGACTGTAGGTCCGAAAATGCATTTCGGAACCTGGTTCCCAAGCCAGTGTAGTCGGTCGCAACGACAGCGTAGCCCAGCTCCACGTACATGGAGAGAAACGATCCGGCGTACACGTTCCTCATCAGTGACGGTGCACACTGGCGGGCGACACCTGTGGATCCGTGTGCCCAAGCTATGATCGGAAATCCACCGGCAGGCGGCGTTTCCTCCTCCGGAAACAGAACTACACCCGAGGCGGCGACATCCTCCCCCGTGGCGGAGCGCGAATGATAGAGGATACGAACCGCTGACACGCCGGCCGGCAAGGCGTATTCTTCGAAGGGCTCTGAACGGATCAGCTCACCGGGTTTGCCCGCTGGTAACGGATTGGGAGCGTCATAGAAGCTGGTAAGGGGCAGCGTGCGGCGGATTTCGGGCTTGGTCGCCGGGGCCTGGGTTTGAGCGAGCGCCCTTCCGGTTTCAGGCTGCGTCACCGCCATCGAAAAGGTTGCAACAGCGGCTAACCAGAGCACGCCACGGACCCCCTGGAAATCACGCAACCATGATTTCCGTAGGGTTGTCCACACTGAAACCGTACGGCTCATTCTTCACCCGCGACATGCTTTCGAGTGGGACCCCGACGACGAGGTGACCTGTTCGCATGGCCCATTTTCAGGAGACCCTTGGGTGTTGCTAGTTTAGACGCCCTCCAAGTCTTTCGGGGCGGGAGCGAAGCGACGCAAGAGAGTAATGCAAAACACTAAAATGAGAATGAGTAATCCCAGCAACCCAAGCTCAAGCATGCTAGCGCGAAATATGCTCGCGCCCTCCGTCGACCACGCTCCACCTGCGCTGAGGGTGGCCGCTTCCAAAGTAATTACGAGGACGCGCCGAATGGACGCAATCAAGCCCACGATCAGGAATGGTTCGGTGACCAAAACATGCGAGCGGATGGAGATGCGCACCGTATGCAGAATTTCCACTAGCATCAGCACAACCAGCAGTTGGTCCAACACCCGCAAGGTCTGGGTCACAATCGTCCAGTGACGGAGCTCGTCCCAAAGCATTTTGCCGGCATTCGCCATCGTCGCGAGCGCCGTGATAAAAAGCAACACGGCAAGGATGGAATAGATAGCTACCTCGGCTTCGTCCAGATAGCCGCCAAAGTGGATGCGGAGCTTTTCTTCGACCATTTGCGCGAATGGTATCAGCCGGACTCCCCACTTTCAACTCACTGCGGGTGCAGAAGTATCTTCGACCAGCAGTCCGTCACGACGGCGTGGTGGCGATGGTAGCAACGGTTATATGGCGAGGACTAACAAACTCACAAAAACTTCGTGGCAGCTAGTAGGCGAAGATTATAGGGAAATGTTTGACATCAGAAGATGTATTTGACACTCAACTGAATCTGGCGCGGCGGTTTATTGCCATAGGAGTTTGCCGAGAGAATGGAGCCGTAATTCCCCGCGGGGCAGAGGAGGTTGCCGTTCTGCGTACAGGCCGTCAGGTCAAACGTATGATCCGGGATATCGAAGTTAGGATGGTTCAATAAATTGAAGAACTCACCGCGCAACTGCAGGCGATGCCTTTCGGCGCGGAGCAGAAAACTCTTGGCCAAGGAGAAATCGAGATTGGTATAGCCCGGGCCAGTAAGTATGTTGCGCCCCTCAGTGCCAAAAGTGGGCCCAAAGGGTTCCGGAGCAGGTTCGGCGAATGCACACTGGTTAAACCAGTTCTGTGGCGTGCCCACCTGAGCGGGGGCCTGGCAAGTTGGATTCGCCGCCACGGTCCCGCCTTTGAATGGATCTCCGACAATGTCGGGCCGCTCCGGGTTGCCGAAAGCCGCTGCGGAGGCGGCGGGAGCTCCGGCCAGGACCACGGTAAACGGGGATCCCGACTGCGCCGTGAGGATTCCTCCCGCCTGCCAGTTGTCCAGCAGTCTTCGGCTCCAGCCCGCACCCTGGGCCCACATGCGGCGGAAGGGCAGATCGTAGAGGAAGCTCAGGGACAGGCGGTGCGTTGCATTGAAGTCGGAGGGGCCGCGGTCGCCGCTAAGATTCTGCGAATTCTGCGGCAAGCCGGAGCCCACGCTTCCTCCGAAGATCGAGGAAATGTCGTCAACGGACTTGGAGAACGTATACGAAGCCAGGAAGGTCAATCCGTGGCTTAGACGTCTCTCCGAACGGAACTGCATGGACTGGTAGGAACTGCTGGCGTTCGATTCCACGAACAGGACCGAGGAAAACTGGCCGTAGGGCGGGCCGGTAAAAGGATTCGACTGGTTCCGATCGATCACGTTCGCCAATTGGGTGCCTTTGGAACCGACGTATGCCAGGTCGATCATCCAATTGGGTCCAACCTCATACTGCAAGTCGGCGTTCCACTGCTGCATGTATCCATCGCGGAACGAGGGTGAGATCGTGTTGCCCTGGACAACGCCCGACTGCTGACCTTTCTGGCTGAGGATGTCTTGAACCGTGCACAACATCCCCGGGCAATTAGGGGTTTGGAGATACGCGGCCAGGTTGTAGAACGGCGGATTGATGCGAGGAAGAATGTTGATGTTGGAAATGGGGACGTCGTAAAAGATGCCGTAGGCGGAGCGGACTACCCAGCGCTCTGACTTCAACGGGCGCCAGGCGATTCCAATCCGCGGGGCGATATCTCTGTAGGTGGGGTTGTAGGTAGCCCGAGGGATTCCATCTGTCCCCGCTACGGTGAACTTGGGAATATCGGAGCAGGGTTCGGGACAAGGAATGAGGTCGGGAACGCTGAAGCGATTCAGCGCCTCGACCGGCGGGCTGTTGAATTCATAGCGCAAGCCAACGTTGAGCAAGAAGCGCGGGATTACGTGGATGTCGTCCTGAACGTAAGCACTGACGCCGTGGCTGCGCAAGCTGTTGTAGGTGTTGCCGCTCACCGCGAGGGCGTAATCAGGGACGCCAGCCAGCAACTGCGCCAGAGAACAGACCACCGGGGCACAAGGTGCCCCAGAGCCCGCTAACGTCTCCCCCAGGAAGAACCAGTCGCCCCGTGCCAGGAAGTCGAGGTAGTCGTCGATGCGAACGCGGCGGATGTCCGTCCCGATCTTGAACTGGTTGCGGCCAACCGTCCATGCCACGTTATCGGAGAGCTGGAGCGTGGTGTCGTGACGCTCTTGTGGATAGTTGACGGGCTCGCCAATGCCGTCGAAGCTAATCAGGTTGATGTTGGGAGATCCCAGGTCCACCGGGTTGGTCAGGACGTCAGGAAAGCCCAACTGCGCGCTGATGTCATCGCCATGATTCTGCTGTAGCACGGTGGCCCGCATGCGAATGAAGCCCAGGCGGAATTCGTTGACCACGGTCGAGCGAAACACGCGCGTCCATTCCAGTCCCGCGTTCTGACCGTGATTCAGGGTGAAGCTGCCGTACCCGGGCAGCGAAGTGAAGGCATTGACGGGGTCGAAGGGACTGAAGAGACTTTCCTCCGCCAGCGAGTAGTGAAGCGACACCGTATCGGCGGGGCTGGCGTGCTCGTCCACCTTGACGGAGACCAAATTCTCGGTGTTGCGGATGACGGGAGAAGAAACGAAGGTATTCGAGTCTGCCAGATCGGGGCCAACGTTGGCCGCCGGATAGAGATGGAATACATTCTGACCAGTCTGGCAGGACGGGTTGAGGGGGCACCCAAACACCTGCGCCAAGCCTGCCGCCTCTTGCCATTGCACCGTTGAGGGCACGGTAGCTTCCCGCGTAGTCGCCTGGCGCAAACGCAGTCCCTCGTAAGACAGAAAGAAAAAAGTCTTGTCCTTGCGAAGGGGCCCACCCAGAGTTCCGCCGAACTGGTTGCGATCGAAGCGCGGAATTTCGCCGCACGTGCCCGGCACTGAGGTGGCGGTGCAACTGGGAAAGTCGAAGTAATTCTTGGCGTCCATCTGCCGGTTGCGGAAAAACTCAAAGAGGGTGCCGTGGAATTGGTTAGTGCCGCTCTTTAATATGACGTTGACTTGGGCGCCGCCGGCGTGGCCGAACTCGGCCGAGTAATCGCTGGATTGGACCTTGAATTCCTGAATGGCATCGATGGAAGGAAGAGCGACGTACTGGTTGATGTAGGGATCGTTGTTGTCCACGCCATCGAGCAGGAAGTTGTTCGACTGCTCGCGGGCGCCGTTGACGCTGAGGGCTCCGCCTTGCGTCGAGTTCTGGGAGCCTTCCGCCGGCAATTGACTCCCTGGCACCAGCAACGCAAATGACAGAAAGTTGCGTTCATTGAGCGGCAGGCCCTGAACCAGGCGATTGTTGACCACCTGGCCGAGGGTGGAGGTGTCGGTCTGCACGATGGGAGGAGTATCGGTGACGTTCACTTCCTGGCTTATTAAGCCAACCCGAAGTTCGAAATCGAGCCGCACTGTCTGATCTACATACACGCTGACGCCTTGCAAGACGCTGCGGCGGAACCCCGTGCTCTCGACCACGACGCGATAGCGGCCCGGGGGTAGAAGAGCGATGGTGTAGTCGCCGTCTTCGTTGCTCTCTGCATCGCGAATGGCATTTGTGTCCTCGTTGCGCACAATCACCCGTGCCTTTTGGACCACCGCGCCGGAGGGGTCCGTTATTGTGCCGGTGATCGTGCCGGTGGGACCGCTGGCAAACAGTGGAGAAGCGGCCAAAAGTATCGATATCAATAAGGAAGCGAGTTGCGACCATCGGCTAGCCATGTAGTTCTCCCGGGCGACTCGCCCTGAACAATCTGACGGAGTGCGCTGGCCCTGAGTATCCTTGATCCATTCGAGCGGATCGCAAGTTCTTTTATATTCTCCATCTGGCCAAGTAAGAGCAAAACTGCAGGAAGTCGCCTTCCCCCAGCATCATGGCCTCTCGCTTGAAGTACATCCAGCGGCAAGCGCGAGCAACAGAACACACGCCATTCGTCCCGGATGGGCGGTAATTCAGCCAGCGACCACGGCATGCGCCTACCGAGGTACGATGTCGGTCAACGCCCACTCAATTCGATCCACCTCTTCACGAATCACCCTGATCGCTTGCTGATTGCTCGGATATGAGAGGGGCGTGATTGCCTCTGCCGCGTGACGAATCTTGTAGTTGCGATCCCGAATCAATTTGATTCTCGCGGAAGTCTCCATTCTATATTGGTAAATTCTCCTGGCCAGTTTTGTAGTCATCCAGGCGAACGCTAGCCCGAACAACATCTCGATTGGAAGACGATCGGTTGCTCCATCAAAATCGAGGAACGCTAATCGATACACGGCTTCGCCAAGCCCTAGTGAAGCGAATATCACTCCAATCCCAATCAATCCAAGCGTCAAGCGGTCAATGGGTCGAAGTGCCACAGACGATTGTTTGCTGCCGCAGTTTTGCGCGGACACCATTGCTCCCCCAATGCGATGTGAGATGGACTGAACCTTTACTATTCTATGCCGAAATCGTTTTTGTGAACGACTTGTGAACAGGAACTTATTGCAACCGCCATTGTCGAGGAATCTTCTTGATGTTCGTTGGTTTCTGAGGAGGGCGAGATTACGGGCTCGAAGGCGGATTAGAGGACATCCCTAACAAGCCAATCATAACTGGGAAGACGGAGAGCGGAGACCGTCCGGCGCCGGGAGGAATTGTTGCTGGGCACACGGCATCGATTTCCTAGAGGCGACCGCGTCCTTTGACACAATAAAATCGACGGTCCTCCTTGTGCGGTTGATCCCTTCTCAGAACTCGTAGCGCAGGGCGAATTGCATCACCCGGGGTTGCGTCAGCAAACTCGAGAACGTGCCGAACTGGGTCGGTGGCTGCTCGATCGAGGTGACGGCCGATCCCACGCCCTGAGCGTTAAAACGAACCAGGTTCAACACATTGAAGACTTGCCAGGTGAATTGCAAACTCTGACTCTCAAACATTTTCCAGCGCTTGCTGAGGCCCAGATCCACACCGGCGTAGCCCGGTCCGCGCAGCACGTTACGGGATGCACCGCTGCCAGGATAGGGAATGATGAAGTTGGCTTGCGCGACCGGCGGATTGGCAAACAGGGTCACCGATCCGTTTGGCTGTTTGAAAACACCCGTCTGCGGCAACGCGACCGCCTGAGCCAGGCCAGTGTAGAACCAATCCGTAGGCCAGTTCTGCCCGACGTCGACGCTGAAGGGGAAGCCCGAAGTCCAGCGCGCCACGCCGCTGAGCTGCCAGCCACCGATGAGAGCGTCCACCGCGCGGCTTGCATTGCCGGCAAAACGCTTGCCTTGGCCAAAGGGCAGCTCCGCCAGCCAGTTGGCGTTGATCTGATGGGTCAAATCAAAATCGGAAACCGCCCGCTGAGAATCGGGGTTAAATGCGTTTTCCAGCCGGCTGCCGACCAGTCCAATGTTCTGATATCCCACCAGGGCGAAACCCACGCGCGATGCGGTCGAGGTTTCGTCAATCGACTTCGAGTAGGTGTAGTTGAGGTCGAATTGCACTCCGTTGGACAACTGCTTCCGCAAGCTAGCCTGCAGGGCGTTGTAGTTGGAGTCGCCGACCGAGCTCCAGGCGTAAGCGGAAATGGCTTGCGAGTTCAAATACTTACCTGCGCCGGTGCCGAGGAGTCCGGGGGGGCCGTTGAAAAACAATGGATGTGTGAATGGGGGATGAGATCCATTGTCTCCGAGGTAGCCATAGAGATCGATATCCGCCAGCCCCACGATCTCATTGCCAACATAGGCGCAACCGGGATTGTAATAAAGATCGTAGACAGCTTGGATCAGACCTGCGCTGCCGGCAGCGAGCTTGCCCCCGCAAAAACTTTCGTAGCTGGTCGCTCCGCCGCTCAGGCCTGGCAACACGTCGTGCCAGTAGGCAGCGGTAGGTCCGATCTTCTGGTCGGTGACCGAAGAGAGGAACGCCTGATAGGACGTGCCGTTGGTGAACTGACCTGGGTTGGCGCGGGCCAGTTTGGTCAAGGCAGTCGCGGCCGAGTAGTAGTCGATGCCACTCTTGGGATCGACAATGTCTAGAGGCTGGTCGAGGTCACGCTGGGTCAGCAGGTGTCCGCCGAACCGGCCCACATAGGAAACCTGCAGGGAGAAGTGGTTAGGCAGTTCGCGGCCTATCGACAGGTCCACAGCGTAGGAATGCGGCGTCTTGAGCGTGTCGTCCACGGCCCACAGGTTAGCCTCAGAATTCGGGAAGATCGGCTGCTTGACCGACCAAACGGGAGCTTGGGGAAGGAACGGCGATGGGGGTACGGTGGCCTGGATATCCGACGGGATCGTGTTGATGCCAGTGATCCGCGGCAAGTGCCCGGCATCGTCAATACCAACCTGGCAGCAGGTGTTCTGCAGAGTGTAAGCAAAGCCGCCGGGAGCGTTTTGATCAAAAGTATTGAGCAGTTGGAAGCCGGCGCGATCATAGACTTCGCCGAAACCACCGCGTATGACGGTCTTGTCCCCGTCGCCCAATAGTGTTCTCAACCAGCCGCCACTGGGCCGGGGCGTATACGCGAAGGCGATGCGAGGCGCAAAATCTGTCTTTGAAAGATGGTAAAAGCCAGGGCCGTTGTTCGCCGGTCCTCCAGGAGTGAAAGTGATTGAGCCCTCGGAGGTGTACCCCAAGCCTTGCTTCATGTTCGCTACATTCGTGGCGAATTGCTGGCCCAGGCTGAATGTGGAAGTGGTCTGCAATCCATTGGTTTCCCACGGCGGCGGGAACAGCGACCAGCGCAGGCCATAGGTGACTGTAAAATTCGGTTTCACACGCCAGGAATCCTGGGCATAAAACTCATACCAATCCAAGCCATAGTTGCGCTTCACAGCAGTGCCTTGCGGCAGCAGGCTTCCAGACCGGTCGTAGTTGTACTGGCCTACAAAGTCGGACACCATCCCGAGTAAACCAATCATGGGCCGGTCATAACCAGACTTGAAGGAAAGATCTACCTCGGGAAGACCGGCGCCCGTGGCCGGGTCCAGCGGACTGCTCGTGTCGGACAATCCGGTCGGAGACATCCAACTCGAGGTACCCAAAGTGAAGTTGTTGGAATGCAGATTGCTTGAGCGAGGATCACGGGCGAGGCCAACGTTGGCCCCGAACTGCAACGAATGCGTTCCCTTGGTCCAAGAGAAATCATCCACGAGGTTGTGGGCGGGAACCTGGAAGTTGTGACTATAGGCAATACCCTGATCGAGGCCGATGAAGGTGTTCCACGATTGATCGGTGTCACCGAAGATACCGTAACTCTGGCGGGTAAAACCCCAGCGGAAACTGTTGACGGTGGAAGGAGTGAGGACCGCGGTATAGCCCAGGGCAAAGCCCTTGCTGTGATCGGCTAGAGTTTGTTCGGGCGGAGTCCCGGGAAGGAAAGGCGCCTGGGGATTGTTTATATTTTGCAGAGCACCACGCCAGAACAGCGTATGCTTGCCAGCACCATCGAGGTGGTAATCGAGGCGCGCAATGAAGGCGTTGTTATCGGAGCTGACCGGAGCGCGGAAGCGGTAGCCGGAGTAATTCAGACCGTCGCCGACCGAGAAATCGTTGGTGACCAGGTTGCCGAAAGTCTGATTGAAGTAGTTCAGCATTACCTGACTGGGACCGATTTTCTTCGGGTCGAGCTTGGTGATCTCTTGCGGGCTAAGTCCATAGTAGCCGGGGGCCACGGCGTAGGAGGCGCCGCTCAGTCCCGTGACTTCGCCGCCCGGACAGGCAGCCGTGTTGAGAGCTCCAGAAGTAGTTTCGGTGCAAAGATAACGAATCACGCCATCCCGCATGGCGACGGTGGGAATTGAGCGCACGGTGCTGTTCTCCTCCCGCTGGCGCGTGCCCTCGTAGTTGGCGAAGAAGAATAGACGATCTTTCTTGATTGGCCCACCCACCGAGACCCCAAAAATGTTCCGGTCCAGCTTCAACGGCTTATTCGGCTGTCCATCCAGGAGTTCCGCGGTCTTTACCAGATAATCGTTGGCGCTGGTGGCGGTGTTGCGCAGGTATTCGTACAGCGAGCCGTGGAACTGGTTGGTGCCACTCTTGGTGACCAGAGTGACTTGCGCCCCCGAACCCTCCCCCTGATCGGCGCCGTAGTTCGTCGTGGTGACTCGAAATTCCTGGACCGAGTCGAGGGTGACGGGCAAGACCGCGGT
>Ga0187817_10001676_pt1 | contig 11018 bp, 6 predicted proteins | sample NC_wetland_sal_i_17_FD_132431 | JGI IMG/M metagenome (GOLD analysis project Ga0187817, IMG submission 132431) | Wetland sediment microbial communities from Neuse River Estuary, North Carolina, USA - SO4_2 | ecosystem: Environmental > Aquatic > Freshwater > Wetlands > Sediment | place: USA: North... | reverse complement strand
CGGCGTAGCCGATGATCGAGCGCACATCGCTTTGAGCGCCGGAGTGTCGAAAGCAATCGATGAGCATCTTCAAATTGTGGTCAAGCTCAGGGGCATCGAGACGCAACTGAGTGCAGTCGCGGAGAGAGTAACCCAGGCGCTGCGCAACGGTGGGAAGGTCCTTTGGATGGGAAATGGGGGAAGCGCCGCGGATAGTCAGCACATGGCGGCGGAACTCGTAGGCCGTTTCGCCCGGGAGCGCCGCGCGCTTGCCTCCGTGGCCCTTACCACCGATACGTCCATACTCACGGCGGTGGCGAATGACTATTCCTTCGCTGATATTTTCAGCCGTCAGATTGAAGCGCTCTGTAATCCGCAAGATGTGGTCATCGGTATTTCCACCTCGGGCAATAGCGAGAACGTCCTGCGCGGGTTTTCGGCTGCGAGACGAAAGGGCGCATTCACCGTGGGCCTGACGGGACAGGGCGGGAAGATGGCAGCGAGAGGAATCGTCGATGTTTGCATTCTTGTTCCATCCCAAGTTACAGCCCGAATCCAGGAGGCCCATATCCTGATTGGACATATTTTGTGTGATTGCGTCGAGGCTCAATTTGTATGAGAGGAGCGGGAGTGTTCACGGATCTGGAAAGAGTTCTTAAGACAGTCAAGGAGCAATTCGGGCGCCCGCGGATCCTGGTAGTCGGCGATCTGATGCTGGATCAATACTACTGGGGGCAGGTGGAAAGGATTTCTCCGGAAGCTCCGGTGCCCGTGGTTCACTTGGAGCACCAGGCGCAGACTCCTGGCGGAGCTGCCAACGTTGCGCACAACCTCGCCAAGTTAGGCGGTCAGGTCGCATTGGCGGGAATTGTTGGCGATGACGCAAGCTGTCGCGACCTGCTGAAAATGCTGGCGGATGTGGATGTAGACACGTCCAATATCTTGCGTGTACCCGGGCGTCCGACCACCGTGAAAACGCGGGTGGTGGGCGGGCACCAGCAGATGTTGCGCATTGATGCGGAGGATCGCTCCGCTCTGTCCCCGAGTGATTACGAGCGACTGCTCGACGTTCTGATGCCGAAGATCAAACAGTACTCGGCATTGATCCTTTCCGACTACGCCAAGGGAATCCTGAGCGTTGAGGTTTGCAAACGGCTGATTTCCGAGGCTCGGAGCTGTGGCATACCCGTCTTTGTGGATCCGAAAGGCCGAGACTATCAGAAATACGCGGGCGCGACCTTGATCTGCCCCAATCGGGCGGAAATCGCAACTGCGACGGGAGCCTCGCCGGATGACCTGGAAGTGCTGTTTCAGAAAACAGAAGAGCTGCGGGCCGCGCTGGGAATCGATTTCGTCGCCCTGACTCTGAGTGAGCTGGGCATCGCCGTATTCGAAAGCGGATCGGTGTACCAGTGTGCGGCCAAGGCCCGGGAAGTGTTCGACGTGTCCGGGGCGGGCGACACGGTGATCGCCACTTTAGGAGCCGCGTTCGTGGCGGGGCTGGATCTGCACGATTGCGCCCACCTGGCCAACGCTGCGGCCGGCGTTGTCATCGGCAAAGTCGGCACCGTTCCCATTTCCCGGAACGAATTACTAGCGACCCTCTCGCGGGAAAGCCTCAGCCAGTCTACGAGCAAAGTCTGCACGTTGGAACAACTTCAGGGAAATCTTGCGCTTTGGCGCGCCAACGGGGAGCGCATCGTCTTTACGAATGGTTGTTTCGATCTTCTGCACCTGGGCCACGTGACACTGTTGCAATCAGCTAAGCAAGAGGGTGACCGGTTAATCGTGGGCTTGAACAGCGATGAATCCGTACGACTGTTGAAGGGCGCGGACCGTCCAGTCATCGGAGAATTCGAGCGCGCGCAGCTGCTGGCTTCGATGTCGTTGGTGGACGCAGTGGTGATCTTCAACGAGGAGACGCCTCTCAAATTGATCCAGGCAGTCCGCCCCCACGTGCTGGTGAAGGGAGCCGATTACAAGGAGCAGCAGGTTGTGGGCGCAGCTGAAGTCCGGAGCTGGGGGGGCAGGGTAGCTCTGATTCCCCTGGTAGAAGGACACAGCACCACCAAAATACTGACAAAACTCGGCAGATGAACTTCGATGACACGACCCGCCGCTCGCCGCTATGTGTTGATGGATCGGGACGGCACGCTGAATGTCGAAAAACATTATCTATCCGACCCCGCCGAGCTCGAACTGATACCGGGAGTAGGCGAGGGACTAAGACTATTGCAGAGCCACGGTTTTGGTTTGGTAGTGATCTCAAACCAGTCCGGCGTAGGCCGCGGAATTCTTAGCCCAGAGGTGGTCGAGGCAGTTCACAAGCGGCTTAAAGAACTGCTCCAAGGGGAAGGCGTGACTTTAGACGGGATCTACTACTGCCCGCACGCTCCGGAGGAAAACTGTACGTGCCGCAAGCCCAGTCCGGAAATGATCTACCAGGCTGCCAGGGAATTGAACTTCGATGCGGAGGAGTCCTTCGTAGTCGGCGACAAGAGCAGTGATATCGAAATGGGGCACAGGGCCAATGCAACCACAATTCTCGTGCGTACAGGGTACGGCAAAGAGCGGGCACAGCAGGCTGAGAATCCCGATTTTATTGCCGAGGACTTCGCTCAGGCAGCAGCCATCATTGTTCAGGCAGAACAGGGCTGAGACCCGTCATCCAGGGGAGAGACGGAGGCCGGAGGCCCATCAATCGGTGATCAACTTGAAAGCCGAGAATAGAATCTTGGGCGCCGCATACGCGGCTCGTGGCGTCCAGAGGAGGAAGAACCAGTCGTAATCGAGCACTATCGACTTGATTCCTTAACGACTAAGATGGCGCGTCAGCCGAAAGTTTTACTCGTCCACAACACCTACAAGCAGCCAGGTGGTGAGGACGTCGCTTTTGACCAGGAGCGGCAGATGCTGGAGCGGGCTGGGCATCCGGTGATTACCTACCAGCGCACAAATTATGAAACCGATGCCTACACCGGAGTCCGGTTAATCAGCCTGGCCAAGAGGACAGTATGGGCATCGGACACGCGGCGGGAGTTTGCGCAATTGCTCCGCCGGGAAAAGCCCGATGTCGTCCACGTCCATAACACGTTCGTGATCATCTCACCGTCGATCTACTCAGCCTGTTTTGAAGCGGGCGTTCCCGTGGTGCAGACATTGCACAACTTCCGGTTGCTTTGTCCGGTGGCGACTTTCTTTCGCAATGGCAAGCTCTGCCAGGAGTGCACCGAGGGGTCGTTGTGGCGCAGTGTGGAGCACGCGTGCTACAACGGGTCGCATTTTGCCACGGCAACGGTGGCTTTTATGCTGGCCTACCATCGAATGCGCAAAACCTGGGACCGGGAGATTTCGTGCTTTGTTGCGCTCAGCGAGTTCTCCCGCAACAAATTTGTAGAGGGAGGGTTGCCGGCGGAGAAAGTCTTCCTCAAGCCGAACTTCGTCTATCCCGATCCCTGCGCCCGCAACGGGAATGGTGGGTACGCGGTGTTCGTGGGGCGGTTATCGCCGGAGAAACGGGTCAGCACGATACTGGAAGCCTGGAAGCGGCTTTCCCATACGATTCCGCTCCGCATCGTTGGTGACGGTCCGGAACGCGACCGGTTGCGCCAGCAGGCAGAAAAAGACGGGCTGACCAACATCTGCTTTGAGGGCCGGTTGCCTCGGGAACAGACGCTGGAGGCCATCGGCAATGCCCGTTTCCTGTTGTTTCCGAGCGACATGTGCGAGAATTTTCCGGTGACTCTGGTGGAGTCCTTCGCGTGCGGGACGCCGGTGATCTGTAGCCGGACGGGAGCAATGAAGGATATTGTCGCGGATGGCCGCTCGGGCCTCCACTTCACCACAGGGGACCCGGACGACTTGGCTCAAAAGGTGGACTGGGCCTGGACTCACCTGGAAGAGACTCAAGCCATGGGAAAAGAGGCCCGCAGAGAATACGAAGCGAAGTACACCGCAGAAAAGAACTATCCTCTACTGTTGGAAATCTACCAGCGGGCTATGGGGACTCCCTAGACGCGACCGCGGAAGTCTAGCGAAAAACCTCTGGGAAATATCGCTGCGTTGACACGGAGTTTCATGGGATCGAGACCAACTTCAAGAACCTTTTCCTGAGACGAAGGCTGGCTCCTTTCTTCTTTCTTATTCCCCGGAAGCAAACCTGCCTGGGCAATGGCGTTTTGAGCTCACCTCTCCCTCCCTCACTTGTGTCCCTGGAATAAGGCAGCTACGGGACAAAGGTCATCCTTGACATGAAGTTTGACCGATGATACAAAATACGGCAGGTTTTGCTTTGCTCTCCCCAGGTTTTTGGCTGCCTTGATTTTTAAGGGACCCTTTTTGAACGCAATCGGTTTGCCTTTACACTCCTCTCCCCCGGGATGTAATCCCTCAAATGTGAATTTGATTATCAGCCCCGGAGCTGACGGGAAATCTTCCTGCCAGTTTGTCCGGACAGGACAGGTCGCTTAGAGGGATTTCGTGAGCCTGGGTCCTAACGGCATTTTCAAGATTCGCCAAGGAGAAACTATGCGCAAGAGACTATTCCAGCGATCCCAGTGGGTGGTGGTCGTAGTCGTATCTCTCACACTGGCTTCGCACGCTCAAACCGTCATCAACACCCTCGCGGGCGGCGGGCCGAACAGCCTGGCAGCCACATCTTCGAGCATTGGCTTTCCCTGGGCGGTTGCCGTGGATTCCGCCGGCAATACCTACATCTCCGATAATTACTCCAACCGGGTTTTCAAGGTTGACGCCGCAGGTACGCTCACCGTCTTCGCGGGGAACAGTGTGGCTGGCTATACCGGAGACGGAAGTACTGCGACGAACGCCACCTTGAATAGTCCGAAAGGGATCGCGTTCGATGCCGCGGGAAATCTCTATATTGCGGACTCAACCAGTTCGGCGGTTCGGGCAATCAATACAAACTCGTCTGGCTCGACGTCCGCGCTAGGCGTGAACATTCCCGCAGGCACCATCGCCACGGTCGCCGGGAACGGAACCAACTGCAACACAGGAACTTGCGGGGATGGCGGCCCTGCGGTCGGTCCCACTCTTACCGGTCCCAGCGGTGTATTTCTGGATGGCGGCGGCAATCTCTACATCGCAGATACCGGGGATCACCGTATTCGCAAGGTTTCCACCGCTGGCACGATCACGACGGTTGCCGGAAACGGGCTGGCTTGTTCGTCCGCGACTAGTTCCTGTGGTGACGGAGGCTCGGCAACCAGTGCTCAGCTGAGTTTTCCCGTCTCCGTATTCGTCGATGGGAACGAGAACATCTTCATCGCGGATAGCGGCAATAACAAGATCCGGGAGGTTACCGCTTCGAGCGGAAAGATTTCGACCATTGCCGGCAACGGGACGGCCTGTTCGAGTCCGACGGCGGCCTGCGGCGACGGCGGCGCGGCCACCATCGCCCAGCTGAATCTCACATTCTTTAGTGCAGCGTTCAACACCACGCACTACTACGGTGGCGTGTTTGTGGACGGGTCTGGGAATGTTTATATCGCCGATAGTTCAGACAACCGCGTTCGCGAAGTGACTGGTGGGAATATTTCCACTATCGCCGGAACCGGAAACATTTGCGTCCATTCCGCCCCTCCCCAATGCGGCGACACAGGCGCGGCGGCCAGCGCGCAGCTTACTGATCCTGTCGGCGTCGTTTTGAACGGATCTGGAGATCTCCTGATTACCGATCTGAGTGACAACGCGGTTCGTGAGGTGAGCAGCGGCACCATCTCGACCTTCGCAGGCGAGATACGCGACCAGAGCTACTCCGGTGACGGGGCAACGCCGACCGATGCCGAACTGGGTCAGCCTCCAGCTATTTACTCGGACGCAGCGGGAGACATTTTCATCGCGGATACGTTCAATGCCGTCGTCCGGGAATTGAATGCTGCGACCGGCGCTCTTTCAACCGTTGTCGGCAACGGAACCCTTTGCAGCGTCGGGCCCTGCGGCGACGGTGGCTTACCGGCGGGGGGACGCCTTGGCTATGTGAGCGATGTATTTGTGGATGGTTCGAAGAACATCTTTCTTGCCGATTTTGAACCAAGCACAGGCCCGATCCCAAACGGGATGGCGGTGATACGGGAGATCCCGGCAGGGGGCGATCTTACAACGATTGCGGGCAAGTACGGTGCTCTGGGCTACACCGGGGACAGTGGCCTGGCAACCAGCGCAACCCTGGGCGGCCCGGCAACCACTCCAACCTACGCACACAGCCTGGTCAAGGGCCTCGGTCTGTTCCTGGATAAGAATGGAACGATCTACATTGCGGACGTTCTAAACCACGCCATTCGCGTGGTGAATCCCTCAGCCAATGCCGTCACAATCGCCGGAGTGACCATTCAGCCGGGGGCCATCGCAACCGTCGCCGGCGATGGGACCGCGTGTTCGAGTTCGACCTCGGCTTGCGGTGACGGCGGTCTGGCTACCGGTGCGCAGCTCAACAATCCTTCCGGTGTCACCGTCGACGGTTCCGGAAACATCTATATCGCGGACAGCAGTGACAACCGGGTGCGGGAGGTGAATGCCGGCACGGGAGTCATTCAAACGGTTGCTGGAACGGGCACAGCCTGCAGCGGCAACTCTTGCGGCGATGCCGGACCGGCAACCAGTGCCACACTCAACTTCCCCGTGGGCGTGCAAGTGGACGGTTCGGGCAACCTGTTTATCGGGGATTCGAAAGATGCCGTGGTGCGTGAGGTCACGGCGTCGAATGGCTATATTCGAACGGTTGCGGGTAACTATTCGCGAGGCTTCTCCGGGGACGGCGGCTCGGCCACGAGCGCCCAGCTCGCCGGACCGCAAGGGGTAGCCTTCGATCCGAACGGGAACTTGCTGATCAGCGATGCTCTATCCTGGCGCGTGCGCAAAGTTATGAACGTCGCGCTTGCATCCACATCGACGGCGTTGGCTTCCTCGGCCAACCCATCCGTTGCGGGTCAACAAGTGACATTCACGGCAACGGTAACTTCGAAAACCAGCGGCACTCCTACCGGTACCGTTACCTTCTATGACGGTTCGACCGCGTTGGGCGCACCGGCAGCGGTGAGCGGCGGCGCTGCAACGCTGGCGCTTTCCAGCTTGACTGCCGCGAACCACACCATCACCGCGGTTTATAGCGGCGATTCCACATTCGACGGAAGCAAGTCGAACGCCGTTGCCCAGGTGGTGACAGATTTCACGGAAGCAGCAACCACACTGTCGCCAGCCTCGATTACCGCTGGAGGAACTGCAACTTCCACCATCACTCTGACCGCCGTGAATGGCTTCAATAGCGCGGTTGCACTGACCTGTGCGGTGTCACCGACGCCGACCGAGGCTCCGACTTGCCAATTCAGCTCCAACTCCGTGACGCCCACCAGCGGCGGGGCAACGTCGACTCTCACGATCATGACCACGGGACCGACCGCAATGCTGGCTCCGGCTGCGACGAAACGTCAGATGTTCTACGGTGTGTGGCTGTTTCTGCCCGCGATTCTGCTGAGCACCGCGGGACTGAGCTCGGAGAAGCGCCGAAGGCTGTTGGGCGGTCCCTTCATCGCGCTCGCAATCGGAGGGTGCCTGTTCCTGGCGAGTTGTTCCAGCAGCTCAAGTCATACCGGCAACAGTGGCACGCCGTCCGGCCAATACACAGTTACGGTCACGGCCGCTGCAGGGGCCGATTCGAAGCCTCCGCTTAAGCTGACCTTGACCGTGCAGTAATTCGTCTTTCTGCCGAGTTAAGGATGATGACTACCCGGATCGCTGAGCGATCCGGGTTTTTCTTTGGGCGTTCGAGTGCCGTGGCTGGAGGAAGCATAGCTGAACCGGACGTGGTCGGGCCTCAAAGGCATCGGGTAGCACGAAAGTATAAGACATGTCCTGACAATAATCGGTAAAAGACGTGGCCAGACTACAACCTGCGGCTTGACCGGAGGTTATCTGTCTCAGCCAACGCATACCTCCTAAGTTGGTGCCTGTAGTCCCGGTGCCAATCAGATGAAGTATGCGCTGATCCCCCTGGCCCTCACATGCATTCTCTTGCTTGTAATAATCGGGAGCTCTTGTACCGGCCTCTCCACGGCATCTAGCGGTCAGAATCCTGGGCTTCAGATCCAAACAACATCTCTTCCCGGAGGGGGCGTCGGGAAGCCTTACAGCCTCACGTTGGCTGCATCGGGTGGCACGCTGCCTTATGGCTGGTCGATCGCCTCCGGAGTACTGCCCACCGGTGTGACTCTGGGCGCGACCACCGGAGTAATCTCAGGGAAACCATCTTCCGCTGGCCAGTTTGCCTTCACGGCAAAGGTCACCGATTCCAGCTCGCCACAACTGACCGCTACTCAAGCACTTTCCATCTCTGTTTCGGCTTCCTCTGTTCCCCCGCTCACGATTGATACATCGTCATTGTCCGGGGGGCAGACGGGAGTTTCTTACTCCGCAACTGTGGCTGCATCGGGTGGCACACAACCTTATAGCTGGTCGATCAGCTCGGGAGTACTGCCCACCGGTCTGACTCTGGGCGCGACCACCGGAGTAATCTCGGGGAAACCGTCTTCCGCTGGTCAGTTTGCCTTCACGGTAAAGGTCACCGACTCGAGTTCGCCGCAGCAGGCGGCTACTCAAGTACTTTCCATTTCTGTTTCGGCTTCCTCTGCTTCCCCGCTCACGATTAATACATCGTCCGTGCCCGGTGGTAAGACTGGGGTTTCATACTCCGCAACTGTGGCTGCAGCTGGTGGCACCCAGCCTTACGTCTGGTCGATCGCCTCCGGAGCACTGCCCGCCGGACTCACCTTAAACACGGCCAATGGAGTCATTTCAGGTACACCAGCATTTGCTGGCCAGTCTAGCTATGCAATAAAGGTCACGGACTCCAGCGCGCCGCAGCAGGCCGCAACCAAAGCACTTTCGATTTCAGTTCTGGCCTCCGGTCCGGCTCCGGTACAGATTAACCCGGGGCAAAACATCGCCGCGATCGTGTCGTCCTATCCGGCAGGTACAACCTTTGCGATCAATCCTGGTACCTACCGGCTACCGGCCCCGATCAACGCCAAGACTGGCGATGTATTCGTTGGCCCTTGCGCCACGCCTCCTTGCCCATTGAGCAGCCAAGCCGTCTTGAACGGCTCGACTCTGTTGACCACCTTCCAGCAGTCGGGCTCGTACTACTACGTGACCGGCCAGACGCAACAAGGCAGAGTTACGATCACCAACGCAGAATGCCAGCCTGGCTACGAAGGGTGTATCTACCCGGAAGATCTCTACTTTGACGATGTACCGCTGACTCACGTGACCTCGTTAGCAGCCGTCGGCCCCGGCAGTTGGTTCTTCGACTATTCTGGACAGACCATTTACTTCTATGACGATCCCAGCGGTCATAAGGTGGAAACCAGCGTGAGCTACGCGGCATTTGCTCCGGGTCCGGCAAACAATGTTACGGTGCAAGGCCTGACAGTGGAGAAATTCGCCACACCCGCCTTGACCGGCGCAGTGGGAGGAGCGGGTACCGGATACGGATCGCCCTCGGCTGGGGCCAATTGGATCGTCGGAAACAATGAAATCCGGCTGAACCACAGCTATGGAGCGCGAGTCAATTTTGGCTGGCAGGTATTGAACAATTACCTCCATGACAACGGAGACCTGGGCATGGGCGGCGGCCTCGGCGGAGGAAATGCCGACGGTAGCGGCACACTCTCTTCCGCTGTGCTGATTCAGGGCAATGAGATCGCGTATAACAACTACGCCCACTTCTTGCCCGGGTTTCAGTCTGGCGGATCCAAGATTACTTCATCGCGGGGTGTCGTTGTACGCGGGAACAACGTGCACGATAACGACGGGCCAGGTCTGTGGACGGATGTTGGAAGTTATAGCGTTCTTTACGACAACAACACTGTGGCGAACAATACAACAGGCGGGATCGCTCACGAGATCAGCTATGCAGGGATCGTTCGCAACAACAGGATGCTGAATAATGGCTATGCCGTGCCGAGCGGTTCGTCGTGGATGGAAGGCGCCAACCTGGCGAGCTCCACATCACAAGGTCTCGAAGCCTACTGCAATACGGTCGAAGTTTCCAGCCAGGGCGGGAATGCCATGACCGTTTTTGCTCAGCCGCGTGCGGCGGGCGAGAACCAGGTTTCAAGCGGCAACTACTTTCATCACAATACGGTATTTTTCCAGGGCAACTCTGGAGTCGCTGGAGGAGCTTGGGCTCCGAGCTCAGAGCAGCCGTTCTTCGTGAACAATAACTTCGACCACAATGACTACTACTTGCCCGATCTCAGCCGAAAAGCTTTTGCCTGGAACAATAATTACAACACGTTCGCGCAGTTTCAGGCTGCCGGCCAGGAGGTTCACGGAACGGCGGGCACACTGAGTACCAGCAGTTTTCCCACCGTGGTGATTGATTCCCCCGCCGATCAATCCACTGTTTCGGGCAGTGTCGATATTACAGGTACCGCCAGCGACGCTACCTCCGTGAGCAAAGTCGAGTTCTATGTTGATTGGGCTTTACAGTCGACGGTTAATAGCGATTCCTTCAGTTTTGCCTGGAGTACGACCGGCGTGAGTGCCGGACCACACACGGTCGCGGCGATGGCGTACAACTCGGAGGGGATTCGAGCCTGCTATGGTGTGACCTTGAACGTGCCATAGTAGGTCTGCTATTTGTTAGGCGGTCGATGCCGCAGAGGCCGACTCCTTGCAACTACGCACGCTGGACCTGGTCGAGCTTGGATTGCACGACCCGGCAGATCTCCTTGACGTTCTCCATGGCCATCAAGTCATCCACGTCGAAAGTCAGCCCAAATGCTTGTTCGAGGTTGCTCGCTAGCGTAATGTGTCCCATTGAATCCCAAGCTGGGATATCGGTCGGGAGCGTGTCGATGGTGACAGTTTGCGGATCCACGTTGAAGGAAGACTTAAACGCAGTGCGCACTTTCTCTAACAGTTCTTCCATGTTCAGATTCCCCGTTGTTCTGCTGCACGAATGTACCTCAGCCAGCCCGTCCGCCCGAGAACCGCTTGAGCCGGTCACTCCATGTTACCTG
>Ga0187817_10001675_pt1 | contig 11018 bp, 6 predicted proteins | sample NC_wetland_sal_i_17_FD_132431 | JGI IMG/M metagenome (GOLD analysis project Ga0187817, IMG submission 132431) | Wetland sediment microbial communities from Neuse River Estuary, North Carolina, USA - SO4_2 | ecosystem: Environmental > Aquatic > Freshwater > Wetlands > Sediment | place: USA: North... | reverse complement strand
TCCAGTTCGATTCCCCAGTCCTGATCTCCGCATTCCCCGAGACGACGGCACCACAGAGCGTCTTCAGCATCCATCGCTCGATATCGTGACCGTTAAACAAAAAGAATCGATTCTGATCTTTCCGAGCGATATCGATAAATTCATGATGGAACTGATCAATCCGCTGAAACAGCCGTGAAGCGACTGCGTCTAGCGGGGACAGCGCAACGTTATGCCTGCTGCAAAGTATTTTGCCGGTCAAAGTCGCGGGTGGGACTCTACCGACAGCGCCCGCATCCTGCCAGGGAAAGCCGTCGATGGTGACCTTTCCTTCAATACTAAGCAGCTTCAGCAATCCGTGACTCACGTAATGTTCCCGAGAGATATCGGCCGAGCAGTCGGCCAAGGCGGCGGCGTAGCAGCCTTCGTTCCGAATGCCTGTCTGTGGCGCGGGCGTACGTGTGACCGCCGTCATAGGTCTCAATTCGTCTCTAGCATTCAGACAGCAGTTTCGCAGCACTCTGCCGCTCTCGCACGGACATTTGTCATCTGCAGAAAGTCGGATCATTATCTCAACCGCCTACTCGCAAACCTCAATGGTACTGCTCCAAATCAATGTGCCACGTGCCTCCCATCCATCAAGGTCGTGAAACACTCGCTGACCACGAAGGTCCTCTGTGCAGCATATACTGAGAGACTCGCGCATGCGCGGATTGCGGAGCGGAGCAGTCTAGCGGAAATCGTGCGAGCGCGGCATCGCGCCCGACATCTTCAGTTCCGTGAAGCGCCGGGCGCGCACGTGAATCACCCCGTCCTGCTTCTGCAACGGCCCTTCGACCATCAGGATTTGTGCGCGATGCAGTATTGTGCGATTCGCCTGAAACAGGTCCGGAGTGACGATCGCGTTGGCAATTCCGGTTTCGTCCTCCAGCGTCACAAACATGAAGCCGCTCGCGGTGCCGGGCCGCTGACGCACGATTACCACGCCCGCGCATTTAACCCACGTCGCGTTGGCGGCGTCGGCCAACTCCGTCGCGCTCAGCACGCCGCGGGCCTTGAGCGGCGGCCGCAGATAAGTCATCAGGTGGGGTCTGACGGTGACGCCGCTCGCCGCATAATCGGCGAGCGTCTCTTCAGCCGCGGTCAGGTTGGGCAAACTCACCGTGTCAGGCTCGGACGAATTTCCGCGCGAACGGGGTGAGGGCGGCACACCCGCCAGGAGACTATGCGGGTCGCGCTCGACCGCCGCCGCCTGCCAGAGCGCCTCGCGCCGGGTCATCCCGAACACCGCGAACGCGCCGGCATAGGCGATCGCCTCGAGTTCGCGCCGGTTCGGCGCGACGCGCGCGGTGAAATCGGCGATCGAGTCAAACGGCTGTTCGGAGCGCGCACGCTCGACTCGCCCTGCGGTCTCCTCGCGCAATCCGCCGACGTAGTTGAGCCCGAGTCGCAGCGCAAGCTGGTATGCACCCTCATCCGGCGCGCTGGATGGCTGAGCGGGATGCTCGATCGTGCATTTCCAGTCCGATCGCGCCACATCGATCGGCAGGATTACGACGCCGTGACGCTGCGCGTCCTTCACCAGGGTCGCCGGATGGTAGAAGCCGAGCGGATAGCAGTTGAGCATCGCCGCGTAGAATGCCGCCGGATGATGCCGCTTCAAATAGGCCGACGCGTAGGCGATTAGGGCGAAGCTCGCCGAATGGGATTCCGGGAATCCATAGAGCGCAAACGAGGTAATCGACTGGATGATCCGCTCGGCGGCCGCATCGCGAATCCCCTTGCGCGCCATCCCGTCGCGCAGGCGCTGCTCGAGCTTCCGCATGCGCTCCGTCGAACGCTTGAAACCCATCGCGCGGCGCAATTCTTCGGCTTCGCCGGCGCTGAAGCCCGCCACCGTCATCGCCATCCGCAGCAACTGCTCCTGAAAAAGCGGCACGCCCAGCGTGCGGCGCAGAATCGGTTCGAGCGACGGATGGTCGTAGCGAACGGACTCGCGGCCGTTGCGCCGATTGAGGTAGGGATGCACCATTTTGCCGACGATCGGGCCGGGCCGGATGATCGCGACCTCGACCACCAGGTCGTAAAAGGTCCGCGGTTTCATCCGCGGCAAGGTCGCCATCTGGGCGCGGCTCTCGATCTGGAAGACGCCGACGGTGTCGGCCTTTTGCAGCATCGCGTAGACCGCGGGATCGTCGGCCGGCAGATGGGCGAGGTCGAGTTCGATTCCCTCGTGCGCGCGCACCAGCGGCAGCGCTTCTTCCAGCACCGCCAGCATCCCCAGCCCGAGCAGGTCAATCTTGATGATCCCGAGGTCGGCGCAATCGTCCTTGTCCCATTGAATCACGACGCGGCCGGGCATCGTGGCCGGCTCGAGCGGCACGATTTCATCAAGCGGGCCTGCGCCAATCACGATGCCGCCGCTATGCTGTCCCAGATGGCGCGGCAGGCCCTGCAGCCGCCGCACGAGCGCCGTCAGCATCCGGATGCGCGGCGCGTCCGGATCGACTCCGCCCTTGCGCAAAAGGGCCGTGAACTCGTCATGCTGATCCTGAAATTCGTAGACGTAATTCAGCTTGGCGAGGCGATCGACCTGGTCGGGCGGAAAGCCCAGCACCTTGCCGGCTTCGCGCACGGCGCTGCGCACCCGGTAGGTAATCACGTTGGCGGTCATCGCCGCGCCGCGTGCGCCGTAACGCCGGTAGACATACTGGATCACCTGCTCGCGTTGCGCGCCGCTCGGCAGATCGATATCGATGTCCGGCCATTCGCCACGCTCTTCCGAAAGAAACCGCTCGAACAGCAACTCCATCTTGACCGCGTCGACCGCGGTAATCCCGAGCGCATAGCAAACCGCGGAGTTGGCCGCCGAGCCGCGCCCCTGCGCCATGATCCGGTTTTCGCGGCAGAACTGCACGATATCCCAGACGATCAGGAAGTAGCCGGCGAGCTTGAGCCGGGCGATTATCCCGAGTTCGTGCTCGAGTTGGCGGCGGGTGCGTTCATCGGGCGTATCCCAGCGTTCGCGCGCGCCAGCCATGGTCAGCGCGCGCAGATAGCTGTCCGCCGTCTCTCCGGGCGGGAGTGGATAGTCGGGAAAACGATAACCGAGATCGCGCAGCGTGAAAGCGCAGCGGTCGGCGATCGTGCGCGACGCCGCGATCGCTTCGGGCAGGTCGCGAAACAGCGCGGCCATCGCCGCGGGTGCTTTGAGATGACGTTCGTGGTTGATCCACAAGGCCCGCCCGGCCTCCTCCAGGGTCGTGCCGAGCCGGATGCAGGTCAGCACGTCGAGCAGCGCGCGATCGCCGCCGGTAAAACATACGTCGTTGGTCGCGACGAGCGGAATCCGGCTCGCGCCGGCCAGCGCCAGCAGCTTGCGATTCAGCCGCTCCTCATCGGGATCGAGATGGCGCTGCAGGTCGATATATAAATTGCCGCGGCCAAAAATCGCCTGCAAATGTTCGCACAGCGCGCGCGGTTCATCGCCTCGCGTCAGCCGCCGCGCGAGCGGACTCAACGCGCCCCCGGCCAGGCAAATCATCCCGCGTCCGAACTGTTCGAGGTCGGCGAGCGTGACCCGGCTTTCACCCTTGGCGGGATATTTCGCCGAGCGGTCGGGATGCTCACCAATAACGCGCAGCTTGGCGGCGGTGATCATCCGGCAGAGGTTCCTGTAACATTCGCGATCCGGTACGAGCAGGTACAATCGCGCTGTGCTGACGCCCGCGCCCTGGCCAGCGCGCCCTTGCCCCGCCCCTGACCCCCACCTAACCTCCCCCTGGTCAGGGGGAGGGATTAAAAGGGGGGAGGTTAGGTGGGGGTCACCTTCTTCCAGCGTCACTTCCGCGCCGACGATCGCCTTTACCCCGGCGCGGGTGGCCGCCTGATGGAAGCGGGGCGTGCCATAAAGCCCGTCGCGATCGCCCAGCGCGATCGCGTCATAGCCGAGCGCGGCGGCGCCTTCGGCCAGCTCTTCGGGCGCGCTCGCGCCTTCCAGAAAACTGAACGCACTGCGCGCCCGCAACTCGACGTATGGGGAATGATTACTCACTACTGATGTGCTGTTCCGGGGGTATTCTTTTCCGTTCGCAGGTCACCGACTCCGGGATTCTTCGCTCCGGCAGCCTACGCTCAAAATGACATTGCGCTTTTTTGTCTGTCATTCTGAGAGAGTCTGCGCCTGTCCTCGAGGCCCTGCGGGCCGAAGGAACCGAAGAATCCCGATCTTTTCGGTGCATTCGTCCGGGTTATTTGCGTACGACCACACTAGTCATAGACCCCATCGACGAACCACTTCCCTGAGTAGAGATCACGATACATTCGGTAGACCCCGCCATCTTCGAGCGCGAGCTCGTAGTAATCGCGGGCATACGCGGCCGGTGCGCCCGCCTGCCATGCGGCCGCATGCGGATTCTTCCGCTGAGCTGCTCCTTCCGGCCGCACGGTTTCCGCCGCCGCCCACCATTCGCCCTGGCGCCGCCACGGGCCCGCGGCCGCGATCACGCGGGCGCATAGGTTTTTGCCGCGCGCGAATTCCGGCGCCTCGCGCCGGCACATCATCTCGATCTCCTCGGCCGGCCGAATCGTCCTGAGCGCCATCCGCACAATCCCGCCGCCGGCTTTGCGGCTGACCTCTCCTCCCGCCCGCGGCCGGCCTTCGTCAAACAAAGGCCGGGTGCGGGCGGCGTTGGCGGAACGCGACTCACCCGCCATGGCCGCCGGCGCTGGTGGTGCAAAGCCGGCCACCCGCACCGCCTCGGGCCGATACGAATCGGCCGGCAGCAGCGTCCCGACCCGATCCGGACCACATAACGCGGCGATACGAGCGATTGCCGCTTCGAGCCGATCCGGGGCCGGGGCGGGCGGCATGAACATGTCATGTTGGGCCGGCCGCGGCGCGCGCGGCTCGACCGCCAGCCGGATAGTCTCGATCGCCGCGGCGGGGGGTGATTTCTCGAGGCTCAGGTTGAGCAGCACCAGCAGGGCGCGGACTTCGCCCGTCGGCGCGGCGACCGCGATCCGGCGTTCGTCGCACCGACGATCGGCCAGCCCCAAGGATAGCGTCAGGTCGCCGGCGACCAGGCCGCGCAGCTCAAGCCGCGCGCCGATCCGCTGCAGCATCGCATGCATCACGAAGCCGAGCGGTTCGAGATTTTCGATACCGTATTCGAGCTCGAGTGCTTCGGCGAAGATCTCGGGGCGGGGCCGCGCACGCACGGTTGACGACCCCTCGCCCCGCGCCAGCCGCGCGAGCCGTACGCCTGGTTCGCCCATCCGGCTGCCGAGCGCGCGAATATCGATCCGGGCGAGGTCGCCCAGCCGGCGGATTCCCAGCCGCTTGAACCGCAGCTCGAGATCGTCACCGCGCGGGCCGGCGCCGAGGTCCGTCAGTTCCAGCGGTATCCAGTCGAGAAACTCGCGCTCCCGCCCCGGCGGTATGACTCTGATACCACCGCAGCGCGCCGCCAGTTGCGCAAGCTCCTTGTTCGCGGCGATTCCGACCGCGGCCTCCAGCCCAATCCGCTGGACGCGGCGCGCGATTTCGTTGGCGATCACCTGCTCGGCGTCCGCCTCCGGGTCGCCCGCACCGAGCGCCTGCCGATGCAGCCGCTCGACGCCGATCAGATCGAGCCAGACGCATCCCGGCACGCCCGCTTCGACCACCGGCGAGATCGATTCGGCGGCGTCGGTCAGCGCGTCGGCGGCGGCATCTTCGGCGGCGGCCGACGGCTGCGTCACGACCAGCCGGGGAAGCAGCGCGCGCGCCTGCGCGACCGTCATGCTGGCGCGGATGCCCACGGCTTTCGCGACGGCTGAAACCTGGCTCAATTCGCTATGGGGTTGATAGTCGGCGCCGCTGCGCCCGGCCCGGTGATTCGCGGGCCGTCTGGGCGCCGGCAGCCGGATGAGGGCCAACGGCTGATCCCGCAGTTCGGGGTTGGCGCGCGTTACCGCGGCGAGCGGAAAATCCGCGACGAGGATACAGGCGATTCTCCGCCTGCGGCTATTTTCCCGGCCGGCGGGAGCCATTTCCGGCGACGGCGACCGGAATTGATCCTGAGAATTATCCTGAGGATTTGCCCACGACGGATTAGGCGGCGCGGCCGTTTCGCCGGGAATGAATCTGCCACGATACATGATCAGACCGCCGCGCCCGCGGCCATCTTCGCCGGCCCACTCCGGGAGCGGTCGCCGGCGCGATCGCTACCGGATGATGGATGGGTCGATCCGGTGGGCGGGTAAAACTCCCCGTGCGGATCGGCCGCGGTGCTCAATAAAGCCGTCCCGCCCGAACCGCCGAGCTTGTTGCGCATCACCCGCGCTTCGATCGATTGACCGTCAAACGTGGCGCACGCGCCACGCGCGATACGGTTGAAGTGGGCGCGCCGGCGGCTCAACTCGAGACTGAGGACGGCGAAAGTCCCGCACATCCGCTGCTGGGCCAGGACGATTATCGCGGCGCCGCTGCGTTCGGCGGCCCGGGCGAGCCGTAAGGCGGCGCTCTGGGGAATGAAGCGAAGCGTATTGCCGAAATCGATCACCACCAGCCCGAAGCCGCCCGCCGCCAAAACCCATTCGGCCGTCTTGAGGCTGGTGATCGCCAATTGACGCCGTTCGCCACTCCTCATCGTCTCATTATCGGCGGCCGCGTTATCGTCAAAGGCGGACGCGCCGGACCTGCGCCGCGGCAGATTCGGATGGCCGCACGAGACCCAAAGCATCCGCGCCGGCTCGACTCCGGCGGCGATCATGCTGGCGGGATCGAGATTGTCGTGGACTTCGATCCAGGCCGCCGTCTCGACCCGCGTGACGGTGGCGGCAAACGCCATCGCGAGCGAGGTTTTGCCCGCACCGGTATGGCCGAGGATTTCACTGATACGGCCGCGAACAATTCCGCCGTCGATCAGCCGGTCGATAGGGTCGAGGCCGGATACGATCCGGCGGGTTTTCAGGGTCAGTTCGCGCCCGCGGAAAACCTGGGAGGATTCAGGCAGGTCGATAAGTCCGGCCGGACGCGCTTCGGCGGTTGGCAAATTGGCTGGCTGGAGCCGGGAGATTTGAAGCACCGCTGCCACGCATACGAGTTTCGCTTTTCCTTCGTCTACGTGTCAACGATTTTCGAGTCGTCAAGGAAATGGGTTTATCTCAAGGGTTACTTTAAATAACCGCTCGATGCCCGCGTGTGCGCGAGTCTCCCGGCGCGGCGTATCAGCGGCGAATTCGCGACAGGTATTCGTTCAACTCACCAATCAGAAACTCGAGCCGCCGCAATGACTCCAGCTCGCTAAACAAACTCCGCCGCTCCTCGACCGACCACGCCGCGATTTGCGCGAAGCTGTCCGCCTCGATCCGGCCGGTCAACTCGGCCAGCGCCTGCGTTATCGCTGGCTGTTCTGTCGCTTTCTGGGGAGGCCCCGACCCCGTGTAGGCGGGATTCTCGATCCATGTCAGCCAATCGCGCAACTCGGCCAGCACCCCATCGAGCACGACGCGGACGGCCTGCTCGGCAACCGGATTCAATGCGGGACGCGCATCCAGGAATCGGCTGAGCGCGATCAATTCGAAGCGATGCGCGATGCGGCGCAAGGTGCCCGCGGTCTGAATCACCGCGTCGGGATCGAGTTGGCTGGCGCGTCCCTCGAACCGCGCGTCGTCGGCGACCGCCAAAGTCTCTTCGAGCACTGCGTTCAGTTCCGCGTCGAGACGCTGCATCGCGGCCTCGTCGCCCGCCGCCCCCGGCGCCAGCGCGAGCGTCAGTCCCAATAACCGGCGCAGCCGCGGCGGCAGCGCGTCGCCGGCGTATTCCGGCCACAAAACCAGCGAGACCACCAGCACCACGACGGTGCCGAGGAGAATCCCCCACACCCGCCACAGCGGGGCTTCCACCGCGACCGACGGACTCAGTCCGGCGAAGGCCAGCAGGAACGTCGTGCCGAGCTGCTTGCCCGCATAGGCGATCCGTCCGCTGCCCTGTCCCGCGTAGCCGCTCACGACCAGCACGAGAAAGATCGCGATCACATACGAGGGCAGGGTCTCGAAGTTGGGCGAGACGATAACGATGATCGCGACAATAAGGAGACCACCGAGAATCCCTCCAACCAGTCGCAGGATCATCTTGCGCGCCGCCGCGCCGTAGGTCGGCAGCGCGGTGATAATCACCGTGGTCATGATCGTCGAGAGATCCGCGCGCTGGCTGGTCAGTCCGATCACATACCCCACGACGATCGCGAGGGCGACCTTCAGGCAGTAACGCACGTGCGCCGGATCCGGGCTCGAGCGAGTCGGCGCGCGGGGCGTTGGCGTGCGAGCGGCGACGGCGGACTCGTCGAGCGGACGTTCGATCAAGCGGCCGATCGCCCGTACCGTGGTCAGGAACGAGCTGAAGTTCACCAGCTCGGCAGCGCCGACCTGGTGGATGTATTCGGGCCGCATCGCCGTCATCCGGGCGTCGAGCGCGGCGATCGCCGATTGCATCCCGGCGGCGGCCGGCGAGGGCGGTTCGTCGGGGCCGGTCCGCAGCATCACCGCCGGGTCGTCGGCGAGTTCGTCGAGCACGGCGGCAATCGCGTCGCCGGCGGCCTCGATCTGCGGGGCCAGCAGCCGGCGCACGCCGCGCGGGACGTTTTCCTGGGCGGCCACGACGAGTTGATTGACGCGCGTCCGCAGCCGCGCGACTCGCGTCAGTGCGGCGCCCAGCACCCCGCGGCGATGGGCCGAGAGGCCTTCCGCCTGGGCGCGCGCGAGCAGCTCCAGATTCGGGCTCAGTTCGTGCGCGTCCGGCACGAGGGCCCTTGCGCCCGTCGCATCCGTGGCCAGGTAGGAGCGCGTGCTCTCGACCAGTCGCTTGCGGATGCGTCGCAGATTGTCGGCCAGCGATTCGATCAGAATCGCCTCGGCCGGGTCCGGCCACAGCCAATTGTCGGCCAAGGCGATAAGGCCGCACGCGATCGCCACTCCGCCAAAGGTGTACCCCGAGTTCCATCCCACTTCCCCCGGCGTGAACATCACCGAGTAAAGCGTGTCGATGACCAGCACCTGGGTGATAAGCCCAAACGAGCCGAGCTTGAAGCGGCCGATAATATCCGTCGAAAGCGCCCCGAAGATGCCGAGCGTCGCGAGCATCAGGACCGGACTCTGCGACAGCACCCGTGCGAGCACGACCGCGACGCACAGGGCGGCACCCTCGGTCACCGTGAAGAACGCCGCGGTCCGCCACGCCATCATGGCGGTCGGGGTCCCGGCCAGCAGCCAGACCAGGTAGGGACCGAGCGGGCTGTCCACATGCGCCGCCGCCATCAGGCCGGCGCCGATCGCGCCGATCGTCGCCGAGCGCAGCGCCGAGCGGAGGCGATGCGGACGCAGCGCGAGTTCCTCGCCCAGCAACGCCAGCAGTGCGTCGAGCGGCCCGCGTGGTCCGGCCTTCCGCCGGGCGGCCGGGTAGGATGCCGCAGCCATCGCGGTTAAGTGCGTCGCTCGACGCGCCGCGGTCGGCCGGCCTGCCTAACTTGAGATCCTGGCCTCACTTGAAACCCTGGATCGTCACGACGGCGGTGGCGCCCATCCGAAAGGGGAATTGAGCTTCGCCGCCGTCAAGGATGATGCGCACCGGAAAACGTTGCGAAAGCCGCACCCAGTTGAGCGTCGGTTCCACCGCCGGAAGGCCTTCGACGGTCGCGCCATTTTGCTGATAAAGCGCCCAGCCCACGCCCTGCACGTGGCCGCGGAAGAGATGTCCGGGATAGGCGAGCAGGAACACTTCCGCCGTCATGCCCGGTTGAATCTGGGCCAGGAAGTTCTCGCGGAAGTTCGCCAGCACGTACCAGACCCGGTTGTCGACCAGGCTCAGCACGTCGCGCCCCTCGTTGGCGTACTGGCCAATCGAGATGTTGAGATTTGTCACGTAGCCGTCGAACGGGGCGGTGACCCGGCAATAATCCAGATTGAGTTTGGCGTTATAGGCTTCGGCTTCGGCGGCCTTGAGCCGTGCGTTGATATTGCCGAACTGACCGAGATCGTTCTGGGCCTTGTTGAATTCGGCGCTCGCGCTGGCGACGCTCGCCTCTTCGGCTTCGTAGCGGGTGCGCGCGTCAAAGACGTCGTTCGCCGTGACGAAATGCTTGGGCAGCAGCGGTTCGATGCGTTGCAGGTATTGTTTCGCGTAAGCCGCGCCGGCCTCGTGCTGCTCCTGCTGCGCGTGGGCCGATTTGATCGAATTCTCGAGTCCGCGGATCTGCAGTTGGGTGAGTTGCAGCTTCGCCACGGCGTTGTCATACGCCGCCTGATAGGGCCGGGGATCGACCACGAACAGCAGCTCCCCCGCTCTGACGTGTTGATTATCGACGACCGGCAACTCGACGATCGGGCCGCTGACGTGCGGCGCGATACCGACCGTGTTGGCGCGCACGTAGGCATCATCGGTGCGCGGATAGACGTAGTATTGGCGCGTTACGTAGGCGAGGGCGGCCAGCGTCGCCGCAAATACGACAGCGCTGATGAGGCGCGCGATCGCGCGCCGTAGTGTATCAATCGTTGGGATCGGCGCGTCCGAGGGCATGAAAAGTCAGGTTCGATTGAAGAAAGCTATCCACACCGCGGATGCGATCAATGCCGCCGAGCTTGCATAAAAGCCGGGTCGCCACCAGAGGTACGGATCGAGGCCGGTCATGAGCAGGCTCGCGCGCACGACCGCGACGCCCGCCGCCCCCACGATCATGCACAGCAGCCACGCCGGGAAATTGGCACCGGCGACGTTGACCACGGGATCGCAGGAAGTCAGCAGCAGGGCCGCCGCCGCCATCGCGAGCGCGACCAACGATCTGCTCAATCCGTGCGGCTTCACTATATTGTCAACCGGCCAGAATTGTGACGGAGCCATGCCATTGACGCAACGTAAAAGCCGCAGGAATCACGCAGACTTTCCCGGGAGTACCATGGAACGCAGCCGCCGAAGCATGACGCCATTTGCCTTCACCGCTCGCGACCACGTATCGCCCGGTCGCGGCCGTCTTTCGCCACGGAGGGTCAATGCGGGTTGG
>Ga0187817_10001674_pt1 | contig 11019 bp, 10 predicted proteins | sample NC_wetland_sal_i_17_FD_132431 | JGI IMG/M metagenome (GOLD analysis project Ga0187817, IMG submission 132431) | Wetland sediment microbial communities from Neuse River Estuary, North Carolina, USA - SO4_2 | ecosystem: Environmental > Aquatic > Freshwater > Wetlands > Sediment | place: USA... | reverse complement strand
TTGGATGGCAGCGCCAAATCGCAAAGTCCCACGCGGCCAACGCGGCGTCATAGCTTTTGCCGCGGATAGAAGCGATGATCACGGCCATCTCCCGGTAACAGAGGGCCACGTACGGGAGCGGGTACCAGTGTCGGAAAAGATGCGTCCCGGGAAGCCTTGCAACACGAGCGAACGTGACGATCAGGAGCATTCCGGCCGCGTGCGCGATCAGGATCGCTCCGGAATGTGCCATGTTGCTATGGAATACGGCGACCATGGAGCCGATCGCCAAAAGGTATGCCAGCATCAGCCTGTCGACCGGCCACAATCCTTGCTTCAGGCGGATCTCCGGCAAAGGAGCAGGAGAGCGGGCACGAAGCGGATAGTGGCTGGAAGCCATGGTGGCGTTGTCTCAGAGATCCGCCGACGCAAATTCGCGAGAGCCTCAAAAATTGGTTCCTTGATTGTATTGCGCGCGACCATTCTGAGGCAATGGCAAGGTATCATCACAGCAGCGTGGGCTCTCAGCTCGACAGGCTGCCCAGCCATCCCAGTGGTCCGCATATCTGTGACGGGGCCAGTAAGTTGCCATGCGGTTCTGAGAAGCATAAGGTCAGAGGGCGCCACCGAAGGCATGGAGAGGATGGAGGGAATCAGGGCGTTGATTTCGACCCAAATGGTCTGGGCCACCCCCGTTGAAGCGACAGCGCACGGCGTCGCGCGCGACCCGTGTCTCACACCGCGTAATCCAAAATCTCCTCGCTCGCCGGGTTGTGGTCCGGAAATATTCGGGCGTGCTACGCAACGTCCTTCTCCAGGCGATATTCGTGATGTAAGCCCCCGAGCACTGGGGTGCTTGCAACACAGTAGCCCGCGGGCAACCGATGTCGATGACCACTGGCAGGAACAGGTAGCTGAATCGGTTCCGGAAAACCGGGCCCCAAGGCCGAGTGTGGTCTGCGGCGATTGTAGTAGGTTATGAATTCACGAAGGATGCGCTTCAGATGCCGCTCGTTTAGCGGAATCAGGTAGTCTAAGCACTCGCGCCGGATGCTGCCAATCACCCGCTCGCAATAAGCATTCGCCATCGGGCTTCGAACCGGTGTCTTCAACACTTTTAGGCCGAAGCCGTTCAGTGCCGTATCCACCTCGGCCGAGAAGACGCTGTCACGGTCGTGAATGAGATATCGATGGCCGGATTCTCCGTCCAGGAATTCACGGAACTGCTGTCGGGTCCACTCGGCAGTCGGATGATCCGTTACGTTGCACTGCAGGATCCGCGCGAGCCGATCTCCATCGCGACACGTACAGGACTTGAAACGTCGCGGTCACCGAGGTGAAGAAGTCACAGGCGACGACGGCACTGGCATGATTGTGAATGAACGCCGCCCAACCTGGAGGTCGAAGCATCAGTAACACGTTACAGCAACGCCCTGCCTCACATGCGTCCCATTGTTCCGGAGCACAGGTCCTAGAGAAGGCAACCTGGCAAGCGGGAGAGTTGCGGATGTGCTTCCGCGAGCCGTTTGAACACCTGCGGCTATCGAACTCTGTGACGCTAACAAACGACGGACCGTTTGTAGGTGACAGCCCGGTTTATGGTATCTGGCGGAGAGAGAGGGATTCGAACCCTCGATAGAGTTTCCCCTATACACGCTTTCCAAGCGTGCGCCTTCAACCACTCGGCCATCTCTCCGGTCGTGGATATCTAGGCGGTGGAGGCTTCTCCAGAATATCACGGAGCTTGCGCAAACCCCCGAACGTTACCGGAGCGAAAGGCCCAGATCCATCGATTGCGTTTCGAACTTCTTTTGCTCGCCCTCAGGCAGCACCGTTTTGGCGCCCGCGGGGAGTAATTGGCCGGTATCTTTGAACACAAGCAAACCGAAGCTCAACAAAAGATCGCTTTCCTGGAAATTACAGTGGCCGTAGGCCGACACCGGCAGGTTCACATGCTGCAGAAACGATCCGCTGAACAATGTCTTGAGAGTGTAGAGCGGCTCGTGCAGGTACGGAATGATGGGGTCGCTGGTCGTATGCAATGTGACCACCGGACGCGAAATTTTGCCGGTGGTTTGGTAGTGCGCCGCAATCTCTGCGAGCGCCTGCGGATCCGCCTTAAATCGTTCCACCTTCAGGTTCAGTTGGAGGTCGTTTGCGGAGCCGAAGTAGAGGCGCGTTCGGTTATCGAATGGCTGGCCACCCAGTTTTGCAATGGCATCGTTGGTGCCGAAGACGTTGTACCAAAGTAATCCGACGATGTTTTGCGCGGTGGTGTTGGGATCCGGGCCGATGGGAAAATCCGTAACGTTGAGAAACTGAGCCGTTGCCGAGGGGTTGGCCTGCAAGGCGCCCAGAATGGCCGGGACATAAACCGTGGTCCAATTGTCCATAACCGCACTCGGAATCAACACAGGGCTTCCCGGAATTACACCCGGGAAGAAGTAGTCGAAAATCACTCGGAAATCGCCGATGTAATTGATCTGAAATTGAAAATCTCCGATCGGACCGCAGGCGGGCAATGCGGCGTGGTACACACTGGGAGCCTGTTCGATGGAAAGGGCCGAGACGAGGCCGCCTTCAGAAGCTCCGGCGATATAGACCCGCTGCGGCGTACCCACCGTGTTACTGAAAATATTGACCAGGTCCTTGGAATCCTGAATGCCCTGCAAGATGGCGAGCCCGTTGGTGCTGTAGCTCGACACCGCAAATCCGTATCCCAGTTGATTAATGAGGCCCGGCAGTGACACGCCGTTGATGGTCAACTGATCCTCCGGAATCGCAATCGGCTGGCCGGGCGCGACGTAGCCGTGGGCAAAGACGACGAGATTGCCGTTCCAGCAACTCGTGTCGGGCATGCAGATCCGGTATTTCGCACCGCTGCCCTGGGTCCCATCGGGCTGGCAGGTGCTTGTGGGACAGACGGCCAAAAGCAGTGCGGGTGATACCAGGCAAGCAAACAGCAGATTTAACGGTTTTTGCATTTGATCGCTCCTTTCCGTTTGCAGCGGACCGACCATTGTAAACTACGAATGGTTTCGGGCAGATGACTACTGGTTGATCACTGTGCCGTCGCGTTTGCGGACCTCGCCCCAGCCGCCGTTCAAGCGCCGCCGCTCTTCGCCTTCGACGCTGCCGTAAGGATATTTGGCCGCGAGCTTCTCATCGACTTCGATGCCCCAGCCGGGAGCTTCGTTGACGTAGAGGTAACCGTTTTTCAGCGCCGGGCAGCCGTGGAAGACCTCTTGCAGCCGGTCGTTGAAGGGCGAGTATTCCTGGATGCCGAAGTTGGGACAGACTAGGTCGAGGGTGGCGTTGGCTGCGTGGCCGATGGGCGACACATCACCGGGCCCGTGCCAGGCTGTGCGGACACCGAACATTTCGCCGAATGCGGCGATCTTGCGGCACGGCGTGATTCCGCCGGCCTGCGAAACGTGAATGCGAATGTAATCGATCAGCCGGTCGCGAATCAGCGGCGTCCATTCATGAGGACTGTTGAACAGCTCGCCCATGGCGACGGGCGTAGAGCACTGCTGGCGAATCTGGCGGAAATAGTCGATTTGCTCCGGCGATAGCGGATCTTCCATGAAAAACATCTTGAACGGCTCGGCGTCCTTGACCAGTTGCACCGCCAGGTTCGGCGTGTAGCGCTCGTGCATATCGTGCAACAGTTCCACTTCCCAGCCGAGTTCCTTGCGGGCGGCTTCAAATAACGCAAGCGCGCGACGGGCTGCCGGCCGGGGCTCGAAAACGGGACCGGAATGCAGCGCTTCGATTTTGGCATCTGTGCGCCGCGAGCCATAGCCCGACATTCCGGGCACACCGACCTGGATGCGCACGTGCCGGAAACCCTGCTCCATGAACTTGCGCGCGTGGTCGATGGTTTCGGCGATCTCCGCGCCTTCGGCGTGGGTGTAGCAATCCACCGCCTCGCGGCATTTTCCGCCCAAGACTTCGTAAACCGGCATTCCGGCCTGGCGCGCTTTGATATCCCAGAGCGCCTGATCGACGCCGCTGATGGCGTTGTTGAGCACCGGCCCGTTCCGCCAGTAGGAGCTGTTGTAGCAAGCCTGCCAGGTGTCCTCGATGCGGTCCGCGGGCTTGCCAATGAGAAACGGCCGCAGATATCTTTCCACCGCGGCATTCACCAGCTCGGCGCGTTGCGTGAAGGTGCCGCAGCCGTAACCGTAGAGGCCGTCCTGATCGGTAGTGATCTTAACCACTGTTAGCCGCAGGCCCGCGGGCGCGGTGGCAATTACGGAGATATCGCGGATCTTGGGGGAGGGCGCACCGCGAGTTACCTGGGCGTGAGCGGTCTTCTGCCGCTCGCTGATCCAGCCGGCGGATGCGCCCGCCAGCGCGCGTAAAAGACTTCTCCGGTTCAAGCTTTCTTCTCTGCGTCTTCGACCATGTTCTTCAGCCGCTCCATCTCGCGGCGGATCTTTCGCTCGCGAACCACGATCATTGCTGTGTAGAGCATCAGAATTACCCAGGCAGCCACGAAACCCCAGATCAGGCCCTGAAAGTTGCGTTGCAGCCGGCCGATCTCGTCGCGGATCGGGTCGTACTGCCCCTGCAACAGGGTAGCGAGCGGCATCAGAAGGGGAGCATTCATATCAAGCCTCTAGATCGCGTGAGCCGTGCGCCGCAGGTAGTCGATCTCGCGCTGGGTCTGCTCCTGGCGGAGACGGATCATGGTCAGGGCCGCGTAAAACAGGAACATCGCCAGCATGTTAACACCAAGCGCCCGGCCCCAGTCGGGAGGAAACGAGCCGTTCTTGCTGAAGAACACCGGCTGCGGATGTATGGTTCTCCACCACCGGATAGAAAAGTAGACGATGGGTACGTCCGTAAACGCGAAGATCGAATATACGGCGGCGAACGTGGCGCGCTGCGTGGGCTCTTCGAGAGCCTGGCGCAGAATCAGGTATCCGGCATACAGAATCCAGCAGATCAATGCGGAGGTGAGCCGAGGATCCCAGGCCCACCATACGCCCCAGATCACGCGCGCCCAAATGGAACCGGTTACAAGATTCACCGCCAGAAACGCCAGTCCCACCTCCGTGACCGCGACCGCGAGCGAATCATAGAAGAAATCTTTCTTAGCCAGGAACAGCACGCTCGCGATCAGCGCCACGGCGGAGCCGGTCATAGCCGCCGCGGCGGCGGGAACATGGAAGAAGATGATGCGGAAAATCTGGCCCTGGTTGACCTCGTCCGGCAAAACCGAGATGGCGTAGAGGTTGCGCACGAAAATAATCGCCGCGAGCGCGAGCATTCCAATGATGACTTTTTGACGCATGTTCCTACCCCCGCAAAACCGTTTCCATCAGCACCAGCGCCAAGGCTGTGAAGATGATGTCGAACCCGAACAGCAGCCGCAGCCAGACCGTATCGTCTCCAGCGATCGGCTGCCCGGCGACGAGCAGAGCAGTCAACCGCATGGCCCCCAGCAGCATGGGAATCATCAGCGGGTAAACCAGCATCGGCAGCATGACCTCCCGCAACCTGATGTTGACGGTGAGCGCGCTGAATACCGTTCCGATGGCCGTCAATCCCCAGGTGCCCAGTCCCACCACGAGCATCAGCGGCCAGAACTGCCGCGTCCATCGCACATTATAGAAGATGCCGAAGACCGGAAGCGCTACCAGTTCCACCGCCAGGATGAGGACATAATTGGCTAGAGCCTTGCCGAGGAACAGCGCCGATCCGGGAACGGGCGCCGCCAGCAGGCCATCCAGGCAGTCATTGGGCAGTTCCCGCGCGAAGCTGCGATTCAGGACCAGGGTACCGGCGAACGTGAACACGATCCACAGCAGGCCACCGGAGATCTCGCGTGTGGTTTCTTCGGTGGGATCGAAGGCGAAACTCAGGATCAGCAGGATCACAATGGCGAAGGCGAAGGAGGCATTGATGGCCTCCTTGGTGCGCATCTCCGCACGGAGGTCCTTCGTGGTGATCACCGTCACCTGCTGGAGAAAACGCATCAGGCCTCACCGTACCGTGCGTAGACCCAGCCGGGGTCGGTGATCATTTCCGGAGTACGCTCGCCGTGAAAGGCGAGGCGCCCGCGATTGATCAGGCCGACGTCTGTGGCGAGTTCCAGGGCCTCGCGCAACTGGTGAGTGGACATGACGACGGTGCGGCCCTGAGCCAGCGCATCGCGGAGTACGCTCTGCAGCACGGCGATGGCACGGTCGTCGAGCGCCGTGAAGGGCTCGTCGAGGAGCAACACTGATGGGTCGTGCAGGAGCGCCCGCGCTACTGCCAGCCGCTGGCGCATGCCACGCGAAAATTCGCGCACCAGGCCGTCGCGTACCCGTTCGAGGCCCGTGCGTTCCAACCAATGGCGCGCCGCATGATCCGGGTAAGGCAGACCGTAGAGCTTGCCAAACAGCCGCAGGTTTTCGAGCGCGGACAGCTCGTCGTAGATGGCGATGCCGTGCCCGAGAAAACCGATCCGGCTCCGCGCGTCCGCCTCGCGTGGCGAGCTTCCCAAAATTTTGGTTTGCCCGCGGCCCGCTCGTGAGAATCCCGCCAGGATACGCAGCAGCGTGGTCTTGCCCGCGCCGTTGCGGCCGATCAGCGCCAGGCATCTTCCTTCGGGAACTTGAAAAGAAATGTCGCGGAGTGCAGGGAAATCGCCGTAGAATTTCCAAACGCCGGCGCAGTCAACGGCGACGGCGCTCATTCTTTCCCTTGGCGGCTGGCGTGACCTTCTCGCGTGCGCTTGCTTCCGCCGGTGCCGGCACGCGCGCACGATACAGCAGCGCGAATCCGAGCGCCAGAATGCCGAACGTCAGTCCCATGATCCAGGTCATTTTTCCGTAGACTCTGGGCGGGATCTGCTCGTAGGTGGGGCCGCCGCCCGAATCGTCACCGGCGTTCTCGGCTTCGAGCGAGCCTGCGCCGGAAATCTCGACCTTGAAATCCGGGCCCTTCACATCGTAGATACCAGCCTGCGACTTCGGCTCCTGCCCGATGGATTGAATGCCGTCTCCCTTGAGAGTGACCCCGTTCGGAGCCACCAGGCGCGTGGGTCCGCCCTTATAGAGGATCTTGCCTTCGAACGTGCCGGGCGCGTTGAACGGGATCGCGTAATTGATATCGATGCGCGTTTCGCCAGGTTTGATCGGGAAGGCCACCTTGTAGACATTCGCGGTGGCCGTCTTGTCGGCGGCCTGCGGGACGGGCATCCCTTGGGGCGCCGTCGCGTTCACTTTCACTGCGCCGTTGGCCGACGCGGGCAGGTAAAACCGCAGCGTGCCACCCTCCACGTCGTTGTACGTGATCTTGCCCGTGTTGCGAAACATGTACCATTCGGCCACCAGCAACTGGCCGCGCGCCGGTTCGAAGATCACCACGTGCTGATCCACCTTTGCGTCTCCGGGTTGCTTTGACGAATTGTAAACGTCGACCGTAACGTCGTTCGACGGGCTGCCCGGCGGCAGCATGTGGTTGTAGGTGACGTCATCGTACGCCGCTTGCACCAGTCGCGGTCCGGGCCCTTGCGCGTCCTGCGCGATATGGAATTTTCCGCCGGGTCCCGACTTCACGCTCTCAATCGCTTCCGGTCCCGCCTGGCCAAGCTTGTACAGCGTCACAGTAGCTCCCGGCTGCGGCTTGCCGGTGGTCTGATTGATGACGGTGCCGTCGACCGCGGCAAAAGCCAGGCTCACAAAGAGCAGGCCGGAGCCAAATCCCAAACCCCACATCCCAAATCCCTTCATGCCTGCGCCGCCTTCATCGGCTTGCCACACTCGCCGCAGAACTTCAGTGGCTCGGCGAATTCCGCTTTGCACGATGGACAGATGAACTTTGCGGGTGGTTTCATTGCCGGCGCTTTGACCAGTTCCGGAGCAGGCGCCGGAATCTTGCCTGCGGCAATCTCCGCTTTGACGCGGTCAATCTCGGCCATCACGCCCGCCAGTTCGCGCTGCAGGTCGAGCTTGGTTTGCTGATAGTCCGCATCGGACAACTTGCCCACGCGGTATTCGAACTGCAGATCGCGCAGGTTCTCGTAAATCGCGGCTTTGCGTTCATCCAGATGATGGAAAGGGGAAACAGGCTCGGGCTGCGGCAGGTCCTTAGCCCTGACGCTGAGGATGAAAGCGATCACGCCAATGGTGACCAGACTTGCCAGAACGATGGTCATTCAATCCAGGTGAGCCAGATCCTGCTCGATTTGGTCGCGATAACGGCCGAGGGTCTCATCGGTTTGTGAGGGCGCTTCCGCGGCCTGTGCGGGACGATGGTAGCGCCGGACAAACCAGACTACCACGAGTGTTCCCAGCGCGAGCGCGCTGTACGGAACCACCCAGCCGTAAGCATTCGGGTCGGCGCGGTAGATCTTGGCGCCGTACTCCTGAACAAACGCATCGGTGATGGCCTGATCGGACAGCCCGGCCTGTTGCATCTTCCAGATTTTGGCGCGCGCCGGTTTGCAGAAACCGCACTGCCCCGCGGACATCATGCAGTTGGCGTCTTCGGTGCAGCTTCCGCACTGGCACGAAATATGCCGGGCCACACGGTGGACGTCATCGCTGACAAGCTGCGACTCAGTCTGCGCGAGACAGAGCCCGGTGACGAGCAATAGCAGAAAACTACTTTTCCACCGGGACATGCTTCCTCGTGAAGCCCACCACTTGCGTACGCGCGTACTCCCGCTTCACTTTGCTGGGCACCAGCGCCACCAGAGTTCCGAAAATCAAAGTAAGGGCGCCGACCCAGATCCACGAAACCAGCGGAAAGACGTAAGACTGGATCACGGCGCGATCGCCGTTCATTCCAGCGAAATTCAGGTACAGGTCTTCGTTCAAGCGTACGCGCACGGCCACTTCGTGCGTAGGCTGGCGTCCGCCGGTGATCTTGTACAGGCGGCTTTCCGGCTCCATCGGGTCAAGCCGCTCGCCGTTCTTCCATACGTCGAGCAAAGCCTTCTGCGACATGTAATTGTCGTTCTCGTCTTCGTGGGTCTCCTTGAGAGTGAGCTTGTACGATCCCAGGGTCACGGAATCGCCGATTTTCATTTCATCCACGCGGCTCTTGTTGAACGCCGCCCCGGTGAAGCCGATGAACATGAGCACAATGGCCATGTGGACCACGTACCCTCCATAGCGGCGGGTGTTGCGATGGGTCAGCTCCACGACGGCGTGCGCGAAATTCATCTGGTTCTTGGCGGCAATTTGCCTGGCGCCCCTGAAAAACTCCATGAAGATGGTGATCGCCACGAAGAGGCAGAATCCGAACGAGATCAATGCATAGAAATTCCGCACTCCGGCTGCCGCGAGCGCGCCCACCAGCACCAGGGAGGCGATTCCCGGCACGGTGAAATTCCGGCGTAAGCTGTCGGCGGATGTGCGGCGCCAGGCAAACAGCGGCCCCACTCCTGTCAGAACCAGCAGAAATAGACCGATGGGAATCATGAGACGGTTGAACCAGGCGGCGTCCAGGCTGATTTTCTCTTTCGATACCGCCTCGGAAATCACCGGGAACAACGTGCCCCACAGCACCGCGAAGCAGCTCGCCAGCAGCACCAGATTGTTGAACATGAAACTCGACTCGCGGGAAATCACCGACTCGAGCTGCGCTTCGCTCTTCAGGTAACTGAGACGGTCGAGAATCAGGTACGCGGTTGCGGCGATACCGATGGCAAGAAACGTGACGAAGTACGTTCCGATGGGCGAGCGCGCGAAGGCATGCACCGAGCTGACCACGCCCGAGCGCGTAAGAAAAGTGCCGAAGATGCACAGGAAGAAGGTGGCGGAGACCAGCACCATGTTCCACACCTTCATCATGCCCTTCTTCTCCTGCATCATGACGGAGTGCAGAAAAGCCGTACCGCCCAGCCACGGCAGCAGCGAAGCGTTCTCCACGGCATCCCAATTCCAGTAGCCGCCCCATCCCAGCACGTGATACGCCCAGGCTGCGCCCAGTACGATGCCGCAGCTTTGGAAGAGCCAGGTCACCATGGTCCAGCGCCGTGTGGTGTGGATCCAGTCGTCACCCGGCTGCCGCGTGATCAATGATCCGACCGCAAAAGCGAACGGCACAGCGAACCCGACGTAGCCCAGATACAGCATCGGCGGATGAATGGCCATGGCTGGATATTGCAGCAGGGGATTCAGACCGTTGCCGTCGGGCACCGCGGTGATGGCTTTATCCACCGCGAGCATTTCGAATGGGCTCACCACGAACGTATTGAGAATCAGAAAAAATGTTTGCACGGTGGAAAGCACGGCGACGACATAGGGCATGAAATCGCGGCGCTTGCGCCGGTTGGTGAAGACCACGACGGCGGCGTATGTCGAGAGCAGCCAGCTCCATAGCAGCAGGGAGCCCGCCTGGCCTCCCCACCACGCCGTGAATTTGTAGATCATCGGCATGGCGCGGTTGCTCTCCTCGGCCACGTAGACAAAACGGAAGTCGCCGGTCATTAGCGCGGAAACCAGGACGGCCGCGGCGAGAGTGATGAGGAACCACACGCCGTAAACCGCGCGCTCGCCGCTGACAATCAGGAAAGGATTGCGCCGCAGCTTGCCGGTGAGGCTGCCGATGACCGCATAGATGGCGAGGCAGAACGCCAGAAGGACAGCGAGGGCTCCGATGTTCTCCATACGCGTTCTTTAGAGACTGGCCTTGCTCGGGTAGGTGGGAGCCGCGGCCGGTTTGCCGCCCGGCTTGGCTTCATATTTTGAGGCGCATTTTGCCTGAATTTTGTTCGCGTGAAAAACGCCATCGTGTCCCATTTTGCCGTCCGCCAGCGCCTGCGCCCCATCGCGGAAGGTGTCGGGTAACGGGTCTTCGCCGTCGTAGGCCACTTTGAGGTTCAGCTTCTCCTGGACGAGCGTGAACTGGACAACGTTGCCATTGCGCACGATGGAGCCCGCGCCGATGTCGCCGCCCACCCGCACCCGTTTCGAGTAGGCCTGATCGCCCATCTGGTTCAGCTCAGCGATGGTCTTGTAATACGTCTGGTTGTCCTTGATTCCGGCAGTAGCAAGCCAGATCAGTGTGCCCACAATGACCACCACGAGGGCG
>Ga0187817_10001673_pt1 | contig 11021 bp, 4 predicted proteins | sample NC_wetland_sal_i_17_FD_132431 | JGI IMG/M metagenome (GOLD analysis project Ga0187817, IMG submission 132431) | Wetland sediment microbial communities from Neuse River Estuary, North Carolina, USA - SO4_2 | ecosystem: Environmental > Aquatic > Freshwater > Wetlands > Sediment | place: USA: North... | reverse complement strand
TCGCTCCGGCGTCGGAATGTAGTTGTCCACCGCATCCATCAACTCCCAGATGCACGCCGCGTTCTCGTCGCTGCGCGACAGATCCCCGCTGCTCTCCAACGCTTTGAGCGCCGAGCCGCGGATCACCGGCACGTCGTCACCGGGAAACTCGTAGCGCGACAGCAGTTCGCGCACTTCTAACTCAACCAGTTCGAGCAACTCTTCGTCATCCATCATGTCGACTTTGTTGAGGAAGACGACCATGGCAGGCACTTCCACCTGCCGTGCCAGCAGGATGTGCTCGCGTGTCTGGGGCATGGGGCCATCCGGGGCGCTGACCACCAGGATGGCGCCATCCATCTGGGCGGCTCCGGTGATCATGTTCTTGATGTAGTCGGCATGCCCCGGGCAGTCCACGTGGGCGTAGTGGCGTTTCTCGGTCTCGTACTCCACGTGGGCGATGGCGATGGTGATGCCGCGCTCGCGTTCCTCGGGGGCTTTGTCGATCTGGTCGAAGGCCACGTATTTGTTGGCGGCGTTGGCTTTGGCCAGCACTTTGGTGATGGCGGCGGTCAGCGTGGTTTTGCCGTGGTCGATGTGTCCGATCGTGCCCACGTTCACATGCGGTTTCGTCCGCTCGAATACTTTCTTTGCCATTTGTGTTATCCTCCATGAGATAAGTGCTCAGTGCAAACAGACATGCGTCAGGGACTGCATCTTTGCTATAGCACCAGGTTTGTTTGTCCGTTTCGTTTCCCTGGCAACGCGGGTGACCACAAGGGTCTCCACCCTGCTCCACTCCACCCCCGCCCCTACAACTCGGTAGGCCTCTCCCCTGATTTCGGCTCCGAGCTTACCGGCTTGCCTTGGCGATGATCTCGTCGGCAATGTTTTTCGGTATAGGATCGTAATGCGCAAACTCCATAGAGTAGTTAGCGCGACCACTGGTCATAGAACGGAGATCGTTGACATAGCCAAACATTTCGGCCATAGGAACAAAGCCTCGCACCACCTGCATCGCTCCACGACTCTCCATACCCAGAATGGTTCCACGGCGTCGGTTGAGGTCGCCAATCACATCGCCGTAGAACTCTTCAGAAGTGCTCACTTCCACCAGCATGACCGGTTCCAGGAGAACTGGTCCCGCCTTGCGAACCGCTTCTTTGATTGCTATTGAACCGGCCATCTTAAAGGACATTTCGCTTGAGTCAACCTCATGATATGACCCATCGAAAAGTGTTACCTTCACATCTATCATGGGGTATCCAGTGAGGATACCATTATCTAACGCCTCTTTAATCCCCATTTCGGTGGGTTTGATATATTCTCTGGGTACAACGCCACCAACGATGGCATTGATGAACTCAAAGCCTTTGCCGCGCTCATTGGGGGCCACCCTGATCCACACATCGCCATACTGACCATGACCGCCTGTTTGTCGCACGTACTTGCCCTGAGCCTGGGCTTCACGGGTGATCGTTTCGCGGTAGGCAACCTGTGGGCGACCCACATTGGCTTCTACTTTAAACTCACGGAACAAGCGATCTACGATCACTTCCAAATGCAACTCGCCCATACCACTGATAATCGTCTGCGCAGTCTCTGGGTCGGTGCGCAACTGGAACGTCGGGTCTTCCTCTGCCAGCTTATTCAACGCAATCGCCATTTTGTCCTGATCAACACGAGTTCTCGGCTCAATCGCGATGGACATGACCGGCTGCGGGAAAGTGATGGACTCCATTATAATAGGATGCTGTGGGTCGCAGAGTGTATCGCCCGTAAAGGTGTTGCGCAGACCGACTGCCGCACAGATATCACCCGCCCGAATCTCGTCGATATCCTCACGATGGTTAGCATGCATGCGCAGCAGACGCCCAATACGCTCGGTCTTGCCTTTTGTGCTATTCTCAGTTGCCGCTCCTTTGGCCAGCATACCAGAGTAGACACGCAGATACGACAGGCGACCCACGAAGGGATCGGAGACAATCTTGAACACAAGCGCGCTGAAGGGAGCGCGATCATCGACTTCTCGAGTGACGATCTCGTTTGTATCGGAATCAATGCCAGTCGGGGGAGGAATATCGAGTGGGGAAGGGAGATACGCAATCACCGCATCCAACATTGCCTGCACGCCCTTATTTTTCAGAGCAGAGCCACAAAGTACCGGCACTAAGGTGCCGGCAATGGTTGCTTTGCGAAGGGCTGCAACTAACTCCTCTTTGGAAATCTCCTCACCTTCAAGGTATTTGAGGGTCAACACCTCATCAGTCTCGGCTATACGCTCAATCAAAATTTCCCGCTGCTGCTCAAACTCGGCTTCCATGTCCGTGGGCACTTGCGTATGATCCGACTTTGTACCCAGGTCATCTGTGAAGATGACGGCATTCCCTTCGATCAAGTCAATAAAGCCCTTAAAATTACTTTCGCGTCCAACCGGAATCTGGATAGGCACCGGCGCTGCCCCCAAACGATCGCGAATCATCGCCACCGTACGCCAGAAGTCAGCGCCCATGCGGTCCATCTTATTCACAAAACAGATGCGGGGCACATCATACTTATTGGCTTGACGCCATACCGTCTCAGACTGTGGTTCAACACCTGCAACGGCATCAAAGACAACCACGCCGCCATCCAGAACACGCAGCGAACGCTCAACCTCGGCGGTAAAATCAACGTGTCCAGGCGTATCAATAATGTTGATGCGATGATCGAGCCAAAAACAAGTGGTAGCAGCAGACGTAATCGTAATGCCGCGCTCCTGCTCTTGGGGCATCCAGTCCATCGTCGCAGCCCCTTCATGTACCTCACCCATACGGTGAATCTTCTTGGTATAGAAGAGAACGCGCTCAGTCGTGGTGGTTTTGCCAGCGTCGATATGAGCAATGATACCTATATTTCGCGTTTTTTCGAGTGGGAATTCTCTTGCCATGATTTCCTATGTTACCAGCGATAGTGAGCAAAGGCTTTGTTCGACTCCGCCATTTTGTGAGTCTCCTCACGTTTCTTAATTGTCACACCTTGTCCAGCTGCTGCGTCCATCAGTTCGCTGGCTAGTTTCTCCGCCATCGACCTTCCGGTGCGCTTGCGAGCTGAACCGATCAGCCAGCGCATTGCCAGTGCATTTCCACGGTCCTTGCGAATTTCCACAGGGACCTGGTAGGTCGATCCACCAACACGACGGGGTTTTACTTCCAGTGCCGGTGTTGCGTTCTTCAGGGCCTGCTCAAATACGTCAAGTGGTGGCCGCTTCTGCTTTGCTTCAATGAGGTCGAACGCATCGTAGATGATTCGTTCAGCCAAACTGCGTTTTCCATCCAACATTAATTTACTCGTGAAGCGGGCCACATTCCGGCTCTTGTACTTTGCGTCCGGAACGTCGGGCCGCCGCACTACTCTTCTGCGTCTTGGCAAAGTCTGCCTGCCTTCCTACTAAGCATAGTTAACCCAATGTACAAGTTTTGCTGAGCAGGGTCCAGGGGCGGCAGCCCTTGGCAGGGTGTGGGGTGTCCCCACTTCCTCCCTTCCTTCTCTCGCCGTAGGCGACACACAAAGAAAAACTTGCACAAAGAATACTAGTAATGAACACCAGAAAAGGCGTCGCATCGACTGCAGGGCGACCCATCATCTCGGGTATCCATCAGAGATACCTCTATAAAGATCGCCGACACAATCTCCTACGGACGCCTACACGCGGGTACCTATCCATGTTGAGTTTGGAGGACACCCGACCTAACCATAAAAGCAAGATAGCTGCTATCGTGTTAGCAGCATCTTCACACTTCTGAGGTTATGTGTATGATGTGCCGACCTACCTGTTCGTTTGTTACTTTTGTATCCATGCGCATCCAATCTGAAGACCGAATGCTCTATTCGCCAGGTGGTATCGGTTAGAAGCACAGCGGATTTGCCGCGCAGCTTACTTTTTACCGCCCTTGGCCGGGCCAGCCTGTCCCGGTTTGGGCCGTTTGGCCCCATATTTGGAGCGACCACGGCGACGTTTTGCAACGCCATCGCTATCCAGCGTACCACGAACGATGTGGTAGCGCACGCTAGGCAGGTCCTTCACGCGCCCACCCCGGATAAGTACGACGGAATGCTCCTGTAGATTATGCCCCTCACCTGGGATGTAAGCGGTTACTTCCATCTGGTTGGTGAGACGCACGCGGGCAATCTTTCGCATTGCCGAATTCGGCTTCTTAGGTGTCATAGTACGCACCTGTGTGCAAACGCCTCGTTTCTGGGGCGAGCCACGCAAGCGCGTCGTCCGATTCTTCAGCGCATTGTACGAGTACAACAGCGCCGGTGCCTTGACCTTCTTATTCTTTTGCCCCCGTCCCTTACGGACTAATTGATTGATCGTTGGCAATGAACGATTCCCCTGTCCTCTTCATAGAGCACGGCTTTTCGTACCCCGTATTTTACTTTCAATAGTGTTACTTACGTCGTATGGTAAATGGGGCACGAAAAGCCGTGCCCCTTAGGTCACTTTACGTACGGGAGTCTATGCTATCACTCATCGTCCAAGTTGTCAAGAGTCAAACTAAGAGTACTGGCTCCTATGGGTGCACCGACCCCCACACCGGCAACTGCCGACGCCGCTGCAATTCGGGCAGCCGCTTGTTGTTGACGTGCAAGCTGTTCTCGCCGCCGTTGAACAAAGCCCGACCCTGCCGGAATCAGCTTGCCAATGATGACATTTTCCTTGAGGCCCACCAGGTGATCCGTTTGAGCCTCTATCGCTGCCTCTGTCAGGACACGCGTGGTCTCCTGGAAGGAGGCTGCCGCCAGGAAGCTATCCGTATTGAGCGACGCCTTGGTGACACCTAATAGCACCGTCTGTGCGGTCGCAGGCTCACCACCTTCTGCCAGAACGTGCGCATTGGTATCTGCATAGACAAAACGATCAACCAGATCATTTGGCAACATCTCGGTATCACCTGGTTCGTCCACCTTCACACGGCGCAGCATTTGTCGGATGATGACTTCGATGTGCTTATCATTAATATACACACCGGTGTTACGGTAGACACGCTGCACCTCTTTGACCAGGTACATCTGCACCGCATCGCGTCCCTGGATGCGTAAGACATCCTGTGGGTCGCGCTGGCCCGACGTGATCGGCGTTCCCGCCTGGATCTTCTGGCCGTTGCTCACCGCGATGTTACGCGCAGCAGGGATGGAGTATGAACGCTCCTCGCGCTCCTCGAAACGAATGCTCAACAGACCATCGGCATTGATGAGCACCTCACCCTCAGTGCGCGCCTGTACAGGTATAGCCTCCCCGCCGTCTTCCGCAGGCATGAGCGCAATGACCTGATCTTTGTGCACCCGTTCCTGATCCTCGACCAGCACCTTACTGCCTTCAGGTAGCGGGTACTCGTCGAAGAAGACGTTGGTAGAAACAACACGTACTGTGCGGGCACCCGTGTTCTCGTCTTTCACAATCTCTACCACACCATCGATCTCACTGATCTCGGCTTTGTCTTTCGGCACACGCGCCTCAAACAGTTCCTCTACACGCGGTAAGCCTTGAGTGATGTCTCCTTGTGCTCCTGCGATACCACCCGTATGGAAGGTACGCATCGTCAACTGTGTACCAGGCTCACCGATTGACTGCGCCGCGATGATACCCACGGCTGTGCCCAGTCGCACCATCGCATTGGCAGCCAGGTCGCGCCCGTAGCACTTGCGGCAGACACCACGGTGGGCCAGGCAGCCAAGCACTGAGCGCACGCGCACCGCATTGACCCCCGCATTGACGATCTGGTCCACCAGCTCGTCAGTCAGTTCGTCGCCGACCTCGATATGCTCGAAGCCGGGAATAGTCTCTGCCAGCACACGGCCATTCAGACGAGCTCGGATATCTGGCAGCATCATCTCTTTGCTATCTGCTTCGGTGATCAGGGTACCTTCGGTGGTACCACAATCCTCCTCTGTCACAATCACATCCTGGGAAACGTCGATTAGACGGCGTGTCAGGTAGCCAGATTCAGCCGTACGCAGGGCCGTATCAGCCAACCCCTTACGAGCGCCGTGGCTACTGATAAAGTACTCTAGCACCGAGAGGCCTTCACGGAAGTTGCCACGAATGGGGATGTCGATGATCTTTCCTGACGGGCTTGCCATCAAACCACGCATACCCGATAATTGGCGAATCTGCTGGAACTTCGCTTTCGTCGCGCCCGACTTCGCAATGGTGTAGATCGATCCATACGGGTCGAGCGTTGCCTCAACCATTTTGGTCACGTTGTCGGTCGCCTCGTTCCAGGCGTCAACGGTCTGCTGATACCTCTCGTTTTCCGTAATCAGCCCTTCGCGATATTGCTCGTCCAGTTCGACGATTTTGGCATCGGCCTTCGCCAGTTCTTCCTGCTTGCCCTCCGGCACCTTTGCGTCGCTAATAGCGATGGTGACACCGGCTTTGGTGGCATAGGAGAAACCAAGACGCTTAATCTCATCGGCCAATTCCACCGTCTTGGCCCGTCCATACTCCTTGAAACAGTCCGCTATAACCTGCCTGAGATTCTCCTTCTTCATTGGATAGTTCTTGAAGCGCAACCGCTCTGGCAGAGCCTCGTTGAATATGATACGCCCGACCGTCGTCTCGATCAACTTGCCGTTGGCCTGGAACGTCGGCGGCGTCGGTGGTGGTGCATCATACACATCCCCTTTGCCGCCCAGGCGAACCTTGATCAGCGCCTGCAAATCAATCACGCCATGCTCATAAGCCAACAACGCCTCGGTCGTATCGGTAAAGACCCGTCCTTTTCCCTTCTTCTCTGGCCGATCCTGCGTCAGGTAGAAGCAGCCGAGCACCATCTCGCCGCTGGCACCAATGGATGGCTCACCCTTGGCCGGATCAAGCAGATTGCGTGTCGACATCATGAACTGGCGCGCCTCATCCTGAGCTTTCTCAGAGAGCGGCACATGGACTGCCATCTGGTCGCCATCAAAGTCAGCATTAAAAGCCGAGCAGACCAGGGGGTGCAGTTGAATGGCGCTTCCCTCAACCAGCACCGCCTCAAAGGCTTGAATACCCAGGCGGTGTAAGGTAGGAGCACGGTTCAACAGCACCGGGTGATCCTTGATGACCTCTTCCAGCACATCCCATACCTCCGGCTTCACCCGCTCTACAAAACGTTTCGCGCTCTTGATATTGTGTGCAAAGTTCTGCTCCACAAGCTTGCGCATCACGAACGGCTTGAACAGTTCCAATGCCATGCGTTTGGGCAGACCACACTGGTGTAGCTTCAGTTCGGGCCCCACCACAATCACGGAGCGTCCAGAGTAGTCCACACGCTTGCCTAGCAGATTCTGGCGGAAGCGGCCTTGCTTGCCCTTAAGCATATCTGACAGGCTCTTGAGTTTGTGATTGCCTGAACCGGCGACTGCCCGGCCACGACGGCCGTTGTCAATCAACGCATCGCACGCTTCCTGCAACATACGCTTCTCATTACGAATGATAATCTCTGGCGCTCCCAGTTCCAACAGCCGCTTGAGCCGGTTATTACGGTTAATCACTCGCCGATAGAGGTCATTCAAATCAGAGGTCGCAAAGCGACCGCCATCCAGTTGTACCATCGGACGCAGGTCGGGTGGCAGCACTGGCAACACCGTCAGAATCATCCACTCTGGGGAGGTCCCTGACTTACGGAAAGCCTCAACCACTTTCAAGCGTTTCGTGGCTTTTTTGCGCCTCTGTCCTGCCGTTGAACTGATCTCATGCCGCAGGTCGGCAGCCAATTTGTCCATGTCCAGGCCGGCAATCAACTCGCGCACCGCCTCAGCACCCATTCCTGCACGGAAAACAGTACCAAAGGCATCCTTCAGTTCGCGGTAGCGGCCCTCCTGTAAGAGGTCCAATTTCTTCAACCCCTCCAGGTCACGCCGCAGTTGCTCCAAACGCTGGCGCTCGCTGACCCGGCTCTGCTCCAACTGGGTCTGTACCGAGCCGATTTGCCCATCGTAATTTACGCGCACCTTTTCCGCCTCGTGCTCGCTCTGCTGTCGTATAGCCTCGATCTCACGCCGCGCATTTTCAGCAATATCGTTACGACACGTCTCGGCCACCTTCTCCAGGCTCTCGATATGCTTCGGCGTCACCACCGTGCCTTGCCTCACGATGGTCTGTCCAGTTGGCTCAAAGACAATATCCTCCTCCGCCACCTGATTCATCGCCGCGCGTAGTTTTGCCAGTGTCTCACTTTCAGCCAGCCTTGCCGCCTCCAGGTCTCGTTCGCGCTGTGCCTCAAACTCTTCCATATCAACAGCGACGCGGTCACGCGCATCCTGGATCTCACTGTCGCGCTTCCCTTTCAGGCTATCTACGCGCTCGATGACCCTGCCATCCAGATTCTGTTCTAGCTCTGCGCTGGCCTCGTCCAGCCGCATCAGTTCACGTTGACGAGCCTCCTCATCGATATCGGTCACCACATACAGCGCAAAGTAGAGGATACGCTCCAGGTTGCGCGGGGAAAGGTCCAGCAGCAGACCAATACGACTGGGAGTCCCCTTGAAGTACCAGATGTGGCTCACCGGCGAAGCCAGTTCGATATGCCCCATGCGTTCACGACGCACCTTCGAACGCGCTACCTCGACGCCACACTTGTCACAGACAATACCCTTAAAGCGAACGCGTTTATATTTACCGCAGTAGCATTCCCAGTCCTTCATCGGACCGAAGATGCGCTCACAAAACAGCCCATCCTTCTCCGGTTTGAGCGTACGATAGTTGATCGTCTCCGGCTTCGTAACCTCGCCATAGCTCCAGCCACGAATCTGCTCTGGACTGGCCAAACTAATACGAATAGCGTTAAAATCATTGACCTCTAACATAAGTTTGATGATCCTTTCTACGAAAGGCTAATCAAAGCTAACCTGGCTGTCGCCAGGTTAGCTTTGCCTGGCGACAGCCAGGTTGCTGGCATGATACCGACTTCGTCGGTCTAATGCCACTCCTACTGATCGCCTTCAAATCCAGACAGATTGATACCCAGCTCTGGCATGACATCATTTGAGCTATCCTCGACGAACTGAATCTTCTGTTCATCCTCGTTGAGCACCTCAACATTAATGCCCAGGCTCTGCAACTCTTTCACTAACACCTTAAATGACTCAGGAACGCCTGGCTCCATGATGTTCTCGCCCTTAACAATGGCCTCATACGTTTTCACACGACCCACCACATCGTCGGACTTCACCGTCAGAATCTCCTGCAGGATATTCGATGCACCATACGCCTCCAGCGCCCAGACTTCCATCTCACCGAAGCGCTGGCCGCCGAACTGCGCCTTACCACCCAGAGGCTGCTGGGTAATCAGACTGTATGGGCCGGTTGAACGGGCATGGACCTTGTCTTCGACCAGGTGTGCCAGCTTCAACATATAGGTATAGCCAACCGTGATCGGCTGATCAAAAGGCTCACCTGTCCGACCGTCGATAAGCTTCACCTTGCCCGTCTCAGGCAGACCGGCGCGGCGCAAGTATCCTTCGATATCCTCTTCCGAGGCGCCATCGAAGACCGGGGTCGCAATCTTAATCCCCAACGCATCTGCCGCCCAGCCCAGGTGTGTTTCCATAATCTGCCCAATGTTCATGCGGTGCGGCACGCCCAGTGGGTTCAGAATGATGTCGACCGGTGTACCGTCTGGGAGGAACGGCATATCCTCGATCGGCAATACACGCGATATGACCCCTTTGTTCCCGTGCCGCCCGGCCATCTTGTCACCAGCGCCAATCTTGCGTTTCTGCGCAATGCTCACACGCACCAGTTGATTGACTCCCGGCGGCAACTCATCGCCCGCCTCGCGTGAGAACACCTTGACCTCGACAACCTTGCCGCGCTCACCATGCGGCACGCGTAGACTCGTATCTTTTACCTCACGAGCCTTCTCACCAAAGATGGCACGCAGCAGCTTCTCCTCATCCGTCAGTTCCGTCTCGCCCTTGGGCGTGATCTTGCCCACCAGGATATCTTGCGGCCCTACCTCAGCGCCCACATAGATGATGCCGTGCTCATCGAGGTTACGCAATCCTTCCTCGCCGACGTTGGGAATGTCTCGCGTGATCTCCTCGGGTCCCAGCTTGGTGTCACGAGCATCAACCTCATACTTTTCGATATGAATTGATGTGAACAGGTCCTCGCGCACAATACGCTCACTGATGAGGATAGCATCTTCGTAATTACCACCCTCCCAGCTCATGAAGGCTACCAGAATATTTTGACCGAGCGCAAGTTCACCGTCCTCGGTCGACGAACCGTCAGCGATGACCGAACCTTTGGTCACACGATCACCCTTGCGCACAATGGGCCGCTGATTGATACACGTCCCTGCATTCGACCGCACAAACTTGCGCAGACGGTAGGTATGCAACGCTCCCTCGGCATCGACGATTTCAATCATCCGTGCAGATGAACTGACAACCTCGCCGTCGACCTCGCTCACAGCCACCTGGCCAGAGTCGATGGCCACCTGCCGCTCAATGCCCGTACCACAGATTGGCGATTGCGGACGCAAAAGTGGCACTGCCTGGCGCTGCATGTTCGCCCCCATCAATGCACGGTTCACATCATCATGTTCCAGGAATGGGATGAGCGCCGTCGCCACACTCACGGTCTGGCGCGGCGATACGTCCATATAGTCCATGTTATCCGCGCTTTCCATGACGAAGTCACCCTGATAGCGGGCCAGGACTCTATCTTCTGTGAATTCGCTCTTTTCATCCAGCTTCGCATTTGCCTGGGCGATGTAGAAGTTTTCCTCATCGTCAGCCGTCCGATACTCCACCTCATTGGTAACAAAAGGCTTTATTCTCACCTCTGTGTCGCCCAAGATTACGGAAAGCCTCGCGAATAAGGCTTCATCAACGCGCACCCTGCTTCGCGCCTTTATCAGAACCTGGCCGCCCTCATCCTTCACATCTTCTCTTTCTCGCCCATAGATGCCCCGGAACTCACGGCCTACCAGGTTCGGATCGGATGCCGTCAACCTCTTGTACACCTTACGATACGGCGTTTCAATAAACCCATAAGGGTTCACCTG
>Ga0187817_10001672_pt1 | contig 11021 bp, 9 predicted proteins | sample NC_wetland_sal_i_17_FD_132431 | JGI IMG/M metagenome (GOLD analysis project Ga0187817, IMG submission 132431) | Wetland sediment microbial communities from Neuse River Estuary, North Carolina, USA - SO4_2 | ecosystem: Environmental > Aquatic > Freshwater > Wetlands > Sediment | place: USA: North... | reverse complement strand
CCTTCATATCAAAAACAACATATCCTGTACGTTCACCATTCTCTGATACAAAATAAGCCGCCTCCGGCTTCAATTCTTCCAAGATCCGCTGCACCGTTGTCCCCAGGCTCCCGTTTTGCGCCGCCGCATTCCCGCTTTCCACCGGAATATTTACTTTCATGAGCATACGCATGATATCGCCCTCCTTCGGGCGGCCTGCATTATACACACCTGGATTTCCAATCTTCACCGAAATCCGCGCCTCCGCGAAACTCCTCCTGTTCGCGCCACAACCAGAAAGGTGTCATCCTGACGCCCGCGCTGTTTGCGGGATGAAGGATCTCAACCGCCGCGTCTCGCGAGTGTACAAACAATCGGGTCCGACCCTCTACGATTTCCCCATCTCTTTTTCCAACCTTTTTACCAACCGCGCACCCACGCTATTTTTCCCCGTCAACACTCCGCCCCACACGTGCGACTCACTCCACAACAACTGTCCGTTCTTCGCATCGATCACCGACAAATACGCATCCCTCACCGGCGCCTGCTCATTGTAATTCGGTACGCGATCTTCCTCGACGTGTCCGTTCTCCACTGTCCCGGTCTGCCCTCCCGCCAATAGCACCGATCCTCCCTTGTAAGGGTCCGCCGACAACAAGACCTTCGTGGCTCAGGGCGAGCCTTCGGCGCTTATCGACCACCAGCGGACCAGCGCCGTGGGCATGCCTGACATTTTAGACCGGGCACACCCGCTGACACTTTTTCCTCCAAAGGGCGGTCGAGGAAAATTTGGCGGCGCCGTTAGGCGCGATGCGCTTATGCGGTTACCGAGGTGGCACTCGTAGGAGTCGCTGCGGATGACGTTGCGCTGGTGCCCGTGAATTGCAACAAATCCTGTTGCAACGAGCTATACGCCTGCTGCGCATTCGTAAGATTCCCCGATTGCAGTGCACTCCCCAATTCATTGAACAACTGCTCCATCGCATTCGCACTGCTGCTGCCGCTGCTGCCGCTATGATGATGATGATGACCAGACGCGGACTGCGCTTGCGCCCCTTGACTCTGGAAATCCTGCTGAACCGTGGAATAGTCCGATTGCGCCACAGACAGATTGCCACTCTGCAGGTCCTGAGACAGTTTGCTCAACGCCTGAGCAATCGGACTGCTGCTTTGCGACGCGGAACCGGCCTGCGGCATGCTTTGTTGCAACGTCGTCAAATCCGATTGTGCCGCCGACAAATTCCCCGACTGCAGATCCTGTCCCAACTGCTGAAACTCCTGCTTGAACTGCTGTCGGTTGCTCTGCGAATTCTGGTTTTGTGTGAGGTAACTCAACAAGCTGCTGCTGGCGATACCTAAAACGGACATGCTCCTCCCGGGAAATTCTCAATCCCCCTATTTGCATCGGCAGTTTTCCTTTCCGCTTCAGTGCCGATCCGCTGTCAGCAGCAGTGCAAGCGGGTCTCCAACCAGCGTCGCCGCCAGAAGGTCCCAACTCCCTCAACTCGCAGTGCTTGAGATCGTAGCTCCGCATGTGCCAACAATTAGCCGCCGCAGCTAGGCAACTGCTGCCCATCTCGCGCCCAAACTTGCCCATTTCTCGCGGAGATTTGCGCAACCAGAGGCAACGCTTCCATGTAAGGGTTTCTAGACCCTTTTGCTACGCGACCCGTTTCAACGGCCTGTCATCCTGAGCGCGCTTTCGCGAAGGATCTCACCCACCGGATCTTGCCGCCAAACCAAACTCACCGCCTGTCATCCTCAGCAACGCGAGGGATCTGCTTTTCGCCTTTTCTTACGCCGGAAAAAATAACCCCAACAAAATAGAAGAGCCGGCATCGCAGCCGGCTCTTCCTTACAACTGATAATTGATTACGAAAGCGCGTCGCTCCAAACAACCTCATCCACCCGCGATGGAGGGCACCAACAGCAACTTGTCCCCATCCTTCAACGCCGAAGCTTCCCCGCCAAGAAACCGGATGTCCTCGTCATTCAAATACACATTAATGAACTGCCGGATTTGCCCTTCGTCATCTCGCACATGCCGCGATAGGGCAGGGAACCGCGTCACCAGTTCGTTCAGCGCCTCCGCCACTGTCGTCGCGCCGCTCTCCAGCCTCGGCGCTCCGTCCGTAAACCGCCGAAACGCTGTGGGAATCTCAATCGTAATTGCCATTCTCTTTCTCCAGTTTCCTTCGAATTTACTCTACTGCGGCCCGCACCCGCGCAGGTTCTTCCAATTGCTGCGCCAACAGCGCTTCAAATGCCTCCAGCTTTGGAGCGATTGCCTCTGTCGCGGGAAAATCTGCCGCAATCGCATCAGTAGTTTTCAAACCGTTTCCGGTGATGCACACCACGGTGGTTTCATCCGGCTGAATGCGTCCCTGCTGAATCAGTTTTTGCGCAACGCCCGCGGTGACGCCGCCGGCGGTCTCGGCAAAAATGCCTTCCGTCTGCGCCAGCAGTTTGATCGCGTCGATAATCTCCGGATCAGATACGCTCTCTGCCCAGCCGCCGCTTTCGGTGATCAGTCGCCGCGCATAATGGCCATCCGCAGGATTGCCAATCGCCAGCGACCGCGCAATGGTGTTCGGCTTCTGTGGCTCCACGCGCGCAAGTCCGCGTTTCACCGCGTCCGTAATCGGCGAGCATCCGGTTGCCTGCGCGCCAAAGAACTTCACCTGCTTCGGTTCCACCCAGCCCAGGTGTGCCAATTCGCAAAATGCTTTGGCAATTTTCCCAATCAACGCGCCGCCTGACATCGGCACCACCACGTTGTCGGGCAATTCCCAGCCCAGTTGCTCGGCGATTTCGTACCCCTGCGTCTTCGATCCTTCCGCGTAATAGGGCCGCAAGTTCACGTTCACCAATCCCCACTGGAAGCGGTCCGCAATCTGCGTGCACAACCGGTTCACATGATCGTAGTTTCCCTCGATGCGAATGATGCGTGCGCCGTACACCGCGCTATTCAGAATTTTGGCCGGTTCCAGGTCCGCGGGAACGAACACCGTCGTGTCAAAACCCTGTTGCGCGCCCTGAGCTGCCACCGCATTCGCCAGATTTCCGGTAGACGAACATCCCACCGTCTTAAACCCGAATCTTCGCGCCGCCGCCAATGCCGTAGCCACCACCCGATCCTTGAACGACAGGGTAGGGAAGCACACCGCATCATTCTTAAAGTACAGACTCTTCACTCCCCACTCGGCGCCCAGCTTCCGCGATTTCACCAGCGGTGTCCCGCCTACGGCAGCCGCCGGCGTGAATCCCTCCGGCAAAGGCAGCAGCTCCGAGTACCGCCACATATTAAACGCGCGATGCGCCAGTTCCTCCCTCTTGGCCGTCCGGCTCAGCGCTTCATAGTCGTAGCTCACCTCTAACGGTGAGAAGCACTCCTCGCAGAAAGACTGCGGGGTATTCGCGTACTTCTTCCCGCATTCCCTACACCTCAAAAAATAGACTTCCTTCATAAGTCACCTCGCGCTAGGTACCGCCTAGGCTCCCTGCCTGGTCGGGGCCTATGTGTGAAATGACGTGACAATTGACTGAGGGCAGCGCGGAAGGCACAATAAAAAACCCTCCGTGCCAAAAAGCTTGGAGGGTCTCAGAGGTTCTTTCTGTGAACTCTACCAGCTCTTTAGCAGTTTTTTACGTGGAGCAAGTCGCCCTAAATCGCCACGTGACGCCGCCTATCGCGGCCACCTCCTTTATGCCCGAACACAAACTTATTGTCAAGGCGTATCTTAATTCCCAACAAAGTTCCCCAACAAACTCACAACAATTTTCCGTTCTCCTGCGTCCAACCTACAGGTACTGCAGTACATCGTGCGACCCGGCCGGATGGCCAGTTATCGTCGAGGCGCATCGTTTTTGGAGAGAAACCCCAGCCTCATTGGGGTGTTATACTCTCGGCAGGTGGACTGGGCCACGGAATAGATAGGAGCAATTCAGATGGACCAAGTTAGAAATGTGGTGGATTGGACCCGGCGTCGCAAGCTCATTGCCACCGTGTCGATTGCGGCTACCCTCGTCATCGGAATCTTTATCGGCACCCTTGTGAACGGTAGGGCTTCGGCAATGCGCGGCTTCTCTTTTGCAGCCTCCAACGCCACTCCGCTCTCCTTGCCCGATCCGATTCCGTCGTCGAACTCCTTCTCCGCAATCGTCAACCGCGTCGAGCCCGCCGTGGTCAACATCGCCACCACTCAGGTGATTGATCGCAAGTCCAAAAGGCATCATGCGCAGGGCGACCCAGACGACCCCAGCGAAGATTTTTTCTTTCACTTCTTTGATGGCCAGCCCGGTATGGGCGGCCCTCAACAGCAGCAGGCCGAACGCAGCCTCGGTTCCGGCGTGATCCTCGATAAGGCCGGCTATATCCTCACCAATAATCACGTTGTCGACCAGGCCAGCAAGATTCAGGTGCAACTCAACTGCGACACCACCTAGTACACCGCCAAAGTCATCGGCACCGACGAGGAATCCGACCTCGCTGTCATCAAGATTGACGCCGGCAAAGAGTTGCCTTTCGCCAAGCTCGGTAACTCCGATGGCGTTCAAGTTGGTGATTGGGTCCTCGCCATCGGCAGTCCCTTCGGCCTTAACGCCACGGTCACCGCCGGCATCATCAGCGCCAAGGATCGTAGCGGCATGAGCAATCATCAATTCCAGCGCTTCTTGCAGACCGACGCCGCCATCAACCCTGGCAACTCCGGTGGCCCGCTGGTCGATCTCGCTGGACAGGTCATCGGTATCAACACCGCCATCTTGACCGGCAGTCGTGGCTACGAAGGTGTTGGCTTTGCCATGCCTTCCACAACCGCCATCAACGTTTACGATCAAATTATCAAGAACGGCCGCGTCACTCGCGGCTCTATCGGCGTGCAGTTCCAGGAAGAACTCGGCACCAACCAGATCACCCTGCAATCTTTGGGTGCGCCACACGGTGTCGTTATTGAAGCCGTTGAACCCGGCAGCCCTGCGGAAAAAGCCGGACTCAAGGGCGGTGACGTGATCAGCGCCGTCAATGGTGCTGCCATCAAGACTGGCAACGATCTCGTCAATCCCATCGCCGCTGCTCCCATCGGCTCCAAGGTTAAGATCTCCTACTATCGGGACAAGCAGCTCCGCGAAACCACTGCCACCGTCGAAGATCGCACCCGCGTCTTCCCCAAGACCGCCAGCCGCTCCGACGACGCTCCTGACGACTCCGCTCCTTCCGAGTTCGGATTGCGCGTCGAAAGTCTTACTCCAGACCGCGCCCACACCGTCGGCATCGAAGGACAGAAAGGCGTGTTAGTTAGCGCCGTTGAACCCGCTAGCTTCGCTGATGATCTCGGCTTTTCTCAAGGTGATGTCATCACCGAAGTGAATGGCCAGTCCGTCGCTTCCGTCGATGAATATCATCGCGCTGTCAGCAAGCTCAAGCCCGGCGAAAACGTCGTATTCAAGGTCCTGCGCCGCGGTAATACTGACCGCACCATGACCGTTTTTCTCCCTGGTGTGGTTCCGGCGGATAACAAGTAAACTAGACACGCGCAATCAACTATGCGTCCATTGCTCTTCAAGAGAAAAATGAATCGTCTCCTTCTCGCGGCTCTCACGGCGGGCACACTCACTGTGCCTGCCGTCTCCGCGCAGAGCAGTACCTCCACGACCGCCAAGAAACCGGCGCACAAAAATAGCTCCCATACCGCTTCGTCGCATTCCAGCACTTCCCATGCGAGCACCACGCATAAAGGCACCACGCACTCAACTACCGCTCATTCGAATTCGACCAGTTCCGCATCCAAAAAATCCACAAAATCCGCCAGCTCCAGGCGCAAAACGAGAACGAAAAAGGTGAAGGGCCAGGCCGCCCCCACTCCGGAACGCATCGATGAAATTCAGGAAGCCCTCGCAAGGAAAGGAGCTTTCACCGGCACACCCTCCGGCACCTGGGACGATTCCACTGTCGACGCGATGAAGAAGTTTCAATCCGCAAATGGCCTGAGTCCCACCGGCAAGCTCGATGCCCTCACTCTCCAGAAATTGGGCCTGGGTTCTGAAACCGCTGGCGTCGCGGCTCCCACTCCTCCTCCCAACTCCGCCAACCGCCTAATCAGCACCACCTCCTCTGTTCCCGAACCCAACAACAGCAACTAGCCTTTCCACGCGCGGCTTCCTCGTGTACTGGCCAGGTCCTCCAGCATGAAATACAGTTTCTTGCTGACGGCCTGCCTGCATACGAACGGCCCAAGTGCTACAGCATTTCTTAATCGTTTTACGGGTGTTCTTCCGTTTTCAGCGGTCCATGCCCCAACACTTGCTGGCATGTCCAGAGCAGAATTGTGACGACTCCTCGAGGCTGGTATACTCTCGCGGCAAAACGGAGATTGGACCTATGCCGCCCAAAGCAGAGCCTGAAGTAACGATTCGTCCCGCTGCTCCTGCCGATAGCGCCATTTGCGGCCAAATCTGCTACGACGCTTTCAGCAACATCAGCTCGAAGCACGGTTTCCCTCCCGATTTTCCCGGACCCGAAGTCGCCGCCGGCGTGCTCTCGACGGTGTTCTCCAGTTCGCACTTCTACTGCGTGGTGGCCGAAAGCGGAGGTCGCATCGTTGGAAGTAATTGTCTCGACGAGCGCTCCTTGATCGCTGGCATTGGCCCCATCACTGTGGATCCCGCTGCACAAAACCTCGGCGTCGGCCGCAAACTCATGCAAACCGTCATGGATCGAGCCAATCAGCGCCATCCCGCCGGAATGCGTCTGGTGCAGGCCGCATTTCACAATCGCTCGCTCTCGCTCTACACCACCCTGGGCTTCGATGTTCGCGAGCCTCTTTCTTGCGTCCAGGGACGCATCCGCGAATGCAATGTTCCTGGTTGCGTCGTAAGGCCGGCGCAATCCGCCGATTTGGACGCGTGCAATGCGCTATCTCGCCGAATCCACGGGTTTGATCGAGGCCTCGAACTGCAACACGCCCTCCAGCAGAACACCGCCCTGGTGGTAGAACGTGCCGGCCGCATTTCCGGCTACTCTTCCGCGCTCGCCTTCTTTGGGCACTCCACAGCGGAGAGCAATCTGGACTTGCAAGCGCTGATCGCCTCGGTCGAGTCGTTTGGTGGTCCTGGGCTTCTCGTGCCGTCGCGCAACACCTCACTGCTGCGCTGGTGTCTGGCGAATGGTCTCCAGATCGTTCAGCCCCTGACGCTGATGAGCATCGGACTTTACAATGACCCGCCGGGCGCCTGGTTGCCCTCCATCTTGTTTTGATCTGGCTGCCGCATCACTGGTAGCGCGTTTCCCGCCGACGGCGTAAGTCAGGCGCTCGCCTGGATCGTCTCTGTCCGATTCGCACCCCAACCCGGGCGCCAGCCAAAAGAGGCTTATGCCGCGGGGACATTTCGCGATATCCTAAGGGTCCAGCCTAAAGCATCAGCACCCAGCCCAGAGCACACAACTCGTCGGTAGTACGTAAGTGAGGCTTTGTGACACCTCTGGGAGAAATCCAGCACTTGGGTGTGCGGACAGGACTTTTCGTCGTAGCAACTCTCACCGTCGCAGCGTTCGTGCCGGTGTTTGGGAATCAGTTCTTCACCAAGGTCGAGCGCTTGGGCTCCCGCTTCGCTGAGCGTAAGCGTCTGGCCATCCTTTCGGTAGCGCTTGCTGTGGTTGCCCTCCGACTGATCCTGCTGTTCTGGGTTCCGGTACCCGTCCCGCGAGTCCACGACGAGTTCAGCTACCTGCTGGCCGGAGACACATTTGCCCACGGACGGCTGACAAACCCTCCACACCCCATGAACATCTACTTCGATACCTTCCAGGTGAATCAGCAACCCACCTACATGTCTATCTATCCTCCGGCACAAGGCGCAATCCTGGCCCTGGGCCAGATCCTCGGCCATCCGTGGATCGGTGTGCTGCTGAGTATGGCAGCAATGTGCGCTGCGATACTCTGGGCGCTGCAAGGATGGTTACCCGCCCGTTGGGCGTTCCTCGGCGCAATTCTGGTTGTGCTTCGATTGGCTCTTTTTGGCTACTGGATCAACAGCTACTGGGGCGGTGCTGTTGCCGCTTGCGGTGGGGCCTTGGTTATTGGAGCCTTGCCGCGAATCCTGCGCTATGGACGCGTGCGGGACGCCGTCATCTTGGGTGTTGGCACCGCCATCTTGGCGAACAGCCGGCCTTTCGAGGGCCTCATTTTCTGCCTTCCTGTTGCAGTTGTGCTCTTATTTTGGCTTTTTCGAGGCACAGCCAGTGCTTGGAAGGCGCGTTCCCGCCGCGTCCTAGTTCCGGTCTGCGCGATCGCTGCTCTATGCCTGACGTTCGAGGGTTACTACAACTGGCGCGGGACTGGAAACTCCTTCCTCTTTCCCTATGTCCTGAACGTCGAGAGCCATTTCGCTATTCCGCAGTTGGTCGGGCGACGAATCCGGCCGACTATTCACTTCCAAAATGCGCAGTTCGATGATTACTACAACAAATGTGGCAAGTCGTTGCTAAACCCAAGGGCATCGAGGAAATTCGCTACGACTGGCTGAATCGCGCGAGAAGTTCGATCGAGTTTTTCCTGTGGCCCGAGCTTTGCCTTCCGTTGCTTATGTTGCCGTGGTTTTTCCGCGACCGCCGCGTGCGCCTACTGATTTGGCAGTGCGCCATCTGTATTGCCGGGTTTTTCCTGGTCGTGTTGTTCCATCCCCATTACGCCGCGCCGCTGACTGCAACCATCTTCGCGCTCATTACCCAAGGAATCCGCCACCTGCGACAGTGGCGACTCGGCGCGCGTGCCGTGGAAATCGAGCTGGCTCGAGCCATCGTCGTGTTTGCGGTGATTTTTGTTCCTTTTCATCGTTCCTACTCGATGTCGTTTCTGAACATGGATCGACGGAGTCGAATCATAAACGAATTGGATGCCTCTCCTGGGCAACACCTGGTCATCGTACGCTATTCGCCGCAACATAACGCCCATGAGGAGTGGGTGTATAACCGCGCGGACATTGACCACGCCAAAATCGTGTGGGCTCGGGACATCCCGGGGGTCTCGGTGGCTCCTCTGCTCTCATATTTTCGGAACCGCAAGGTTTGGCTGGTCGAACCCGACGAAAGCGCCACCACGCCAAGTCTTTTGCCCTACCCAGCTACGGAGGTGGCCGCAGAGTAAGCTTTCCCGGATCTCGAGCTATTTCTTGTTAGCTGCGCCCGGATGCCAGAAGTGGTGGAACATGATCTGCAAAACCACTTCCCATCACGAATAGCCCACCCGGGTTGGGTGTTAAACCAACGGAGTTTTCGCAGAATTTGCCAGACTTACAGCCCTCTCCCTTGCAAGTCTCGAAGGAGGATAAGGTTGCGCGCCAACACAGCGATTGATCGACCCCGCATTAGCTGGATAGCCCTGACATGTCTGCTGGCGACAAGCTTCTTTCTTTTCCTGCAAAACCTAGGGTCGCCTAACATCAGTACTTGGGACGAAGTAGTTCACGTGAATGTGGTCAAGAACCTGGCGGAGCATTGTTGTTTGCCGCGGCTACACAAAACCGGGCTTGGAACCGACTACCGGGACTGGGCAGACAATACGGTTTGGCTGCACAAGCCGCTGCTTCCGTTCTATGCCACGGCAGCCATCTATAGACTGCTGGGAGGTTCGCTGTGGGCCTTCCGGCTTCCGGGCGCGATTTTTGCGTTGCTCACTGCTTTGGTGGTCTATCTAATCGGTTCCCACTTTCTCAACGAGAATATCGGACTGTTTGGCGTAGCGATTTTCAGCCTGAATCCCTTCACGAATGCACTCGTCCACGGGACTACCTATAGTGGATTTCCCGATCTCTTCTTCGCCCTGTTCGTTTCGGTGGCGCTTTATCTGATTTTGGAGTGGACCGAGAGTAAATCTAGTAGAACTTTGCGCTGGCTTGGACTGGTAGTCGGCTTGGCCTATCTGTGTAAGGGTGGATTGGCACTCACTCCATTCGGCGTTCTAGGTGTGGTCGCAATCCTGACAGGCAGCATCCGCGACCTTATCCCCATCCCGGCGTTCGAGGCCGTTCTGGTGTTTGCTATCGTCGTGGTTCCAGAAAAGCTGTACTGGCTTTTGCACCACCCGGCTGAGTCCGGTTACGAACAGCAGCAGCAATTGCTTCATTTGTTTCGAAATATAGAAGGTCATGCAGAACCCTGGCACTTTTACTTCACCCATGCCTTGCCGCACATTCTGGTTCCGGCGCTAGTGCCATTTGCTTATTTTTCGCTTGGCTGGGCGTTGACGCGTTGCCGGCCCGGCACGCCAGGACACACCCTAAGTATCTGGAGTCTGGCTTACCTTGTGCCGCTTAGCTTCGGAGTCAGTAAGATTGACAATTTCATTTTTGCAATGGTCCCCGCCCTCGCACTGCTAATCCCACTGGCGGTGGAAAGTCTCATCCGCAACCGACAATTTCGCGTGGTTCTCGGGCTTTGTGCCGCTTCTTTGGCGGCGTACCTTCTATGGCAAACCGCCCTTTTATCGAGGACCGTGGAAGGGCTGGTGATTTGGATTCGGTGGAGCGAACATCCGTACTGGTTCACATTTCTTGCGTTGGTCGCCATCCTGGCGGCTGCTCTGACCCTACGGTTCCTGATGATGAGGTTCGAGTTGAAAATGGTCACGTCCACCGTTTTAGCGCTGACGTCCGTGGCACTGCTGTTGCTGTATGTACACACAAACATTTCGGAAAATTGGACTGATCCTTTGCAGTTCAATGGATTAAGTAGTTCGGCGCAAGTGCCGCTTCGACAAACTGCCGCCGATCTGCGGGGACTGGTCGATAAGGACGCCCTCGTCATCGTGGCTCTTGACGATGGGAGGCTGGAGTCGTCGTTGACGGGATTTTTCGGGTGCGGCCCTGGAACTGAGGATTGTGTCAAACGGCTGGCATATCTATACATTATGTACTGGTCAGGCGTGGACGCCATGGATGTTTGCCGGGAGCCGCAGCCACAGAGGACGGTGGAACGTTTTCGCGGATGGCAAAACACCTATTTGAGTCGGCTTCCCGCCGCACCTCTCGTGACCTCCCCGATTGGG
>Ga0187817_10001670_pt1 | contig 11026 bp, 13 predicted proteins | sample NC_wetland_sal_i_17_FD_132431 | JGI IMG/M metagenome (GOLD analysis project Ga0187817, IMG submission 132431) | Wetland sediment microbial communities from Neuse River Estuary, North Carolina, USA - SO4_2 | ecosystem: Environmental > Aquatic > Freshwater > Wetlands > Sediment | place: USA... | reverse complement strand
TTTGGGCATCACCGAGATCGTCGAGCAGGAATCATTGGATGTCACTATCTACGGATCAGCCGACGGCGCCACGTGGGATGCGAAGCCCATCAGCAGGTTTCCACAGAAGTTCTACCGCGGAGAGCATCCGCTATTGCTCGACTTAACCGTCACTCCCGACATCAAGTTCGTGCGCGCTCATTGGGAAGTGGCACGCTGGGGACGCGGCTCAGAGACGCCGATGTTTGAATTCCACCTCACCATCAAAGAAGTGCCGCCAGACATTCTCAAAGAAGCCACGGCAGAGGCCAAAGCATTAGTCTAAAGATGCTCGGTGGCAATCTCGATTGAACAGACTCACTAGTTCATCCCAACCCGGGTCCTGAATCCTGCAAGTTCCGCTAATATTGAATGACGCATGAGTAGTAGTTCCACGGTCGTGGTCCGTCCAGCAAGGGGTGTCTCCGGCACATTAAGCCTGCCTGGGGACAAGTCTATTTGTCACCGCTACGCGACGCTGGGAACAATCGCCGAGGGCACCACGCGGCTGGATAATTTTTCCACCGGAGCAGACTGCGCCAGCACTCTAGGTTGTCTGCGCGGGCTGGGAGTTGATTGGGAACGGACTGGATGCGCAGTTGTAATTCACGGGCGCGTAGCCAAGCTGGCGGAACCGCGAGAGCCGCTGAATTGCGGCAACTCTGGTTCGACCATGCGCATGCTGAGCGGCATCCTGGCAGGGCAGGAATTCGTCAGCGAGCTTGTGGGCGACGAATCTTTATCCCGGCGGCCGATGGCGCGAATCATTGCGCCGCTCGAAAAGATGGGAGCCAGAATCACAGCACAAGAAGGAGCAACCGCGCCGCTGCGAACCAGCGGAGGGCACCTCAAAGGAATCCATTACAGAATGCCGGTTCCGAGCGCACAGGTGAAGACTGCATTGTTGTTCGCCGGATTTTATGCGGATGGTGAGACTTGGATCGAAGAGCCGGTTCGCACACGCGATCATGGAGAACTGGCGTTGCGGGCGTTCGGCGCTGAAATCAGGCCGGAAGGGAAGGAAGTAAGAATCGTAGGCGGGCAGGCGTTGCACGCCATCGAGGCCGAGATTCCCGGGGATATCTCCAGCGCGGCGTTTTTTCTGTGTGCTGCTGCTTTGTTTCCGGGATCACAGCTCACGATCACTGGTCTGCTGATGAATCCCACACGCTCACGTCTGCTCGACATTCTGGGCCTGATGGGAGCGCGCATTTCGGTGACTCAGCTTGAAGAGCGACATGGGGAACTGGCAGGCACCGTGCAAGTTGAAGGCGGGGCGCTTGCCGGAACGACGATCTCCGGCGCGGACACGGCGGCATTAATTGATGAAATCCCGGTGCTAGCGGCCATCGCCCCCTACACCGTAAACGGCATCGAGATTCGCGATGCCGGCGAGTTACGGGTTAAGGAGTCGGACCGGATTGCGGCCGTCGCCAGAAATCTGCAGTCAATGGGGGCTCTGGTCGAAGAGCGTGAGCACGGGCTAAGAATCCCGGGAGGTCAGATCCTGCATGGCGCGGAGATCGATTCTTTCGGTGATCACCGCATCGCCATGGCCTTCGCCGTCGCGGCATTACGGGCGTCGGGAGAAACCCATATCCGTGGCGCAGAAGCGGCCGCCATTTCTTATCCGGAGTTCTTCGGCGCGTTGGACAGCGTTTTGCAAAGATAGCGCCGGCTAATTGATGTGCTCTGTCTTGCCATCGTATTTAACCAGGCCGACGCTTTGATTCAGTTGGTGCACCAGTTGAGCCACATCCTGGTTGGTGTAAACCCGCACCGCAGGCTTCCGATTGAAATGTTCGTCAGCCATCAGCCGAGCTACGCCTTCGCTGTCTTGGAATGTGGCAATTCCCAGGTTGAGGTAGTTCCCTTGGGGTTGGGCGGGGGCCTTACCAGATTCCTCCGGTGCTTCAAAGGCGCTTCCAGCCCCGTACCAGACCGGTATGGCAAACGGTCCATTTGCCGGTTGCGAAACGATGGAGAGGGTCGCGTTCGTGGCCCCGGCGACGTTTCCTGCGGTTGCATTACTCGCGCCCACCGGGGAAACGGGAGCCGCATCGAGCGAAACTGAAGGGGTATTTACCAGAGGGACGTAGGGCAGGGCATACACCCCGGGTGCCACCTCCCAGGTGCCGGCATATCCAGAGATCACTGTGGCTTGACCGCTGTTCTGTCCGAGAGCCAATATTGATCCTGCAAGAAGCACACAAAGCAAAGCAAGTTGACGCATGGCTAACCTCCTGATCCTAGAGATTCGCGAGCCGTACCGCAAGATGCCTTAAATCATAGTGGCGGCGCGCCTTTTCATCAATAGGCCAGCAGTGGTGCAGTTTGGCAGGGAAGCGAGCCAAACGCGCGATTATTGGTCGCGAAGAACGCGACCTTCGCGCGGCTCGCCCAGATCCTTCGCTGCGCAAAGAACGCTTGCTCAGGACGACAATCAAACTGCACCGAGGGTACGCGGATGGCCATAAACTCCGACCTTTGCCGCAACATTTCCGGCGACATGCCGTTTACACTTTCGTGCCATCTTGTGATGAGTTCTTTGGCTTACAATGGATGTAACAATGCAAGTTTTCCGGGAGGAACCGTTCAGCATCTAAGTACATGAGGCAAAACGAGTGTAGCTATGAAACCTTCTAAGAGCTGTTTGTGCGTACTATTTCTCTCCTCCGTCGCAGCATGGGCAAGCCCCATGGCCAGCGCAGCGCGCGGAGTGATTCCTTCCGCAGTGCAGCAGATAATCTCGGTGGATTACCGCGCACTGAAAAACTCCGATACCGCCATGGCTTTAAAGCAACAGGTATTGCCGCCCAACCTCAAGGAATTTGAAGGGGCGCTGAAAGACATCGGTATTGATCCCGACAAAGACGTGGACCAGCTCACTTTTGCCTCCTATCGCACTGCCAAGGAGGGTGTGAAGGTGATCGGCATCGCCGAGGGGTCGTTTACCAAGAAGGCGGTACTCAAGAAAATTACCTTGCACAAAATCAAGCCTGCCAAGTATCGCGACAGCGACCTCTATCCGATGACTGGCGGCATGGAAATGACTTTCCTGGATGACAACACGCTGCTATTCGGTGACAGCGGCGCGGTGAAGGGTGCGCTGGACGCGCGCGACGGCTACACCACCACGCTCGATTCCAATAACCAAGTCTCGGACATGATCGGCTCAGCCGACTCGGGGACGGTGTGGAGCGTGCTTGACCAGACCGGTACGCAGAACATGCTGATCTCAGCCCTCGGAGAAGCCGGCAAGTTAGCGGACTTTGATACGGTAAAGAAGCACGTCCTGGGCTCGCACTACGCCATGAATTTCACCAATGGCGTGAATTTTGATCTGGATGTCGTCACTGCCGACTCACTTACCGCGACCACGCTGTCGTCTCTGGTGAAGGCGGGGGTTTTGTACAAGAAGATGAGCGCGACTCCGGCCGAGAAGATCGCGCTCGACAACATGTCGGTGAACTCCGACAGTTCCAACTTGCAGATGCACTTCAAAGCCGATGACAAGCAGTTCCAGTCGCTGATGCACTCGGATCTGTTTGCCGCCGTGTCGAAATAGTGGGACAGCTTCGGGTGACCGGCTCTCTCAGGTAGCAGCTTGAGGGCCCTCGATGCCAGCGCTCGTGTAAAATCAGATCGGGCTATGCAGATGTTATTTGGACCGCGGTAACCCAGCCCTGGCTTTAAATCCGCACACATACTTATGACTATTGACAGGCGTGAAGCTGACGCTTGTGGGGAGATTAATGATGGCGAAGATCGCAAAAACAGCAGATCGCAAGAAAGTGATGGACACCTCCAAGAGCACGGATTGTCCCAAGTGCGGCAAGCCGACCCGGATTGTAAAGCGGGTGAAAGACCGTGAGCGCGGGGTGGCGGGCGGGATCTTTATTTCGTGCTCGGTTTGCGAGTTCTGCGAGAAGTTGTAATCTTCCTGGCCGTCAGTCCCGGTGCCAGTCAGAGCGAGGGTCTCCGTGCCGCGCTTGTCGGGGACGTCGAGGGCAGCCTCGGCTTTCCCGTTATCCAGTGGGCGAAGCTTTCGCCCGGGCCACCGCAAATGGAATCAAGGCTTTGGCGTGGGTGGCCACGGGGAAAGTGAAGTGGTCTCTGGCTAGTAGGACAAGGGACGGAGTTCGGCCAGTTGCTCGGGCTCGACCAGATCCAGCCGCACACGTTGCAGACCCTGATTCTTGAAGCGGAGGGCGCTGGCAGCGCCGAAAGACAGGTCTATAATGCGGCCCGGGATGATTGGACCTCGGTCATTGATGCGCACGTAGGCTACGCGTCCGTTGCGCAGGTTGGTAACCCTTACCCAGCTCCCCAAAGGGAGGGTGGGGTGGGCAGCGGTCAGATCGTACATGTTGTAAGGTTCGCCACTGGCGGTAGGCTTACCTTCAAAGTACTCCCCGTACCAGGAGGCGGTTCCGACCTGATATGGCTTATGTGGTTTCGGGGCTGTTTTGGGGTCTATTCCCCCCTGTTTGGGTATCGTAGTTTGGGTTTGTGTCGACCCTGAGCTGGTTGGCCCCTGAGCCGCTCCCAGGCTGACGACGACTAGGACACTCGCCAGTCCATGAGCAAAACGTCTTCGCATTCAGTCACCTCGCATCTCTAAAGTCTTTCCTCCCCCACTGAACCTGTTTGTTAGCGATTGAAAGATGCTACCGGGCCGGAAGCCGCCTGTCAACGCGATCTTGACGGCAGAAGTTAATCAGGCAGTTATGGATATATTACGTAACTTACTGTATAAGTTGGATAAATTCCCAGTACGCCTTCAATGGCAGCTACTTACATGTTTATATAATGGTAAATAACCCAATAACGGTGCAGTATGAAGAATATACTCGACCTTTGTTTTCATGGGATTAGCGTCTTGCCCCCCAATAGGGCTTGGAATACGGCGACTATCCCACAAAACTTGCAAAGCTAGTGGTTTCCGATAGAGTCTTGGTCTATGACGCAAGCGCCGCCCGTTGTGCTGACAATAGCTGGTTTTGACCCTTCATCCGGAGCCGGAGTCACCGCCGACATAAAGACGATTGCCGCCCATGGGTGCTATGGCGTTGCCTGCATCACGGCCTTGACGGTGCAGTCAACGGCGGGCGTCCGCCGGGTTGAGCCGCTGAGGGCTGAATTGGTGTCTGAAACGCTCGAGGAGCTGTCCTCGGACCTGCAAATCGCGGCAGTTCATATCGGTATGCTGGGATCGGGAAAGGTCGCCGGCGCAGTGGCCGAGTTTCTCTTGGCCCACCAACCGGCAAACATCGTGCTCGATCCGGTGCTCAAGTCCTCTTCCGGGCGGGAACTGATGGACGCTTCGGGCGTCAAGCTGCTGGCTGAGAAGTTGATCCCGCTGGCCACGGTCATCACCCCAAATGTGGACGAAGCCTCCGCGCTGACGGGGCTACCCGTGAGCAATCCTGAGCAGATGGGCGTTGCGGCCGCAAAGCTTCATGCGATGGGCGCCCCGGCTGTGGTAGTGACCGGAGGCCATCTGGAAAAAGCAATCGATCTATTGAGTTTCAGCACCCAGCAGGGTACGCAACAGGAGGTATTCAAGTCGGATCGGCTGCGGTCTCAGTCCACCCATGGCACCGGCTGTGCCTTCGCCACTGCCATGGCCTGCCACTTGGCCAACGGCCGCGGCCTGCCGGAAGCGGTGCTTTTAGCTAAGGCTTACGTAGCTGCAGCGATCACCAATGCATATCCTCTGGGGCGCGGGGTGGGACCGGTTCATCATCTTTATCGCATGCATCAGCAGCGGCGGGCGATCATTGGCGAGGCCGAGAGTAGTGCCGGATCTTGAGGTTTTGGCGCCAAGAAAGGCGGCGAACCGAGGCTACTTCCTACTGGCGGGACTTTTCTTCAAGAGGATTCCGCCGACAAATGCTGCTACGGCCGCCAACAGCCACTGCATGCGCCAAAGCTGGATGGCTTGAAAATCGGCGAGATTCTGAACCGAGTAGATCAAACCTACGGCGATGGCTGCCAAAACGCAGCCCAGCCCGGTCAGGAATGCTATTAGAGAAGCGGTGGGTAGTCCTAGCCAGTCCTTGACGCTATGAAATGCCAAGGGTTTCAGAAATCCCAAAAGCCCATGCCATGTGCGCTCGGCCGTAGCAGTTTCGGCCTGCCGCGCAGTCCCGCAAGCGTGGCAGAAGCCAGCACCGATCATGAACTCTGAACCGCAACTCACACAAGCCTGAGCCGCTGCTGACGTGGTGGTCTCAGACTGGGCGACCGGACGACGCCAGAACTCCTGCGATGCGTTGGGGGCAACTTCCGACATGGGATTCAACCCTGTGAAACCAGCCGCAAGCCAGTGACCAAATATTGGCTAGTGTTAAGTTGTTGCGGAGCACAGACCCCGCAAGCCTAGATCAGGAGCCGTTGAGCAAGAATTACCCGCAGTCCCGGATAAAAGATGCTCGGATGCCCCGATTATGCCCGGTGAGAAAGCTGTTTTCATTACCAAAGTTCCGCGGTCATGACTCTCTTGGTTCGGCGGCCCGGTCGGTGAAATTCGCTGAAACCAGATCCACCTTGCCCTACACCCCGGTCTAGGAGATCTCGCCTTCGAGCACGCTCAGAGTCTCATCGTCCACATCCCATCTTTTGAGAATGGCAAAAATTGTCTTCGAACTGAAACCAGCACGGACAAGCTGACGGAAGATGCGCGCAGCCTGTTTCTGATCCTTCGGTTTCGATACGCGCTTTCGCTTTAGATATTCGCGGGCGTGCTGTTCTTCGTTTACGGTGTCGTAGGCGGTTTCGACAGCCTTCTCGATTACCTGCCCATGAACTCCTTTGGCTTTCAAATCAGAAATCACTCGAAAACGCCCGAACTTCTCGTTATCGCGGCGAAAAGAAGAATAGGCTGCGGCATACTTCTCGTCGTTAAGATAGCCCTGATCTTTCAACCGCCGGATGACGAGTTCCACCAGGGTCTGCCCATATTCGGTTTCTGCTTCGACCCGTAGCCGCAATAAGCGTTTGAGTTCCGCCACCGATCGCATGCGGCGTCCCAAAGCGCCAACGGCATATTCGTAGAGTTCGCTTTCGGAGCCAGTTTTTTTTGGGAGGGGAAAAGACATGGACTATTCCACCTTAACCCATTCGAAGGAGTTTTTTCACAGGGAAAGCGTGTAGCCTGAGACTCGTTCGATGTAACAACTTTTTACCTGATTTTTACCTGCCCGCAGGGTGACATCGGGAACCTTTGGGCGTCTATTTACGTAGATAACAGTGAAAGTGAGGAAGGCAGTCATGCTTACCATAGATGTTGAAAAAACAGGCGATGTGGCCATTGTGCGCTGCTCCGGACGAATCGTTCGCGGAGAAGAGGTTTTCACTCTCCGGGATGCGGTGGTGAATGAGAAAAACACCCGGATCGTGGTGTTGGACTTATCGGAGGTCGAGACGCTCGATGCGGGTGGGCTGACTGCGCTGGTATCACTGCATCATTGGGCGCGGAGCCGCGGCATCCAACTCAAGCTGGTGAATCCGTCGCACTTCGTGAATGAGGTACTCGAACGCACCGGGCTGAACCACGTTTTCGAAGTTTCATCGTTCCGCGACGCGCTGGTGGTGCTAAGCGGAATGGAATGTCAACACGCTCATCACCCAAGGTATGTGGCTGCAAGGTAAATCCTGAGGACCTAGAAGAAAAAGGGCGCGCCGTGAAGGCGCGCCCTTTTCGTTCTGGGGTTTCCGCAGTTTCCATGGTTGGGATTTCTCGTCAGATTTTAACCGTATGTTTTCTTGACAAGGGCCTACGCGCGACCTACTTTATCGGCAGCTCAGTTTTCTGAGGGGGAGCTGAGCAGGGAGGAAGGCTCATGCTACGCCCTCGGTCACTCCTGCGATTCCCGTTTTCCGCTCTCGCGATAGCCCTGCTGGCGGGATGCTTTCAGGGGCGATCATTTGCCCAGGAACTTCAACCCGAATCGCCGCGGCATTCTGATTCACATCCGACCGGCACTTTCAACGGGGCCGAGACCAAGATTTCGAGTCTGCCAGTTCCCAGCGGCATGACAGCCTACGATCCATTTTTCAGCGAAGGGTGGGCCTACTGGGAACGGGATTACCTGGTTCACATTGAGCCGCGCTCACCCCGCGTGGACCTTTACGACAAGGACAAGGTCCGCGCCTCGATCAAGGTTGTCATCCCCGGCTACAGTGACTTTACCGAGACTGATGCGACGGTGACGCGGGATGGCCATCTGCTTGTCTCAGGATGCTCGCGCGCAGATGTGGGCGGGAAAATCCATTGCTTCATCGGGACCGCAAGCCCTGATGGACACGTATCGCCGATAGTGGACACAGGGCGGTTTGCTCCGGTGGGCATCAGCACGTGCGATGGCGAGAACGTTTGGGCAATGGGTTGGCTGCGCGCTCCGCCCTACTTCGACCGCGAAAGCGAAAAACCATACAATGTGCTGCGATTGTATCGGCTAGGCGACGGCAAAATGATAGAGTCGGAATTGCCGCGCAGCTCTTTCCCACGACGGTCCCATCCAGCTCCGGCAGGCCGGTCGCCCGAACTAACGATGCAATGCCGGGGCACGACGCTCGGCATCTACGAGGGCGCGAGCGACGAGTGGATCGAGTACGACGCAGCCACTAGCAAGCTCACGCGGTGGAAACTACTGGGACAGATACAGTCACACCACTTCGCTCAATACGATAGCGCCGGAAAATTACTTCATTTTCCGGTTCACGCCACGTTCATCACCGGAGTTGCCATGCTCGACTCAGGCGAAGTATATGCGAGCTTTGTGCACCAGGCACGAGACGGTTCGGCCCCGGTGAGCACGGGCTTGTTCCGGCTTCAGAAGTCCGGCGGACAAGCAGCGTGGTTGCCTGTTGATGGCGCGCTAGGCTCCGCCGCAAAAGAAGGCACATTTGATGAGCTCTGCGGTACTGATGGCAAGAACCTGGTCTATTCGAGGTTCGGGGAACACCACTGGTTCTTCTCGTCGCCACCGCAGTGAGGGCTGTATTTCGAATCGCCCGATTGTTTTCGGCGCCTGACGCGAAAAAAGGGCGCGCTCAATGCGCGCCCGTAACATTTTGGAGGAAGAATCAACGGCCGCCGAATCCTGCCGACTGCATGGAATTCTTGGAGATATCGCTGGTGGAGGAAATACCCGCCATGCGCAGTTTGAAATCGTCCGCATTCGAGGCATTCTCCAGAGCTGTTTCGTAAGCAATGAGTCCTGCCTGGAACAAATCCCACAGAGATTGATCGAAGGTCTGCATGCCGTATTGCGAAGTGCCGGCAGAAATCGCATCGCGGACGGCACGGGTTTTCTCCGGCACCAGAATACATTCGCGAATGTAGGCCGTATTGATCATCACTTCGACGGCCGGTACACGTCCTTCGCCATCGCAGCGTTTCACCAGTCGCTGGCTGATGACCGCCCGCAGAACTGCCGCGAGTTGCAGGCGAATCTGCTTCTGCTCCGGTGGCGGAAAAACCGCGATAATACGATTGATGGTTTCGACCGCATCCAGCGTGTGCAGGGTGGAGAACACCATGTGTCCGGTTTCCGCCGCGTGCAGCGCCGTTCCGATCGTTTCAATGTCGCGCATTTCGCCGACCAGCACGACGTCCGGGTCCTGACGGAGGGAAGCGCGCAGTGCCGCGGAGAAATTGGGTGTGTCCACTTCGATCTCGCGCTGGTTGACGTAGCCCTTCTTGTCGCGGTGCAGAAATTCGATCGGGTCTTCGATGGTGATGATGTGTTCGGCGCGGGTGGAATTGATGCGATCCACCATAGCGGCCAGAGTAGTTGATTTGCCCGAGCCGGTAACACCGGTGACCAGGATCAGGCCGCGCGGCATGTCGCAAACCTGCTCGACGATCTTGGGTAGGTAAAGCTCATCGAGGGCGCGAATCTTGGTGGGAATCATACGCAGAACCAGTCCCACGTTGCCGCGCTGTTGGAAGACATTGACGCGGAACCGGCCCAAGCCGGCCACGCCGTACGCCATGTCAATTTCCGTGGTCTCTTTGAACTTCTGCTTCTGCCGGGCAGACATCATGCTGAAGGCCATGGTCAGCATGTCTTCGGCGCTGATGCGGGGCTGATCGGTCAGCGGGAATAGTTCACCGTCAATCCGGAGGTGCGGATAGTTTCCAACCTTGAGGTGCAAGTCAGAGGCCCGCCGTTCCATCGCGATGCGAAGCAGGTCGTCAATATTCATTGAAGATTCCCAGGACATTCACATCATGAACCGAAACTGGCTTCGACCCAAGATGACCTAAGTAATGGCATGCCGCGCTATTGGGCAGTGGCTGGTTGAATCCTGCCTCCTGCCGAATGCATTCCGGTATTCATGGCCAGGCAAGGCCTGCGCCGCTGCGGTTTGGCCTGATGGGGTGCGGGCGTCCTCGCCCTAGCTTGCCAAAATGGAAAAAGCCGCCCCGCAGGGCGGCTTCCGAGTTGCTTCAAGAACGATCAGGCCGCCGTCTCCGTCTGAACTCCCTGCCACGGTTCGTCGTAGCTACCTCCGTAAATCGACGGGCACTTTGAGCCCATCGGGCGGAGATAAGTAGCAAGCGCTCCGCGGTGGTGGATGCTGTGGTTATTGAGGAAGCCGAGATAGGAAACTGCGGGAAGGTTGAACACACCCATGAAATCGATTGGCGTGGCAAGCTGTTCCGGTGTGAGCGCGCTCACCCTGGCTGCCGCACGTTTGAAGTTCTGGTCGTACCAATCGACCAGTTCGGCCACGGTCTTGGGCTTGTCTGGTTCATCCGGCGTGTCCATGTTGAATTTAAGGTCTGCAATTCCGTTCAGGAATTGGACATCGGTATTGGCCAGATGCCACGCCAGTTCCCACGCCGTGCGAGCTTTGGGATCGGGTCGATATTCCCGCTGATCTTCGGGAATCGCGGCAATGACTTTCTTTGTGGTTTCCAGTTCGCGGCCCAGTCCCTGCAGAATGGACTCGCGCATTCCTATGGCAAATTCAGGAGAGAGTGCTGGTTGTG
>Ga0187817_10001669_pt1 | contig 11031 bp, 17 predicted proteins | sample NC_wetland_sal_i_17_FD_132431 | JGI IMG/M metagenome (GOLD analysis project Ga0187817, IMG submission 132431) | Wetland sediment microbial communities from Neuse River Estuary, North Carolina, USA - SO4_2 | ecosystem: Environmental > Aquatic > Freshwater > Wetlands > Sediment | place: USA... | reverse complement strand
GGTCGCCAAAATCACTTCTGCGTCGCGGCCAGAATCCCTCGCGTCGATCTTTTCGATCACCGGGAACACATTAGGTTCAGTATTGTCGATCTTGACGGTCATGGCATCCCTCAATCACCAACTGAGGGTAATTATACACGACCTGCATAAAGTTTTGCGCGACGCGACCACTTCTTTTAAGTAACGAGGCGCGAAGGATTGCGGCGAATATCGCCAAGCTGCCGGAGCTAGTGCGTGCGCGTATTCAGGCCGCTGCCAAGCTTTCCCGCGAAGCTTCGAGTTGGGATATTTTGGCTTTGGTTTCAGGAGCTAGACGCCGCTGGTATGCTGTCATGCACGCCGAAGAACAAAAGTGCATGTGCCAGTATTGAAGAGCGTCGAGGGCTGTTCCTTTACGGCAGTGATCGCAGCGCGGGTTCGGGGCTGATATCCGCCCACGAAACCAAATCAGGAGACTATTGTTGGTTTGGTGTGGGAGGCAACACGGCCATGAACCTCATCACGGCCATCAGGAATCAAGGCTGCTGCCATTGTCATATTCGGTTGTGGCGTTGGCTGGTCAATGGCTGAGTTCGAGACCCAGCAATTAGGACTGGAAAAGGCAGTGCCGCCACTTAGTTCATGCCAAGCCGTCTTCCGACAATCAGATTTGGCGAGGCGACTAGGCGAGGAGTTCGGCCCAGCGTTTATCACCCCAGCGGTCCTGTGCGGAGACGAGCTGCTGCTCGTAGCGCTGCCGCCAGATCGAGCCTCAGTGCCGGACAGCCGTGATTAGAGGGAGGGATGGGACATGCTTCGCCTCTTTGGTACGGATGAAACGTACTATGCCGTTATTTTCATTCTTCTTTTGATCGTGAATGGTGGCTTTGCATTGTTTGCGTTTGAGAAGCTAGCAGGACATATCTTCAGATAACACTGATCGCGGCCTGATCGCCAACAACCAAGAACAAAGCCCCGAGCACGTCGCTTGGGGCTTTTTGAGTGGTCGCCTATGGCTGCCGCTTGGATGCTAGCTCAATTGAACACGACCGAGTAGTCGACGTAGTGCGAGGTAGGCAGATCCTTTGCAATCGTCATCATCGCAAATGGATCGACCGTCGAAGCAGCAAGTGCGGGGGTCGAAGTCCCTGTTCCCACGCCAATCCAGGTTCCAACGCCAATCAGGAACAACACAGCAACACCGGCGAAAAAGCTGATCTTGCGCATGTGAATTCTCCTCTGCATTTAGCTTACCATTCGGCGAGTTGAATGAAGGCTAGTTTGATCCGCAGCTCTGGTATGTGACCGGCGTCACGAATTGGAGGATTGCGGCGAACATTGCGAAGTTGCCGGAGCGAGCCAAAATAACGAAATGCCTCCAGCTCATGGTGTCACTGCATTGGCAATCGCACGAACTGCGTGCAGGATGTCAGTCAATTCACGACATGCTTGTTTTTCATCATCGAGCGGCACACGTCTGAGCCGCGCGGCGACAGCGTCCAGCGCTTTTACCAAAGCTCTGACCAACTTCTGCTGCTCTAACGACATGTCCTGTGGAGTATCTGCTGCCATGTCGCCTCCCTGGTGTGACTTTCCTTGATTGCTCTCCCGTTTCGCGGTCTGATCCCCAGTTGGGTGATTGCTGGGGGAACAAGAACGGGGATATTACAACTTATTTGCACAGTGGAAGTGGTCAGCGATATTACAGGGGGCGTCATGATCGAATCGGTCATGTATTTCGGGATCGGGTTCTTGGTTTCGGCCTTGCTCGGTCTTTTGTTTATTCCGGCGGTGCATAATCGCGCCGTGCGGTTGACCATGAAGCGATTGGAAGCGTCGACGCCGATGTCGATCACTGAAATTCGTGCCGACAAGGATCAGCTTCGCGCCGAATTCGCCATGTCAACCCGACGCCTCGAGACGAGAAACGAAAAATTGAAAGCGCAAACAACGACACAGCTCGCCGAACTCGGCAAGAAGACGGACACCATCAATCTGCTGAAGAAAGAGTTAGCCGAGAAAAACGTGACGAATGTTGCGCTGGAGGCGCGTGACAGGACGCTGCGCGACCAATTGCGTGCCAGCGAGAATGAAAATCAGATCAAGTCAAGAGCGCTGAGCGAAGCAGAACGTCAGCTCGCCGACAAGGAGGCTGAGCTCATGAAGCTATTGAGCGAACGAACGCCGGTCGCCAGCTAATCCTGGCCTTCGATCACCGCTAGTGGCTTTTTACCAGCCGCATTGCGCGAGCCAGGCATTTCCATTTTTCACCGCGAGAATTTCTCACAAAGTTTGCGAAGCAAGGGTCGAGGAAATCCGTAGCAAATTTGCGAGGTACCCTTAGCGCATTTCGTCCGCTAATGCTTTTCGTCGCAGGGAAACGTATTTTGCAAACCTTGCGCGAGAAGAAGTCCAATAGGAAGCTGATCGGGATCGGTTATCTTTTCGGCTTGACGCATCATAATATCTTCGGCCTGTCCAACCGTCAGCGCCAACTTCTCGGGCAAGCAGAAAAGCGGCTTCAGTCTCTTCTCTTCCAGTGCCACATTAAGTTCGATAATTCCTTCTCTGACACCATCGAGATACAATAAATAGAAAGCCCTTTCATCGTTGTTCGCAGCTTTGTAGTCTTTAAATATTACTGTCATAGCATTAGCGCTCGAAGTTAAGCCAAACAAAATCAGCGCAATTACAGCCTTCGTAATCATCACAAGCCTCTACTCTCTCGGACCTTGATCGCGGCCAATATCGCCAAGCTGCCGGAGCGACTGCGGCAATACGCTCTCAGTTTTGGCATGTGACCGGGGTCACACCGTTTTGCCACGAGGTGTCCTAGTTTGGGATGCTTAGGCCCGGCCGGGCGGCCACCCCATCCCCCGACACCCCAGGCCGCTTAGCCCCTTAGAAACCTAAGTGAGCCCCAGGCGCGTACCGTGCTTGGGGTTCTTCTTGTGTCGAGGGTTCGTCGCTTCTGTTGCAAGCACTCAGGCGTGGAGTCGCGCCTTAGGGGTTTGCTGTCTGTGGCCTTAGGGCAACGCATGCGAGGTATTTAGAGATTTGAAACGGCGATGGGTTGACCCCGGTTGGTGTTGGACCGAGGATGCCCGAGTTCTCATGACCTTCCTCAACGTCGAAGGCACGCGGGTCTCGTGTGCCTCTTTTTGCGCGATCTGCCACTCAATACAAGATCAGCAAAAGCAAATACGCGGTCAGCATAAGGGCCGTCACGCTCGCTACAGAGAGGACTAATGCTTGCGTCGCCGCGTGGTGACCTACACTGTCGGTCTTCATGGCCAAAGTCCGATCAGAAAATGGTGGCTGCCGTGACCCGCACGTTAGGGGCAAGAAGCGCCAGGCCTTAAACGCAGATTATCGAATGCGGTTCGATGAATGCCATTCGTCTAACTGCTTGTAGTTAACGCGCTCAATCCGCGAATGACGACTTTTTGATTAAAATTGTTGCTAGTTTTTCTTCAAAGATGACGATTGTTTGCGTCAAATACGACGACCAAAGTCGATTTGAATTTAATGTATGCGCTCTAAACACGCGCATCTTTTGGCACTTGCGTTGATGGAGAATTTGATGCCGCGCTTCTATTTTAATCTGTCCTCTAAGGATGCCAATATCCCCGATGACGGTGGAAAAGAACTTGATACCTTGAATGATGCTTATGAGCACGCGCGAAAGCTTATTCACAAAATATTATTTCACGTTGACCATGAAGATGCGGAAGAATGGAAGGTTGTCATCTTGAACAACGAACATGATGCTCAGATGATTATCCCATTCTCTGTCTCACATGCATTTAGGGCTCAACGACGCGCGACTGGCCGAGAAAACGCCAAAACGTGATGCTCTATTCAAGGCATCCAGAAGGGCTTCACGGCATGTTCCGTTTAGCGGTTCGAGGCCCGTTAAAATGCCAGTCTTGGCGTAATTTCCATGACCAAAAGTCGGAAACAAGAACTCTCAGAGAAAGCCCACGTAGAACAATGCCGATGCCGCGATTGGCTTCTCAACTTCATGCGGAATAATCAGCCCAAGTTCTTGACTAAGGCCGAACTTCGTGAAGCCGCAATTAGAGAGCTTAAGATATCGAAGAACTCATTCGATTTTGCTTGGATAGCCGCAATCCTGGAAACGGGTCGAGAAGATTGGCATCAACCGCTACGTCATCGATATCGCAGCAAAAGCTGACGATCCGCTGATGCAGACCGGGATCTGAGCTTAAGCCTTTACGGCAGCGACAATGCTTTCAATATTGATGGGGGTCCCCAGTGGGGCCGGAGTTAGCACCTACAAACTTTCCTCTTTCCCATAGGCCTGATTGCGTCCAGCCCTCAGCGGAAGTGTAGGTTCCTTGCCCATCGTAAAATCCATCTTTGATTTCACCTACGTACTGCGCCCCACCTGGAAACGAATAGGTGCCTCGTCCATTTGGTTTGTCGTTCTTGAATTCACCAACGTATTTCCGTCCGTTTGGCCAAGTAAGCGTGCCTTGCCCGCTTTGTAGGTCGTCCTTGAATTCACCGACGTACTTCTGTCCGCTGAGCCACGACAGTGTGCCCTGTCCATTTCGCTTGCCGTCTCTCCATTCGCCAACGTATTCACGTCCGTCAGAGTATGTTTCGGTGCCACTTCCATTTCTTTTTCCGTCACTTACTTCGCCGACGTATTTGTCTCCGTTGGCAAAAGCATAAGTGCCCTGTCCATTTTCTTTGTTATCCCTCCATTCGCCGACATATCTGTCTCGATTAGGCCACGCAAGCGTGCCCTGTCCATTTCTTTTGTCGTCTCTGAACTCGCCAGTGTAGCTACTTTTATCAGAGTATGTTTGCGTGCCTGGTCCATTTTTCTTGTCGTCTCTCCATTCGCCAGCGTAGCGACTTCCATCAGAGTACGTTTGGGTGCCCCGCCCATTTCTTTTGCTATCCCGCCAATCACCGACGTATTTGCCACCATCGATAAATGTGTAAGTGCCATGTCCATTTTCTTTGCCATCGCTCCATTCGCCGACATATTTGTCTCCGTTGGCAAACGTGAGCGTGCCTTGTCCACTTCTTTTGTTATCTCTGAATTCACCAGCGTACCGGCTTCCATCAGGATAGCTATAAGCACCTGTGCAATCAGTCCAGGCCTGATTTCGGTCGGATGGGCACTCCGGCAGGTGACTTTGAGCAGCGGCAATGCTTGGCCCTAAGCCAAAGGTAATCAACGATGACAAAATTGTTGCCGCGAGGCCCAATCCTACGTTTTGAAGCATGAGTCCGCCCACGCGCTTAGTCTGTGAAGTGCACGCAAGATATCGTGTGGGGCGGTCCCAGCACCCTACGCGACGCCTCGCCGCGCGCGTCGAACGCGTCGCGTATGCCAGGTTTCGAGAGGATCGGCTCGAGAATCGCTTCGACCGCATTACGCTGCGCAATTGCCCTGCTCATTCGACTTCACCTGAATCCTCGCAATCGAGGATACCGGTCGTCACAATTGGTATGAACCGTTGTGCCGTCGGTGCCCTACAAAAAGCTACCTCAACACGATGCTGAGCCTATCAAGACCAGAAGCGCAAGCCACGGCGGGCGTCGTTAACGGTCAACTGCGAGGCTGGCCTCACTCTGGACCCAGCAAGCTGCGCTCCTCATCGGTAATTTCGGCTATTTGGTCGGGTCGTATATTCACCATCAGATTAGGCGGCGAGTATCGTGCCCCTGTAGCATTGGTCCGCTTCGCGATCACGCTCCAATGCACTCGTTCGTTGATGTGCTCTTCTGTGGGATCTTTGCTGTTGCTGAAATAGCCATGATGAATAGCGACAGGCGACAAGATCGCTCGATAGTGAGGAAACACATGGTCGATAGGCCAGCCTTGCGTAGAATCCACGACGACACCGCCAATGTTCGGCTTCGTATTGGACCGTACCGCTGCCACATCGAACTCCAGACCGGTTAGCGCCTGCACCCGCGCGATCATCCAGATGAGTGCCTGATCTGAGAGACCGCTATCACTATAACCGCCGCCCACATTGCAATGAGCCCCAGCAAACCACGTCTGCTCAACGTGCCCTTTCGGTTGCCGCCCTTTTGCAATGGTCCAAAATGTTGGAACAAATGGACGGCGATGTTCGTCGACGGCAACTGCGTGCAACCCTACTTTAACGTGCTCGCCGAAGCTCGTGTCATGAAAGCCCAGCGTCATAAGCGTGAAATATCTGGCGAGCGGGGCGAGACCTATTCCCGCTGGGATGCCGTAAGATCCAACGGTATCCCATACGGCTACACATTCAATGGCGCGGGTATCATGAAAAGCCTGCCGCTGCTCTAAGGCGTTGTAGTTCTCTAGTGTCTTCCGATCACCCGCGCTCGCAGTCTGCGGCTGTCGGCGAACTGAAGGTGCTACGCGGTAGTGATCCCAGGCGATTTCAAACTCGTCTCGGTCCCTTTCCCGTTGAATTCCGGATGCGCCGATAAGCCCGGCCAGTGCGCGCGCCGCGTACGCCCCTCGTGAGAAGCCAAAAATGTAGATTTCATCTCCACCCGCATAATCAGAAACCAGAAATTCATAGACGTCCTGAATGATTTTCTTCAAACCTAATCCAATGGCACCCCCGAGAAGCCTTTGAGTCAGATCCCCGTCGCTTCCCACTCCGTCGTGATAATGAACGTGTTGCGCAACGTCGCCGGTTGCGTTCGTCTTGATAAAAGCTTGCGTAATTATCTTTTTTCCACTGTCGAGCTTTGCAACGTTGGTATCTGCGCCGGTACCTTCCTTGTTCCAAGTGCCGTCAATGAGAACCACTATCCTTTTCATCTAGCCCCTCCCCTCTAGGAGCTCCAACGTACGCGCGTCCGGTCCGCCATCATAAAATTGATCCAAAGCTTCGCTGAATAGTGCACGGCCGGAATTGTCGAAGGCTGCTTCACGAAACAGCGTCAGACAAGATCGAAACTTTAAGTCATCGGGAGAACCAAGGATTTCCAAAGCTGACTTCGCTTTTTGGTCGATCATCAGTTTGACTACCTGCGGCAAGCGAGGCCCGAGGATTGGATCCGCGGCGTTCAGATCGGCAAGCGTGACTTCATGGGCACACCACCGACGTCTTAGAGGGCTAGGCTACCGAAGCGGTCAACGTGATTGGCTCGACAATCGAAGGATCATCGTTTCCGGCTTGTCCACACGGATCGATATTGGCCACTGCTACTAAGACGGTTAGCCCATGCCCATTATAGAGATCACTTTCACTGAACTGGCTAAGAAAGTCGAATTTCTTGGCCATCGGACCATAGCGCGATCTAAATAAGGAAAAATAATGAACGCCCCGCACACCGAGTTCATTTTCGAACGCCGAATGCCTTAGCACCAAACAGGCGTCGCTTTTCTTCGAGCGTGAACAGATTGTCTTTCATGTCCCTCAGTATCTCTGGCTTCGCGTATGATCGGAAAACAGGAGAATTTGCCTTCAAGATTTTTCTTGCTTTATCAAGGTCCCAATCCGGATCGAAATCCATCAATTCCGATTCCTCGCCCTCTCTTTCCTGCCGATAGCCCGAATAGGAAACAGCGTCGGCGCCTTGCAATCCAGGCAGATCGCACTTCTCCTTCAAGACACAGGTGCCGAGTACCTCGCGTAATTCAGGAACATGTTTCTTAATCTGACTGACAATTTCCGGACACGCTCCCGCACCTTTAGCGCCGTTTTCAACGATGAAATTGAACTCATTGCCGTCCAAACCAACTGAGCGCTCTACTAATTCCAGAGTAAAGGCCAGCGATAGTCGAAAGCACATGCCGTACACCGAATCGAGTTGAAATTTTTTCGGCAAGGCTCCGGTTTTGTAGTGTTCTTGAAACTCCTGCTTATTGACAACCGTCACAAAGCGAAACATAGAGTTCTTATTTTGATGTTTGTCTAAATCGCGAATTAGCCGTTGCTTGCTCCACACGGACCAATTCTTAAATTCGCCGTCGCCGTCCTTTACTTCTTTCGAGTGAAAGCACTCGAACACATGCTTTTTGCAGAGCCGCGCCCATTTCCTGTCGTAATCGACCCACTGCTCAGAACGCCCGACAATCCCACCCATAATGAGAACCGGCGACTCAGCATGAGTGCCGCTTTCGTCAAGATAGGTGGTTAGGATCATGAAACCTTTTAATGACGACGGCGTGGTTCAGGCTATGTAGCAATCGTCCATTTAACCGGCAGGACGACCGCTGCCGCCATCGCCAACCTCCTCTTCACTTGCGTGGAACATGTCATTGGCAGAAAATCCAAGCAACTAAGCTGATTTTGCGAGCTGGGGGAGGGAGAAAACACAAGAAAAGTAATAATCGCCGTGACCGCAACGGCATTGGTCATGATACTCGCCACATTCCCGCATCAGGCCGTAGCGAAATCGTCCCACTCTAGCTACTCTGCAAAATCGTCCTACTCTGACTCTGATCGCCCTCGCATCGGACATCAGTCCGGCATGAATGGTCCTTCCGAGAAGGGATGGGGCGGCGGTGGTGGTTACCATCAATAAACTGCTCGCGATCATTCTGCTCGTCGGTGCCCTCGCGGCACCGGCATTCGCTTTCGATACCCGCCCGAACCCAAACCTGACAGGCGGCTCAGTGCGGATTGATGGGCACGATGTGCAAGCCACCTGCGGACACTCGAAGGCGCATCGCGGCTCGATGAGCCACGCTCGTCGCGATGAAATCCTGACGCGCTACGGACTGCCACCGGGAGACCACCCGGACTACGAGATCGACCATCTCATTCCGTTGTGCCTCGGCGGCTCCGATGACCCGTCTAATCTATGGCCAGAACCTCGCCGCAGTATCGAGCCCAGATGGAATGCCGAGGCCAAGGACCGATTGGAGCGATTTATGTGCGACATGGTCTGTGCTGGGCAACTCGATATTGGTACCGCACAGGAAGCTATCGCCAAAGACTGGATCGCCGCCTATCACAAGTACTACGATACTCATTGACGGGCACGGCTTCCAAGGGCCTCTACCTAGGCAAGCCTAGAACACCACGTACGGCTGTCGGAGTGGCCGCCGCAAAACGATTCCAAAGCGTTTTTGATACCTTCATAATCCCTTAGCGCCAGTCGATTGTGGACGATAGAGTTTACCGATGCCGGGGCTTTTAGAAGGATTTCAGTCATTTGGGGCTCGGGGAAGGAACGCTCGGTGGAGCTGGTCCGCCCGGACGTCCGACGGCCGCGTTGTGATGACGTTCTGGCAGGACCAGTTTCTTCGTGGGCAGCCTCTGACTTATTCGAACATCGGAAGGCCCGACGTCGCAAACTGGCGAGACCTACCTGGAAACCAAGAGCGGATTGAGAACTTGAGGTGGGCTCAAGATCATTGGAACGGTCTAATGGGCGTCGTCATCGTTAAGGCCGCCGATGAAAATGCCCATCCCCGCAGCATTGACGATGCGTTTCCCCGGAAGGACTTGCTAATGCAATTGCGAGAACTAAACCCCGATACGGGAGAGTTTAACGCCATCAACGTTGGTAATTGGGATCAGTTTCAACGAGGAGTCTAGATCCTGAAATCGATTGACACTGGCCCGTATCATCCTGGCGTGAGCGGACCAAGAACCGAGCAAAAAATTGCGGCCGCATAAACTCGCAATTCAGGGTCTACGGTGGTTGTAGGCGCATCAAGAAAAGTAGTCGCCATCAAAAAATTACTGGTGATTTCGCTGAAGGACTTGTCCTTTATTGGTTGTCCAAGTCCGGATATGAATGCGCACGCGTAGACCATACCGGCATAGACCTCATTGCTGCCGACAAATCAGGCAAGAAGCGGATCGGAATTTCAGTCCAAGGTCGCTCGCGGTATGTCGGCACAGAGAAGGCCAACGTAAATCTGCACGAATTCGAGAAGGCCCGTGCAGCGTGCAAAGCATTCAAATGCATTCCCTACTCTGCCATCGTTGTTGACGGTGGAGATATCCTCCGGTGTTTTCTGCTGCCGTTAGATCACCTGGAGAAGATTGCGACTGGGAAAACTGGTAAGCAGAGATACTGGTTGATGAGCGATAAGTTTTTAGCGAAGTGTTACAAGGACCGCAAAATTCAACGATTTGAACTGATCATCAAGAACTCGCATTGGCAAGAGATCACCTGACAAAGGCTTCAGGCCCCATGCGCGGCGCCCTTTGAATTTTCGGGTATTTTTGGCGCGTCCGAGAACGGCTTCGTCAAGGGCTAACGAGGAGGAACGCTACCTGATTGCCGATGGTCCTCAGTGTTGAACCTGCGCCCCCCTCTTCCACCGTTCGTACCCTTTACTCATAGATACGCTGGATCAGCCCGCGTGGCGCCGCTAACCTTTTGATGTCGCACTCGGACTTTGTCCTACCGCAAATAGCCAAGTAATCTTGTGGTCTGCCCATAAGCGGAACATCTTTAGTCCTTGAATCCGGTATTATTACAATCTCCTGTGGATGCGAATCGCTTCGGGAGTGTCGCAGGAGGTCGTGATTGGTCGCGTTGTTTGTTCCGAAGGCCCAGTGGATGTGTTTTCCGTCGCTTGATCGAACAACTAGCGACGTCAAAGCAGTCTATACCCTCGCATGGCGGTTCACAGATGTTCCCAGCGATGCGTGGACAACGCGCGTCAACAACTTCAAGGCCAACATCCAGGCAGCAATCATCGGAGCCGCGTTCACTCTCAGGGAGGCACTTCCAGCACTGATAAGAGAAATGAAGTGGGACGAGAATGAAGCCGCTATTACTGCCGCCTTGTCCTCTGCCGACACCAAGATCAATCTGATGAAGCCGATGCCAATGGTTGCGTCGAAACTTGCTGGCAGATTTGGACTGAAATGGCTTCCAAACCTGCTGACCAAGCAGGCGCATAAGCCACTTCACAATATGAGCAATGGTGCAGACCGGACTGCCGAAATAGAGAAAGCAAGTTACCAAGCTACAGTTTTGCCTGGTGGAACTAAACGTGTGCTCGTCTTCGATGCGCTCTCGTTCACATTAAAATCAATTCAGCAAATGATGGGACGACCAACGCCAATAACCTGGAACCACCGCGTGCTCTTGATC
>Ga0187817_10001667_pt1 | contig 11034 bp, 10 predicted proteins | sample NC_wetland_sal_i_17_FD_132431 | JGI IMG/M metagenome (GOLD analysis project Ga0187817, IMG submission 132431) | Wetland sediment microbial communities from Neuse River Estuary, North Carolina, USA - SO4_2 | ecosystem: Environmental > Aquatic > Freshwater > Wetlands > Sediment | place: USA... | reverse complement strand
CGACTGCTTTGCCGCTGGGAGCCTCAAGCCTAGGCCCCGCCCAGCGCCAGAGCCAAGAAAGGTCGCAAGCCCGCCGCGTGCGGCACCAAGACGTGCCAGCGCGCCCGCAACACGCGAGATCGGAGGCGGGGTCTCAACGCTCCTCGAGCTCGAAGCTTTGGTCGCAGACTTTGACGGCTGCTCGCTGAGGCGCACTGCCAAGAGCCTGTGCTTCGCGAGGGGCAGCGCGGAGGCGCGCATCATGCTGATCGGCGAGGCGCCTGGCCGTGATGAGGATTTGCAAGGGAAGCCCTTTGTCGGCCGGGCAGGGCAGTTGCTCGACCGCATGCTCGCATCGATCGGGCTCTCCGAGGAGCATGTCTACATCACCAACACCGTCTATTGGCGCCCGCCCGGCAATCGCACGCCGACACCGGAAGAGATCGAGGCCTGCGCCCCGTTCCTCACCCGCCAGATTGAGCTCTTGTCGCCTTCCGTCCTGGTGCTGCTCGGCGGCGCCGCGGCGAAGACTATTCTCGGCGTCAGCGAAGGCATCATGCGGCTTCGTGGCAAATGGCTGACCTATCCTTGTGGCGGCCGCGATCTGCCCACGCTCGCGACGCTCCATCCCGCCTATCTCCTGCGCAACCCCGCGGCGAAGCGCTATGCTTGGCGCGATCTGCTGATGCTGAAAGCAGCGCTCGAGTCACCAAGAGACAAACCAACATGACCAGTCGCCTCGACGAAAGCGTTCCCTTCCTCCCTGTCCGCATTGCCGTGCTCACGGTATCCGACACGCGCGACGAGAAGTCCGACAAGTCCGGCTCGCTGCTCGCCTCCATGATCGAGCAGGCCGGCCATCAGGTGGCTGCGCGGGCGATCGTGTCGGACGACGAGAAAGACATCCGGAAGCAAGTCAAGAAATGGATCAAGGATCCGGAGATCGACGTGGTCATCACCACTGGCGGCACGGGATTCGCCAAGCGCGACGTGACGCCCGAAGCGGTCAAGCCGCTCTTCGAGAAGGAGATCGACGGCTTCTCCCCCCTGTTCCATATGGTGAGCTTCGAGACCGTCGGTACCTCTACAGTGCAGTCGAGGGCCTGCGGCGGCATGGCGAACGGCACCTTCATCTTCTGTCTGCCGGGATCGCCCGGAGCCTGCAAGGACGGCTGGAACGGCATCCTCAAATTGCAGTTCGACAATCGCCACAGGCCCTGCAGCTTCATCGAGGTCATGCCTCGCCTCAAGGGACAACCCGGCGCGAAATCCAAGCCCTGATTTGTTCTTAGCGCGCCGGTGGGATGAGGCGCTCCCAGTGTCGGCCCAGGCGCCGGTAGTCGCCTTCGGTGTCGACGTCGCTGAGCGTGGCGGCGAAGGCGATGCGCTGTCTTTTGAGATTGTCGAGCGTGTCGGCGAGCGCGTACGGGCCCGACCAGCGCACTTGGGTGAAGGGCGCCGGCAGGCGGGGACTACGACGTAATCCAACGAGCCAATAGCCGCCGTCCGAGGCCGGTCCGAACACCGCGTCCGATTTGCTGAGAAGGCGGAAGGCCTTGGCGATCTCGCTTGGATTAATGGCTGGGATGTCGCTGCCGACGATGATCGCGGGCCCAGGCGGCAAGCGCTGGAATAGAAGCTGCATGCGCCGCCCGAGATCGCCATCGCCTTGGGACAATCGTCCGATCTTTGCGTCGTGACCAGCGCCCAGCCAAAGCCGCATGCCGATGTCGCTGCCGGGAGATACCGCAAGCAATGTGTGCCAGCGGCGGTCACCTCCGAGCCGCATCAGCGTATGGGCGAGGCACGTGCGATAGAATCGCGTAGCGGAAACGGCACCGATGTTTGCCGCGAGCCTCAGCTTGATGCGCCCGGCCCGAGGGCACTTGGCCATGATGATGAGACGTGGCGCGTAAGAAGCGCGGCGCCGGTGATGCGCCCGTTCCTTATCCATAGATGCGCGTGAGCACGCGCGAGGGCACGCGGAGGAAATAGAGCACCATGCAGCTGAGATTGCGCAAGGAGCGCGCGATATAGCCTTCGCGGCGGTAGCGCACCCCACTCGTCACGGCGCGCGATTGCAGCATGACAAGCTGCCGGCGCTTGACCCGCCGCATGAGATCGACGTCCTCCATGAGCGGCATGGGCCGGAAGCCACCGAGCTCGCGATAAAGCTTGCGCGAGATCAGCAAACCTTGATCGCCATACGGCAGCGCGAACAGGAAGCAGCGAAGCGCGACGAGCGACTCCAACAGGCGCGGCATGAGCCCGTCATCGTCCAGCGCAAAGCGGAAGGCAGCTGCGGCCTGAGCGCGCCGCCCGGTCATCACCAGCTCGATGAAAGCCTCCGCTTCTTCTGCCCAGCCTGGTTCAAGCACCGTGTCGGCATGCAGGAAGAGGAGCCAGTCCCCGCGCGCGGCGGTGGCGCCGGCTTGAAGCTGCATGCCGCGGCCGAGCTTCGTCCTGATGAGACGGGTCCCGGCCGCGGCGGCAATGACGCAGGTGTCATCGGTCGACCCGCCATCCACCAGGATCGCCTCTTGGATGATGCCATCGACCACCGCCGGCACGAGTGCCGCAAGCGTGGGCCCAAGGGTCGTCTCGGCATTGTAGGTGGGGATAACCACGGAAATCATGGAGGCGGACTATAGCGTTTGGCAGAATTGCAGCAATTCCCGCGTTCCAAATCGTTAATGATGTTCTTGATTTGTTCTAAAACTGCCTCTATGTCGTTGGGCATGTCCATTGCGCTGAGAAAGACCGGGAAATTCGAGAGCTTTCCGCTGGAGATAGGCGGCGTGGCGGGCGCCCGCCGTAATGGCCGCGGCGCGGCGACCAATCGATCCGGCCGCTATGAGCCCATTGCTTATGAACCGGTCGACGACGGTTGGGAGTCTCTTACCGAGCTCAAAGCTCTGACCACCGAAGTGCAGGAGGTCCCGGCCAAGCGGATCATCACGCGAAATTCCTCTCCCGACATCGGCTTCGACCGCTCGATCAATCCCTATCGCGGCTGCGAGCATGGCTGCATCTATTGCTTCGCACGCCCGACCCACGCCTTTCTCGGGCTATCGCCGGGACTCGACTTCGAGACCAAGCTCTTTGCCAAGACGAACGCCGCATCGGCGCTCGAGCGCGAGCTTGCCGACCCGGCCTATCGTCCGCGCACCATCGCCATCGGCACCAACACAGACCCTTACCAGCCCATTGAGCGGCGCTATCGCATCATGCGGCGCATCCTCGAAGTGCTTTCCGCCGCCAATCATCCAGTAGGCATTGTCACCAAATCCGCACTCGTGTTGCGCGACCTCGACCTGCTTCGCTCCATGGCCCATCGCGGTCTGGTCAAGGTCGCGTTGTCCGTCACCACACTTGACCGCAAGCTGGCCCGTGCCATGGAGCCGCGGGCAAGCACGCCAGGCAAGCGACTTGAGGCAGTTGCCAAGCTCGTCGATGCAGGCGTACCGACCTCCGTCATGGTGGCGCCGGTCATTCCCGGTCTCACCGACATGGAGATGGAGCGGATCTTGGAGGGCTCGGCCACCGCCGGCGCCAAGAACGCAGGCTATGTGCTGCTCAGGCTTCCGCTCGAGATCGCCGACCTGTTCACCGAATGGCTGAAGGCGAATTGCCCTGACCGTGCGGGCCGCGTGCTCTCGCTGATGCGCTCGACTCGAGGCGGCAAGCTCTACGATGCAAAATGGGGCGAGCGCATGGTGGGAGAGGGGCCTTACGCCTGGATTATCGGCCGGCGCTTCGAGATCGCCGCCGAGCGGCTCGGCTTCAACAAAGACTCGGTCGCGCTCCGCACCGACCTGTTCACGCCGCCCGTGCTTTCCGGCCAGCAGCTCCGCTTGCTTTAGCCCCGACGCGCAGCCCCTCACCCACTCTGGGGCTCGGCTACGACAAGGGCTCGGCAATCCCTGTCGCCATCCTGCTTTGGCGTCGCTTTGGCATTTCAGCGCCGGCTCGTGCTCATCGACAGAATGACCCCCCATAGGGGGTGAAACGACTTCGATAAGAGCTGGGCCCAAGTTAATGAGAAAGATGCCGATGAGGATGACGCTACTGACCGAGTAGCCCACACCCAACGTGATCGACAGGGGATCGCCTGCCGTTTCGCCAAGCGTCGTCGCGCAGATCCTTATCACTCAGAAAGCAAAGGTGGTCTGCGGAACCTTGGTCATGCTTGGGGAAGCGAGCGCGGCAACGCCGGTCGCTGACGCAACATATGGATTGGGTCCGCGCTGTATCGAGAGAGTCTGTGGAGTCATCGAGGCTGTCTTTGTTGGAGGAAGGTGGATCGGAAATAGTTCGGGATGAGACAAGAAGAACCGAGGATAACGGGCCGCGGCGGCTTGCTCCCTCACGCGGCGCTTCGTCGCACAACAAGGCTGGGCGAGCAGGCGCCCATGGTCGAACTCCGCACCCGACCTGTTCACGCCGCCCGTGCTTCCCGGCGAGCACCTCCGCTTGCTTTAGCCGAGCGCAACTATTGTTTCACAACTTAGCCTGGCTGATTTTTTTTGTGTACGTTTGCGGGGCCCCGATTCTCGCGCTTCTGAATGACCACTGAGAGCCGCAAAACCATGGTTTTCCACAGCGGCGAGGTTGCCAAAGCGAGCTCGCTTGGCAAGACTTCGTGTCTATGGGAGTCGCCCAAGAAGGCTCAACCGCCCGCACGCTGCCGACGTTCGATCTCGAAGCGGAGCTGATGGACAAATTGCATGGCCCGATCGTCGGCATCGACGAGGCGGGCCGCGGGCCTTGGGCCGGGCCAGTGGTGGTCGCCGCCGTGATCCTCAATCCGGATCGCATCCCGGAAGGGCTGAACGACTCGAAGGTGCTCACGGCGGAAGCGCGTGAGGATCGCTATGCCGAGATCATGGCCACGGCCTGCGTGTCGATTGCCATCGGCCAGGTCCGTCGCATCGACCGCGACAATATTTTGCAGGCAACTTTGTGGGGCATGCGCGCCGCCTATCGAGGGCTGCAAACGCCGGCGGCCACGGCCCTGATCGACGGCAACATCGTTCCACGCCGATTTCCCTGCAAGGCGCGGGCAATTGTGGGCGGCGACGGCCGCTCGGTCTCCATCGCTGCGGCCTCGATCGTGGCCAAGGTCACCCGAGACCGGCTCATGGTTAAGCTCTCGCGCCGCTACCGGCGCTATGGTTGGGACTCGAACAAGGGATACGGCACGCCGGAGCACGCGCTCGCCATCAAGAAGCATGGCGTATGCACCCATCACCGCCGCTCCTTCAGCCCGATAGAGCTCGCGCTTCAGTTGCTCAACGAGCCTGCTGAAATTTCAACGTGACGATCCGGCAGGGCTGTCTGCATAGCCCAAGGCCTCCATGCGCTGGAGCATGGCAGTCAGGCCGTGGGTTCCTTGCGCCAGCCTCCCGCCATTGGAACGGGCGATGGCGAGTCCGGTCTCTGGCGGCGTGTTGTCAGCCCAGCGTCGGGCACGTAAAAGCTGACGGCGGCCTGCACCGTGGGGTTCTCGCCATTGGCGCCTGCCGATGAATCGACGGCGAAGCGCTCGCCATTGGCCGTCTCTTTGATCGCCGCCGTCCAATGAGTCCAGTGCATCAGACTGTCCTTGGCGAAGGGCCTCTCCACTGTGTGATAGCGGATCAGCCCGTGACGCTCGAGCACCAGGAGGCTTGTTCCCCCTTACCCGGTACGGACTGAAGGCCGCACCACCGTCTCCCCATGAGGGAAAGGGTCTGGCCGAGCGCCATGGACAACAACCCGCCATGCCGTCCATATAGCGTTTTCGATGTTGTTGCGGGGAGGGGTTGACACTGAAGCAGAGTGAAGCATGCTGCCTCAGGCCTGCGACGGGTGTGCTTGCGAGGGCTTAAGTGTGACTGCAATCTATCTGCAGAAGACGGTGCATGAAGGGCTGTGGGCGCGCCGCATGGCGCTGTTCTTCGTGCAGCTGCTCATCCTGACCGTCCTCCTGCACCGTTTCGGCACGCTCGCCACGCCCGCGGCGATGAACCTGCTCGCCGTGTCCATCGGCGGACTGTTTCTCTCTATTCTTGTGGCGGTCATCGGGCTGATCCGCATTTGGTTCGGCGGCCAGATCGGGGCGGCGCAAGCCTTTACCGGCATCGCCATTGCCCTCCTCGGGCTCGCGCTGCCGCTCTATTACCTCTCGAATTTCTTCTTGCTGCCCCGCCTCAACGACATCGAGACGACGCCGCGGCAGCCGATGCAATTCAAGCAGCTTGCCGCCATGCGGCCAGCCGACGCCAATCGCATCGAGCAGCCTGATCTCGCCGCCGCCGAAGTTCAGGAGAAGGCCTATCCCGATATTCGTCCCATGGAGCTTGAGCGCTCGGCGACCGAAACCTTCGACATTGTGCATGAGGCGGTGAAGCGACTGGGCTGGAACGTCGTCTTGAATGAACCTCCGGCGGAGGATGAACCTGGCCGCATCGAGGCCACCACCCGCACGATGATCATGGGCTATACCGACGACGTGCTTGTCCGCGTGACGGGTGACGATGCGCGCGCGTTCATCGATGTCCGCTCGGTGTCGCGCTACGGCATGCACGACCTCGGTGCCAATGCCCACCACATCCGCACCCTGTTCGCCGAAGTACAGTCCGCGCTGGAGAAGGGCGAGAAGACCGGGCTCGAGCAGGCTGAGCCCGCGCCGAAGGCGGGAACCTTGCCGAAGCTCAAGAAGCCGGTGCAGAAACGGGGGGCGAGACGGAATAGACGCTCGACAGATCAGCCGCAGTTTCAACCGGCACCCCGCCGCGGGTTTCCGTTACTAAGCCCCGACTGATCATGTGTTCAAGATGTGCGAGCACGGAGAGGGCGGCGGCGGCCTTCAGGTCAACGTCGATCTCGCCGTAGATCTTGGCGACGATGCGCGGGATGGTCGAGACTCCATCCTCGAGGCAGGTGAGGATCGTCTGCTCCCGCCATTGCCGGTGCATGATATAGGCCTTGACCACGCGCTGCGGGGTCTGCACCCGGCCGCCATGGGCAGGCAGGAAGACCTTATCGTGCCGTGGCAGCAGCTTCTCCAATGACGTAAGAAACTTCGCCATGTTGCCCTCAGGCGGCGCGATGACGGTCGTGTTCCAGCCCATTACGTGATCGCCGGTGAAGACAGTTCGTTGACCGACCAGCGCAAAGCAGAGATGGTCTGGCGCGTGACCTGGCGTGTGCAGCACATCGAGCGTAACGCCGCCCGTCTTCACCACGTCTCCGTCCTGAAGTGTCCGGTCTGGCCGGAAGGCTGGATCGACGAAAGCTTCACCGAGACCAGGCGCGCCGGCGCCGCGCTCGGTACCGGTCGGGCCGAAGCTCATGAGCTCTCCGCCGAGCAGCGCCTGCAAGGCGCGCGCGCTGTCGCAATGGTCGCGATGGCTGTGGGTGATCAGGATGTGGGTGACGCGCTCGCCACGTGTGGCCTCGGCGATCGCAACAAGATGCTTCTCGTCGGCAGGACCGGGGTCGATGACTGCCACGCGACCGCGGCCTACGAGATAAGTGTTGGTGCCGAGGAAGGTGTATGGGCCCGGATTGTTGGCGACGATGCGGCGCACCTGCGGCGCGACCTCCTCGGCAACGCCGTAGTCGACATCAATACTTCGATTGAAGGCAAGCTCTGCCGACATGGGTCTCGAACTAAGGGTTTCTGGCTAGCCGCGCGATCCTAGCGGAACTCGGAACAGACGGAGCACCGCCCGCAACTCAACCTTAATCTGAAAGGGCATTTGGCGCAAAATGTGGCCTTTGCGAGCAAAGACTTAAAGCCCCGGCACTTTAGAATTCGTTGCTCGGAAAGCTGGTCGGAGTGGCAGGATTTGAACTTGCCACCTCCCTACTCTCGAGGAGTCATGTCTTGCTTCTTGCGTTTTGAGCCACCCATCGTGTGTTTTGCTCCCATGCATGAAGTCGAAGCGGCGCAGACAGGCAAGGTGAGAGGATACGAGAAGGAAGGGCCTTACCAGGATTGAAGGCGTGAGCCGGTTGCACCGTCAGTGCCGACCGAGCGCTAGTGGGCCGAGGAGACCTGGCCGGTCAGGCGCATTGCGCAGCTTGTGAGCCAAATAGACCGACAGCTCAAACGCGGGTCGGCCTCCCTGCAAGATCGTGATGGCCGGCAGTTCTTCAATGCTTTCGAAGTAGCCGCCATAAGTTGTTTGGATGCCGGGAGAGCGCAAGTCACGCCCGATGATCAGCGCGTCCTCACCGATGTGAGCCCTGGGCCGCGTGAGAATGCCATAGCCGCGTGGGTCGCGAGCAAGGCAAAGCACAGTCATCTTGCCATGCAACGCATAGTCGATTTTTCCAGCTTCGTCCCACCGCGTTGCCGCTACGAACAAGTTCGGCCGCCCCAGGAGGTGACGCGCCTGGAGTTCAACCTCAAGGTTGTTCCAATCGAGCGCATCGAGGAGCGGATCTTCGAGGGTCTTGCCTTTGAGCAAGCTAAACGGAGGCCAGGGAAGGTAAGCCAGCGTCATGACCCCGCCGAGCACGACGGCCAAAGAGGCCGCCGATGCGATGAGCCACGCCCGCGTGTAGCGACGTCCGCTCTCAATCGCCGTAGCGACCTGACATCCCAGGAGCGGGAACAGCATCAGATATCCTGGAGCTGCCCAATGGGGAAGAGTGCGGGTTCCGGTCCACGCGACCGCTGTGAAAAGGGCAATTGGGCCGATAGCCAAGCAGGCCATCAACCATTGACGTTCCTTTGTCGGACCGTCGAGAACCGCCCTGGCGAGGCACAAGACAAGGGGTAACCATACCCAAGGAAGCAAAAACAGGGCTTGGCCGGCGATGGTAACGAGTGGCGCCCAGAGCTTGAACTCGCGAGGGCGCGCCCGTTCTGCCTGGAATACAAAAGATACCCAGTCGTGCTGTTCGTTCCAAATGATGCCGGGCAGGACGATCACCGCCGCCACTGCGACCGTCAAATAGGGCCATGGTGTTGCCAGCCAGTGACGATGCGCACGGCTCGTGATCAGGAACAGACCAATGCCTGCAAAGAGGAATACGCCATGGAGTTTTGACATCATGGCAAGTCCTCCGCACGTTCCTGCCGCTAGCCACCAGAACGGCGCCGTGGACCCCGCAACAAACAGCGCAACGGAAACGCAATATGCACCCGCCAACAGGGCTGCATTGAGCGGACCGTCAGGTAAGATCCAGGTACCGCTCGTCCAGGCAAGTACGGGCGCAAAATTGAGCGTTACTGCGGCCCAGAGGCCCGCTCTCTCACCGAACAACAGCCTGGTCAGGCTGAACATCAGCCAGGTCGTCAGGGCGAACAGCACGATAAAGGGAGCGCGTAGTGCGAGAGCAGCTTCCGTTCCGAACAGGCGTCCTCCAGCCCATTCAAGCCACCAAGCAAGTGGAGGGTGGTCGAAATAGCTGAGCTGTGGATGACGTCCGGTCGCTACCGTGTAGCTTTCGTCGATTCCCAGACCGAGGCTCATTGCAAACAGGACACGGACAACCATCGTTGCCGCGATGAGAACCAATACGGCGCGTGCTGACTGGCTCAGTCTATACGGGTGACGAACGACCCACCCACGCTCGGTCTCCTCGGACAAGCCTTCCGTGGCCAGCATCGTGCTCTCGCTGCCGACTCGATCGCTTACTGTCACGTGCCGGGACTTTGCCAAGCTTCTAGGGGCATCCGGTCAACAGTGACCCCTAGATGCGAAGGAACATGAACGCGATGATTCGTCCGCCAGCGAGCAGCACAATTCACGGCCGGGGCCAAGTGATGGCTGAACTCGCGACATTGTTCCACACTGCTCCCATGGCTGCGCCCGCGATGCCGGCGAGCCACCATGGCGTACCAGCTTATTGGTGTCGGGGACCTGTCGCCGAGCCCCAGGCCAAGAAAGCGAATGGACGACAAAAGGTCCTGGATCATGAACTCGGTTTGATCGTCCGACAGATTGTAGAGCGCCTGCCGCACCAGGATCTTGAACATCAAGACCAGATCAAAAGGCGGCCAGCCGCCCTGCGCGCCATCCGAGCACTTCAGCGCCCCTGGCCAGCGGCTTGCCCCCGCATCGTCCACCTCCGCCGTCATCAATAGCCGTAGTGAGTCAGAGCGCCGCTGATTCGGGGAGGTAATCCGAGACCTCCACCTTCGTTCAGCACCTCCAGCGTCAGCATCATGGCTTAACACCCAACATCCACGCGATGAGGATCGGAGCCGATAGCAGAGCGTAAATGAAAAGCAACAGGAACGCCGTTTGGGTGGTCTCCTCATAGTTTTTTAGGCACCAAAGATAAACACGGCGCAGCGCGGGCACTGCAGCCACAACGCCAATAGCAAGGGCGCATCCAGCGAGAGCGTATTCCCAGGTCATGGCCTCAGGGCGAACGGCGCGAGCCCGAGCAAAGGGCTCGGCCGTCGGAAATGCGCCCGTGCTCGGCGTCCGTACTATCATAAATTTCTGAGTGGGGTTTCGACGCAGCGTCGCCCTCGGATAGTGTCTTTATCAGGGCGCCCTGGTTGCAACAGAAAGTTCAAAAGGACCCCTCACTCTATCTACAGATGTATAATGACCAAGATCCATACCCCACCGAGCCCGGTCCAGCCACAGACCAACAGCAAACGATGAACCGCTTTGGCCACACATGATTGGCCAGACTCCAAGTGTTTTGCGGCAAGGTAGCAGAGCGCGGTTGAAATGGCGACAGGCACCACCCAAAAACCAAAGCCCCAGTCATCCACACCCTTCCCTCTCAGTTGGCGTTCGATCTCGCTTTCCTAGGGGCGGATGAATCCGCGCCGGTGCTGATCAGAGCTTTCGTATTGTGTAAGTGGAAGTGACATCCCGCAGTCATGATATCCGGCTGTGCCGTCAAGGCACTTTCAACAACGTAGCGTTCAAGGCTGCCTTCCGCTCCTTGTCTTGCAACCACGGAAATCGGCTCGGTTATCTCAAAACAGCGCTTGAAATGACCCGTTTCGCTGCCTGCCTCTGGAAGGACTAAGAGAGCGCGCTGAGCTACCAGGACTGAATCAAGTGGCGTGGACCTATATCGCTCTCGTTCAGT
>Ga0187817_10001666_pt1 | contig 11040 bp, 6 predicted proteins | sample NC_wetland_sal_i_17_FD_132431 | JGI IMG/M metagenome (GOLD analysis project Ga0187817, IMG submission 132431) | Wetland sediment microbial communities from Neuse River Estuary, North Carolina, USA - SO4_2 | ecosystem: Environmental > Aquatic > Freshwater > Wetlands > Sediment | place: USA: North... | reverse complement strand
CCCCGGACTATTGGATGGGCGCTGACCATGAGGTGTTTGTTGCGGAAGAGGATGGACAAATTCTCGGCACATATTTTTTGAAAGCGAATCTGCAGGGCGGCGGAGCGCACGTGGCCAATTGTGGTTACGTGACCGCGCCAGCAGCACAGGGGCAGGGAATTGGACGGATGATGTGCGACCATTCCATCGAACGCGCGAAAGCGCGCGCCTTTCGGGCCATGCAGTTCAATTTTGTGGTCGCCACAAACGAAAATGCGGTGCGCCTGTGGCAAAGCTGCGGCTTTGAGATCGTGGGGCGGTTGCCGGGTGTGTTTTTGCATCCCAGGCTGGGGCACGTGGACGCATTGGTGATGGTTCGCACTCTGTAAAAGTCGCCCTACCGTTGGAGCGCGATGCCAGTTCCAGGATTCGCTTCAGCCTCTCTCGCACGGCAAGTAAAATCTCCCTGCATCCCCAGAACCCCGCTCCTGAGAAGTTCCCTCCCGCCTCCCACATCTCCGGCAAACTCATTTTTCAGCAGTTGAGCTCCAACCTCACAGTCCCGTCATCTTTTCCAGTCGTTCCGGGTATCGAGCCCCTTCTACCTTGATCTTCGATGCTGCGCTATCAATGTCGCGCAGGTCTTCGGACGACAGTTCGACTGCCGCTGCTCCGATGTTTTCCTCCAGGCGGTTTAGCTTCGTCGTGCCTGGGATCGGAGCCATCCACGGCTTTTGAGCCAGCAGCCACGCCAGTGCGATTTGCGCAGCCGTCGCTTTCTTCCGCTGCGCGATGCGCCCGAGCAAATCAATCAGTGCCTGGTTCGCCTTCAGAGCTTCCGGCGTAAATCGAGGCAGCGTGCTGCGGAAGTCGGAGCTGGCGAATGTGGTGCTCTCATTCATCTTTCCCGTCAGGAAACCTTTGCCGAGTGGGCTGTACGGCACTAATCCAATCCCCAATTCCTCGATGGTCGGGATCACCTCCTTTTCGGGGGTCCTGGTCCACAGCGAGTATTCGCTCTGCAGAGCCGTGATCGGCTGGACTGCATGCGCGCGGCGAATCGTCTTCGCGCCCGCTTCGGAAAGTCCGAAATGCTTGACCCTGCCTGCTTGAATCAGTTCCTTCACGGCCCCAGCGACGTCTTCGATCGGCACGTTCGGGTCAACCCGGTGTTGATACAGCAAGTCGATGGTCTCCACTTTCAACCGCTTAAGCGAACCTTCGACAGCCTCCTTGATGTGCTGCGGCCGGCTATTCAGGCCTGCTGCTCCCGGCCGATTATCGCTGCCGCTCAAATCAAATCCAAATTTGGTGGCGATCACCACTTTGCCGCGGAACGGCGCGAGCGCTTCACCCACGAGTTCCTCGTTTGTGTACGGGCCATATACCTCTGCGGTATCGAAGAATGTGATGCCGCGTTCCACGGCGGCACGGATAAGAGATGTCATCTCCTGCTTGTCCGCCGGTGGACCATAGGAAAAGCTCATTCCCATGCAGCCCAGCCCGAGAGCCGAAACTTCCAAGTTGCTTTTTCCGAGTTTGCGCTTCTGCATTGTTTCTCCTTCGAGGCGGTGCCCGGCTTCGGTGGGCGCCGGAAAGAAGCAGTGATTTGGAGAGCTAAGACGATCCGACTAGGAAGACCCGCCCTCGAAAAGCTTCAAGGGCGGGCACCCGAAAAACCACTGTCAGGTTCCGGCGAATCGTGACAAAAAGTTAGCGGGTGAGCCTGTAAGCCGGATTCTGTGCCTGACGAGGCCCCGCTTCGCGCGAAGCTTCGCCGGGCGGCGATCATTCCTCTAGGCCCCGGATCGCTCCGGGGCTCAAGCAGCCTACCCGAGGGTCGCGGCGCTCCGCTCTTATTTACCCTGAGTCCGCCGCAAGGCGGACAAAGGGCGAGCATAGCGCTTACGGGCCGGGCCAACCCTCCCCTCCTATTTGGCCTTGCTCCACGCGGGGTTTTCCGTGCCCAGGATGTTGCCACCCGGGCGGTGGGCTCTTACCCCACCGTTTCACCCTTGCCAAATGCGCTCGAACCGTCTCAGGCAAGCCCTTGGTTTTGCCTCGGGCCTGCCGCCGAGGTCGCAGCGTCACCGGCGGTTTATTTTCTGTGGCACTTTCCGTGGCCGAATCCCCTGCACCGAGCCTTCGCCCGCCGCAAGGACCGGCCCCCTGGCGTTACCAGGCGCGTTGCCCTGCCGTGGCCGGCTCTTGCGAACTCGCCACGACTGAAGTCCGGACTTTCCTCCCGCCAATCCTTCACCCGCCTTGCGGCAGACTCAGGACAGGCCGGCGATCACCCGGCTCACCCGCTGCCTCCATTATACGCCATACTGTTTGTCAAAGCAGGGAGGCGTTTTTTGATGGCAAATAGGAGCATCAAAAGGAACGCACGGAAATCCAACTACCAGTGTCGATAGGGGATCGTCGATTTCTGGACTACAACTTCAGAATGTCCATTGTATGCAAAAAGACTTTTGACGGCTTCTACTGATAGATCAGGATTCGGGGCCGGCCCGATTAACACTCTTCGAATCATATACTCGTCTGGCAGTTCAAATTTCAAGTCTCGGTTCAGGTCCACTTCGATGTAAGGAACTATGGTCGATTTACCCATTCCAAAGCGCACCCCAGGCATCGGCTTGTGAGGCTTACTTAACACCATCCGCCATTCACTCTCGGCATGAAAGGCCGTATTCTTGAATAGAGGAGCCGTAATAGAAAACCACGCCATAGCAACTTGCTCTTTTGCGAGTGTCCGTCCACTGAAACCCTGCGAGCCGTGAAGCATCGCGCCGAGTTGAAGCGTTTGGTCAATTGCGAGATCGATTTGTGATGTATCGCTTTCATTCACGTACCGGACTTTGGCGAGCTTTCCGCCCACAAATGACGGCTTCCCTCCATGTGGATCGGCCACCCACTGGCTGCGAAGAGCGGCACTCGAAAAACCGATGCTAAAGCCAGCTTGCTCCGGACAGTAAGCTCGCCATTGGGAAAGGTCGTCGTCTTCCTGAGAGAATGACGCCACGTATTCATTGTGTTTTCGGCGGCCGTCGGTCGAACTGATGATTTCCGAGAGGTAAGTTCGTTCCTCCGAAGATTCAGTTAGATCCCTTCTTTCCTTCAAGCGTCTTAGGACGAGCGACCACATCGTTTCGCACTCAGACAAGTCATTCAAATATCGGATGTGCGTCGCCCGAATCCGGCCAGTCTCGACTATGGAGAGTAAGCCTTCCATTGATGTGTAATGGTAAAGAATAGGAGGCGTCGGTTCATCGAGTCCCGACATAGAAAGGATTACGTGGTCAGGATTAGCGTACTGCATTGGTTCATTCTACAGCATAACGGCCGCGCAGTTTTCTGACCGAATAGGTCCGGCGATGAGGAAAATGGTGGTTGCATGAGCGACGCTATGGAGCTACCAACCGCGAGGCAACTAACTTCTCAAATTGCACTTCGTCGAGGATGGGGACGCCGAGGGATTTGGCTTTGTCGTACTTCGAGCCGGGATCTGCGCCGACCACCACGTAGCTCGTCTTCTTGCTGACGAACGAGCCGGCTTTGCCGCCGTGCGCGGCGACGAGCGCTTCGGCTTCTTCACGAGAGCGGCGGGCGAGCGTCCCGGTGAACACGAAGGTCATTCCTGCAAATTTCGTATCCTTGGGTGCTTGACGTTCTTCTTTCATATTCACGCCGACGGCGCGTAGGCGTTCGATGAGCTTGCGGTTGGCGGCTTCGGAGAAGAATTCGAGGATGCCCTCGGCCACTTTCGGGCCGACTTCCGTCACGCCGGTCAATTCCTCTTCGCTGGCCTTGGCGAGCTTATCCATCGAGCCGAAATGCGCCGCCAGCAATTGCGCGGTGCGCTCTCCGACGAAGCGAATACCCAGCGCGTAAATCAATCGCGCGAGGCTGTTCTTCTTGCTGGCGGCAATTTCATCCAGCAGGTTCTGCGCCGATTTTTCGCCCATGCGCTCAAGCTCGGCGAGGATTTCGAGCTTCAGGTGGTAGAGATCGGCGAAATCCTTGACGAGCCCCTTATCCACAAGCTGATCCACAATCTTTTCGCCCAACCCGTCAATGTTCATGGCGTGGCGGCTGGCGAAATGCAGGAGCGATTCCTTGCGCCGCGCCGGACACGATACGTTCACACAGCGATAGGCGACTTCGCCCTCGGCCCTGTGGATGCGCGTGCCGCACTCAGGACACTTTTCCGGCATGCGGAACGGCTTCTCTTCCCTTCTGTGCTTCACCACCTTGAGGACGTGCGGGATCACGTCGCCCGCGCGCTCGACGAGCACGGTATCGCCCGCGTGGACGCCCAACCGCTCGATTTCGTCCATGTTGTGGAGCGTCGAGCGGCTCACCGTCACTCCGCCGATCTGCACCGGCTCGAGGAACGCGACCGGCGTGAGGACGCCTGTGCGGCCCACGCTGACGCCGATCTCGCGCACCACCGTGGTTTCCTGGCGCGCCGGATATTTATAGGCGATGGCCCAGCGCGGCGCCTTGGACGTGTACCCCAGCTCGTTCTGGAGCGCGATTTCGTTTACCTTGACCACCACGCCGTCAATTTCGTAGGGCAATTTTTCGCGCTTCGCTTCGCAGCGGACGATGTAGCGCTCGACATCCTCGATCGAGGCGCAAATCTGCCAGTCGTAGCTGGCCTTGAAGCGCAGCGCGGTGAGCGCCTCCAGCGCTTCCGAATGCCGCTTCTTCGGAGCGCGGCCATCCACAAGCAGGTAGTAGGCGAAGAAATCGAGCTGGCGCGAGGCCGTGATCTTGGGGTCGAGCATGCGCACCGCTCCCGCCGCGGCGTTCCGCGGGTTCGCGAAGCGCTTCCCTCCTTGCGCCTCCTGCTGCTCGTTCAATTCCTCGAACGCCTTACGGGTCATCATCGCTTCGCCGCGGACCTCGAAGCTGGTCGGCACGCCCGCCTTCTTCAGCGCCGCGGCGTCCACGCTCAGGGGAATCGAGCGGATGGTGCGCACGTTCAGCGTCACGTCTTCACCGGTCGTGCCGTCGCCGCGCGTCACTCCGGCGGCAAGAATTCCCTGCTCATAAATCAGCGAAAGGCTCAGGCCGTCGAACTTCTGCTCGCCCACATACTCGACCTGTTCCCTGCCGGTGATCTCGCGGGCGCGCCGATCGAAGGCGCGCAGCTCTTCGATCGAGAAGGCGTTGTCCAAGCTCATCATCGGAACTTTGTGCTGGACCTTGCGAAACCCCTCGCGCGGTTCGCCTCCGACGCGCTGCGTGGGTGAATCCGGCGCGATCAGCGCGGGATGCTGCGCTTCGAGTTCCTTCAGGCGGTTCATCAGGCGGTCGAATGCCGCGTCGGAGATTTCCGGCTCGTCGAGGACGTAATAGAGGTATTCGTGGCGGCGAATCTCTTCGCGCAGGCGCTCGATCTCCCCGGAGACATCGCGGGCCTTTTTCGTCGCACGCTGGGACATGGAACCCCTCTCGGAAGCGCAGTCGGCCAGGACTCGCCTCTAGTATACAATGCGCGTTTGCCGGGCTTGTCCGCGGTATTATCGTGAGCCGGTTCGGCACGACCAAATGCCTGACGGAATCAAAGACGCTCTTCTCATCTACAACCCCATCAGCGGGGGCAAGCGGCATCGCCGCTTTACCGAAATCGAGCATGCCATCCGCATCCTGAGTGACGCCGGGATCGCCGCCGAACTCGCGGCCATCTCAGGGCCCGGCTCGGGAACCAGAATGGCGCGAGAGGCGGTGGAGCAGCGCCGCGGCATGGTGATCGCCTGCGGCGGCGATGGCACGATCAATGAAATCGTCAACGGCCTTGCCGGCAGCCGTGTCCCGATGGCGCTGCTGCCCGCCGGCACCGCCAACATCCTCGCCAAGGAGCTCGGCATTCCGTGGGACATCCCCAAAGCTGCGCGCCTGATCGCCCCGGGGATCATCCGGCGCGTCGCGCTCGGATTTGCGCTCTTTGCCAATGGAGATCATTCCGCCGCCCGCGTTCCGGGAGGCCGTTATTTTCTGCTCGTCGCGGGGGCGGGGCCTGACGGCGCGATCGTCAATAGCGTGAACGAAGATCTAAAGAAGAACGCGGGAATCGTGGCCTACTGGGTCGAGGGCTTTCGGCAATTCCTGCATTACAAATTCCCCGAGCTCCGAATCCGTTCCGGGGAAACAGAACGGCGAGCCACGATGATCGTCGTCGGCAGGACCGCGCACTACGGCGGGCCCTTCAAAATCACGACCGAGGCGAGCCTGTTCGAGGATTCCTTCGAATTTCTGGCGAACGCCAAGCGCGGCCGGTGGGGCTATCTGGAATGTTTGCCTGCGCTCTGGCTCGGCAAACTGCGGAGCCTCGAGGGAATCGAAGCCTGGAAGGCCACGGAGGCGGTTTGCGAATCGGCCGGCGCGGAACCGCTCTACGCGCAGGTGGATGGCGAACCGATCGGTCCGCTGCCGGTGACCTTCCGGCTTGTGCCCGACGCGCTCTCGCTCGTAATGCCGCCTTCGCGCGAGCCTTAGCAGGAAGCGAAATAGTCGGAACAACTTACCTCAGGGGCTAAAGCCCCATTGATTTTGAGCGCTTTATGTCGGAGCTGAAGTCCCGCAGTTGCTTCCGGGATTCCGGGGCTGCGGGACTCCGGCCCCCTAAAAGGCTCTCCTTCTTCAGTAAGCCGTTACCCAACTAGCGCGAACATCCGTGGGGGCGTTACTTGTTTTCAGCCTCTGCGGAACCTTTTGAAAACCATCGGCTCGCCGCGTACAACAGCGCGAACGCCAAGCACGTTCCGAGCACGAACGCTCGGTTATGGGCTACCAGAAACGGCAGCGCCTGTGGTCCATAGCGCACCGCGAGCGCTCCCTCCGCGAAATACCGCAGCCCGCGCCCCAGCAGCAACGCGACGACGAAAGTCTTGAAAGGAACCTGGAAAACTCCCGCGGCGAGAATAAAGGGCTTGAACGGCATCGGCGGCGGCAAAACTCCTGGAACAAAAACGCTCAGGAAGCCGTTCCGCTCCACCCAGCGCCGGGCCCTTGCCGATTCGGCGTGGCGGCGGAAGTACGCCTCGCCGCCCTTCTTAGCGAGCAGATATATCCATATGCAGCCGGCAAGCGAGCCAACCGCGGCCATGGCCGCGTAGTAGGGCATCCGCGCGGGCCTTTGGATGGACAGCTCGATCAAAAGGGCGTCCGGAATGAACGGGAGCGTGAGGAAGGATGAATCGAGGAAGCAAGCCGCGAGCAAGCCCCCGCCGCCCACCGTCGCGGTGATTTTAACCAGCCAACCAGGCAGCTTGATTTCTTTCATCGGGCGCGCCCATTAACGCGCCGCGATTGTAGCAAACATCGCGGGGCGCGTCCGCTCAACCGAACGACCACGCAAGGCAAGAGGGCGCCCGGCTTCGCCTGCCCCGAGCAGGTTCCAAACCGCCGCCAAGATGGCGGCGCTACAACAAACAGCCCTCAAGGTAAAACGCCGGGATCCAAACGCTGTGACGCCTGTTAGGACCGCGATTCGTGAAAATTGCCCATTCGCGCGCGCTCGGCTAAAATGCAGTTCTTGAAACCCTCACCCCGGACAACGCCGCTACTCGACGCTCTGAACCAATGCCAGCGCGAAGCCGTCTTAGCCACGGAAGGACCCGTGCTGGTCGTCGCCGGCCCGGGAACAGGCAAGACGCGCGTGATCACGTATCGCGCCGCGCACCTGATCGAAGAGGGCGTGCCTGCGAGCGCGATCCTGGCAGTCACGTTCACAAATAAGGCCGCGGACGTGATGCGAGAGCGCATCGGCGATCTATTGCGCGCGAGCGGCCGCGATTCTTCCGACGTGTGGATCTCGACGTTTCACTCCTTTTGCGCGCGGCTGCTGCGCCGCGAAGCGCCGCACCTCGGCCTGGCGCGCGATTTCACCATCTACGACGACGACGCCCAACTCTCCGCCGTGAAGCGCGCGATCGAGGAAGCCGGCGCTTCCACCGAGGACCTTCCGCCACGCGCCGTTCGCGCGCAGATCACGCACGCCAAGAATCACGGCATCACACCGGAGGGTATGGCCGCCGACGCGGATGCGGCCCGCGACGATCTCCGCCGGCAGGTGGCAGAGGTTTTCCGCGTCTACAACCGCATGCTGCGCGACGCCGCCGCGCTCGACTTCGACGATCTGCTGCTGCGAGGCGTGGAACTGCTTCGAGAACACGCCGATGTCCGCGGCCGCTGGAGCGCGCGTTTTCAATACCTAATGGCCGACGAATTTCAGGACACCAATCAGGCGCAAGAGGAAATCGTCCGGCTGCTCGCCGGAGAGCGTAAGAACGTCTGCGTGGTCGGCGATGAAGATCAATCCATTTACGGATGGCGGGGCGCGCGCTCCGGCAACATGAAACGCTTCACCGAAGATTTCCCCGAGGCGAAGGTCATTCGTCTCGAGCAAACTTACCGCTCGACGCAGACGATTCTCGATGCCGCCGCGGCCGTCGTGCGCCATAATTCCGGCCGGCTCGGAAAAGAGTTACAAACCACGCTTGGCGCGGGCGAGCGCCTGCGCTTTTATGAAGCCCCGGACGCCATGGGCGAGGCGGAATTCGTTTGCGACGAGCTTGCGTCGCTCGTGCGGCGCGATTCGGATGCACGCGTGGCGGTGCTCTATCGCACGGGAGCGCAATCGCGCGCATTCGAGGAAGTGCTGCGGCGGATGGGCATCCGCCACTGCGTGGTGGGCGGATTCAGCTTCTACCAGCGCGCGGAAGTGCGCACGGCGCTCGCGTATGTGCGAATGCTCTTTCATCCCGAGGACAACGTGGCGCTGCTGCGCGTCCTGAACGTGCCGCCGCGCGGCATCGGCGCTACGACGATTGCTACGCTTGAAGGCCGCGCCCGTGAAAGTCGGCAATCGCTGTGGGACGTGATTTGCTCCGGCCAATTCGACACGGGCAAAAAAATCAGCGGCGCACTCGTCGCCTTTCGCGAGTTGATTGAGAAATTGCAAGAAGCCTGCCAGGAGCTTTCCCCCGCGGAGATGATCGAGACCGTGCTCGCCCGCACGGGCTACCTCGATTGGATCGAGCAGCAAGACAATCTCGAGCACACCACGCGCGCGGAAAATCTGCGCGAACTTTCGAATGCCATGGCAGAAGCGGCCGAACAGGGCCGGCCGCTCGAAGAAATGCTCGACCGAGCCGCGCTCGTGAGCGATTCGGACGATTATGACGGTTCGGTTCCTGTCTCGCTGATGACCCTGCACAGCGCCAAGGGACTCGAATTCGACGCGGTGTTTCTGGCGGGGCTTGAAGAAGGGCTTTTGCCCCACGGCCGCGCGTTGAAGGATCCGGCTGAAATCGAAGAGGAACGGCGGCTCTTCTACGTCGGCATGACGCGCGCGAAGCGGTCGCTTGTCCTTTCGCGCGCGACCTATCGCCGGAGTTATGGCGAAGAGCGTTTGCGCGAGTCGCTGCCCTCACGGTTCCTCGCGGAGATTCCCGGCGAGCTCATCGAGGCGGCCAGCGGGTCGCTTTCCGAGCCGGGCGAAACGCGGCGCTACGCGGCCGTGGACGATGAAAGCTATTCTTACCGCAGGCCGAGCGCCGGATACGGACGAGCGGCTTATGGCCGAGGCGGCCGGGCGTCCCCGGCGCCACGCGCGGCGAGCGACCCCATGCTCGGGCTGCGCGTCCGGCACGCGAAGTACGGCCTGGGGACCATCATTGGAGTCGAGGGCGAAGGCGACAACCGCAAACTGACCGTCAGCTTCCAGGACTACGGCCCGAAAAAATTGGTCGAGCGCTACGCGAATTTGCAGCTCGGGTAATCGCTTGACCGGAACCGAGGTTTCCGCCGTTCCGGCGCCGAGATTCCTCAGACCTCGCCAATGCGCCCGATTTCCGCTCGATCCGAGGTGTTGGGCGCGGAAATCGGGCCGCTCGGTCTTTGGAATGACAATTATTAGGATGGCGTAAAGAAAGGGTGACGATTCGTAGCGCCGGTTGCGCGGAGGGGCGGCGCAGGATAGAGTTTTCTGCGGCCACGCGAAGGGCGGAGGCGCCGATTGGACCCACAGCTTTTTCGCACCAAGAACATTGACCGGCTCATCTCCGACTCGGAGAATCCTGAAAAGAGGCTGCGGAAATCGCTCGGCTGGCTCAGCCTGACCTCGCTGGGCATCGGCGCGGTGATCGGCTCCGGGATCTTCACGGTCGTGGGGACGGCGATCGCGGGGCAGAAGTTCGAGGCGAAGTCCATTCTGAATGCGCCGTTGCTCGAATATTTGATTCACCATTCCGCGTCGTTTGGGAGGCCTGGAGCGGGCCCGGCGATCGCGATTTCGTTTCTGCTGGTGGGCATCGCGTGCTGCTTCGCCGCACTATGCTACGCCGAGCTGGCGGCGATGATTCCCATCGCGGGGAGCGCGTATACGTACACCTACGCGACCATGGGCGAGCTGATCGCGTGGATCATCGGGTGGGATTTGATCCTGGAATACGCCGTTTCGAACATGGCCGTGAGCGTGGGGTTCTCTGCGCACGTGGTGGACCTGCTCGATTGGTTCGGCGTTCATCCGAGCCTGCGCTGGATCACGCCCGCGTTTCTGCCCAGCGGGCTCACGGATTTTGCCGGAAACACGCTCTACACGCCCGGCTGGCATTTCGGCTTCAACTGGCCCGCGTTTCTGATCGTGATGCTGCTCACCGTGCTGCTGGTGCGCGGAATTCGGGAATCGGCGGGCGCGAACAACGCGATGGTGCTGCTGAAAATTCTGGCGATTTTGATTTTTATCGGATTCAGCGCGCGGTTCGTGCATCCCGCGAATTGGCATCCCTTCACGCCGAACGGATGGCCCGGCATCCTTACCGGCGGCTCGATTATTTTCTTTACTTACATCGGATTCGATTCGGTCTCGACGGCCGCGGAGGAGTGCCGGAATCCGCAGCGCGATCTGCCCATCGGAATCATCGCCACGCTGGTGATCTGCACGCTGCTTTACATCGGAGTTGTGGTGGTGCTGACGGGACTGGTCCCCTGGCAATCGCTGCTGGACGACGCGGCGCCGGTGGTCAACACGATGAAGCGGCTGCATTT
>Ga0187817_10001665_pt1 | contig 11041 bp, 8 predicted proteins | sample NC_wetland_sal_i_17_FD_132431 | JGI IMG/M metagenome (GOLD analysis project Ga0187817, IMG submission 132431) | Wetland sediment microbial communities from Neuse River Estuary, North Carolina, USA - SO4_2 | ecosystem: Environmental > Aquatic > Freshwater > Wetlands > Sediment | place: USA: North... | reverse complement strand
TAATCGCCGGGAACTGGAAAATGAACCTTGCGCCGCTCGAGGCGCGCGCGCTCATCGCCGCAATCCGCGCCGAGATCGATCGCGACGCCGCGGCGCTGGCGAAAGATCGCGACGTGATGGTCGCGCCGCCCGCGATTCTCATCCCGGCCGTGGCGCAGGCGCTCGCGGGGTCGTCGATGCTGCTGGGCGCGCAAAATATGCACTACGAGGACAAGGGCGCGTTCACCGGCGAAGTCTCGCCGCCGATGCTGAAGAGCTATGGCGTGACCCACGTCATCCTCGGCCATTCGGAGCGCCGCCACATCTTTCATGAAACCGACGAGCTGATTAGCCGCAAAGTGCTAGCCGCGCTCAAGCATCGCATGGCGCCGATTCTGTGCGTCGGCGAAACCCAGGACGAACACGACGGCGGCCGGACGCTGGATGTCGTGCTGCACCAACTCCAGCGCGGGCTCGAGAACGTCGGCGACGATCAGGTGACCGCAGTGACGATTGCCTACGAGCCGGTGTGGGCGATTGGCACCGGGCGCAACGCGACACCCGAGCAGGCCGAAGAGGTACACGGGGCGATCCGCGGCGTGATCCTCGAACGCTACGGGCATGAGCCCGCCGCGGCGATGCGGATAATTTACGGCGGCAGTGTAACCGCCGACAATGTTGACTCGCTGGTGTCCAAGCCCGATATTGACGGGGCTCTGGTCGGCGGGGCAAGCTTAAAGGCTGACTCGTTCGCGCGCATCGTCAGGGCGCGGACCCGCTGAAGAAGAAAGACCAAATGGTTTCAATCGTTGTTTCGATTCATGTGATCGTCTGCGTCGCCATCTGCATCATCATCCTGCTGCAGCAGGGCAAGGGTGCGGAGGTCGGCGCCGTTTTCGGCGGTTCGAGCCAGACCGTGTTCGGCGCGAGCGGGGCAGGCAATGCGCTGACTAAAGCGACGTGGGCGCTGGCGACGATTTTCTTCGCCACCTCGATCTTCCTCGCGCTGGCTTCAGCGCGGCGCGTGACCGGCAGTATCTTCGATCGGCCGTTCTCGTCGGCGCCTGTATCGAGCGTGATGCCGGTGTCGAAGCAGGCACCCCGCAATGCGATTCCCGCGGCGCCGGCGCCGGCCGGTCGTAATCCCGCCGGACCCGCGACACCGTCGACCAAGTAACGCAGTACTTTCGGATTTGCGCCGGAGCGTTCAGACCCTCGACCTCGCTCCGGCTGGGACGCATGATGCGCGGGTGGTGGAATGGCAGACACGCCAGTTTGAGGGGCTGGTGGTAGTAATACCGTGCGGGTTCAAGTCCCGCCCCGCGCACCAGGGGGTAATTCACTTAATTGAATGTGGAACCCTCCCCGGGTTCCACGCCTCCTTGGGCAGGGGTAACCCCTGCACCTTAGTATTAAGAGAAGATGCGGGACTTCGTCCCTGTTAGAACTTTTTGTGTTGTGAAATTCGAGCTCATTAGCGGGATTCCATGAGGCCACCGAGCGATAGTTGGCGCGGTGGCTCCGGCGCCGCGGGCGGCTGAGGCGAGCATCCCATGCGGCGTTCGTGGTCGAGGGGGAAGCCATAGCGCGCGCGAATGCGATCGAAGATCACGCCCATCCGATCGTCGTACGCATGCGGGACGTACTCGGCGCGCGCGTAAAACATGTCGATACGCTCCGCCAGATGCGGGAATCGCTCCTTTACGAATGGGATGAAGCGGCGCGCTGCCGCCGGCTTCAGAAACATCGAACGCCACCATACTCCCGACGCGCCCGCGCGACGCGCCCCGCGGACGACGCCTTCGATCGCCGCGGGATCGTCCGTCAGCCCCGGAATCATCGGCATCATCAGCAGGTTGCATCGAATGCCCGCCCGCCCGAGCTCAAGCATCGCGCGCAGCCGCAGGCCCGGGCGCGGCGCTCGCGGCTCGAGGATTCGCTGCAGTTTTCGATCGAGCGTTATCAGCGAAAAGTTCACCGACAGCTTCGAGCGCCGGTTGATCTTTCTGAGCAGTTCGAGGTCGCGAACGATCAAGCTGGATTTGGTCGTGATCGACAGCTCCAGCCCCGACAGTTGCGCGAAAACTTCGAGCATCGAGCGCGTCAGCCCGTATTTTCGCTCGGCCGGCTGGTAGGGGTCGGTCGCGGTGCCGATCGCGATCGCGTCGGTGCCGATGGGCGTGCGCGAAAGCGTGCGCGCGAGCACCTCGGCCGCCATCCGCTTGACGAAAATCTTGCGCTCGAAGTCCATCGGGTCGCGCAGCTCGAGAAAGTCGTGGGTGTAGCGCGCGTAACAGTACACGCATCCGAACTCGCAGCCGCGATACGGGTTGATCGTCCATCGAAACGGCACGCGCGGGCTGTCGCATCGATTGAGAATCTGCCGCACCGGCATCTCGATAAACTCGACGCCGCGAGTGGCGTCGAGGTCTTCGGGCGGTGGCGAGTAGAGGGGCAATGTGGCGAGGGCTTTCATCTTGGTCAGGCATATTTTCGCTTTTCTTTCGCTATTGAGTCAAGCCGTAAAGCGGCTCTGATTGAATGGTCAAAGTAACTTGGATCAGCGGTGCCATTCGCTAGATACTGGTCCAAGAGCGCGGGGCGGGGTACGGGTCGATCCGCATCACAACTGGAGGAAACCGCGATGGCAGACAATGGGCGCAAATATCGTGAGAAGTACGGCGAATGGGCTCTGGTGACGGGGGCGTCGGCCGGAATTGGGCTTGAGTTTGCACGCGCGCTTGCGCGCGAAGGGTTGTCGATAGTGCTGACCGCCAGGCGCGAGGATCGGCTGAACGCGCTCGGCGCGGAACTCAAGGATAAGTATCACGTCGACACGCGCGTGGTCGCGGCCGACCTCGCAGCGGCGGACGGCGCGGATCGGCTGGCCGACGCGGTCGCGGATTTGCCGATCGCATTTCTGGTCAACAACGCCGGCTTCGGCTATGCGGGCCGTTTCGACAAGCTGGCGACCGACCGGCTGCGCGCGATGGTGGTGGTAAACTGCGTCGTGCCGGTGGTGTTGACCAGCCGCATCATGCCCGGGATGGTCAAGCGTGGACGCGGCGCGGTGATCGTCGTGGGATCGGTGGCGGGGCGCCAGCCGCTGCCGCTGCATGCGGTTTACAGCGCGACCAAGGGATTCGATCTGCTGTTCGGCGAGGGATTGTGGGGCGAGCTGCGCGGCACGGGCATCGATGTGCTCGTGATCGAGCCGGGACCGACGAAGACCGAGTTCCAGGCGGTGGCGGGAGAGACGGTGGGGGCCGATCACGGCGAGCCGGCGGAAAATGTAGTGCGGGTCGCCTTCGACGCGCTCGGCAGGCAGCCGAGCGTTATCTCGGGATGGTTCAACTGGGTGCGCGCCAATGCAACGCGGCTGGTGCCGCGGTCGACGGTAGCGCTAATCGCGAAGAAGGTGACCGAGGGAAACACGCCAGCGGAGCTTCGGTAGCGCTGGCCGGCCCTGCTATAGCGTGAGTTCTTGCGCAGCTTGCTAGTGCTATCACGGCGCCGGTGATATACGACGCCGGTTGAAAGCCGATGCGTTGCGCAAAATGCGGGACGGATAGTCCGGCGGGCAACAATTTCTGCGTGCAGTGCGGAAACGCGCTGAACAGGCTCTGCGCCAAATGCGGTGCGGAGAATCCGCCGACATCGAACTTCTGCGGCAAGTGCGGCGCTTCGCTCGCGGGCGGCGCGGGCGCCGCGGTCGCTCCTTCGACGCGGCCGGAATCAGGTCACCGCGTCCGCGTTGTCGAGCAATCCGACGCTTCGCTCGCGACCGAGGGCGAGCGCAAGACCGTCACGGCGCTGTTCGCCGATATCAAGGGCTCGACGGAGCTCGAACAGGACCTCGATCCCGAAGAAGCGCGTGCGATTGTCGATCCTGCATTGAAGCTGATGATCGACGCGGCGCAGCGCTACGACGGATACGTCGTGCAGAGCACCGGCGACGGCATCTTCGCGATCTTCGGCGCGCCGGTCGCGCACGAGGACCATCCTCAGCGTGCGCTTTATTCCGCGCTCCGGATGCAGGAGGAGTTGCGCCGCTACTCGACGAAGCTCGTCGCCGACGGAGGCAATCCGCTGCAATGCCGCGTCGGCGTCAACACCGGCGAGGTCGTGGTGCGATCGATCTCAACCGGAGGCGGGCACGTCGAGTACACTCCCATCGGGCATACCACGAACCTTGCCTCGCGAATGCAGGCGGTGGCGCCGGTGGGTTCGATCGCGGTCGCGGAACCCACGCGCAAGCTGTGCGAGGGCTACTTCACGCTCAAGCCGTTGGGTCCGACCAAGGTCAAGGGCGTCAGCGACGCGGTCAACGTTTTCGAAGTGACCGGCCTGGGTCCGCTGCGGACGCGGCTGCAACGCTCGGCCAGCCGCGGTTACACCAAGTTCGTCGGCCGGCATGCCGAGATGGAGGCGCTCAAGCGCGCGGCGGAACTGGCGAGAAGTGGTCGTGGCCAGATCGTCGCCGCAGTTGCCGAGCCCGGGGTTGGCAAGTCGCGTCTGTTCTTCGAGTTCAAAGCCACATCGCAGTCGGGTTGGCTAGTGCTGGAGGCGTTCTCAGTATCGCACGGCAAAGCAAGCGCCTACCTGCCGGTGCTCGACCTGCTGCATTCGTATTTCGGGATTGATTCCGATGACGACACGCGCAAGCGCCGCGAGAAGGTTATCGGCAAGGTTCTCGGACTCGACCGCGCGCTGGAGGACGCGCTGCCCCACCTGTTCGGGTTGTTAGGACTTATCGAGAGCGACGATCCGCTGGCGGGGATGGACGCGCAAATTCGCCGCCGGCGCACGCTCGATGCGGTCAAGCGCGTCCTGCTGCGCGAGTCGCTCAACCAGCCGCTGATCGTCGTCTTCGAAGACCTGCATTGGATCGATGACGAGACGCAGACGCTGCTGAACCTGCTCGCAGACTCGATCGCCAACGCAAAGATCCTGCTGCTGGTGAACTATCGCCCCGAATACTCGCATCAGTGGAACAGCAAGACCTACTACACGCAGTTGCGTCTCGACCCCCTGGGCCGGGAGTCCGCCGATGAGATGCTGACCACGCTGCTGGGGAGCGACGAGAGTGTCGCCCCGCTCAAGCGGCTGATAGCGGAGAAGACCGAGGGAAATCCGCTCTTCATGGAGGAGATCTTTCTCGGTCTCCTGGAGGACGGCGCAGTGGCCCGCAACGGGAGTCTGAAACTGGTCAAGCCGCTCGCTTCGCTGCGCATCCCGCCGACGGTGCACGGAATTCTCGCGGCGCGCATCGATCGCCTGCCTGCGAATGAGAAGGAACTGCTGCAGAGCCTCGCTGTGATCGGAACAGAGTTCCCGCTCGCGCTTGCCCGCGAAGTCACAGGGCAGCCCGACGATGAACTGGAGCGGATTCTCAACCAGCTTCAGCTTGCCGAGTTCATCTACGAGCAGCCTGCGGCCGGTGATGTCGAGTACAGTTTCAAGCACGCACTCACGCAGGAGGTGGCATACAACTCCGTGTTGCAGGAGCGCCGCAAGTCGCTGCACGAGCGGATCGGCACAGCGATCGAGGCGCTGTATGCCGACGCGCTCGACGATCACGTCGAGCAACTCGCCCACCATTACCGGCGCAGCGCCAACGCGCCCAAAGCGATCGACTACCTGGCGCGAGCGGCCGAGCAAGCGGTCGTCCGCAACGCCCCGAATGAAGCGGTCCCGGGCTACGAAAACGCGCTTGCGCTGCTCGACGGCATCGGCGACCCGATGGAACGCGAGCGTCGCGAGGCGTCGTTGCAGACCGCGCTGGGCGGCGCGCTTCAGATGGGAAGCCCTGCGGCTCCGGGCTTGGAGAAGGTGTACCTGCGCGCGCGCGAATTGTGCGAGCGCATCGGCGACCGTGAAGGGCTCTTTAACACCCTCTTCGGGCTGCGCCTGTACTACAGTTTCCGGGCCGAGCTCAGCCGGGCTCTGGAACTCGGCGACGAAATGTTGAAGATCGCGCGCAATGATGACCCGCTACTGCAATCGAGCGCGCATGTGAGCGCGGCGCAAGCACGGTACTTTCTCGGTGACCTCAGCGCGGCGCGCCGGCACCTCGAGCTCGCGCTCGCAACGGCACCGAGCGCCACGCAGCGCCCAGCGGGGCATCAAGTTTCTGAGCGGATGATGACCACCGAGCCGTGGTCGCGGAACGGCCTGATTCTGGGTCTGCTCGGCTATCCGGATCAAGCGGTGCATGAAGTGCAAAAGGGGCTCGCCCATGCGCGCGCATACCCCGTGCCGATTGCAGCCGCGCTCGCGGAATTCTTCGCTGCACAGCTCTACTTCTTCCTGCGTGACGCTCGAAAAGTTCGCCAGCACAGCGGAACCGCGAGCCGGATCGCCACCCAGCACGGAAACGCGCAAATTGCCGGCTATGCAGCGGCATTCCTGGGATGGAGCGAGGCGCTGGAAGACGACGCTGGAGAGGGAATCAAACAGATCCGGCAGGCCATGGAACAGGTCGAGCTTGTCGGTTCCCGAATCCATTCGCTGCAGGACACGCTTCTGATCGATTGCCACCTGAGGCTGGGCCAGGTCCAGGAGGGCCTGTCGGCGGCTTCCGAGGCGCTCGCCCATGCGCGCAGCACCCGCGAACGATATTGCGAATCCGAAATCAACCGGCTGAAGGGCGAACTGCTGATTCTGAACAATGATCGCGAGTCGGCCGAAGCGGCGTTTCGCGCCGCGATCGAAGTCGCGCGCGGGCAGGAGGCGCGCTGGTGGGAGTTGCGCGCGACCGCAAGTCTAGCGCGATTGCTGCGCGACACGAATCGCCGCGACGAAGCGCGCGCGATGCTCGCCGAGATCTACAACTGGTTCACCGAGGGCTTCGACACCGCCGACCTGAAGGACGCCAAGGCGCTGCTCGGCGAGTTGAACAACTGACCGAAGCGCGCTTGCGTGCCCCGCGCAGGCGGGATTTTGCCCTGTGGCGCCTCGCGATGCCCACCGCGAGCGAGGCTGAAAAGGGGTTCATGGATGAGATGCTGCGAATCTCCGGCGTCCGCAACGCAACTTTGAGCCCGAGCCGGATTTTGCGCTGCGGCGCCAAAGTTGTAGTATTCCGGCGTCATCGCTTCGCGCGGCGGGCGAAGCGAACAACATCTGAATGGCGACCCCTCCTGATACGCAGGCGACGGCACCCACGCGGGAGCTGGCGGCGATCATGTTCAGCGATATCGCGGGCTACACCGCGATCATGGGCCGCGACGAGCAGCAAGCCCTTCGCGCATTGGATGAGCATCGCGAGCTGTTGCGCTCGCTGTTGCCGAAATTCAACGCCGGATGGAGGGCGAGATCGGCGACGGCAGTCTGACCAGCTTCCACAGCGCGATCGATGCGGTGAACTGCGCCCGCGAAGTGCAGGCGAGTCTGGGCGATCAACCCGAGTGGAAGGTGCGCATCGGGATTCACCTCGGCGACGTGGTGTTCTCCAACAACACGGTGCTGGGAGACGGAGTAAACGTCGCCTCGCGGATCCATGCGCTCGCTCCGCCCGGCGGAATCTGCATCTCCGAGCATGTCTTCGATGCGATTCGCAACAAGCCCGGAATGGCGGCGAACTACCTGGGCGAAAAGAACCTCAAGAACGTAAGCCGCCCGATTCGGGTCTACGCGCTTGCCCCTGCCGCGTCGAGTCGCGGCCGGAAGCCGGCAGGTTCCGGTTTCGCCGGCGTCGCGCACCCGCGGCTTCCGTCGTTGCGCGCCTTGGGCCTTGCCTCGGTGGGCACGGTTGTGATCGGGTACCTTGTCTATTCGTTATTTTACGTCGAGATCGCCACCGCCCTGCTCGTCTATGTCCCACGGATGCTTCCGACGCGCGTCTCTCAGAAGATCGGTTACTGCACGACGAGCGACGGAGTGCGGATTGCTTACGGCACCGTCGGCCATGGTCCGCCAATCGTTTTTGTACTCGGATGGGGGACGCATCTCACACGTGGAGCCGGTAGCCCGACCTATAACAGCACTTTTCTCGAATCGGCGGGCGCTCACCATCTGATCGTGCAATACGACGGACGCGGATTTGGCGTCTCTGAACGGGGGCTGCGTGACTACTCGCTGGAACCGAGGGTGCGCGACCTGGAGGCGGTGGTCGATGCGCTTAAGCTGAAACGCTTCGCGCTGCGGGGGTACTCCGCAGGAGGACAAGCGACCATCGCATACGCGGCACGCCATCCGGAACGCGTCACGCGGATCGTTCTAATGGACACATACGCCAGGTTCATCCCTGATCCAAACCCAGGCCCGGCCGAACGACAGCGCGACCAAGCCTTAGCGCTCGTGGTAAGCGGATGGAGCAATCCCGCCTACCGCGACCTGTTTACCAGCCTCGCGATGCCTACGGCGACCGAGGCTGAAAAGGGGTTTATGGACGAGATGTTGCGAATCTCCGGCACGCCGGAGGATGTCAATGCATTCCTGTCGGCTTCGGGGAAAATCGACGTGAGTGCGCTCGCGCGCCAAATCAAAGCGCCGACGCTAATAATCCACATGCGCGGCGACCAGGTGGTGCCTTTCTATTTGGGCACCGACCTCGCATCGCTGATTCCCGGAGCCCGGCTGGTACCCATAGACGGCAGCGACCACGTTCCCATCCCGGGCGACGGCGAGAGTGAGCAGATCGATCGGGCTGTAACGCCGTTCCTCGACCAAGATTTGGAGCCCGCGACCGCAAGCGCCGATCGTTCGTAAGCTGCAGGTGATAGCTCCCGGTAGCTGAGCGAGCTAACCGCCTGGCCGGTTTGAACCGATCAGGAGCGGCTCAGGGAAGTATCGCGAGGTCGTAGGCGGGCGGCAGTTTCTCCGCGATCGTCTCGAGCGAAGACCCGTCGGCGGATGCGCGAACGATGGCGCCGTCGTTGCAGACGGCGAAGAAACCGCCGCTGTCCGGGTCCGTCTTCAAGCGCATCACCATCCCGCGCCCAAACCTCTGGTCGGCGGAAATCGCGGTAAAACTTTCGCCGCGATCGCCGCTGCGGAACAGTGTCGCGTCGGCGCCGGTCGGTCCGACGCGCCAAGTGGGCGGCGGGCCCATCGCGGCCGCGGTGAAAATGTCTTCGCTGTCCGCCCGGTTGACCAGCAGCGGGACGGTGTAGGTGCGGTTGATTCCGCGCGTCACGTGCTGCCACGATTTGCCGGCGTCGGAGGACAAGTAGAAGCCGTTGCCGGTGGTGGCGTAGAGGCGGTGCGAATCGCGCGAGTCCACCGCGACGGTATGAACATCCCAATAGAGGCCCTCGTTGAGCGGCTCGAAGGACACGCCGTCGTTGCGCGAGCGGTAGATGCCGCCCTCCTCGACGCCGACGTACATCGCAGACGGCTCATGCGGATCGAAGGCGATGGAGCGAACGTGCGGAATATGCGGCGGCGGCGGAAACGTCCAGCGCTCGCGCCCGGGGATCTTCAGGAAGCCGTCGCATTCCTTGAAGACGCGCCCGCGATCGTCGCTGCGGAACAGGCGGGCGTGCGACGTCCCGATGAACACGCGATCCTTCACGGCCGGCGATGCGGCCACCGACCAGACCTCTTCTTCGCGCGCGAGCGCCGGAGTGGCGTCGGTCCAGGTTCTGCCGCCGTCGGCCGAGCGAGCGAGCATGCCCTTGCCGCGGATGCGCTCGGTCGAGCCGGCGTAGATCAGCGCGGGATCGACGGCATCCTGCGCCATGCACCAGACGGCTGACGGATCGGCAAGCACCATCAGCGGCGGAGCCCCTGCGCGCGAGGGGTCGAGAATCACGATGCCCTTGGCCGTCCCGATGCACAGACGCATCCCGATAAGAGCCCTCCAGCCGCCTCCGATCGTAGCGCAAAGGAATGCGTCGGAATAGCGGGAAAGAGAACCCGATAAGAAGGAGCATCTTCTGCTCGATCCTGCGCGTTGCTAACTATAAGGAGACCCGTATGAAGCTTCGCCACTCCGCCGCGCTCGCGATCGTTGCCTGGTACCTGATGATTCCGCCGGTCAATGTCGACAACCGAGTTGACGCAGGTGCGCCCTTGTCGAAATGGAGGAAGAGCGTGAGCTTTGAGTCCGCCAAGGAATGCCAGGCGGCTCTTAAAGACGCGATCGAAAACCCGATGACACCCTCCGAATATGGAGCGGCAGCGGCGGCCACGCGGAAGGCCAAAATGCATCCCCTTAGTGAGTCGGAAATGACGAGGCGGATGGAGGAATCCGTATGCGTCTCGGCCGACGATCCACGCCTCAAAGCAAAGTAAGCGCGCCGCGCAGCTCTTAGGTCAACTTCGTACCGATGTGGAGCTCGCCTGAAGCTGCAAGCTCGGCGGGTGCGACTTTTCTGGGGTTCGGATCGATTCGCGTCCGCTTGACGACAATCGTGCCGCCGGCGAGCGCGACCTTCATTCCGTCCGAATCAAGGGCAACTATCGTGCCCGGTTCTCCATCCGATCGGGCCGGCGAGAACCTCGCCTCATAGAGCCGCAGCCGTTTGTCGCCGACGCTTGCGAACGCGCCCGGCTGCGGGTCGCATCCGCGGATCAGGTTGAACACTTCGCGCGCCGGTTTTGCAAAATCGATCCTGGCGTGCTCGTCGCGGCATGGCGGCTCGTAGGTCGCCTTGCTCTCGTCCTGCACGATGACGGGCGCGTTGCCCGACTTGATCAGATCGGCCGCTTCGATCATCGTGTCGATCCCCATCGGGAAGAGCGTGTTGAAGTAAATGGAGCCGACGCTGTCGTGTTCTTCGATCGGCACGCGTTTTTGGATCAGGATCGGTCCAGTGTCGATACCCTTGTCCGGCCAGAACCACGTGACTCCCGTTTCCGCGTCACCCTGGATAATTGCCCAATTGATCGCGCTGGCGCCGCGATGGCGCGGGAGGAGGGAAGGGTGAAAGCAGATCGATTTGTAGCGCGGTGCGTAGAGAATTCGCTCGGGAACTATCAGCGTCACGAAGGCGAGGATGGCCAGGTCGGCATCGAGCGCCTTGAAATGCTCGAAGGCGGCGTCGCTCTTGAACGACTTGGGCTGGCTCAGCGGCAAGCCCATCTCGCGCGCCTTGGCGGCCAGCGGATCCGCCTT
>Ga0187817_10001664_pt1 | contig 11045 bp, 10 predicted proteins | sample NC_wetland_sal_i_17_FD_132431 | JGI IMG/M metagenome (GOLD analysis project Ga0187817, IMG submission 132431) | Wetland sediment microbial communities from Neuse River Estuary, North Carolina, USA - SO4_2 | ecosystem: Environmental > Aquatic > Freshwater > Wetlands > Sediment | place: USA... | reverse complement strand
TGAGCAGATCACAACTAATGGAAAAGGAGATTTGACAATGATAACCATGGAATGGAAATCCACTTGGACCGTTCGAACGGTCTTCGCGCTTGTTGCGGTCGCGCTCATGTGTCTGGTTCCGGCTTTTGGGCAGGACTCCGTACTGTCTGTGCAAGGAAGCGGGTCCTATGATATTGGCTACTACGTCAACGCCAATATGGGCTTCCCGGATGCGCAACTACACGTTAGTAACCCGGGTTCCACCGGCGGTTTTGGCGCCGGGGAAACCTCCACCTCAGTAGCTGGTGGCGACCTGTGTGCGAACGTCTATGTTTTCACGCCGGACCAGCAGTTGGCCGAATGCTGCAGTTGCAAGATCAGTCCAAACGGCATGCAGGCATTTAGCTTGGCCAACGACCTTACCGCCAATCCCTATACTCCGGCCGTGCCCCACTCCGGAGCCATCAAGATCGTCGCCTCTTTCGGCGGCGGAAAACGTGGCGCCGGGTTGCCTCCGACGCCCAACATCTCGTCCAGTTCGAAAGCCGCGTGTGACGCGGGCAGCGACTATTGGCCGCAGGGCAGACTGGAATCCTGGATTACTCACGTGCGGCAGTTAGGGGCTCCGTTAGGCGCCGCCTACACCGTCACGGAGATCAACTTCCTGGACGCGCAGTTGAGCTTTTCGGAATTGAAGAAGTTAGAGCAAGAGTGCTTCGCCATCGAGGCCAATGCCAGCTCCGGCGGGAATGGCAGCGGAGCGGGCACCTGCAACTGCGACCCCAACAAGCAGTTTTAGCTAGTTTGCAACGTTCAAGGCACCGGGTCAGTTGTGACTGCGACCCGGTGCTTTTTTTTATTCAGCCAAACAGAGAGCCCTGGTTCACCGTTAACCAAAGGCATCATTGTGGCCATGCTGGCGGGCCGCTATCCTCGGTGTAAGCCGTTGAGAGAGGCCCGCAATCGGGTTGGTTCTCTGGAAGCCGCTGGCAGTCTGCGGGGAGCGCGGCGGATATGAGCGACGTCTGTCCGATTGACTGGAACGTTCTTTATTGCTGGTTCCACTATGAGCCGGGGCTCCTGTTGATCCTCTGTCTCGCTATTGTTTGTGCAACTCTTGCCGTGAAATCCACGAAAGACTGAATTCACGAGGCGCCGGGAAATGGTGGCCGGCCCCGGCGTGTGCTAGTGAGATTTATGCGTGGCTGGACGGAGCGGCGCTCCCGTTGGCGCCGTTGTTGGAATGCGTGCCGGCCGCATTAACTCGCTCGAAAAGCCACCCCTCGTCACAGTCCAGCAGAGTTGCGATGCGTTTGCGCATTTCCTGACCTGGCTCCCGATAGCCATTGACGGTCTTGCTCAGGACGCTTTCATCCACTCCGAGAAGCTGTGCCAGGCGGTTCTGGCGCATGCCGGTTTTGAAGAGTTGCAATTTGAGATTTAGATACATAAAGAACTCGCAGTCATTCGGGTCGCTCGGCTTGAGGGGGCATGTTTTGGCCCGGACCGGAATTCCGCGAACCATAGTGAAGCAGGCATATAACCAGCAACCGTTCGAGCAGACTCCGGGGCTCTGACCGGTCATCACTTTTGTGCGGGCCCTGCAGGCTGGCGTTGGCCGGCGAACTCCCCGCGTCACGGCTGGGTTCGAGACGGTCCAGATTGTGCCAGCAAAGACTCATTCGACTCTCGTTTCCCTCGGGATAGACACCCGGTTTACCCTTACCGGCTTAACTTCTGGTTGGGCAATTTGTTGACCAAAGCTGGCACCCGCGTGTTTACTCAAGTTGTTGACGCGGAGGGTGCTTGAGCAGGCCGTTTTCTTGCACAATGTCCGAATCTTTTTGGTCGCAAGGTGGCTGGAATCAGGGGATTACCGGATGGGGACGTAACCCTAATTGCGAGGATCGGCAGCCAGGGCGCGTTGGAGCTCGTTCCCGGAGTTTGTGAGCAGTTCGTAGTCTTCAATACAACAGCCCAGGCCAAAACTGTCGCGTTGATTCTCAACCCGCGTCACTCGCACCCGGCACTGCAATCGGACGCGACTATCTGAATAACCGAAGGCTCCTGCAGGGATCGCGATCACGCACTGCAGCCGCTCACCAAGCTGAAAAGGTTCTGCTGAGACACAATAGAACCCGTTGCTGGTTAAGTTTTCCGTGGTGCTGTCGATGGAAGGGGAACCCGAGGCCCGGTACAGACGAACGGGCCAATGTAATGCGATGCGCTTCCGCTTGCGTCGTTCCCGGCTGGCGACCATGGCCATCGCGATCTCAGTCTGCGAACACGTTCGTTTCCCACCTCTCTCCGGGGTGCGGCACAAATCCAACGTTATGTGCCAGTCTATGAATTGGGCGGTATGCAGCTCAGTTTGCTCGCGAACCCAGCCTCACGGGAGCCGCACAGATGATTCCAGCGTTCTCGGTTCAACGCCCAACGATACGGAGGAATGGTCCAGCGCAGTGGCCAGCACTTTTGCAGCCAGTCGGATCCGCTGGCTTCAGCACTTGAAGGGCCCTTGTAATGGAAACTTCGAGGGGTCCTGTACGGCTTCACCCCTTGGAGTCCGCAACTGGAAGTCCTGTAGCACTTTGTCGCGAGGAAGCCCAAGTTTTGGGACGGCCCCCACCCTCTGGTAGGGAGTTTACCGTATTGAAGTTACGGGGAATCCCGGTTATAGCTAGAGAAGTGGTCAAGGAAAAAAATTGGAGTTCTAGTTGGAAAATCTTGACAAAAATCAGGATTGCGATATCCTGCTCCATAACTTTTGTAAGCACTGCCACTAGGTAGGCGCGTTCGATGCACATTCAGTTGGTTTCCACAGACAAGACGCTGTACCGGCTTTGTCGCGAAACGCTGGCCGGATCTCGCCGAAACGACTGGACCCTGAGCGTTGACGCGGTACCGAATGGAGATGCTTCTCCGGACCTCTTTATTTGGGACTGCGACTCCGATGTTCCGCTGCCGCACGAGCTGGACTTCGAGCAGGAGCGGAAGAACATCTTTTTGGTGTCGCGAAAGAAGACCGCCGCGTTGCTGGAGCGGCTGCCCATGGCGGCCATGGCGATTTTGCTGAAGCCCGTGAACCAGGCGACGCTGGGAGCATTTCTGGATCATGCCGCCAAACGCCACGAGCAGCACCGCGCGCGAGACGTGAACTCCTTGCGCGCCGACCGCGACGAGATCCTGCAATGTCTTCTGCACACGAATCTGAAGCTACAGGAATACGACCAGGACCGCACGAACTTTCTGGCGCGCGCGGTTCACGATTTTCGTGCGCCGCTGACCGCCATTGACGGATATTGCGGCCTGATCCTGGGCCAACAGCTAGGGCCCATTAGCGAAGAGCAGCAGGAAGTTCTGGAGCGCATGCAGCACTCCATCAAACGGCTCTCCCGGATGGCGACGGCCATGTTCCAGTTGAGTGTTGGCCGCCAGGTGGAACAAAGGCCCAACCTGGTGAAGGGCGATATCGAAGCCTGCATCCAGCAGGCCATTCATGAGATGACGCCGTTTATCGAAGTGAAGGACATTCACCTGAGCCTGCAACTGACCACACCCCTGCAGACCTTTTATTTCGATCGGGAGCAGATCGAGCAGGTGCTGATCAACCTTCTGGATAACGCCTGTAAGTTCACTCCCAAGCATGGCGCCATCGAAGTGAGAGGTTATCCATTCTTTTGGGAGCGGCGCCTCAAGCTGAAAACCGTTTTCGCCAACGGGGAACGCCGTACGACGGGTGTTCAAGCGCCCAACTCGTATCGCGTGGATATACGCGATTCCGGCTCAGGCGTGCCACTCGAAAACCTGGAAAAGATTTTTGAGGAGTACACTTCCTATTCCGGCGGCCAGGACAGATCCGGAGGAGGCTTGGGACTGGCCATTTGCAAGTTGATCCTCAAACTACATCAAGGTCAGGTTTGGGCTGAATCCGGCGAAGAGGGGTCGAGGTTTTCCTTTGTTCTTCCTTTCGCGCAGCACGAGGCTCAATTGCCGCTCATGAGCGAACCGCCGCATCAGTTGCTGCGAGCGGGAGCATAGCTATTGTAATTCCCGGAGGAGCGCTTCATATGGTGAACCAAGGCAGAACTATACTGCTGGGCGAAGACGAACTCGAAGTGCGCAGCTACCTGGAGATGGCTTTGCGGTGCCATGGATATAGCATCGAGGCGGCGCAGGACGGGGAAGAAGTGCTGGCTTGCCTGGAGCGGGAACGAGACAAAATTTCGCTCGTGCTGCTCGATATCATGATGCCGCGTAAAGACGGTCTGGAGACTCTGCGGGATATCCGGCGTGTAGACCGCGAACTGCCCGTGGTGATGCTTTCCGGCGCTTCTTCTCCTCTCAAGGTGGTAGAAGCGATGAAAAGCGGCGCCACCGATTTTATCCCCAAGCCCGTCAGCCATGAAGACCTGTGCGAAGCGATCGAAAAGGCTTTGGGGGTCACCATCCCGGTAAACGGGCACAGCGCGCCGCCCGTACAGAGTCCCGCCCCGGCCAAAGTGATCGCCATGCGGGTCAAAGCCATTGAACCGCTGCTCCGCCAGATCGGTTCGTCGGAAGTGCCCGTGCTCATCCAGGGGGAAACAGGGGTGGGCAAGGAAGTGATCGCCAGGCAATTGTGCGCGCAGTCGCAGCGGGCCAACAAAGGCTTCCTGAAGCTCAATTGCGCCGCGTTGCCGTCGGAACTGGTGGAAAGCGAGCTGTTCGGTTACGAGCGCGGCGCTTTCACCGGCGCTTTTCAGAAGAAACCCGGCATGTTCGAGATGGCCGACGGCGGGACGATCCTGCTGGACGAGATCGGCGACATGGATTTCAAGCTGCAAGCCAAACTCTTGCAGGTTCTGCAGGACCAGGAATTCCAGCGTCTGGGCGGCAAGGAGACGGTTCGCGTGGACGTGCGCGTGATCGCCGCGACGCACTGCGATTTGGAGGAGGCCATTGCAGAGGGCCGGTTCCGCGAAGATCTGTATTATCGTTTGAACGTCGTGACCATCCGTGTCCCACCGCTGCGCGAGCGGCCGGAGGAGATCGTTGCCCTGGGTGAGTTCCTGCTGAAGAAACACGCGCCGCCGGGGATGGCCCCTCTACCCGTCACTCCCGCCTTGCAACAGGCTCTACTCGCGCATCCCTGGCCCGGGAACATCCGCGAGCTGGAGAACGTGATGCGCAAATACCTGGTGGTGCGGGATCCGGAAACGATTATTCGGGACCTGCGCTCACGACCCCTCCGGCAGAGGACGTCTTCGGGCCTGCCCAACCAGATCAAAGCCGCGGCAGCCGCAGCAACCGCCGGACTCCATCGCGATGAGCCGCCGGCAGCGCCCATCCTGGCGCAGGTCAACAAAGCCAAGGAACAAGCCGAGACCGACGCCATCCTCGCGGCGCTCAATTCCACCCGCTGGAACCGCAAGCAGGCCGCCCAGCTCCTGAACATCGATTACAAAGCGCTTCTCTATAAAATGAAGAAGCTCTCGATCGAGAATTAGGTTCAGGAGCAAAACCGGAACCGCATGTCGAGTTTTCAAGAGCCGCCGTGTGTCCGGATTCCTGGCGGCTATTTCCTGATGGGATGCGACCAGGGCCGCGATGAGGAGCGGCCGGTGCATCGCGTCTGGGTGGACGAGTTCCTGCTAGGTGTGTTTCCCGTGCGCAACCTGGATTACCAGCTTTTCCTGGAGGCCACGGCCCATCCCGCTCCGCCCCTTTGGAGCCATCCGGACTTCAGCCATCCCGATCAACCCGTGGCCGCGGTGAGCTGGTTTGAAGCCGTGAAGTATTGCGAATGGCTGAGCGCGGTCTCGGGAAAGCAATACCGGTTGCCGGCCGAGGCCGAGTGGGAACGCGCCGCCCGGGCCGGCCGCGAGGGCGCGCTCTACATCTGGGGCAACGAGCCTCCGCAGAGCCATCCCGCCTACGTGCACCGCTGGGGAGGGGAAGTGAAGGGAACGCGGCCGGTAGGGGAGGGCGTGGCCAACGACTGGGGCATCTACGAACTTGGAGAGAACGTCCACGAGTGGTGCTCGGATTGGTTTCAGAAGGATTACTACGCCGTTTCACCGGAACGGAATCCGCAAGGGCCTGCCACCGGGGAGCGGCGCGCTTCGCGCGGCGGTTCCTGGAGGCATCACATCAAGGTGAGCCGGTGTGCGGCGCGCTCCAGCATTCCGCCGCATTTTCAATATGCGGATTACGGGTTTCGCGTGGCGTGCACGGCTGGGTGAACTCGCGCTTTGGGGAGTCGCGCGCGCTCTTCCTTCGTCAGAAGACCGCACCGCACCAGATAATCGAGTTCCGATTCTCTGGGCAACATGGGTGCGGGCGCGTCGTATTCCCACCATGCCCAGGGGCGCGATCCGGGTTCCACCAGCCGCATCACTTCATGCGAGTGAGACCGCCACGCGGCGCGCCTGGAGGCGTTCGAAGCGAAGCTGGATCCCGCAGGGCCGGGACCCAGCAATAGCTCGAGGTACTGCTCCAGGTCCGGGCGACCGTGCACATGCGCCGCTCTGAGGATACTGGCGGCATGCGCATGAGTGGGGAGGTGAGTGCTCACGGATCGCCCTCTGGAGGATAGTGAACCTAACCGTGTAGCCGTTTCAATACCGGGAGCCGATTTTCTGCCCCATCTGAGGACCCGACGGGCGATATCCGATGCCCTCTACGGAAAGGGCTTGGACTGTATTAATTGAGTCTGCGTCTTGCCGGATTTCCAAGTAAAATGTGAGAGCCATGGCCCAAGCCGTCACCTCCTCTCATCGCGATCTCGATCTGCAACATCTCTGGCACGGAAACACGCAACACCGCGGCCTGGAGGCACGGCCTCCGCTCGAAATATCGGGCGCCGACGGCTGCTACGTGACGGATGCGGACGGCCGCCGGTATCTGGATGCCATGGCAGGCCTGTTCTGCGTCAACGTAGGCTACGGCCGCCGCGCCATCGTGGACGCCGTGACGGCCCAGATGGCGCAGCTTGCCTATTACCCATTGACTCAGTCGCACGGTCCGGGGGCGCGCCTGGCGGCCCGGCTGGCGGAGCTGTTACCGCGCGGGCTGAGCCGTGTTTTCTTTTCTAATAGCGGGTCGGAAGCTGTGGAGACAGCGCTCAAAATGGCGCGGCAGTGCGCGCGCCGCAGGCATCCGGGCCAGAACCGGTACAAGATCATCGCGCGGCACCGCGGTTATCACGGCTTCACCATGGGCGCGGCATCAGCAACAGGACAGAATCCCAGAAAAACGGCGTTCGAGCCGCTGGTTCCCGGTTTCCTGCACGTGCCGCCGCCGGATCATTATCGCTGCTTGTTCTGCTCTTCCCAACCGGCTTGCACGCTGACGTGCGCCGACGAGATCGAGCGAGTCATCCGCATGGAAGGTCCGGAGACCGTGGCCGCGGTGATCGCCGAGCCGGTGATCGGCGGTGGCGGAATCTTTCCCGCGCCTGAGGGTTATCTGGAGCGCGTGCGAGCCACCTGCGACCGGTACGGCGTCCTGCTCATTATCGACGAGGTCATCACCGGATTTGGCCGCACCGGAAAGCTGTTTGGCTTCGAGCACGCGGGCATCCGGCCGGATATCGTGGCCTTTGCCAAGGGGTTGACTTCGGCCTATCTCCCGCTCGGCGCTACCGTGGCTTCGGAGGAGATTTTCGAGTCGTTCTACGGCGATGCGGAGAGTGACGCGAAGTTTGCCCAGGTCAGCACATTCGGCGGCCATCCCAGTTCATGCGCCGCGGCTCTGGCCAATCTGGACATTCTGACCGGCGAACGGCTGTGGGAAAACTCGGCGGCAACCGGCGCCTACTTGTTGGAGAGGCTGCGAGGGATCCGCTCGCGCTGGATCGGTGAGATTCGCGGCCGCGGGCTGCTGATCGGCCTCGAGATGGTCACGGACGCCGGCAAGACGCCGTTGCCCGAGGCCCGCATGATCCAGTTACTGCGCGCTCTTCGTGACGCAGGCGTACTGGCGGGCCGCAACAACGATTCCGTGCCCGGCTATTGCAACGTGCTGATCCTGTCCCCGCCGCTGATTCTCAGCCGCGAGCAAGCGGATATGATCGTGGCGGCCATCCAGGATGTGCTGGAAAAATTCTGAATTCACGGCTAGCTGGTTCTGCTGGAAAGCATAATGGCCGGGCGTGCCCGGCCACTACCGTCCGGCGGGACGGTACTGAAATTTCAGAACCACTTCGCTCGATACCGGCCGGCTGTCGCGCCACGCGGGCTCGAAGCGCCAACGTAAGGCGGCGTCACGGGCGGCAGTAACGAGTACACTGCTCACCGGTTCCTTCCTTTTCACGGGCTCTGCATTGACCACGGCGCCCTTATCGTCGATCTGTACACGGATCTCCACTTCAACGAGCGACGTGACTTCGGCGTTTGCCGAAGGGGGAAGTTTTGGCTGGACTTCGTGGATGGGCTGCGGAGGCGTGTAGGATTCCGGCGGCGCCGAGGGGGTGAGTCTGGGCTGCGGAGTCTCCGGGATGGGCTTTGAGGCTGCGTTGGCCGCGGGCGGGTCCACCGTCGCCAGGCGCACCGGCTCGCCGAAATCATGCGTGGATGGCGGCGAAGCCGGCGTCGTTGAGCCGCTTGCGGCAGCGGACTGCGGTGGATTCCCGCCCGGCGGCAAGCCAGAGCCGGAATTGGGACGGGCCGAGGTCAGCGCCAGCACCGTCTCGCTGGTTTTCATATTGTCTGCGTCGGTGACTTCGAGCCGAAACTGCACCGTCGGGTTGGCCGGAGTGTACACGATGCCCCCATGACGAAGCTGGTCCACATCGAGGCGCAGTTGTTGTTCCTGCAGATCGCCATCGCGGATCTCGAGCACGCCCTCGGCCGCCCGAGCCACGGCGAATGAATGGCGGTTCCAACTCACCCGAAGGTCGGCGCCCTGGCGCTCGATTTCGAGCGCGAGCGCAGGCGCGTCAGAAGCCACTTTGGCGGCGGGGGACGGCGCTCCAATCCACTTCATGTAGACTGCGTAGCCGATGGCGCCGAGAGCCATCATCCCGATCGCAAACAAGACTTGCAAAAGCCAGCGGGGGCGCCGGGGGGCGATCGCCTCACGCGCCAGGTCCTGAAGCAACGAGAGATCGGGCAGGGGAATATCATCCGGCGCGGGCCGCTCTTCCTCGGCCGTTTGCTCAGGGCCGGATTCCACGCGGCGCGTTTTCACACTCCCGCCAACTAGCTGCTGCGGCTCAAACGGAAACTCCAGGTATGAAAACGCTGAGTCGATTCGACCGTTATCCCAGAAGAAAAATCCGGCGGTCGAGGAACCATCGTCGCGCGGCTTCACCACCAGGAAGACGTTTGCTGGATTGTTGAAATACTTTTCAGCTAGAGAAAGGTCCTGCGGGCGCAGGCCCAGGCTCTCTCCGATGTGGCTCCGATAGAATCCGACTACCGGCAGCCCGTCGCGGCGATGGGACAGCGATTTTTCGAGCTTGCGGACGTCGGTCTCGGAGAGAATGAATTTGTGGTCGGCCCGGTATTCGCACAGGAACGGCTCGAACTGCTTGACTTCGATGACCTCGCCCGAGGCGTCTGCCGAGCCTAAGAGAAGACCACCGATCTCTACGCTGTGCGCGGGCACGGAATCAAAGGCGCGGCGCACCTCGCGCCCCAGCGACTCTACAACGCTGAGATGCAGATGAACACGGATCGGCGCTCCGGGGAATGCCCAGGTATAAAATTCCGGCGCGGCGGCGGAGCGAATGGAGGGAGATCCTTCGAGCGAAGACATGCGAAGAACTCTAGGGCGCGACTAACAACCCATTATAACGGTGGCGTGCAAGCTTTCCTATCCGTCGATTGCCATGAAACGAAGAATGTCTGGGTGCTGGCACGGCATATATCGGTTTACATCGGTAGGTGAACGTTAACATCAAACGGCCCTATCTTCGGTAAGCAGCACCTTCATCACACCCGGCCTGGCCGCCTGCCGGAACGCTGCCGGAGCGCGCTCGAGCGGCGTTCGTTCGGAGATCATACCGGCAACGTTGATGACCCCGAGCTTGAGCAGCTCGATGGCGGGTTCAAAGCGCCCGCAGCGCGAGCCGACCAGGGTGATCTCATTGACGATGACCGGCGCGCTGTCGACGCCCACAAGCCCGTGCACCGTGGACTTCATGATGACGGTGCCGCGCGGCCGAGTCATAGAGACCGCTGCGGGAAGGCCCTTGGGCGAACCCGTGGCCTCGACCACCCAGTCGTATTCGGCCTCCGGCAAGCGATCGTGCACCACTTCGGTCGAAACGCCCGCGCGCGCCGCGATGCGCAATTTGTCCTTGTGATGGCCAAACTGATGCACACGGTAGCCGTGAGCCCGGAGCACCTGGGCCACTAGCAGCCCCAGCTTGCCGTCGCCCAACACGGCAATCTGCGAGCTGCACGGAATCTGCACCTGGTCCAGAATCTCGCGCGCGGCGGCGAGGGGCTCGACGAACACCGCCTGCTCGGTGGGAATGGAATCGGGCAGAACGTGGAGGTTGCGCTCGGGCAGGGTGAGAAATTCGCGAAAAGCTCCCGGATGTTTCACGATGCCGAGGACCTTGCGGGCGGGGCAGTGGCGGCCCAGGCACTTGCGGCACCAGTCGCAAGCGCCGCAATCCAGATTGATCTCGCCCACCACGCGCCGGCCCACCAGATCGCGCCGGCTCGCTTCGACGACTTCGCCGACGAATTCATGGCCGGGGACGCCGGAAAACCCGTAGTAACCGCGCTGCAGTTCGAGGTCGGTGTTGCAAATGCCTGCGCACAAGAGCCGGATGAGAGCGAAGCCCTGAGGAGCGCGGGGGCGCGGAACGCGCTTGACCGAAAGGCGCCGGTTTTCGAGATGAACCGCGAGCATCCGTGGTTCAGTATACGCCGGGCTGCCAGTATGCCGGTGATCCGGGCTCGGCCAACACAAGGGACATTAGTGCGATGTTTTGAGAGCCTTTTGTACGCTCGCCGTGTCCAGATATTGCACGATCACCGAAACGCGCCGGTTGGAGGGCGCGGTGGGGTCTTGCGGCGTGCGCAGGCGCTGATCCGCGAATCCTCGGACCTGCTTGACCTGATCGGGGC
>Ga0187817_10001663_pt1 | contig 11049 bp, 8 predicted proteins | sample NC_wetland_sal_i_17_FD_132431 | JGI IMG/M metagenome (GOLD analysis project Ga0187817, IMG submission 132431) | Wetland sediment microbial communities from Neuse River Estuary, North Carolina, USA - SO4_2 | ecosystem: Environmental > Aquatic > Freshwater > Wetlands > Sediment | place: USA: North... | reverse complement strand
CTGTTTTCGGCATTCGGGCCCGAACCGGTGCGCACCCGCATGGCGATCCGAGATGCAAAGGTCCTGGTCACGACCACCGCGTACTACAGGCGCAAGGTCGCCGATTGGCGCCATGAGTTGCCCGGACTGCAGCATGTGTTGCTGATCGATGGCAGCGGAGGCCAGCCGATCGAACGCACGATCGACTTCCATGAGGCGATGGCGCGATCCAGTGCGGAGGGGCGCATCGCCGCCACCGGGCCGGAAGATCTGGCGCTCTTGCACTTCACCAGCGGTACCACGGGCCGGCCAAAAGGGGCGATGCACGTCCACGAAGCCGTTCTCGCTCATCACGTCACCGGCCGATACGCGCTCGACCTGCATCCCGATGACGTGTTCTGGTGCACTGCCGACCCTGGCTGGGTAACCGGGACGTCTTACGGCATTATCGCGCCGCTGACCAACGGCGTCACAATGATCGTCGACGAGGCCGAGTTCGACGCCGAGCGCTGGTACCGTATCCTGCAGGATGAGCGGGTCACGGTCTGGTACACCGCGCCGACCGCGATCCGCATGCTGATGAAGACCGGCGATGAGGTTGTGAGAAAATATGATCTCTCACGGCTACGCTTTCTAGCCAGTGTCGGCGAGCCGCTCAACCCCGAAGCGGTCGTATGGAGCGACCGTGTCTACGGCCGTCCGTTTCACGACAATTGGTGGCAGACCGAGACCGGCGGCATCATGATTGCCAACTTCGCGGCAATGGACATCAAGCCGGGATCGATGGGGCGAGAGCTCCCCGGTATCGACGCGGCGATCGTCGCGCGCCGGTCCGATGGTACCGTGCACGCGATCGAGGAGCCGACGACTGCAGGTGAGCTCGCCTTGCGGCCCGGCTGGCCGTCGATGTTCCGCGGCTATCTCAATGAACCCGAGCGATATCAGAAATGCTTTGCCGGCGGCTGGTACTTGACCGGCGATCTGGCGATGCGCGACGCCGACGGTTACTTCTGGTTCGTCGGCCGTGCCGACGATGTGATCAAATCGGCCGGCCATTTGATCGGCCCGTTCGAGGTCGAAAGCGCGCTGATGGAGCATCCGGCCGTCGCCGAGGCCGGGGTCATCGGCAAGCCCGATCCGGTCGCCGGCGAGATCGTCAAGGCTTTCATCAGTCTGAAACCCGGCTACGTCGCGGGCGAACCTCTTGCCCGCGAACTCTTGGGCCATGCGCGCAAGCGGCTCGGCCCTGCCGTGGCGCCGAAGGAGATCGCTTTCAGCGCCGACCTGCCGCGCACGCGCAGCGGCAAAATCATGCGCCGGCTGCTGCGCGCCCGCGAGCTCGGCCTGCCCGAAGGCGACCTCTCGACTCTCGAGGAGGTGCCGCCAACGGCGTGACAGAATGGGAACGCCCGCTCCCGACCGATCAAATTCTTTCCGGTGACCAAAAGACGGACCGCTGCCCACCTCACGATCGATCCAGTCGATATAACGCGTGTTAAAGCGAGGCATCTCGCCCTGATCCATCATCAAATACACGGCGCGGTTCGGCCGCCTCTCGAGCGAATGCAGGGATCCCACGCCCCGGCCGCGAAAGCGAACGGGCCTCTGTCTACCTCCGCTGGGTAGCTTGCACGGGCGTGCCGTAAGGCTGTAGCCTGCGGTCAGGCGGCACCAGAATACCGTAAGCTCAGGTGGGGAAATGTTGCAGGGATTCAAGCAATTCATACTTCGAGGTAATGTCCTCGACCTCGCGGTCGCTGTCGTCATGGGCGTGGCCTTTGGTGCGGTCGTTACGGCCTTGGTCAAGGATTTGATCACCCCGCTCATCGCCGCCATTATCGGCAAGCCAGATTTTTCGGCGATTGAATTCACTGTCAATGGCAGCAAGTTTCCGGTTGGAGACTTCATAAATGCGCTGGCTTCGTTCATCCTGATCGCCGCCGCCGTGTATTTTTTGATTGTGCTGCCGATGAACACGCTTCTCGCCCGAATGCGGCGCGGGGAAGCAGCCCCCGATCCGACCACCAAGAAATGTCCGGAATGCCTCAGCGATGTGCCCATTGCGGCACGCCGTTGTGCCTTCTGCACTACGTCGTTCGGCGAAGCCCCAGCGCGATAGGGTTCAGGTATTACGGCTTCATGCGAACCGCTGAGCAATAACACGGGTCCACCCGAGACCCACCTTGGGAGTCAAGGGCATGACACTCACGAGTCTGATCATCTTCTTGTTGATCGGTGCGGCCGCGGGCTGGCTGGCCGGGCAGATCATGAAGGGGGGCGGGTTTGGCCTTGTCGGGAACATCCCGAATCGAGACGTGCGCCGCGCACTGGCATAATTTTGCGGAACTCACAAACCCTGTTGCTTCGGCAGGGCAAGGCTCAGAAATGTTCCATCTTCCTCGCACATCAGCTCGTGCATCACGAAGCGACCCAATAAGGCCTTCAAGGCGTTTTCGTCTGTCGTCTCGTCGCGCAGATGCTCGCGGATATTGCCGAGGCTGCGATCCGTGTCGCCGCAGAATTCATAGATCCGCGCCGCAAGGCCATCGAATTTGTATGCCCGCGGCGCCTCGGGTCGGCGCGCATCGAGGATCGACAGCCTGCCGTCCTTGATTGCATAGGTCAGGCTCGGCTTTACCTTGGCACGCCATTGCTTCTGCCAGCGCGCGATCTCGGTGCGGATCGGCGCATAGGCGGTCTCCGGCAGGGTATTCTTCGCGTTGTATTCGAAATAATACGCGATCCGCTGTGTGTCGATCTCCTTGGGATAGATATAACCGTAGGACTCGACCGGCCGCACATTGTCGAAGCCCATCGTTGTAGCCTGCGTGAAGTTCGGACTGAACCGTTGCAGCGAGATGCGGAACGCACCCAATGGCGGCGGCAAATGTGAGAGCTGCTTGATCAGCGCAAGCTGCTGATCGTAGTCCTCCCGCGTCTCGCCCGGAAAACCAAGCAGCAGATTCCACGCGATCCCGATTCCGTAATAGGCCGCCCATTTCAATAACCGGACGTTCTTGATTCCCGTCACGCCCTTGCGCATCAGCTTCAGGATGTGCGTGTTGAGGCTCTCGATGCCTGGTTGTATGCGCCGCATCCCGCCGGCGGCCAGCAGACGTACCTGCTCCCGCCGGAGATTGGCTTTCACCTCATAGAAGAACTTGTAGTCCTTGCGTTGCGCTGCCAATACGCCGAACACGCCTTCGATATGACGATTGTCCAGGATATTGTCGACGGCGCCCAGATAGCGAGTCTTGTAGCGATAGGACAGCGCGTCGATCTCATTCAGGATGCGCGGTGGCGACTTGCTGCGATAGCTCATCCCCATCGCGTTCAGTCCGCAGAAGGTGCAATGCTGCTTCTCGCCCCACCAGCAGCCGCGCGCGGACTCGAAGGGAAGCTGTATGCTGTTCGCGACCAGGGCGTTCGGCATGCGCAGTCGCGCCGCGGTGGCGAAGTAATCATCATAATTAGGCACGGGCAGGCTGTCGAGATCGCGCGGCAGCGGTGACGGGCCGCCATAATCGACCTTGCCATTCTTGGCATGCGCCACGCCCGGCATGGCGGTGACCGCCTCGCCGTCCGCCAATCGCTCGAGCAATGCCGGAAAGGTCTCATCGGCCTCGCCGAGCACCGCATAGTCGATCCAGGGCAGAGCGCGGACATATTCGAGTCCCATCTCATCTTCAAAATTGGCGCCGCCGAAGACCGTGATCAGATGCGGGTGGCGTTCTTTGAGCAATCGCGCTAGCGCCAGTGCCGCGGCGTTCTGCACGAACACTGAGCTGAAGCCAACAACGTCGTATTGATGCCACGGCACGGACATCAGGCAGCTTTCCAGAAACTCGCGCGCGCCCTGCTTGTGCTGGTGCCAGAACCATTCGAGCCGGTTCTTGCTTAGCTGCCTGCCGAAGCGTTGGAGGAACAGCTTGCCGTCGGGGGCCTCCTCCCGGAACGCTTCGCTCGCGAACATCCAATCGCCAATGAAATACAGCGTGTCGTTAGAGAGCGCCTCGTAAAGGTTCCATCCTACACGCGCGGCGAATTCGAGGTTCAGGTAATGCGCAGTCGCGTAGATGCCGCGGTCGGCTAGGATGCTGTGCAGAAGCCCGATCTGCATCGACGGGAACCGCGAGGAGGAGAACGGCATATTCACAAGCGCAACGCGCAGCGCGGGGCGTTTGGCCGACAGCGGCGCCGGCGCGGAATTCTTCACAGGAGTGATCACCGATCCTCTAGTTCCGTAAATAGAGGATGCTCTTGCCGCCCCATCGGGCGACCGCAGTCTCCTTGGTGCGATGCAGCCACATCGCCACGCTGTTGCGCGCATTGCGCCGGTTGGAGATAAAGCTGTGACAGGAATGCGGCGAGCATTCGAAGACCAGCATTGAATTGTTCACCGGCGGAATGATCGCCGCCGGCTGCGCGACATCGTCGTTGGTGCCCAGGTAAAGACCGGTCTCGCCGCCGTCGCCTTCCACCCACGGCGCATTGTTCAGGTAATAGATCATCGCGACAGCGCGGACCCGCTCGCGGGCGACTGCGCCCGCCACCGTCGTTTTCCCGGTACGATAATTGCACAGCGCATTGTCGGAGAGATTCACGCCGTCCGCGCGCGGTCGATCGATGAACCAGCAGGCGCTGTAGTCTTTGTGGACGAAGCCGTTTTGGCTGCCCTTGGCGTGATGGTGCAACGCGCCATTCACGTCGGCTGTTGCCTCTACGCCGGTCGCGCGTGCCAGGAGCTCAACCCAAGCCCTGCTCGTGAAGATCGCCAGCGGTCCTCTCAGACCGGATCGGAACGGCAAGATATAGCCGTCGAATTTGGCACCATAATAGGCCAACCGCGCACTCCCGGCCCGGTCCGCGCCGGTCGCGAGCACTCCGCGGAACGCGGCTGCGAGCTGTTCATAGACCCATGGGACGAACACGTCCTCGACATGGATATGGGCGAAGGGATGGTTGCGATACGACCATCTCGAATCCGCCACCAGTCGGCGCATCTGCGGTTCGGTGCCAAGGGAGCTGCCAAGGCCCACGCCGGCCGCGTGGCCGGGCCACGATGCCGGACTCGCGGTGACACCGTGCCGCCTACGCTCAGCCATTCGCGTCTTTCGGCGGTATATAGAGGTTTGAAAAACCGGCGAGATCACCCTCGCTAATGCTGCCGATCGTGCTTCGCCGGATCACCGGTTCGAGAACAGCGTAGCGCGCCGGCTCGTAGATGATGGCTTCATGCTCGACGCCATATTCGGTTTGCAACAGCGCCAGCAATTCCGCGCATGCCGTATCTTCGCTCAGCGACACGATCAACGCGGCCGAGGGATCGGGACGCCGTCGAAGCTCGAGGAAATGCTCGGCGCCGAAAATCTGGCAACCATGGCGCAGCGGATCGAGTCCGAGGTCGGAAAACAGGCAGTCGAGCGCCGACACGCCAGGCACGATGGCGGCCGGCAAGTTTTCTGTGCGGCTAAGCGCGATCGCCTCCCGTACCACTTGCGCAGTGAGCGGCGACTGTCCGTGATAGGCGAGACACACCGCCAGCCCGGCCCGAACATGGTCCAGCATCCGCTCGACGATCTCGTCGGCCGTCTCGAGCCCGTTAAGCGACTCGACGTTCTCGTTGAGCGTGCGGATCCAGTGCTCAGTTACCGGATCGGCGCCGAGGAACAACACCCGGTCGGATAGCTGGATCCATCGATACCCCTCGACCGTCACCTGGTTTACCGCTACGACGCCGGTATCGACGATGACCAGAGATCCGACTGTCCCGGTGTTCGCTGTGCCATCGCCGGGTATCGCCGCCCAGCTGTCGCCGTCGTCCTCGATCAATGGCGATTTTGGTGCCGGCTCGGACGGTGGCGTCTTCGTGGTACGCGCCGCCGCACGGCCGTAAGGCTGCTGGCTTGGTCGCGCAAAGGCATCGCGAACGCCGCGATAGTCTTCCTGCATCACGATCCCGTCCCCGCGCGGCGCAGCGCTAAGCTCCGCGCGAACGCCATCAGCGTATGGCTCACGAAATCGATGCGCACATAGGAGGTGATCAGGTCGCAACGGACCCCGCCGACTGCGCGCCTGGGATCGTGCAGGCAGAATCCATCCTCAGGATAGAGGATCAGCTTCGTCATGAAGCGCAGCGCCTCGTGACATGAATGCGCATAGCGCCTCGCCCGCGCCGCTTCGCCGGTCCGCTGCGCGAGCAACCACGCCGCCGCCATCCCCTCGGCGACGAACGCCGCGTGAAAGCTTGGGCCGGTTGGCGACAGCTCGGTGATGAACGCACCCGTGCGCTCCTGCTGCCGGTCAGCCGCCCAGTCCGCCATCTCGAAGACGAACGCGGCCTGTTCAGGATCGTTCGTCAGCGCATGGATCGCGGCCCAAGCTTGCGTCTGCCACCCCACCATCCCCCAGGGATGCAAGAGGCGAAAACGCCGCCGGTACCATTCGAGCTGCGGCGACAGGTTCTTCACTAGAGATGCGTCGCGTCGGCTCGCAGCGTATTGCGTCAGCGCCAGCAGCGCCGCGCCTGGCAGGAAGTCATGCTCCGAGGCCACGCCCAGTCCATGCGGCGTGTCGGTGACGCGTCCATCCGGCTGAACCATGCCCTTCACCCGCACGGCCAGCGCATCGACCGTATTCGTCAACGCTTCCTGCATGTCGGCTCCCGACACGGCCGAGAGCAGTTGGCAATCCGTCATGCCACTCGGCGCCTGTCCCGGCAGGGCGAGAGTGAGCTTGCCGTGGCGCTGGCCGAGCTTGCGCAAACAATAGCTCAAGCCCCGTGCTGCAGCTGCGCGCCACCCCGGCATGTCGAGTGCTCGTCCTGCTTCGTCGAGTGCCGCCAGCGCGTGGATCAGCCGCGCCGGCGAGCCCTCTACGATCCTCTCTCCGGTGACGGGAAGGTAGGCATATTCCGGCAGGCCGTTCGCGCGGATATTCCGCGCGATATAATTACCGAGCAGAGTTATGTTCGCTGCCCATTGTTCCGCGCTTTGCGGCTTAAGGCCGCGCTCGGGAAAGCCGGCCGCGATCTTGCGCACGCCCTGCGGCGTCTCGAGCCAGGTCGCGGTCTGATAGGTGCACCAGGTATAGGGCGGCTTGTCTATGCCGGCCTTGCGCAGCAGTTCCTTGGCGAAACGCTCCTTGCCCCAGTTGAAATGCGGTCCCACCGAGGCGAGCAGGAAGCCGCGCCGTTCGCCCTGCTGCACCGACATTGAATCGGCGCCCATGCGCAGCTTGATCGCGGCGTTGCCCAGCGTTGTCTCGCCCAGCCATTCGCGATCGTGCAGCACGGACACCGCGATCGCCAAATCCTCGATGCTCGTGCCTTTGTTCTTTTCCACGAAGCGCGCATCCGAGAGCGCCCGGGCAGCCGCGCGCACCACGCATGCATCCAGCGAACCGCTCCAGGTCAGGAAGCATCCCACGACGCCGCGATGATAGAGTGTCACCGCTATGGCGAAGACCGGCGCCGGGATCAGCCCATCCGGCAGCGGCGTGCCGCCGAGCGCGGTCTTTGTCGCGGCAGCCTTTAGCGCCGCCCGCGCGCGTTCGGTCAAAGCCTTGCCGATCGCCGCCTTGTTCGTCCAATCCCTCGCGGGATCGTGATAGGTGCCGTAAGGCAGCCAATATTCGTCAGGTTCGAGGCATTTGGTGATCTCGTGGCGGAAAAGGTCGTGCGGCTCGGCCGGGGAGATCTTCGCATTGCGCCAGCGCGCATGCGTGTATTGCTCGATCTCGCTCGTATAGAGCTGCGTGTTCGGCAGCGCGCCGCCCATCTTGGTCTCGAAGCCTGCACTCCGCACCACGATGCCATAGCGCATGAAGTCGAGCTTGCCGGGCATGACCTTCTCCAGCGGCGAGAAGAAGGTGGCGGCGATCTTCAATTTCGGCAGGTTCTCCGGCGTTACCACGCCGCGCGGCGAGATCAGTGTCTTAACCGTCGCCAGCACGAGATCGCGGCAGGAGTCGGCGTCCGCCGGATCGAAATGCCAGAAGCCGTCGCGCACCAGCCGATGGTCGCTGTATCGTTCGCGAAAGCTGACAAAGACGCCGCCTCGCCCGTCGAGCTCCCGAGCGAAACGCTGCGGGGGCATTAGCATTGTGCTGGTGCGCAGATAGTGCTCAGTCACGCGGCGTGCCGCGGTCGCCGGATCGAGACCGTCGGGCAACCGCTCCTCGGCCCATCTTTCACTGCCGAGCCTTTTGTACCCCGGTACGAAAGCCGGCTTTGGCGTGCTCAGATCCTGCCAAGCATCGAAGACCCAGTCGACGCGATAACCCAGAGCTGAGGCCCATTCCAGTCCGCCGCGATGGGGGAAGTTGACCAGTGCGATCGCGCCTTCGACTTCGAACCCATCCTCTTCGAGCGCCGCGATCGCCTGACGCAGCGAAGTGCCGGAGCTCAGCGAGTCGTCGATCACCACCACGGGCTGGCTTTTGTCCGCTGGACCGTCGATCCGCCGGGACGCGCCATAGACTTTGCGCGCCTCGCGGATGACGAGGCCGGTATATCGGTCATCGCCCTGCAGGATCGCCGCAGCCATCAGCGGCACGCCGGTGTACCCGAAGGTCGCGAGCTGCACACTGTTGAAAGACTTGAGCTTGTCCAGGATCAGACGCCCCGCCAGATGCGCGCCGCGTCCTGTCAGCGAGCAGTTCCAGCTATAGAACATCCATGACGCGTGGCGCCCGTCGCGCACCCTGATCGGCTGCTCGGGTCCCGCGTGCAGCACACCGTCCTCTTTCAGGAAACGCCGTAGCTCCTCGCGATCTCTTGCGATGTGTGGCGCGCGTCGCGTCGCGACACGCTCCTGCTCACGCTGGGAATAGTCGACGGACAGGCAAAGCTCCCTTCGCAAAGACGAACGAGCGTCATCAAACCATCATCATGGACCGCAAGAACTCGGCGCGCCGGAGCACGCTCACAGCTCCTATCTCTCGTTCTCCGGTCGAGTGCCGCCACGCGAACCGCGAGCGCCCGAACCGCTGCCCCGAGTGCGTGGACTTGTCGCGCGAGCTGACCGAGCTGCGCGGCCTCCGCCGCTTCCAACGGTTGCGATCACTTCTGGAGTTTCAGGAATTTCCGGCACTTCGGGGGTCTCGGGCACTTCCGGAATTTCAGGTGTCTCCGGGGTTTCGGGTGTCTCCGGGGTTTCGGGGATCTCCAGAATCTCGTCGATCTCCTTGATCTCAAGGATATCGCTGATTTCTCTGATCTCGCTGATTTCCCTGATTTCGGCGATCACGCTGATTTCGCTGATTTCTTTGATCTCGCTGATCTCCCTGATCTCGGCGATCACGCTGATTTCGCTGATTTCGCTGATTTCGCTGATTTCTTTGATCTCGCTGACTTCCCTGATCTCGGCGATCTCGCTGATTTCTCCGATTTCTCCGATTTCTCCAATTTCTTTGATTTCGCCGATCTCGCTGATCTCGGAGATCTCTCTGATTTCCCTGATTTCCTTGACCTCGCCGACTTCCCTCACTTCTTTGATCTCGCCGATCTCGCCGATATCGCTGATTTCCTTGATCTCGCCGATTTCGCTTATCACGGAGATCTCTCTGATCTCGGATATTTCGGATATTTCGGATATCTCGCTGATGTTGCTCGTTGCAGGTCCGCGCCCGGGCCTAGTCGCGACGTTGCCCCGCCTGGCCGCACGTTGGCGGATGGCACTTGCTGAAGCGCTCGCGATCGCGGCCCTGTCGGCCGCGCTCACACCGAAGCGCTGGAGATAGGCGCCGGGATTTCGCCGATATGTCCTCAGGTTGCGTGGGTCTGCCAGGCTGATCAGGAAATCGGCTAGAGGATTGTGGCTTCTGGGCATATCGTTCTCCTCCCCCTGCCGGAACGAAGTGCCCAATCGCACCCGCGCCGGGAAAACGTCAGATAGCTTGCTTTGCGCGATATATCCCGCTTCCGAAACGAATGTGCTACGCGCGCTACTCTTGAATCAAACCGGTGTGGACAAAATGGTAGCGCTTTTGGCGCAAATGGCAACGAAAAAGTAACGTAAGTGTCTGGCCAAGAATCGTAAAAGTTGTGCCATTCTTGGCGATATGTCAATTAGTTGTAGGTGCCCGCGCGAGCCGGCGAGCCAGCAGCTGAACCGAAGCCAGATAAAGCCACGCTTCGCTGCTGGCAATGGTCGTTTAGAAATCCTTCGCCAGCCGCCGGTTGCGACCAAACCAGCCGAGGGTTCGCTCGACCACCCAGCGCCGTGGCAGTACCTCAAAACCTTTGGCCTGCTCCGATCGCTTGACGATCTCAAGCGTCCACTGCCCGAGCCCGGCAAGAGCGGTTTCCAGCTTCTCGCCGGCGTAAGCGCCGTCGGCAAAGACGTGGCGCAGCCAGGGGAAGAGATAGCGGATCGACGCCAATACCCCCGGCGCCCCGTCGCGATCCTGGATGTCGGCGGTGTGCACCTGGGCGCCAACCAGATGCCCACTGGTGTCAGTGATGATATGGCGCTTGCGGCCCTTGACCTTTTTGCCCGCGTCGTAACCTCGCGGACCCCCGCTTTCGGTCGTCTTGACCGACTGGCTATCGATCACCCCGGCCGAGGGGCTGGCTTCGCGACCTTCGCGTTCGCGGGCCATTTGCAAGAGAAAGAAATTGATCTGCTCCCACAGACCTTGTTTCTGCCACGCGTAAAAGTAGTGCTGCACCGAAGACCGCTTCGGAAAATCGCGCGGCAACAGACGCCACGGACACGCCGTTCGCAGAATATACAGGAGAGCCTCCACAACCTCCCGCAACTGTACTTTTCGGGGTCGCCCCAAGACTTTCTGGGTCGGCATATGGGGCTCAATCAGGGCCCATTCCGCATCCGTCATATCGCTTGCGTAACGAAGGTCTTCGCGCCGATACTGGCGGCGAGTGGTTTCAGTCCACATGTTGTGGCTCCGATGCTTCATGACCACAGCTCGGATATCACAACCCACTGAAATCACTCAATTCATTTTTGGCCAGCCACTGAGGAACAAAAGCCCCGCTCCTCGGTTACCGGGCCCCGGCCGTGATCCACCAACAGCAGACCATTGCCCCCATGGGAGCCGGGGCGCCCT
>Ga0187817_10001662_pt1 | contig 11056 bp, 11 predicted proteins | sample NC_wetland_sal_i_17_FD_132431 | JGI IMG/M metagenome (GOLD analysis project Ga0187817, IMG submission 132431) | Wetland sediment microbial communities from Neuse River Estuary, North Carolina, USA - SO4_2 | ecosystem: Environmental > Aquatic > Freshwater > Wetlands > Sediment | place: USA... | reverse complement strand
GCGATTTCAACGACTGGCTGCCGCCCAATCCCGAAGATGGCGATCCCAACGTCTGGGTGTCGGGACACATGGATGATCCCAACGACGCGACCAACACGGCTTATCTCACCGATCCCAAGTACTCCAAGCTCGCTCCCTACACCGGCGGTTCGGCGGGTATTTTCAAATGTCCGGCTGACAAAACCGATCACGTGCGCACGTTTTCCATGAGCCAGGCCGTCGGCACCAAACCCGATCCGCCGCCGGCCGCAGTGGACGGCCCGTGGCTGGATGGCACGCACATGCACGAGGCGAATCATCCGTGGCAGACTTATGGAAAATTCTCCAGCATGAACACGCCCGGCCCTTCCGCGCTCTGGATTTTCATTGATGAAAATTCTTACAGCATCAACGACGCCGCGTTTGCAGTTACGATGGAAACGCCGACGGCGTGGATTGACTGGCCGGGAATTTACCACAGTTTCGGCTGCAGCATCGCCTTCGCCGACGGCCACTCTGAAACTCATCATTGGGCCGACAGCCGTACCAAAGCGGACACGGGATATTCCGGACCGACCGAACAGGACAATAATCCAGACATTGTCTGGGTGCAGCAAAGGACCTCCGCGAAAGCATATTGATCCTCCTCGCGGTGTGACAACGGTCGTCTATTATCCTGCTTGCGGCTTCAGGGCAGAAGCCGCAGTCGGATTGAATGCTCATCCACTACGGCGTATTGGCCTTCCCACTCGGTGGTGGATTCAAGGATTTGCGCGACGCGCCGGGCCACAAAAGCCGGCGAAAGTTTTCGCAGCCGGAACAACACAATGCCGCGCGAAGCGGATTGCCCGCGCCGGAAAACCATTTCACCAAAATCCTTGTCAAAGGTGATGAGCAGTCGGGCTTCGGATTGCGCCCGGGCCAGAACGGCCTCGTCGCCGCTTCCGCGCGCGGCTTCACGAATCCAGAGAACATCATGGCCGCGCTCGCGCAAAGCGGCCACGCAGTCGCCCGGCATGTTTTCGTTGGCGCAGAGTCGCATCGCCGCGCTGGATTCAGGACGGGACTGCGAGAAGTCTTTCTTCGCTCAGGCGATCCTTGGCATAGGCGACGCAAGCGAGAATCTGTTCGTGCGTAAGACCGGGGTAATTGCGGATCATGTCGGCCTCCGTCCAGCCTTCCGCAATCAGCTCTAGGATGAATTCGACCGCAAGCCGCGTGCCCTTGATGACCGGTTTGCCGACGAGCACGGCGGGGTCAACAGTAATGTAGCCTTGCCAGTTCATACGTTGAGTTTAGTCCTTAACTGCGTTTCATTCACGAATTTTTTCTATTTTTTTACACCTGCCGGCTTTTCGGCGAGTGCGGCGATTTTAGCCGCGTTCTTTGATTTCGCGGACGTGCAATTTGTGGAAGCACCTGCTCTGCCTGGGGATTCGTTTCACTCCGTGATTACTGTGACGGGAGCATCTGTCGGCTCGCTGTGTGACAACGGCTGCCCGTGTCCTCTAATCCTCCGGGCATTCTTTTTCCGCCAGTGTTCGGCCATCGTTTCCGTCGCACGGGCAAGCCACCTAGGGTCGGCGCGAAGTTCCTCAAGCGCGGCGAATGCGAAAAATTTGACCGTGTTATTGCCGGTGCGACCGAGCGGTTTAAGCAAGCCGCGCGCGACCAGGATGGGAATATCGTGCGCGGCAAAACCCAGATACCAAGCCGTGTCTTCCACATTCAAACGTGCCGGCTTGTCTTTCAAGTTCAGAAATTTTTCGCGTTGCTGATCCACAATGGCGAATTCAAAATGTCTCTATCAAACGCTCGCGCGGACGTTGACCGCAATCGGCGGGGCGCTGCCCCGAACCCCGCCCCACCCTCCACCTCCTTGGCTTACGTTTCTTTTCGGGTTTCCCCAAGGAGGCGGAAGGCGGCTGCTGGTGCGGTTCAAGGCGTCTCGTTTTCCGGAACACCTCTCGCCTGAGCCGGTGTCTGTCGCTCCTGCTGGGCGAAGATCCAGTCATGGACCCGGTCCGCCACCTTGCGCAGCAGTGGCAGGTCATCGCGCCCAAAGCTGTCTGACGACTCCCATTTCTCGCCGGATTTGTAGAGCCTGGAGAACGTGGTGTTGTAACGCACACCCGCTTCGGTTTCATTTTGCCAGACGGCGGCTTTGATTGAGCCGAGTCTGATTTCATGTGTAGGTTTTGTTTTCATAATTTGTTAACGGTTGGTTGACAGAATGGCGTTGGAAATTGGCACCCCCTGGTCATGCGGGCCTCCTGTGGCGGGCTGGCCTCGGCGGCGCTGGGCGGGCCTCAACGAAGGCATCATCCTCGGGGCGCTCGCGCGGCGTGAGCCGCTCCGTTTCGATCCTGCTATCGAGCGCATCGAGCCGCCGGGCGCGCCGCCGGGCGCGCGACACCTGCTCTTTGATAAAAAGCGCGAGGGTTGCAAGAAACAGCCAATACCCCAGCGCAGGGTCGAGAGGCGCCACAATGGCGGCGATCAGGCCGCAAAGAGCCGGTTCAAAATATCGCTGAACGGTCGCCGTCTCCACGCGAAGTTGCCGCCACAACGGCCAGGGTTCGCCGGTCGAGTGACTGTGGATATGTTGAATAGGGCGGAAACGGCTGGTGAGCCAGTGGCCTGTCGCAACGATGATGTAGGCGAACAGGAATCCGGGAAAGAGCGGGACACTGGCTGGCGGCCCGCCGTGTACGGACACTAAATACACGACAAGGAGGAGGAGAAACGCTTTGAGCAGGGCTTTGCCGGAGCGCGCGCCAAAGCGATGATGAAGGAAAACTTCAATCGTCGTCGGCGCAGCGATGGCCGCCCCTTCCAAGATGGCCCAGGCCAGCGGCATCAGCCATGAAAGCTTCGTGCGTCGGAGGGGATTAAGTGCGGGTGGAAATTTCATGATTGTCTGAACGTGACGCGCAGAAAACTCCGGCCGCTCGGCCAGGGGCGCGACACGATGGCGTCAACACAATAGTCGCCCTCAGGCCCGCCCCGGCGCAGGTGCAAAAATGCTTCGGGCGGCACCTGATATTCGTGCGAATCACTGAGGCTGGCGTTCCGGGACATGCGCTCGCGGCCGTCCGAATCATCGCTATGGCTCGTGCCGGAACTGGCCCGCAGACGCCAGCATTTGCTTATCGTCTCGCTGGCCCAGACGTTTGTCTCGTTGCAAACGTTCTGATGGTGGATTCGCGTGACGAGATTGCCAATGAGCGCGGCGGTGTCGGCCTTGCCCAACGCCGACCGGAAGTTCGGAAGGGTCTGGGTCAGGTAAACCACACAGGCGCGGCTGGATCGCGCGGTCATCAGAAAGGTGCTGTCGTTGCGGCTGACGAACGTCTGCGCTTCGTCGCAAAAACAGAACGTCGGCAAAGAATCCGCGCGGATGCGGCGGCCTTCGGTTGCCTGCTGCCAGAGCTGTTTCCAAATGAGCTGAATGAGAACGCCGGCGGCGTGATAGGTTTTGGCCGGCATGTCGAGCACGATGATCTTTCCCGCATGGGTGGCGAAGGGTGTGATGGTCGTGGTCTTCGTGAGTTCATGCGCACTGCCGCGCAAGAGCGGGTCAATTCCGGTCGTGACCATGGAAATCACACAACCGCGCGTGCGAGGCGAGAGGTTCGGAAACTCTTTCAGCCAGAAATTCGTCGTGATGGCCAGATCGTGCTCCGCCGCGGGTTCCTGGGGCCTGCGATGAGCCTCGTCGAGCAGTTGCATGCAGCGGGAAGTCCGTTTCCATTCGCCGGAGTGAAGCTGCTCGGCATCCATCGGGGCGGAAATAATCGTGTGGTAAATTTCCTGGAGCCTTAAACCGGCAATGCCGCGCGCCAGCAGCACGAGATCGACGGCGTTGCGGATAAGCTGATTGGCAGCCCGCGTCCAGTAAGGGTCCTGGCTGGTGGCAACCTGCCCGCGATTGGCCACTTCAATGACCGTGCCGAGGAGCGCCGTCAAGTTTTCTGTCGGTCGGATGTCCGGCGGCGTCAACTGCGCCGCGAAATTCAGAAAATTAAAACGGCTGGGATGGCGCGGCCCGAAAAACAGCATGTCATGTTCGCGACCGGTTTGGCGGGCATACCGGCGCCAGACCTCCGGCTCGTCCGGTTTGCAGCAGGTGACAATTCCGCCGAATCCGTCACGCAAATAGGCTTTGGCAATCGCCGCCCCGCTGCCGGATGTTTTTCCCGAACCCGTGGAACCACTGATGAAAATCCCCTCGCAGCAAACCCTAAGCGTGAGCGCCTCGCTGCCGAAATACAGAAGGGGCTGGTCAAGCTCGTCCAGAGGCGGAAAAGCCTGCGGTGTCAACCATCGCTGGAGCGCACGCATCATAATTCAAGCTCCATTTCCATGTCGCGCTGCCGGCTGCGCATGTGTTGCTGAAGAGCGTAGGCGCTGACAAGCGCCTCGACGCGGCTGCTCCGGCTGGCTTCGTTCACCGCCTGGTCAAAATCGCGTGCAAATGTTCGATGCGCCTCGTCAAGTCGCTGACGTTCGCACTCAAGGTTGTGCCAGACGCGCATCGCCAATTTCGGGTTGGCATGGCGCAGATACACCAGGCCCAGTTCGAGCGTGAAGCTGGCGGACGAGTGCGCCTGGTTCTTCGCCTGCAACAGGGAGAGTGCCTCCTGGCGGATGCGCGTTTTGAGGCTTTGCTGTTTGCCGGACACGTTGTCCTGGGCGTAAAAAATGCCGTTGCGCCGGAACAATCGGTATTGCGCTTTCATACATTCTTTTTCCAGCGTAAGCGAACACCGTGCTGCTCCGTGAGCCAGCAGTGGGCGAGTTTGCCGCAGCAGTGAAGGAGTGCCGGCCAACCACCATGTCTGCTGACAGTTTTGCTGACACTTTGGCGTTTTCACGCCTTTCGTTTCGCCCGCCGCGCAAAAACCTCTTGGATTTTCGCGGTTCCGCGCGTATTTTAGCCGCGCTTGTCCGGTGGTGTAACGGTAGCACTAGGCCCTTTGGAGGCCTCTGTCCTGGTTCGAATCCAGGCCGGACAGCCAGCTTGAATTGTCCTGCGAACCACTTTTAAAGTCGGCCGGCTCGTAAACCTCCAGGGCAAGTTTGCCGTGGCGGCGCGAGGATTTGGTGGACCAAGCAGCCGATGAGGGCCGGACGAATTGAACCTTGCGCTGTCCGGCGAACAAGAAAAAGGGGCCGGTATCGAACCGGCCCCCGTGAATAATCCCAACTGTTCCGGCCAAATTCTGGCGAGGCGACAGGCCTAAGGCGCCGGCGTGACGGAGAGCGCTCGCGTGTCGTAGCTGATGGCGCTACCGCTCGGGTCGAGGAACTCCAAGAGCACCGTCTTGGTTTCAAAAGGACGCAGGACGTTGTCGACGCCGTCGCCGTCGTTGATGCGAACTGTGACGTAAGGGCTGCCGAGTGGCGCGAGAACCGCCGTCGTCCCGTCTGCCTTTAACAGCGTGGCATTGGCGCTGAGATTATCCAGCACGAGGAACAAGGGGGCAGGCACCGGGTTGGTGCCGTTGTTCGTGACATGCACCTTCTGAAAGACATGTTGTGTGTTACTATCCAGCACGAAACCATCGCGAGCCACCGACACGTTCTGGGGAGCCGGGATTGCCCCGGGCACGAACAGGTCGCTCAAGTCATTGACGACGGCGACGTTGTTAAAACCGCCGTCATTGTTGGTCTCAGCCACCGGAATGGGATTGTTGACTGCCGGCAGGCGGAAAATCTCCTCCATGGTTTTGAGGTCCGAGGAATGGTTCATCGGCACTGTACTGGCATAGGCGTTGCCCTTGGCCAGCGGCGAGAGGATGATCTCGGGAAGTGTGCGGTTGGTGTCGTCACCGCCTTCGGTTTCATCCCACCAAAGGATGATCACGCCGTTTTCTTGGTAGGTTTTCGAAGCCATGATCTGCGGGATGACTTGCGAGAGGAAGTTGTCCGCTGCCGCAACGGCGGACTGGTCGCCGGTATAATGGATGCCCTGGTAGGTGAACCCGCCGTTCAGCGAGCTATGGGCTTCGTTATATTGATCGGGCGTGATCCAGTTGTATTGCCCGACCGCGTTGTTGTTGAGGTCCTCAAAGAGCTGGGCGAGCGGATAGACGTTCCGGACGGCACTGTCGCTGAAGAAGGCCATCGGGTTATGTTTGACAGCGTAGTTGTATTGGGTGGTGCCGTTATAGGGATTGACGGGGCCATTGGTCCCCGAGACGCTGTTGGTCGGGCTAGTACTCAATTGGACGTCCTCTTGGTAGTTCTTCCAGGAAATGCCGGCCGCCGTCAACTGGCCGGTAAGGTGGGGGCAATCGTTACGATGCCAAAACGCCAAGGTGATACCATCCGCGGTCAACTGGCTGGTGAGGCGGGCGGAATCGTCATAGAAAGTATTGCCATTGGCGGGGCTGGGATCGGCATCAGAGTGAAACCCAAAATCCGTCCCCGCTTCAGCCCAGACGTAGTTGGGCTCGGAGGGATGGACGCCGACGCCGGCGTTGTAGTAATTCGCGGCGAACGAAACCTGCGCCGCGTTCGAGTTGCCCGGGGTGATGAGACTGTTGATGTAGGGCGCGGCCGGGTTGCCGAAGATTTGCTGCGGGCTTGACGTCGGGTTGGGCTGGGTGAAGTTGTGATTCTCCAGCGCAATCACGAAGAAGTTGCCGATTCGACGCACCCCGGTCGGCTGCGCCGGGACCGGCTGCGCCGCCAGCAGAACGCCGGCGATGGCGACGCCGAGCAGTGCCGTATTGCGCCGGAGCTTTCCGGGCCGCGGACGAGTGGCTTCGAGTGTGTTGTTTGGACTGTTTAAGTTGTTTGGCTGATTAGAATGTATTTTTGTTTTCATGAGGGCACTTAACCACGCCGGCGCAGTGGAAGTAAACATGACGATGGTAAAATTCCGGTGACAGGCATGGCGGCGGGATGGCGGCGGGGTTACATGTCCCGAAAGTGCATGCGAAAAGAGGTTCAATGAAAATTCCCTGTTAAAACTTCATGCCGCGGCAGCGTTTTTCCAGCCGGCCAGCGATTCGCAGTTTCTGTTTCACGACAGGACAAATTCCTCCTCGACCGGCCTCGGTTGATCAATTTCCAAGGTCAGTCATGGCCTTTGCTATTTCCCGTTCCCGGCTTCTCTCCGGCGGGGAATCATTCTACAGGCGCAACTTGAGATTCGCGGAGGCCAACGCCATTCTCGTGGCTGGACACGTCACCACGCTTCCGCCATCCTGAGCGCGTGACTGGAGGGCAGGAATCACCCCGCCCGCCTTCACATTTTGTGATGTTTTTGTAATATCCATCTAGTTTGGCTTCTGCAATAGATCGAACGAACGCCGAAATATGGATCAACCGCCGCCCATTTCCGAACCGCAACCGGCCACGCCGCCGCCGAGGATGTCGCTGCTGGCGCGGCTGCTTAATGTATTCGCGATTCCAGGCGATGTTTTCGAGGAAGTAAAGAGCAGCCCGTTCTCAACGGCCAATTGGCTGGCGCCGGCCTTGCTGTTTGCAATCGTCGGCGCGGCTTCGGCTGTCATTGTCTTTTCGCAGCCCGCCATTCAACAGCGTTTCCACGAAGAGCAGACGCGCCAGCTCGATCAACAAGTCAAGGCCGGCAGGATGACGCAGACGCAGGCGGATTCATTGGAACAATTCTTCGAGCCGGCCACGTTGAAAATCGTGGGCGGGGTCGGCGCGGTGATCGCCAGCTTTGCGCGCATATTCTGGTGGGCCTTGGTGGTGTGGCTGCTGGGTTTGGTCTTTTTGAAGACGAAGTTCAGCTACTTGAAAGCGGTTGAGATCGCCGGCCTGACGACAATGATCACCGTGCTCGGCGCCATTGTCACCCTCCTGCTGATGGTGAATTTCGGCAAGCTCGCCGCCACGCCGAGTCTCGCGCTGGCCGTTGAAGATTTCGACAGGAAAAACAAAACGCACCTGCTGATGGGAGCCGCGAACGTTTTTTACTTCTGGCAAATCGGCGTGTTGTCGGCCGGGTTGGCGCGCCTCGCCCAAGTTCCGTTTCTCAGAGCGCTCGTGCTGGTGGCGGGCTACTGGCTGCTGGCCGAACTTTTCCTGATTTCCAGCGGGCTGGGAAACTTCGCCTTGTGACTGGTACTCCGGCACCCGCTTTGTGCGCCACGAATTTTCTCGAAACGAAAGCGCCGCCGCGCTGTCTGACTGAAAGGCACCATGGCTAATTCAAAAAAACGCAGAAAGATCATCATCTTCTCCACCATCGGCGTCGCGCTGCTGGCGCTGGCGCTGGTGGCCATTTTCAAAAAGAAGGATCCGGTCGTCACCGTCCAGACGGAAAAGGTCACGCGGCGGAACATCACCGAAACCGTCGTCGCCAACGGAAGAGTCCAGCCGGTCGTGCAGGTCCACATCAGCCCGGAAGTGAGCGGCGAGATCGTCGAACTCCCCGTCAAGGAAGGCCAGCACGTCAAGAAAGGCGATTTGCTCGTCAAAATCAAACCGGATTTCTACATCGCCGCGCTCAACCAGGCCAAAGCCAATTACGAATCGTCGCTCGCCGCCAAGGCGGAAGCGGAGGCCAATCTGGAAAAAGCCGAAGCGGAATACAAACGCAACAAGGAACTGTTCGACAACAAGCTCATCTCCGAATCGGACTTCGTCGGTTTCAAAGCGGCTTACGATGTCGCCAAGGCGCAGCTTGAAAGCGCTTTGCACCAGGTCGAAGTCGCCAAGGCCACCGTCGCCAGCGCCCAGGATTCGCTGGACAAAACGACCATTGTGTCGCCGCTGGACGGCACGGTCAGCCAGTTGAATTCCCAGCTCGGCGAGCGCGTCCTCGGCACCGTGCAGAACGTCGGCACCGACATCATGATCGTCGCCGATTTGAACGACATGGAGGCGCGCGTGGACATCGGCGAGACCGACGTGGGGTCGATTGCGTGCGGGCAGACCGCGCGGCTGGAAGTGGATGCTTTCAAGGATCGGAAATTCGCCGGCACGGTGACCGACATCGCCAGTTCCGCCAAAGGACTGAATTCCGCGTCCGCTGCCCAGTCATCCTCCACCTCGCAGCAAGCGACACAATTTGAAGTGAAGATTCGGATCAAAGAGAAGGAGTTTTTCCGCCCCGGCATGTCGGTGACGGCGGAAATTGAAACCCGCTACTGCACCAACGTGCTCGCTGTGCCTTACGCGAGCGTGACCACGCGGCTGCCCAAGGAAAACGAAGCCAAAACCGGCGCGAAAATCGCCACCGACCCGAAGACAAATTCGCTGACAGCGGGAACCAACTCATCTGCGGCGGGCGGAACTAACGTGGCTGGCGCGGACAAAAAGGCGAAGGAACCCCCGAAGCCAATCGAGGTGGTTTTCGTCGTGGAGGGCGATCACGTGAAAATGGTCCCGGTGAAGACCGGCATCAGCGACGATTCCTATTTTGAGATCACCGATGGATTGCGGGAAGGGCAGGAAATCGTCTCAGGCGGATTCCAAGCCATCAAGGACCTAGAGGATGGGAAAAAAATTGTGAAGGGCAAGGTGAACCCTGGGGCGGAGAAGAAAGAGTCGTGAGCCTCATTCGCCTGCAAAAAATCTCGCGCCGCTACCAGATGGGCGCGGAAACCGTGCATGCGCTGCGCGAAGTCTCGCTGGAAATCCAGCGCGGCGAATACGTCGGCATCATGGGACCGTCCGGCTCGGGCAAATCGACGCTGATGAATCTAATTGGCTGCCTGGACACGCCGAGTTCCGGCAGCTACGAACTGAATGGCGTCCAGGTCGGCGAGATGGACGACAATCAACTGGCGGAAATTCGGAACCGGGAAATCGGCTTTGTTTTCCAGACGTTCAACCTGCTGCCGCGCTCCGACGCGCTGCGCAACGTGGAGCTGCCGCTGATTTACGCGGGGATTCCCGCGCACGAGCGGCGGGAAATTGCGCTCCGGGCGCTGACGCAGGTGGGCCTGGCGGACCGGATTCATCACAAACCGAACGAGCTTTCCGGCGGCCAGCGCCAGCGTGTGAGCGTCGCGCGGGCGCTGGTCAACCAGCCTTCGCTGCTGCTCGCCGACGAGCCGACCGGCAATCTCGACTCGAAAACCGGCGCGGAAATCATGGCGCTGTTCGAGCAACTCTCGAAGCAGGGCAACACCATCATTGTCGTCACGCACGAAGAAGACGTGGCCCGGCAGGCGCGCCGCATCATCCGCATCCGCGACGGTTTGATTGCGAGCGACGAAGAACAAGTCGAGGGTCCAGGGTCGAGAGCCGACGGCCAAACGACTAAAACTGGGTCCATGGTTTCAGCCCTCGACCCTCGACCTTCGACTCTCGACCGCAGTTCGGCATGAATCCGTTCACCGAGTTGAAAGAAGGCCTGAGCATTTCCTGGGGCGCCATTCGCGCCAACAAAATGCGCTCCATCCTGACGACGCTCGGCATCGTCATCGGCATCGTCACGGTGACGTTGATGGGCACGGCGATTGCCGGGCTGAACGGCGCGTTTCTGCGGAGCATTTCCTCCATGGGCGCGGACGTGCTTTATGTGGACCGTTTCCGCTGGCTCAACAATTCCCGCGACGACTGGATCAAAATGCAGAAGCACCCGAAGATCACGCTGACGCAGGCCCGGGCGCTGGAGAACCAATTGACCCTCGCGAGCGCCATTGCTCCCACGGCCGAGGACGACGATCCGGTGCAATACAAGCGGCAAAGTTCCGGCGATGTCAGGGTGGTGGGCACGACCGACCAATTTCTGCTCACCAGCGGCGTGAGTGTTGCCCAAGGGCGTTTTTTCTCCGCGTCCGAATCCCAAGGCGGCCGGCCGGTCTGCGTCCTTGGCTCCGAAGTGGCCGCCAATCTGTTCAAGCGCGAATCGCCGTTGGGCGCCCGCATCACCATCGGCGAGCGGTCGTTCGACGTCGTCGGCGTGCTGGAGAAGCAGGGGACGTTTCTTGGCCTGTTCAGCCTGGACAATCAGGTGATCGTTCCAGTGGCCCAGTTTATCACTGCGTTTTGGAGCAATCCCGATTTCACGATTCAAGTGAAAGTCAAGGCGCCGGACCAACTGAACGAGGCGCGCGAAGAGTTGCGCGCGACGCTGCGCAAAATC
>Ga0187817_10001661_pt1 | contig 11056 bp, 7 predicted proteins | sample NC_wetland_sal_i_17_FD_132431 | JGI IMG/M metagenome (GOLD analysis project Ga0187817, IMG submission 132431) | Wetland sediment microbial communities from Neuse River Estuary, North Carolina, USA - SO4_2 | ecosystem: Environmental > Aquatic > Freshwater > Wetlands > Sediment | place: USA: North... | reverse complement strand
GGACAATCCCGCACGACGGCTGAAGTTGTTCGTAGTGAATGTGCTTGGGCAACGACGGCTCTTGACGGAGCCTTTGGTTGGCGCTGCTCATTTCGTCATCTTCTGGGCGTTCGTTCTATTTGCGGTCAGTTTCGCCTGGAATTTGGTCCGTGGGCTCTTGCCGTTCCTGCCCATTCCTTGGGCGGACGACATACGGGTGATTGCCCTGGCACTGGAGCTGTTCGCTGTTCTTGGTCTCGTCGCGCTAGCGGTAGTAGCAGTTAGGCGGTACATTTTCACGCCTCCCCGGCTGGAAAGGTCTATCGACGCAACTATCATTCTCGCGCTGATCGCCCTGGTGTTGGTTTCTTCTTTGTCCATGCAGTTGTTGAAGCATCGCGCACCGGAGTTCTCCCTGGGCCTTTGGTGGGTGCACATGGTTACGGTGCTAGGCTTTCTGGCCTACCTTCCCTATTCCAAACATCTGCACCTTCTTGCCGCGCCATTTGGCGTCTTTTTCGGCTCGCTTCGCCCGGGTGGTATGCCGTCAGCCTCCGAGGGTGCGTCAATGCGCCAGGATTTTACTTGGCGGCAATTGTTCTCTGGCTTGGCCTGCGCCGAGTGTGGCCGCTGTGATCACGTCTGCCCCAGTGTGGGCAGCGGGCACGCCCTTTCGCCGAAAGTTCTGATGCGCGAGGTGAAGGACGCAGTTCGCGCATCGAATGGCCGCCAAAAGCCGGTCCCCTTGCTGGGCGACAGGGTCAAACCGGAAGAGATCTGGGCATGCACCACTTGTTATGCGTGCATGGAGCGGTGCCCGGTCTTCAACGAACATTTGCCGCTTTTGATTGAGATGCGCCGCTATTTGGTCCTGCAAGGACAGGTAGAACACCGCCTCCAGGAAACACTGTCGCACTTGGCACGTTACGGAAATTCATTTGGCGCTTCTCCGCGGGCGCGAGCGAAATGGACGCAAGGCTTGGGCTTCCGGATAAAAGACGCGCGAAAAGAACCCGTCGATTATCTGTGGTTCGTGGGCGATTACGCCTCCTACGATCCGAGGGTCATCCCCGCAACACGCGCCATGGCTCGCGTGCTGGAATTCGCCGGAGTGAGTTTTGGGATTCTCTACGAGGACGAGCAGAACGCCGGTAATGACTTGCGCCGCATTGGAGAAGAAGGGCTGTTCGAAATGTTGTCCGAAAAAAACCAGAAGTCTCTCGCTTCGGCGCGCTTCAGACAGATTGTGACCACAGATCCGCATACGTACAACGTGCTAAAAAATGAGTATCCGGCGATCGGTCGCGACCGGCGCGTAATTCATTCCACGGAACTGCTCGCGAAATTGTTTCGGGCCGGGAAGCTGCCCGTGCGGCACAGCCTCGGACAAACAGTCACTTATCACGACCCCTGCTACCTCGGCCGTTACAACGAAGTTTTGGAAGCCCCGCGCCGCGTGCTGGGCGAATTAGGAGCCACGCTTCTGGAACTGCCGCGAAACCGCAAAAACTCTTACTGCTGCAGTGCTGGCGGAGGCCGAATCTGGATGGAAGACACCCCGGGTGTTAAGGAGCGACCGGCCGAGAACCGCGTGCGCGAAGCGGCGAGCCTGCCCGGAGTACATACGCTGGTGGTCACTTGCCCCAAAGACCTGGTGATGTTCCAGGACGCAATCAAGACTACGGGTTTGGAAAGGCAGCTTTTCGTCAAGGAGTTATCGGAACTAGTGGCGCAAGCCATGGGCATGATGGAGAGGAGCGAGTCTCATGTCGCCGCATGACGAATCCGCCAGCCCTGTTCGCGTCGGCGTGTACGTCTGCCACTGCGGGACGAATATTGCCGGGACTATTGACGTGCACGATGTGATCGCCTTCTCGGCCGCTCTCCCGAATGTGGCGCTGGCAAGGGAATACAAGTACATGTGCTCCGACCCTGGCCAGGAGTTGATTCGAAAAGATATTCAGGAATACAACCTCGATCGCATCGTCGTGGCCGCCTGTTCACCTTGCCTGCACGAGCGAACCTTCCGCCACGCCACCGAGCAGGGCGGCTTGAACCCCTACTACTTTCAAATGGTCAATGTGCGGGAACACGACTCCTGGGTGCACACAGACAAGAGGGCGGCAACGCAAAAAGCCAAGGATCTCATTCGCGCTGCTGTGCGTCGAGTGAAGCTGCATCGCCCGCTCGAGCGTCGGCGCGTAGCGATCAAGTCCGAGGTTCTGGTCGTGGGAGGTGGGATTGCAGGTATTCACGCGGCCTTAACTCTCGCGAATGCTGGCAAGCATGTCTACCTCGTTGAGCGTGAGCCGACGATTGGCGGCCACATGGCCCAGTTTGACAAGACTTTCCCGACGCTGGACTGCGCGGCTTGTATCCTCACTCCGAAAATGACCGCGGTGAAATCGCATCCCAATATCACGCTATGGACTCTCTCGGAAGTCGCCCAGGTCCAGGGATATGTCGGGAACTACACGGTGACCGTCAGGCGCAAGCCGCGCTATGTGCTGGAAGACCTTTGCATAGGTTGCCTGGAATGCATCGAAGCTTGCGTTTACAAGCAGGCAAAGGTGCCTGACGAATTCAACCTCGGACTGAGCAAACGTAAACCGGTTTACATTTCGTTTCCGCAGGCCGTCCCGCAAGTGGTGGTCATCGATCCGGAAACTTGTATCGAATTCAAAAGCGGGAAATGCAAAAAGACCTGCGTGGAAGTCTGCGGCGAACGGAACGCCATTGATTTCCAACAAAAAGAAGAAATCAAAACCATCGAGGTCGGAACCATTATTTTGGCGACTGGCTTTGAGGTTTTCGATGCCAGGCGCATTCCCTACTACGGGTACGGAGTCTATCCAAATGTCTATACCGCGTTGGAGGCGGAACGGCTCACGAATGCATCAGGTCCGACGGGCGGCGAAATCCTTCTGCGAGATGGGCGCAAGCCCAAATCCGTCGGGATCATCCACTGTGTGGGCAGCCGCGATGAACACACCAACCGTTACTGTTCGCGAGTGTGTTGCATGTACTCCCTGAAACTCGCCCACCTCATTAAGGAAAGAACGGACGCCGAAGTCTACAACTTCTATATCGACATGCGCACGGCAGGCAAGGCGTTCGAGGAGTTTTATAACCGCGTGGCTGGAGGGGGGATGTATCTGATTCGCGGAAAAGTCGCCGATGTTTGCCCCGCTCCGAATGGCGATGGCCGCCTCATGCTTCAGGTGGAAGATACGCTGCTGGGCATGGTCCGCAAGATTCCCGTCGACCTGGTCGTGCTCGCAACAGGCCTGGAGCCACAAAAAGATGCTCAGGAAGTGCGCCGCCTATTCAACATTGGTTGTTCAACCGAGGGATTTTTCCTCGAGCGGCATCCGAAGTTGGCACCGGTGAACACGTTCACCGACGGAATCTTTCTCGCAGGCTGTTGTCAGGGGCCGAAAGATATTCCGGATACAGTGGCACAGGCTGGCGCAGCCGCCGCAGAGAGCCTGGCGCTGGTTGACGCGGGTTTTGTCGAACTCGAGCCGAACACGGCTCACGTGCTGGAAGAGGTGTGTTCCGGTTGCAGGACCTGCATCCCGGTCTGTCCCTTCCAGGCCATTTCCTTCGTGCACGAGAAGAACAAGGCCGAAGTCAATGAAGTGCTTTGCAAAGGTTGCGGCACGTGCGTGGCCGCGTGTCCGTCGGGCTCCATGCAGCAGAACTTGTTCGAAGACCAGGAGGTCTTTGAAGAGATTGGGGGCGTACTGGCTTATGCCTGAACTGTTCGAACCCAGGATCGTCGCATTCTTCTGCAACTGGTGCACCTATCTCGCCGCGGACCTGGCCGGGACTTCGCGCATCAAGTACGCACCGAACGCCCGCGTGATTCGCGTGATGTGTTCCGGGCGCGTGGACCCGCAGTTTGTTCTGGAGGCTTTCGCGCACGGTGCCGACGGAGTGCTCATCGGTGGTTGCCACCCCGGCGACTGCCACTATCAGGAAGGAAATTACAGCGCTCTACGGCGCTTCCAGTTGCTAAAGCACTTGCTGAAGGACATGGGCATCGAGGAGGAGCGTTTCCGCCTCGAATGGATCTCCGCATCGGAAGGTGACAAGGTGCGCGCGGTCATCAACGACATGGTCGAGAAGGTCCGGGCACTCGGCCCTCTTCGTAAGTACCCGGTTGTCGGAGGTCCGCTGGAGGAGGTCGCGGCGTATGGCTGAAAAGCCCAAACTCGCTTTTTATTGGTGCGCGGCGTGCGGCGGCTGCGATGAAGCCGTCCTCGATCTTGAAGAGAAACTCCTCGACGTTGTTTCTTCAGCCGACATTGTGTTCTGGCCGGTGGCTCTGGATTTCAAGCGGCGTGATTTGGCGGCGATGGCGGATGCCTCGATCCTGGCAGCATTTGTCAGCGGCGCCATCCGGACGACCGAGCAGCAAGAAATGGTGCGCCTGCTCCGGAGCAAGTCACAACTCGTGTTCGCGTTCGGCAGTTGCTCGCATTTAGGAGGCGTGCCTGGCCTGGCAAACCTGTGGACCAGGGACACCATCTTCCAAACCGTTTACACGGAAAATGCGAGCACACCAAACCCGGACGGTACTCTGCCTCAGTTGATCACTGTGGAGGATGGCCGCGAGCTGACCTTGCCACGCTTCTACGACACAGTGCAAACGTTGGATCAAGTCGTGGACGTGGATTATTACCTGCCCGGCTGCCCTCCAACACCAAAGATTCTGTTGGCGGCGGTCAATCAGTTGCTCAGCGGTCAATTGCCGGAAAGAGGAGCCGTGCTGGCGCCCGACCATGCGCTCTGTGAGGATTGCCCGCGCAGGGATTCGCATCCGGACCATCTCGCTTTGGATCAGTTCAAGCGTCCACAGGATGTGCTGATCGACGAAGGAACGTGCTTGCTTGCCCAAGGAATTTTGTGTTTGGGTCCGGCAACGCGGTCGGGCTGTGAGGCCCAGTGCATCAAGGGCAACATGCCTTGCACGGGATGCTTCGGTCCCACCAGCCGTGTGAGGGACTTTGGTGGCAAAGCTCTTTCCGCCATCGCTTCCGTGGCCGCAGCCAAGGAAGAGGCAGCAATCCTGCAAGCTTTTGAGAATGTCCCTGATCCGATAGGTGCATTCTACCGTTACAGCCTGCCTTCTTCCTTGCTGAGGCGCAGAAGACTTCAGGAATCAGGTCAATTGGAGGCGGCTCATTCCCCAACTGGCTAGCCAGGGGATGCTTTAGAGGTTATACGAGCGGAATTGCGCAGAGGGGACTTCGGATATGGCAGAACTTCAACAACGCCGAATCAGCATCGATCCCGTGACGCGGCTGGAAGGCCACGGGAAAATCGAGATTTTCCTCGATGACAAGGGCAATGTCGATCACGCCTACTTTCAGGTGCCGGAATTAAGAGGCTTTGAAAAGTTCTGCGAAGGGCGATTAGCGGAGGACATGCCGCAAATCACCTCGCGCATTTGCGGAGTCTGCCCCACCGCCCATCACATGGCCGCCGTGAAGGCGCTCGACAGCCTTTATCAGGTTGAGCCCCCGCCAGCCGCAAAAATGATCCGTGAAGCTGTCTACAGCGCCTTTGTTGCTGAGGACCATATTCTGCATTTCTATTTTCTCGGTGGCCCGGATTTCATCGTGGGGCCCTCGGCACCGGCCGCCGAACGCAACGTTTTGGGGGTCATCGTGAAGGTCGGGCTCAAGGTCGGACAGCAGGTCATTTCCGCGCGCCGCAAATTGCGCGAACTCAGCGCCGTGGTGGGTGGGAAAGCGGTACATCCGGTCTTTGGGCTGCCGGGTGGCGTCGCCAAAGCCCTCAAGCATGAGGAGCAGGCTCAATTCGCGCAGGTGGCCCGTGAAACACTGGATTTTGCAGCTTTCACTCTCGAGACTTTCGAAAAGCTTGTGCTTGAGAACAGTGACTACGTGAATCTCATTCGTTCCGAAGCATTCACGCACCGCACGTATTACATGGGGATGGTGGATGAAAACAATCAGGTGAATTTTTACGACGGGTCAATTCGCGTGGTTTCACCGGATGGCCGTGAGTTCGCAAAGTTTCACCCGAAGGAATACTTGGATTACATTGCGGAGCACGTCGAGCCCTGGACCTATGTGAAGTTCTGTCACCTCAAGCCCGTCGGGTGGAAGGGATTTAAAGAAGGCGCGAACGGGGGGATTTACTCGGTTGGCCCGCTGGCACGCCTGAATGCGTCAAAGCGCATGGCAACCCCGCTCGCCCAACAGGCACGGGAAAAGTTCTTTGCGACCTTGGGAAGCAAGCCGGTGCACCACACTCTGGCAACGCACTGGGCCAGGATCGTGGAATTGCTCTATGCCGCCGAGCGCCTGCAGCAGCTTTCGTCCGATCCGCAGATTGCAGATCCGGCGGTGCGCACGTTGCCCACGCAAATTCCACGAGAAGGGATCGGCATTGTAGAAGCGCCGCGCGGGACTCTCATTCATCACTATCAAACAAATGAGAAGGGCGTGATTCAAAAAGCTAATCTGATCGTCGCCACTCAGAATAATGCGGCGCGCATCGCCATGAGCGTGGAGAAGACTGCCCAAACTTACGTGAGAAACGGTGAGATTTCTGACGACATCCTTAATATGGTTGAGATGGCACTGCGCGCCTACGATCCCTGCCTCGGCTGCGCCACACATGCGCAGCCAGGATGTGTGCCCTTGCTCATCCGAACCCGTGACCCGCTGGGGAACATTGTGGCTGTTTTGTACCGTGACACGGATGGGCACGTGCGACGGAATCCAGACCTGCCTCTGGGTTAGACCGCAGTTGGCTCGTAGGTGTCCTGTTGTGGGAGGCCGCGGTTCCCACAGTCGCGAATCTGGTTCGTAGTTTTCTGGACGGTTCTCCAATCCCATGAAGCGTCCATTTGTATCGACGTGTTCCAGAGACAGATCCACGAGCAGGACCTGCCGCCATCTCTTGACCTCACTATTTTTCCTTGTGGCCGCAAGCCATCTTATCTTTGCGCAAGATGAAGAAGCGAAGTTCCGCAAGCTGCGCGAAGAGATGGTCCGAACGCAAATCGCAACGGAGCGTTGGACTGGCTCAGAGGCGGTGCGCGATTCCCGTGTCCTCGATTCGCTGCGCAAGACGCCGCGCCACCGCTTCGTACCCGCGGAACTTGTGCTCTACGCTTATGATGACCAGCCACTTCCTGTGGGTTACGGGCAAACCATCTCGCAACCTTACATTGTGGCCAAGATGACAGAACTTCTTGAACCCAAAGGTGAGCACCGAGTACTCGAAATCGGCACCGGCTCCGGTTATCAGGCCGCGGTGCTTTCACCGCTGGTCGCGCAGGTTTACACGATTGAAATCGTCGAGCCCCTCGGCAACGCCGCGCGCCAACGACTGACCGCTCTAGGTTACAAAAATATCGAGGTACGCGTGGGCGATGGCTACTTTGGTTGGCCGGAGAAAGCACCTTTTGACGCCATCATCGTCACAGCCGCCGCGAATCACATTCCGCCACCATTGATTGAGCAACTGAAGCCCGGCGGACGGATGGTGATTCCCGTTGGCAATCCTTTCCAGCCGCAAATGCTCGTGCTGGTTACGAAGGGCAGCAAAGGCCCGCGTGATATTCAGGTGCGCAGCCTGATGCCCGTGGCCTTTGTTCCCCTGACCGGCGGACCGAAGTCGAATTGAAAGGCGCTTGTGGCGCATGCCCTTTGATCAAGGCAGCCGGCGAGGGGTACTGGCGAGAAGGTGCGCCGTGTTTGAAGCTGCTCAGATCCGTCGTCCTCCGATCGGCCTCCGGCGTCGTGAGATGGCCCTGCTGTTGGTGTCAGCCTCCGTGCTCGCTTACCAGGTTCTCCTGGTCCGCACCTTCTCCATTGGCCAGTGGCACCACTTCGCGTACATGGTCATCTCGATTGCGCTTCTCGGCTTTGGGGCGAGCGGTACCCTATTGTCGATCTTGAACCGACGAGTGAAAAATGCGGCCACCATCCCGCAGCAACGTGCTTCCCAATCGGTCTGGTTCTCGCTTTCCGCGGTTTTGTTCGCCGTTGCGCTTCCAATTTCTTTCTGGCTTACGCAACATGTCCCTTTTGAACCGTTCCTCCTGCTATGGGATCGCCGGCAATTGCTGTACCTCGGGTGCTTCTACCTGGCGCTGTTTGTTCCATTTTTTGCGGCCGCGACTGCGATCGGTTTAGCGCTCACCAGCGAATCCGAGAACTGTCCCCGGCTCTACGCCTTTAACCTGGCCGGTTCCGGCGCGGGTGCTCTTCTTGCTGTGGGTCTGCTGTCCACCACCACAGTGGCATGGGCTCTTTTCGGTGTCGTGGTCCTAAGTCAGGGCGCAGCAGTGCTCGCCTTGCTCGATACGAGCCCCTTGGTTGAACGAGGCCGGCGTCTCCTCCTTGCCACCGTAAGTGTCGCGATCATGGCAATCCTGACTCTCACGTATGTTATTAGTCCGCCTTCCGTCCGCCTGTCCCAGTACAAGGGCCTCAGCTATGCACTCAACCTTCCTCAAGCACGCGTTGTGGCAGAACGCTCCAGCGCTCTCGGCCGCGTGGACGTCGTTGCCAGTCCTGCCATTCGCGAGGCCCCGGGGCTTTCCCTAGTTACACCAGCCGAAGCCGCCTTGCCGCGGCAACTCGGACTCTTCGTGGACGCGGACACTGCTGGGCCTATCACAGCGTTCGATGGCGACATCCGCAAGCTGAGCTACCTCGACTGGAGCACCACGGCCGCTCCTTACTTCGCCGTCCAATCTTCTACTCCGGATTTACATGTGTGCGTTCTTGGGGCAGGGGGCGGCGCGGGCGTCCTGCTAGCGCTGAGGCACGGGGCGCAGCAAGTCGATGCCGTTGAGCTCGACCCAAACGTACCAAAGTTGCTGCGTGGGAAATTTCGTGACTTTGCCGGCGGACTGTATGACCGGCCCGGAGTTCGCGTCCATCGTGCGGAGGCCCGCGCCTTTGTGCAGGCGGCTCGCGAGAGATGGGATGTCATCGACCTTTCGCTGGTCGATTCCTTCGCAGGATCGGCGATGGGCGTCGGCGCCGTGGGCGAGAGCTATCTCTACACGGTCGAGGCTTTCCAGACATACCTGCAGCACCTCCGCCCCGGCGGCATACTCGCTGCCACTCGTTGGGTGCGGATGCCGCCGCGTGATGAGTTGAAGCTATTCGCTACGGCGGTTGCGGCATTGGAGCAGAGGGGCTTAAGCGCGCCGGAGCGCCTGGTGCTGATCAGAAGCTGGGCAACCGTGACACTTCTAGTAAAGAAGGAGCCGTTCACGACTCCCGAACTGGCGACACTGCGTCCATGGGCCGAGGACCGCCTGTTCGATACAACCTACCTTCCCGGCATCCGGCCCGATCATCAGAATCGCTTCAATGTGTTGGAACGCGACTACTATGCCGAGGTCGTAAGCTCGCTCCTTGCCCAGGGCCAACGTCGCGAGCAGTTTTTTGATGACTATGCGTTTGACCTGCGGCCAGCAACCGATCAAAGACCGTACTTTTTTCATTTCTTCCGTTGGCGTTCCCTTCCTTTGGTGCTGGGCGAATTTCGCCGTTCGTCGATTCCCTTCTCGGAGTTGGGTTATCTCATCCTGATTGCGACTCTTCTGCAGGCAGCGCTGTTGGCCATTCTGCTGATTATGTCTCCTCTGGCCTTTCTGACACGTCGCATCGCGCTTGCCGATCCGCTCGTAGCGAAACCAGTACCCGGCGGGGCAGTGCGCCTATGCGTACTTTCTTGCTTTCTCGCGTTAGGTCTGGGTTATCTGTTCGTAGAAATGGCGCTGATCCAACGGCTGGTTTTCTTCCTGGCCAATCCCATTTATGCCGTGGCCGTGGTCCTGGCGGGTCTGTTATTCATCTCAGGATTGGGCAGCGCCTGGGCGGCCCGGGAGCTACGGAAGGGAGCTTCCTCAACGCGATTGGCGTGCATTGCCGCCCTCATCGTAGCCGGAACTTCCGCCGTGTATGCATTCGGCATGCATCCCGCGCTCATGACGCTGCTCGGCTTGCCGCTGCCAGCCCGAATGATTGTGGCGTTCACGGTGATGGCTCCGCTCGCAGCCATGGGCATGCCTTTCCCTCTCGTCCTGCACCATCTCGGCCAAACCCGCGAAGAACTCTTGCCCTGGGCTTGGGCTGTCAACGGCTGCGCTTCCGTTGTAGCTGGTCCACTGGCTACGTTGCTCGCATTGGGAGCCGGGCTGCCGGCGGTGATGCTGGCGGCCTCGGCGTGCTATCTGGTGACGGCACTGGCAGTGCGCACGTGGAAAGCAGGTCTGTCTGGGTGACCGCTTGGCGAAGCATTCAGGATTTGAACATCGAGACAGCCGTGGCCCTCGTGTATCCTCAATCGTTCATGGGTAGGAAAAGTTGAGGGAATTCCTCTCCCCAAACCTCCGAACGCGCCACCACACCAGCCCAAATCCGGCAGCTTGCAGCAAGATTCCCCACCTCACCACAGAAGCTTGTTTCACTTCTTCAAACTTGGGTGGCTTCTTCCGTAAACGAAAAATCAACACGAAAGAAAACCAAGATCCCAAGACCAAGATCAGCGTCGTGTGCCCAATCACGTTGGCTTGTATATTCGTCGTCATGTTTTGGCACTCTCCGCCGGCTTGAGTCGCGAAACGGTATCCTCGGTTGCCTCCTCGAAACTACACCGTCCGAGCCGTCCACGGAAGTTGAACTATCACCGGGTGATCGCCTCATTCTGTACACCGATGGACTCATTGAGGTTTTCAACTGCCTCGACGATATGCTTGGCGTCGAAGGTCTCGAAGATTTAGTCCTCCAATCGGCAACGCTAACACTCGCGGATATGCAGAAGACAATCCTCGACGGCGTAGCTGCGTGGAGGCACGGTCCCCTCGCCGACGACGTGTCTTTGGTAATCGTCGAAGTTCGCTAACTGCGGGCTTAAAATTGTAGCCTCTCTTCGTCGGTTTCTATAACCGCTTGGACGAAAAGTCGCGCCGGCTCAAACGGTCGACGCAACACTTGCTTGGAGTTTACTCGCAGGAGTCTCGAAGCCTAAGGTTTTTCTGGGACGTTGATTCAAGAGCAGCTCGACCTGGTCG
>Ga0187817_10001659_pt1 | contig 11059 bp, 12 predicted proteins | sample NC_wetland_sal_i_17_FD_132431 | JGI IMG/M metagenome (GOLD analysis project Ga0187817, IMG submission 132431) | Wetland sediment microbial communities from Neuse River Estuary, North Carolina, USA - SO4_2 | ecosystem: Environmental > Aquatic > Freshwater > Wetlands > Sediment | place: USA... | reverse complement strand
TAACCCGGGGTGTTCACGTTGGCCACGTTGTTGGTGGTTGCATTCAGGGCGCCCTGTTCGGCTCCCAGAGCACCGGTTGCAATCGCCAAAGTGCCAAAAAGACTGGACATCGCTTACTCCTGAAGACCGGCCGCGAAGGTTGCTGCTTCGGGCCGGGGCGGCGGATAGGTCAAGGCCGAGCTCACCAGTACCCGGCAGAAAATATCGACGGTGCGACGGGCGCGGCGCAGCAAAGCCTCATACCTCCGGTTCAATTGCGCAACCTTCCTTTCCACCTCTGCCAGCTCTTCCAGCAGAACCTGGTTGCGGCCCCCAACCGGCGGGGGCTGCCCGCCGGGCAACCATGATGTCAGAGGCCGCACAAGTTCTGCCGGGAGTTGGCGCAGTCTCGCACACAGCTCCTGCTGGCATGCCGTCTGGTGCTTGATCTCGGAAAGATCGGAGCCCACCACGGCGGCGTGAGCCCGCTCCAGGGAATCAGCCAGCTCCCGCAACAGATCAACGCGGGCTTTGCATGCTTCGTCTCCTGGAGAGCAGTCTGGATCCATGGCTTCCGTTCCGGGTCAGATCAATCTGTTAAACAGATGGGGCGCGAAGATGTGGGCGGTGGGCGTCGCAGTCGAACCATCCCAGCGGCCGTTTCGTACCGATATCCCTCCTCGCTTCTCCCGGATTGCTAAGCGGCCGATGACAGCAACATGTGAGACATCAGAGCCTCAGCAGATCGCTCCGGCTGCGGCGTATAAGTCCCGCCGTGCACCTGTTGCGCCAAGGCGGCGACTCTCTCCTGGCGGATCTCAGGAAGCTGATTCACGGCCGCAGCCAGCGCCGGCACATTGGCCTGGCCGGAGGAAAGTTTCGTGGTATCCGCTACCAACGCCCCACTCGTGGTTCCCGAGGCTGCACGTGCTCCTGATCTTACCGGCTGGCCAGTATCTGGGGTTTGCGGGATATTTATGTTTGAGTGAATTCTCATCGCGATCTCCTCGCCTTCTACTCCCCTGTGCAATTGGAGTGTCGGCCGCCCATTAAAAGCCTCTCAGCGAGCCCGGTATAAGCCTCTCTTGGCATTCATCGGCAAGCGCGGGTGAAGCTTTAGATGGATTTCATTCCACACCAAGTTGCAAGCAAAATACCCGCCTCATGCCCAATTGGGGGGTTGTTCCAGAGGCTCACTCGTGCTAGAAACTCGGATAGGAATTGCAGGCACCTGCCGGTGCCCAGCCTGGAGCTTGATGAGTTCCCGAAACCGAGCTGCGGCGAAGGCCGTCAAAACCGCCGAAGTGGTGATCCCGGACAAGCTTTATTTCCGCATCGGCGAGGTGGCGCAGATCTGCCGCCTGCCCGCCTATGTTCTGCGTTTCTGGGAGACGGAATTCTCCCTGCTCAAGCCGGTCAAGAGCAGTACCGGGCAGCGCATGTATCGCCACAAAGATGTGGAGAACGTGTTGCACATCAAGAAACTGCTTTATGAGGAAGGTTATACGATTGCCGGAGCACGCCAGTACCTCAAGGCCGAGCACAAGGCTGACGGCAAGAAACAGACGCCACTGCTCTTTCCGGAAAGACCTCCCTCGGACCTGAAATACGTCCGCCAGGGTCTGCGTGACATTCTCACCATGCTCTCGGCCCGGCGCTGAGCCGTTCTCTTTCAGTCGACATCGCAGGCCACTCGGAACCCATAGTCAGCATACTGAAACTGGGGAGGAATGCTGGAACGGGCGGCGCAACGCGTCACTTTGATATGGTGGCGCCACGAACCTCCACGAGAGGCGCGGCGCTCGCCCCGCTCCGGACCACGGGGGTTGCGTTTGGGCGAAACCGCATAGTAGTCCGCCTGATACCAGTCGCTGCGCCACTCGTGCACGTTCTCGCAGATATCGTAGAGGCCGTACCCATTGGGAGCATAGCGTGCGACCGGCTCTGGTCCGCTCTGCCAGCGCTTGCTGTAGTCGGGCAATGACTCTGGCGGATCGTCGCCCCAGGGGAACAGCCTGCCCTCCGCTCCCTCGCGGGCGGCACGTTCCCACTCGGCTTCGGTGGGGAGACGAAACGGCCCGCCGCTGATCTCGCGGAGCCAGTCGCAATACTGGACCGCCTCGAACCAGGAAACTGCCACTACCGGCTGCCGGGGATGGTTGAAATTCGGGTCGCTCCAGAAAGGAGGCGGTTGGGTTCCGGTGGCGCGTAGAAACTCGGAATACTCGGCGTTTGTGACCTGACAGGCCGCAAGCTGGAAAGCATCGACCCACACCCGATGCATGGGGCGCTCGTTGTCCTGACCGCTTTCCGATCCCATCCAGAACCAGCCGGCCGGGACCAGCACCAGCTTGGCCGGGCCGTATCTTTGCGATACGCTGGGTTGCGGCAAAGTCGCCATAGCAACAGATTGAGCGTAGCACAAAGCCTACTAGCGGAGGTCAGGATGGAGAAGCTGGAGTTCAAAGTGAAACTGGAAGGCAAGGAAGGTAGCTCAGTTGCCTGGCTCAACGCGCCCTTTGATGTGGTCCAAGTCTTCGGCACCCGGGCGCGAGTCCCGGTGCGGGGAACCATCAACGGTTTTCCTTTTCGCTCCTCGCTGATGCCAATGGGCGGCTGTCACGGAATGGCGGTAAATAAGACCATGCGTGATGGAGCCAGAGTCCAGGCGGGCGATACCGTAACCGTTGTTCTGGAGCGGGATGAGGCGAAACGAGTAGTCGCAATTCCTCCGCTCCTTAGTAGAGAACTGACCAAAAGCAAGGCAGCCCAGGCAAACTGGAAAAAGCTGTCATTCACCAATCAGAAAGAGATGGTGAGATCTATTACCGAGGTCAAGCAGGAAGACACCCGTCTGCGCCGCCTGGCCAGAGTCATGGACCACCTCACCACGGGAAAGAAGTGGACCGGCTAGCCCCGCAACTTTTCGACGACGCGAGCGACAGCATTGTCCTGAAATAGACGGATGCCCGCCACGCCGGCAGCGCCGGCCTGCACACAGGAGCGCGCATTTTCCAGCGTGATCCCTCCCAGAGCGAACACCGGAATTTTCTGCGAGCATGCTTCCTGGAGCGCCTCCATGCCCGTCAAGCGCGCTTCCAGATCATCTTTCTTTTCGAACACCGGTCCGAACACCGCAAAAGATGCTTGTTCCGAAGCGGCACGCACAACCTCAGCGGTAGTGTGACAGGAAACCCCGATCACAGGAGAATTTCTCTCGCGGACACGAGCGCCGGCTTCCCCCGTCCAGATCCTGCGAACCTCCCTCGGAGAGATGTCGTGCGAGCGCAAATGCACTCCATCGACGCCGCAGGCGATGGCAACATCGGTTCGCGAGTTGATGAGGAAGCGAGTTTTAAGTTGGGAGTTCTCGCCAATCACCCGGACCGCAGCCTGGGCGAGAGCCTCCAACTCGCGGGTGAGCAGATCTTTTTCCCGCAATTGGATGAAGTCCACGCCGGCCCGCGCCGCTTCCGCGATCTTGTCCAGTAGACGGCGGCAGCGGGTGGCCTCGTCGCCAGAGAACTGAGTGCGATCGGTGATGTAGTACAGGAGCACGGGGAAAGAACAACTCGGAACGGGCGAAAAAACCGCTCCTCCACAGTTAGTTGGTTTTTGCGATTTCCGGTATGGCTTCGCCTTTGCGCTTCGGTTCGGGCCCGAGGTGGTACTTGGTCAAGCCGTCGCGCAGAAACGCAAAGCCCTCCTCGGGCGAATCCACGATCTTGAAAAGCTCCAGATCTTCCTGGGAAATCGTGCCCGCATCCACCATGACTTGGAAATTGATGAGCTTGTTCCAGTATTCACTGCCGTAGATCACCACCAGGATCTTCTTCGCCAACTTTTGGGTCTGCGCCAGAGTAAGGATTTCAAACAGTTCGTCGAAAGTCCCGAAGCCTCCGGGAAAAATCACCAGCGCCTTCGCCAGGTAGGCAAACCAGAACTTCCGCATGAAGAAATAGTGAAACTCAAAATTCAGCGAGGGAGTGATGTAGGGGTTCGGCACCTGCTCGAAGGGTAAGTTGATGTTCAGGCCAATGGTTTTGGCACCGGCTTCCTTGGCGCCCAGGTTGGCTGCCTCCATAATGCCGGGGCCTCCACCCGTGGTGACCACAAAGCGGCGGCGGCGGGCGGGAATCCGAATCGACCATTGGCTCAAAAGAAAAGCCAGCCGGCGGGCGTCCTCGTAATAACGCGCCATGTCCACGGCCGCGAGCGCTTTCTTTCGGTCGGCCTCGCATTCCCTATCAGAGAGCCGGGAATCAATCTTACCCAGGGCGGCGAGTTTCTCCTTGGCGACTGAGTGGCTGTGGAAGCGGGCTGATCCGAAGAAAACCACGGTGTCCTGGATTTGCTCGCGGCGGAAGCGGGAGAGAGGCTCGACGTACTCGGACATGATGCGCATCCCCCTGCCGTCCGGACTGTTCAGGAAATTCTCGTTTTCGTACGCCAGAGGCGCGCGCTTAATCGGACTGTCCGTCATGATTCTGCTCTCTTCTCCGCCAATCGCCTTCCCCGAAGAACTGGGGAACTTTCGGGACTCCCCGGCTTCTACTTCCCGGCAGTCAACTCGCTGTAGTGGATCGCTTCCCAGAAACCGATCCAGATATCGAGCAGGCCCAACCCGCTGCAAATCCCACGTACAAAACCGTTGGCCACAAAAGCCCTCAACCCCGGGTAGGCGAACAACAGGCGGTTGTCCGTCCACTCAGGTCGCCAGGGAAGGATGACGAGCAGGACTCCGACCACCGCGCACACAAACACAAACATTAAGACGGTAATGCGATGCAACCAAAGATCAAGGCCCCTGTGCTGGTGCCCCACGGCGTTCTCCGGAAGCCTGCGCAACGCGGCCGTGACGACGGCGGGTTTCTCCGGAGGGCGTATCTCCGCCTGGACTGCACTCTGAATCCTGTTCTCAGAGGGATTGGGGTCGGCGGTCAATCCATACTCCCCAAAAGCAACCGCGGTGCACAACGCGTTCTGCCCACACCCGCCGCAAGCGTCAGACAGTGAAAACCCATCTGAGCATTCTACGACTTCAGGGTCTTAATGCGCTCGGCGACATCTCGATAATCAATATTGCTGCCGTACACTTCCATGAAATGGTTCAAGGCAGCGGTTTTGTTTCCTGCAATCTCGTAGGACGAAGCCAGTTCATAATGCAGGGCCGTCCGAGTATCCTGGTCGAGATTGGACAGCGTCAGTGCTTTTTCGTACCAGCGGATGGCCGCTTCGGGAACCCCTTTGTCCAGGAAGCATTGAGCCAGCCAGGTATAGGTCTGCATGATGTGAGGGAAGGCGTGACCGCGCTCTACGGACTGGCATACCTTCTGTAATTCGCCGATCGCCTCATCCAGAAGTCCCATCTCACGGAAGGCAACGCCCAGGTTGTAGTGGGTCTCCGGATCTTCCTCAGCCGCTGCGGAGTCTTCTTCCAGTTCCTGTTTCAACTCACCAAACATGCTGGCGAGGTCCACTCCTGCCCCCGCGCCCGGCCTGGCGCTGGCTGGACTCAAGGCTTCCTGAGCTAGGGGCTGAATCGGAGTTGGCTGATAGGTGAATGTTGGGGAGGCGCCTGCCGACAGTGTGGGCGCAGCTTGTGAAGCGGCGGCAGCCATCGCTGCCGGAGCATGGACTGGAGGCGCCGCCGCAGCTGGGACACTTGCGGCAGGTGCAGCGACCGCCGGAGCAGGCTTATCTTCCTTTTCTACCTCTTGCGGCTGCAATTCGGGTTCTGCCTGTGGCGCGGGAGTTGCGGCGAGGAATCCATCCCCCAAAGATGCTTCCAGATCGGAGACAAACTCGTTCAGCACTCCTGCCGGTTCAGGCTTACCGGGGGCACGCGCGGGCTCGACGGCTGGAGATTCTGCGGGAGGTTCTGGTTTCGCCTCTCCCAGCGACGATTCCAGATCCTTCACCAAGGCATCCACAGCACCAGCAGTCGCCGAAGATGCCACCACATCTGCTTCTGTGATGGACGGAACATCCGCCTCCTCCAGCGAAACCTCCTCCGCCATGGCCGCGGGAGTTTGCGCCAGGGCGGTTTCGATCTCCTGACGCACGGCCGAAAACTTCGAGTGGTCCGGCACCAGTTTCTCGAACTTGGCGAAGGCCGCACGGGCCTCTTCTACCATGCCGTTCGCCAGATAAAAGCGGATCTCTTCCACGGCTTCGGCCACCGCTTCGTCGCTTGGAGGAGCGGCGCGTTTGGGGGCCGAGGTCACCTCAGCCACTTCTTCGGCAGAACGCGATGCGGATTGCTCCGCCAACTCTCCTTCCCATTCCGCCGAAATATCGATGGCTTCCTCGCCGACGGGCGCGGACTGAACCTCGAATTCGGCCGGTTCCCCGCTTTCCGCCGGCGCCGCTGACATCGCTGGCGAATGAAGCTCTTGTGGGACTTCGGAAACCGTTTCAGATTCCGGAACCTCAAAATCCATTGCGGTCTTTGCTGCGGCTTCCGCAATCGGATTCAATTCGACGGGCACTCCGACCGCAGCGCGTTCCTCGTATTGCGCCGCCAATTCCCCGTAACGGGTGGCTTCGTCTGGATATCCCGCGTCGTGGTAAATACTTTCCAGCGTGCGACAGCAGACGGCAGCCTCGGTGAACCGTCCCGCACGGGTATGTAGCGCCGCCAGGCGCTGATTCATCCGCTGATCACGTGGCGCCTGCGGCAGGGCAGAAAGCAACGGCCCCAAAGCCTTGGCTGGCATGTTGTAGGAGATGAAGAGTTCCGCATCTGTCAGGGCAGCGCGAACCGCCAAGGCTACGTTATCAGGATAGCGTTGGTCGACGAACGGCGCGGTGGCTTCCAATTCATCTACCAGAACCGCGCCTTCTTCCGCAGTGATGAGATGCACACTGGAAGACGTGCCCAGCTTGGTCAAGACCTGTTGATAATTACGGGCGTGAAGCTGATTATCCGGCTCCAGCTGAGTCAGCTTCAAATAGTAATCGCGGGCCTTTTCCAGTTCTCCTGACTGCACATAGGCATGCGCCAGCAATTCATAGATCTCAGTCAGATGGGAGGTGTCCGCGGTTTTCTTCAGGAGCTCGAGCACCAGTTCGAGCGCCGCTGGATTTTCGCTCACCGGCCCGATGAGCGAATGCAAGTTCTCCAGAATCTTGTCCGAGTCCGCGGCAAGCAAGCGATCGCAATGCTGCTGGTAAACCTGCAAAGCTTCCATGGACGAGCCAGCCGCGATTAGCGCGTCCGCATAGCTGAGAATGGCAGTAACGTCGTTGTGAACGGCAAGCAACTTGGCGGACAGTGTCCCCGCTTCGGCCAGATGCCCGGTCATCAGATACGCTTGCAGCAGCGTCCGCAGGCCGTCGGGGTTGCTGTCGAGATCGGCCACCTTCTCCAAAGACTGGATGGCGGCCGGCATGTCGCCGGCATCGAAGGCGTTACGTCCACGCAACAGCAGCGCGTAGCTGCTGTTGGGATCAAGCTTGAGCATGCGTTGCAGGATTTCTTCGGCTGCGGGCAGTTGACCCTTCGAACGCAGCGTCTCCGCAGCCGCCGAGAAAATCTGCCAGGCTTCGGTCTTTTTGTTCAGTCGCAGGTAAACTTCCGCCAGCTTGGTCCGCATGGCGACGTTTTCCGGGTCCATTTCCAGAGTCTTCTGGAAAATGCGGACCGCCTGCTCCAGTTCTCCGGTGCGCAGAAACTCTTCCGCAACCTGCAAGTATTGAGCGCGCGCGTCGTTGAATAATCCTTGCTGGGTGTACAGCTCGGCCAGGCGGAGCACGCCTTCCAGCGAGCTCTTGAGCTTGCTGAGCTTCTTGTACATGGCAATCGCTTTGACCGTGAAGCCTTGCGACGCGTAAGCGTCGCCAACGCTTTTGAAGCATTCCACGGCCTTTTCGTTATTGCCAAGGCGCGCGTAGAGATCTCCCACCGTATTCAGGACCGTGAGGTCTTTAGCGTCGCTCTTCAGGATTTTTTCGTACTCAGTGATAGCGTTCTGCAACTTGCCCTGTTGGACAAACTTCTCCGCCGCACTGAGAACCTTCTGTTTGTTGAAGCCAAACCCAAACGCCATAGGAGTGCGGACTCCAGCCCGGTTTCAATTTGCCCGAGAACCCTTCCTAGCTGGGAGAATTCGCAGACGCGTCGACCCTTTCATCGGCGTTCCGCCGCATGTCAGGAGATGGTCTTTCGGACAAGGGTCATTGTACGGCTGGGTAGTCAGAATCGTATGGTTACCAAGGGTTACCAAAAGGGAGTGTACGACCGGGTTACCAAGGGAACCAGGGCAAGTGACACGGCAGAAAGGGTCATAACGGACCCGCTCCATATGTTGCGCGCAGCGAAGGTGGACTGGAAGTTTGACCTCAGGCACGGGCCATGGCAGTAAGCAAGAAGATAGACAATACCAGCACGGCTGATTTTGGTAGCTTCCGCAAAACCTTCGATACCACAATGCTCATTGGCTCCATCCTCCGCGCGGGGAGCCCGCGAATGATTCTGTCACTGCCGCCCGAATAATATAATTCGGATATTGGCGACCAAGGGCGTTTGACGGTAAGTTTGTCGATCAGGGATTCTACAAAATCCCATAGGGAAGGCAAGCTGCCGTTAGGGCAGGAATACGATGACTTGGATCCGCACCATCCCGCTTAATCAAGCCGATGAAAAGCTACGCAAGGCCCTGGAGGGTCAGCGGGATCTCTATCCCGTGGAATACGCTACTCCGGTGCATCCCGTCGAGGGTGGTGGCTCGCAGATCACTGCATCCCACAGCCTCATTCCGGAGGCGCTCTACCACGCCTTTGCGACCTTCGGAGCGCTCATGTCCCCGGATTTGCCGCTGCAGCGGCGGCAACACGAGATGATCGCGACCATGGTCTCGGTCACCAACCGGTGCGTTTATTGAATCGACTCACACGCAGAGTTTCTGCGTCGGGTGACGTTGGATCAAGAGCTGATTGACGCGCTGAAGCGCGACTACACAATCGCGCCCATCACGGCGCAGGAACGCGTCATGCTCGACTATGTCGTGAAACTCACAAAGGACGCAACCAAGGTTTGGAAAGACGACCACGAGCGCCTACGGGGCGCGGGTTTCGACGACCAAGCCATCCTGCAGATTACGCTGATTGCGTCCTGGTTCAATTACATCAACCGGGTGGCCGATGCATTGGGGGTGGGACGGGAGTAAGACCGGATCCCTTCCGACCTCACCGCCTGCGTCGCAAATAACTCCAATCCCGAAATGCGCTACCCTTTGATGTGATGGAGCGCCGGTCGCTTGTCGAATACCTGCCGGATTTCCCGCGTCACGGGCAGGAGATCGCCTATGTGCAGCGATCCGGCTATCGCTCGGTTCGGTGGTCCTATCGACAAGTTGCCGAAACAGCGTTTCAATTTGCGCGGGAGTTAGAAGCACGCGGGATCAACAAAGGAGACCGTGTGCTGCTCTGGGGACCGAACTCGGCCGAATGGGTAGCGGCGTTCCTGGGATGCGCGCTGCAGGGAGTCATCGTGGTGCCCATCGACGACATCGCGACGCCCGAGTTCGCGCTGCGTGTGCACCAGCAGGTCGGCGCCCGGCTGCTGGTATGTTCCCGGGAACATGTTCAGCCGGGGCTGCCTACGTTGCTATTCGAAGAACTCACAGCGACGTTGTCGCGGCATTCGTCTGCTGCCTATCCCCTCAGCGCGACTGAGCGCTCCGACACTTTGGAGATCGTCTTCACCTCCGGCACGACGGCCGAACCCAAGGGTGTCGTCATTACGCATGGCAATGTTCTCGCGAACATAGCTCCACTGGAAACGGAGGTTCGGAAGTATCTCAAGTATGAAAGGTTCGTCCATCCCGTTCGCTTCCTGAATTTGCTGCCGCTGAGCCACGTCTTCGGACAGTTCCTGGGAATTTTTCTTCCTCAACTCATGGCTGGAACGGTGGTTTTTCAGGACAGCCTGAAACCTGCCGAGGTCATCAGCACGATTCGACGCGAGCGCGTTTCCGTTCTAGTCACCGTGCCTCGCGTGCTGCAGTCGTTGAAGGAAAAGATTGAGCGTGATCTCGAAGACCAGGGTCTTTCGCAAAACTTCCGAGAAACATTCGCCTCTGCAAAGGGCAAACACTTCCTGCATCGTTGGTGGATCTTCCGGCGCATCCGCCGTCAGTTTGGATGGAAATTCTGGGCCCTTATCTCTGGAGGAGCGGCGCTTGACGGGTCAACCGAAGAGTTCTGGGACCGGTTAGGCTATGCCGTCATTCAGGGCTACGGTCTTACCGAAACCACTTCGCTCATCAGTGTGAATCATCCTTTCCGTCTGGGAAAGGGGTCGATCGGAAAGGTGCTGGAAGGGCGTGAGGTCAAGCTGGCATCAGATGGCGAGATTCTCGTGCGCGGAAGTGGCGTGGCCGCTGGTTACTGGAATGGCCATGAGTTGCAGGCGGTCATCGGCGAGGAAGGCTGGTATGGCACCGGCGATGTCGGGGAACTCGATGCCGCAGGTAACCTCTATTTCAAGGGCCGGAAAAAGGATGTCATCGTTACGCCGGCAGGCATGAACGTGTATCCCGAGGATTTGGAGGTAGCCCTCCGTCGCCAACCCGAGGTGAAGGACGCGGTTGTGGTCGCGCTGCCCCGCAACGGGAATGCCGAAGCATGTGCGGTGCTGATTCTCCGTGAGGGAAGCAGCGATGCCGAACTCGTCGTAAAACGCGCTAACGATTCTCTGGCTCAGTACCAGCGCATGAGCCGCTGGTTCGTGTGGCCGAAGGACGATTTTCCGCGTACCTCTACCCAAAAGCCCCGCAAGACCGTGATTGCAGAAACTGTGCAGGCACAATTGACAACAAGCTCACGCGAACCGATTTCGTCCAGCCCGCTGGCGGAGCTGATAAGCCGAATCAGCGGGCGCTCGACCGCACGCCTCGCGTCAAATGCCAACCTGGAAAGCGACCTGAACCTTTCTTCCTTGGACCGCGTGGAGCTGCTGGGTGCGCTCGAAGACCGATATCAGCTCGAACTATCGGAGACGCAGTTTGCGGCGATCGACACGGTCGGCGATCTTGAGCGCATGTTGCGCGGCAGTGTTCCCGCGGGTACGCGTTAC
>Ga0187817_10001658_pt1 | contig 11060 bp, 8 predicted proteins | sample NC_wetland_sal_i_17_FD_132431 | JGI IMG/M metagenome (GOLD analysis project Ga0187817, IMG submission 132431) | Wetland sediment microbial communities from Neuse River Estuary, North Carolina, USA - SO4_2 | ecosystem: Environmental > Aquatic > Freshwater > Wetlands > Sediment | place: USA: North... | reverse complement strand
GAGCCATGCGCAGCGAACCACGCGCCGCCGGTGAAAATCAAGGCGACGGCAAAGATGCGCAGCACCATGAGCAAGCTTTGCACGCCGCTCCCCGTGCGCACCCCGAGGCAGTTGATCGCGACAAATCCAATGACCACCGCTACAGCGGAGAACTCTTCAGGTATCGCGACGCGGGTGAGTTGATGAAAGTACCGTGCGAACGTCACGGCTACGGCAGCCGTGCCGCCCGCGCCGATTACCAGTAGATACACCCAGCCGTAGAGAAACCCCAGCAAGGGGTGAAACGCTTCGCTAAGGTAGGCGTATTGCCCGCCGACCGTCGGCATTCGATCGGCGAGCTCCGCGTAGATGAACGCGCCAATCAGCGCAAGGGCCCCGCCAGCCACCCAAGCGCCGAGAATGAGAGCGGGGGTGTGCACCAGCGTGGCAACGACATAGGGGTTGATGAAGATGCCAGAGCCGACGATGCCACCCATCACGATCATGGTGGCGTCGAATAATCCCAGACGCGCCGCCAGCCCACCCTTGTACGCAGGCGCGGAATCGGGCGCGGAGGCGGCTGCTTGGCGAGAGTGGCTGTCTTCGAGCAAGAAGAGCGCCGCGCTATCGGCGGCGCGGGCGGCGCGAATCTACCACTGATGCGGACAGCGGCCAAGCGGGGCGCAGACTAACGCCCAAGCCGCTCGACCGAGTCCTCGGCAGGCGTAACTCTCTGGTAGCGCGCGAGGCTGGAAAACTTGCGGACGGGGGGCGGGAGGGAGCATATCTGTCGCGGGGGTTGTTGTGGGCGGAGTCAAATTCCTGATGCCGCGCTGGGCGCATCTTGGACGCCAGGCGCGAGAGGTGATTCCTCGTTACATTCCGGAGCAGCGCAGAGCGCCGCGCGCGCTGGCGGCGATGCCGGTCCTTTTATATGGGCGGCTGGGGGATGAACCGTTCCAGGAACACGCCGAAACGATTGACGTGAGCGCGAGCGGAGGTCTCGTGCCGATCTCCGCCGAGGTCAGCTGCGCTCAGAAACTCCTGCTGACGAATCTGCAGACAAATGAGGAGCTGGCTTGCCGGGTGGCGCGGCTTGTCCGGACACAGCAGGGAAAGACACTGGCCGGGTTGGAATTTCTGGAGCCGGCCCCGCGCTTCTGGGGTGAGAGCCTGCCTTCTCACAACAGCGACGCGCTCGCGCGGCGGCAGTCGTAGCAATTCTTCTACGAAAATTCCGGCGCAGATGTGAGCAGCGCCTATTGCGGTTCTTCCCGCCACTCTGAGTCTTTGCTGATCTCGAGACGGCTGGCTTCAGGCGCGCTGGTAATCCGGCAGCCAATTCTGGATCAATTTCTTGATCGTTTTTCGATCCACGAGTTTCTCGTCGAGGACCTTGCGGGCGAGGCCGGGCAACTCGGCATCGCTTGCGAAGCGGAGAGCAACCAACTGGTCAATGGTGAAATCGGGGATGCGCGGGCGCAACTCTTGCGGGAGCAACTGTTGCATTCGCAGACGCATTTCGAGGCGGATTACACGATCCTGGACAGCGAGGGCAAACAGGCGAGCATGGAGAGCGAGGAGAAGAAGAGCCAGCGCCAGCACCGCAGAAATTACCGACTCCGCGGAAAAGAAGCGGACGGCGCGGACGATCGACCAAACGAGATTGAAAAGAAAAAACGGGAGAATGAAATAGTGAAAAGCAGGAACGAACTTGGTGTGGTTTTCGAAATTTTGAGTCATTGACAAGGCTCCCATGCACCGTGATTTGATTTCCGCGGCGCAGATTCTACCAAACTTCGCGGCTTCCGGTTCATAGCCACCGTTGGCCTCAATCCGCCACCGCCGATGCGCGAACGTTCGCGGCTCGCGGGCTGAAGCCGAGCCCCATGCCGCCGAGGAGTTCGTAAATTTGATCGCGGTCGTTTTCGGCCGCGGCTTCGACGAGCCTCACGAGATTTTCTATGAGAGCCGCGCGGTCGAAAGGTTGCGGCTCGATCACCGAAAGCTTTTCAAATAGCGTCTGGCGGAGTTTTTCCGAGGAACCGGCCAATTCCTCGAAGAGTTTTTCGCCCGGGCGCAGGCCGGTGAATTTCGTCTTGATGTCCTTTCCCGGTTGCAGGCCGGCGAGAAGAATCATTTCCCGCGCGAGCGTGAGAATGTTTCGCGGGCGGCCCATATCGAGAACGAATATCTCCCCGCTTTGAGCCAGACTCCCCGCGCAAAGGATCAACTCCACCGCTTCCTCGATGGTCAGGAAGTACCGCTCCGCATCAGGATGGGTGACGGTGACCGGTCCGCCGCGGGCGATTTGTTTTCTGAAGAGCGGGAGGACGCTGCCGCGGCTATCGAGAACGTTTCCGAATCGAACGCAGGCGGAACGAAGGGCGCGCCGGTTGGCGGCGGCCTGCACCAGCAATTCTCCGATGCGCTTCGTTGCGCCTAATATGCTCGCGGGATTGACGGCCTTGTCGGAGGAAATAAAGACGAACCGCTCGGCACCAAATTCGGCGGCAGCCTCGAGCACATTTCGAGTTCCGCCGACATTATTAAGGATCGCCTCGCAGGGATGCTTTTCCATCAGCGGCACATGTTTGTGGGCCGCGGCGTGAAAAATCACCTGGGGTCGAAATTCGGAGAAGACGGCGCGCAGGCGGCCGGCGTCGCGGACATCGGCAATTTGCGGGTCCGTGACCACAGGGGATTTCAATTGAGCGAGCGCTTGCTCGAGCTCGTAAATGGAATTTTCGTCTTTATCGAGATAGGCGATTCGGGAAGGGCCGAGGGGCATTAGCTGCCGGACCAGTTCGCTTCCGATCGAGCCGCCCGCTCCGGTGACCAAGATGCCCTTGCCGCGGTACACAGAACTCGCCGCTTCTCGAAGATGCGCGACTTCCAGATTTTCGCGGGCGGGCACCTCTATGCTGGGGGCTTCTTGCAGATGAGTGCGAGTGGCCGCGGCCGGGGACTCTTTACGGGGCTCAAAGAGTTTTACCGCGGTCGTGATGATGAGTTTTAAATCCTCGAGGAAGCGGACGTCTTTGCAGTAGGCAAGGTCGAGCGAGATTTTGTGCGGAAGGATGGTCTCGCGATAGAAGCTTTCTTTGTCTTCGCGGGCGGCCAGGAGCTGCTCCTCGTGGAAGTATGCGATGGCGGCGGGTCCGGTGACGCCGGGCCTGGCGCGGAGAATGATTTCGCCGGGCTCGGCGAAGTTTGCCGCGAGATCCGGGGCGTATTTCGGGCTGAACTCGGGAACTTCGGGGCGCGGGCCTATCAGGCTCATTTCGCCGCGCAGTACATTGAGGAGTTGCGGGAGTTCGTCGAGCTTGGTTCGGCGGAGCCATCTGCCGGCGGGCGTGATTCTAGGATCGGTGGCCGCGGTGATTGGAGATCCGTTTTCGCGGGCGTTGTCGAACATGGTCCGCAGTTTGAAGATGCGGAATAAGTTGCCTTGGCGGCCGACGCGTGTCTGGCGGAAGAGGATGGAGCCTCGGCTGGTGAGCCGGATGGCGAGGGCGGCGAAAACTAGGAGCGGTGAGGAGAGGATGAGGAAAGTGAGAGAGAGGGCTGTGTCGAGCCATCTTTTTCCAATTCGGGAATAAAAACTGGGGTTCATGGCAGGTGACGCCCTCCGCCGGAACCTTTCGCGGGCGCGGCGTGGCCCGCGACGGGTGTTCCGTGCCCCTTGAGAATCGAAGGGCGACGATAACAGAAAGAGGTTTTGAGATGCGATTAGAAAAAATAAAGTCTTGGGTTTTGATCGAGTTATGACGATTTCTTAAATCGGATGACTAGCTATTAGCCTTTTCTTCGCCTTTGAGGAGGCAGTCGCTCGTGGCGAGCGGCTGGGGAAACCGGACCGGGCTATTTGATCGCCTTTCGGAGGATGGGGGCTCGAGAGTGGATTGCAGGGTGAGGCCGCAGGTCCAGAATGGGAAAAAACACGCGAAAAAAACGCAACAAGTTTGCTATTAGGATTTGACGATGTTGTTTGTTTTCTGGGAGATGAGATGTGCGCAAATCGACCGGGTTTGCTATTAGAAAGGCAGGGGGGCGAAGCTAAAAATTGAAAGTCAAAAGGGCCCGAGGGAGGCGGGGGGCTGGTTTCGGCCAGGACGGAGCGAAAAATTCGCCGCGGGGCGGGGGTCCCGACACAAGGCATCGGGACGAAAAATTCGCCGGTTTTGAATTGATTTTGTTGTGACATGGGGAATGTTAACACGTTGACAACAGAAATTCGACTGGTCAGAGGTACAGATTTGATTGGCCAGTCCCAGTACTGTACTTTTCGGCGACGGGCCTCCAGCCGAAGTGCGGACGGGCTGGGCTAAATTGTGCCGCGCCTATGGCGCTTAGACTTCTGCACATTGGAGACGCGGCCCTGGGGGCTGAGCAACCTTGTGTCGCGACTAGGGCGCTGGGTGAGGGCCTGGGAGGGACGCGGAGTTTGGCGGTCCGATGGTTTTTGGTTGCGTGGGGGGACGATAGCTCGCCAGAGCACAGACAGGAGTGGTCTGTGCCGCTCCTATTTGCGAAACGGCGGCGGGCGGTATAGATATGAGGAGTAGTCAACGGGTGGGAACGTGATTGCACCGGGGATTTCATTGGAGGCTGTGCGGGCGCTGCGGGCGAGCAAGCTGCGGTCGCTGCTCTCGACGCTGGGAGTGGCGATTGGGAGCGCTTGCGTGGTGCTGGTGGTGACGATTTCATTGAGCGCGCGGAGCTATATCACGGGGTTGGTGGAGGCGGTTGGGTCGAACCTGGTGTACGCGCAATTTGTGCCCGGGGACAGGACATCTTCACTTTCCGATTACACGACTTTCGGGGATGTGGAGACCATAAAGCCGAGCATTCCGCAGGTCATCAATGCGGCGGGATCTCGAGGCATCCCAAAGGATATGACGGTCGGTGGCGAAGAGCTTTCCATCACGCTACTGGGTGTCACCGAGGGCTATCAGGAGATTCGCCGGCTGGTGGTTCTGCGCGGGCGGTATCTTGATCCGGACGACATGGAAACGCACAGCAAGGTTTGCCTGCTGAGCGAGGAATTGGCGAAGAGGATCTTTCCCGCGGATGATCCGATCGGGAGAACGGTTCGGGTGGGGGAGTTGAGCTTCACGGTGATTGGAGTATTCAGGGAGCGCGGGGCGACTTTTGGGGAATCGGATGTGCAGAGGTACACGGTGCTGGTGCCGTATTCGCTGATGCCGTACTACACGGGGGACGACGTGGTGACGATGTTGTACGCGCAGGCGGACCGCGCGGAAGATGTGCCGCTGGTGACGCGAGGGGTGGCAGAAGTGTTGCGGAGCCGGCATCGCACGGGAGTTGTATACAACGTGCAGAACCTGGCATCGCTGCTGGACGCGGCGAGGAAGATTTCGCTGGCGTTGTCGGTGGTGCTGCTCGTGATCGGGTTCATCACGCTGACGATCGGCGGTGTGAACATCATGAACATCATGCTGGTGACGGTGAAGGAGCGGACGCATGAAATCGGGCTGCGGCGGGCGGTGGGGGCGCGGCGGGCGGACATTCGATCGCAATTTTTGATGGAAGCGGTAATGATCAGTGGCATCGGAGCATTCGCGGGGATTCTGGCGGGCGTGATCATTCCGGTGGCGGTAGAGCCGTTTCTGCCGGGGAATCTCGCGGTGCGGTCGGCGTGGCTATCCGTGCTGGTTGCGTTTGGAGTTTGCTGCGCGGTGGGGATTGCGTTTGGATATTTGCCGGCGGATGTGGCGGCGAAACTCGAGCCGGCGGAAGCGCTGCGGCATGAATGAAGGTGAAATTCTTCGAAATCGCTGCGATTTGGATTTGAACTTGGGCGGGGGCAAGGGAAATTCGCGGGCGGGGCGATGATCCAGGCGCGGCTTTAGAGGCTCATCGAAAGAACCGCAGGGGCGTATTCAGTGAGGAAGCCCCGGCGCGTTTCATGCGGTTATCGCACCGGCAACCGAAATAAGTGCCTCGACAGTTCGGTAAAATGGCAGCATTCTTTCGGGCAAGTGCGACCATGGCTTCCCTGAACGTTCGAAAGCATGAAGTGGTTTCTCCCAGCTCTCCGGCAAGCGAAGCTTTGAGCCCAACTTTAAGATCATTCTACCGGCAGCTCGCGGCCGAATTCCCGCTGGGAATGGCGATCGTGCAGCTTCGAGATCCGGGAGACGTGCGGACGTGGAGAGTGGTAGCCGCGAATGCGCTGGCGTCGCAGGAAATCGGCTCGACCGTCGAAGAATTTCTGGCGATTCCGGCGGTTGAGAAGAACGGGATCTCGAAAGGGCCGAATCCGAAACAGGTATTTCGTCGAATTCACACCTCGGGCGCCGCGGTGCTGCTGGGATACATCGGCGGGGGGAACAGCGAGTCTGGAAAGCGCTCGTATGCGCTGACAGGATTTCCACTCAGCGGGGACTGCGTGGGCCTGCTGCTCCAAGACGCGACGCTGCGCGTGAATACCCAATGGGACTTGCTGCGGACGAAAATGCAGATGCGGGAAATTTCGGAATCGCTCTGCGCGATCCTGTGGCGCGCGCATCCCGACACGCTGGAATTCACGTACGTCAGCAAGGCGGCGGAGGAAATTTTCGGGTACTGGCTGGAGCGCTGGTCCAAGGAAACCGGCTTCTGGAAAAAGCACACGGAGGCGGAGGATTGGGAGCTGGTGCGAGCGACGTGCGCGGAGGTGGCGGCAGATGGCAAGCCGAGGCAGTTCGAGTGCGGGATGCTGACGGCGCGGGGGGAACGGAGGCAATTTCAACCAGCATACGAGTGGCGGCGTAATTGATTTCGATGGTTGTCTTGCGATCGATTTCGCAGGCTGGATCGCCAACGATGGCGGCGAGGTGAACCACGCGCGATACGCCGCTCATCGCTTTTACAACATCTTGAATATTTCGACAGTCGCCATTCAAGTGTTCGAGGTTGGGATGAGCCAGAAGATCATGAATGGGCTCCAAACCATAGACCGCGTTGTCCATGATTCGGACGCGCCGGCCCTGCTCGAGCAGGCGCTTCACCAGCCAGGAACCGATGTAGCCGGCTCCGCCGAGGACCAAGATGGGGCGAGGGTCCGACTCACGCATCTGATTCATTCGCACTTGTCCCACCAGAATTTCCTGCACGCTAGGCATCACTTTTGCGGGGACGTTCGCGCGCCGGCACTTCGCGAGGACGCGAGCCAGAATCGCTGCATTCGCCGTGGCCATGCTGACGATGATTTCGTCCACTTGATACTTTGCGGCCAACTGGACCAGCTTATCCCCGGTTCCGAGCACGCGCGTGCCGCTGATGACGGAACCGACCTTTCGATCGTCATCATCGACAAAACCGACCAAATCGTAGGCGGAGTTTGTTTCCAACTCCTTGCTGAGCATAATTCCGCCCCTGCCGGCTCCGTAGAGAACGACGCGCTTCCTCGGCTCTCCAGAATCAGCGGCCGTTTTTCTCTCCAGAGAATAAAGAAGGCGTCTCAGCGCGCGTATTCCCATCGAGATGGTTAAGGCCAGCAGTCCGTCGAGTACGATGACACTTAACGGGAGCCTGGCCCACACGGCCAAGGGCTCCTTGCCAGACACGAAAAGACGCAGAGCCGTCAGGCACGCCGAAACGACGGCGATCGATTTCGCCAGTTCAATCGCGTCAGAAAACGACACAAATCTCCACACCAGCCGGTAAATGCCCATCACCGAGTGAACAGTCAGCCGCGCAAAGACGACAATCGGCAGCCACAGGAGCATTTGCCGGAGGTCAACGCCCGCGGGCCAACCTTCGAAACGGATCATGTATGCTGCGACGAATGCCGAGCTAAACACCAACCCATCGACGATGAGCTGGTTGGTTCGGGAATATAGATCGATCTTCATGGTTTCCCTTTGGAGGAAAATGAATTCGTTTCCCAGATGGCTGGGATGGAAAAAAGCCGGATGCGGCGCCGGCGCAAGGCTCAACTTCGATGTATGCGTGCTATATCGTGCAGGGCTTGGATCACACGATCGGCATCTTCGTCGGTCATCGCAGGATAGATCGGAAGAGAAATCGCTCGTTGAAATTCCCGTTCTGCATGGGGGAATTCACCGACAGAATAGCCGAGACGCCCTTGGTAAAGGGAATGCAGGTGCAACGGGATGAAGTGGACGGATGTCCCGATTCCACGAAGCCTCAGCTCTTCGATCACGCGATCCCGGTTGATGCGCAGCTCGGGGGGATTCACGCGGAGGACGTACAGGTACCAGGCGTGCGTAACATCCTCGGGAGTTTGGGGAGTCTCGAATGCGGGGAGCGTTTCGAGCGCTCGAGTGTAACGCTCCGCGAGCGCTGCCCGGCGAGCGCGCATGGCATCACATTTTGTAAGCTGCACGAGTCCTAGAGCAGCTTGAAGATCCGTCAGATTATACTTATAGCCAACGTCCAGAATGTCGTAGCGCCAGGATCCATCGGCCGAGTATCGTTTCCAGGCATCCCGGCTTATGCCGTGAAGGCTCAGCATACGGATTTTGTCGGCATATTCGGGGTTCTGGGTGGTTGCCATTCCGCCTTCACCGGTTGTGAGAGTTTTCGTGGTGTAAAAGGAAAAACAGGAGATGTCGCCGAGCGTGCCGACCATGCGGCCTTTGTAGAACGACGGGAGCGCGTGGGCCGCATCTTCGATCACTTTCAAGTTGTGCTTGCGTGCGATCTCGAGGATTGGATCCATATCGCACGCATAACCTGCAAAATGCACAGGCAAAATCGCGCGGGTGCGGCCGGTGATGGCCCGTTCGATTTGCTTTGGATCCACGTGGAAGGACCCGGGGCTGCAATCCACAAGGACGGGCCGGGCTTTGAAATAGAGCACCACCTCCCCGGTGGCGGCAAAAGTCATCGTGGGAAGAATTACCTCGTCCCCTTCAGAGATTCCGACGGCAGCGAGAGCGAGGTGGAGCGCGGCCGTGCAGGAATTCAGGGCCACTGCGTGTGCTGCGCCGGTGTACCGCGCAAACGCCGCCTCGAATTCGCGGACGCGCGGGCCGGTGGTCAGCCAGCCGCTGCGGAGTACTTCAAGCACGGCATTGATTTCTTCCTCTTCGATCAAAGCACGATGAAAGGGCAAAAAATGTGTGGCAGTTATTGCCATATTGTGACTCCAAGAAAAATCGGTCCAGAAATCCAGCCTAAGTGCGAGCCGCGTGAACGGCAAATCCGTTCCGTCGTTCGGAACGGCTGAGTTGAGCCAGCCAGTCGTGTATCAGTTTCGACCACTCTAGATTCGCCTCCACAAAGCGGCGGGCATTCCTTCCGAATTCCTCTACCAGTTCGGGATTATTCAGGAGCTGCTCGGCCGCCGTCGCGAGCGCTTCGGGATTTTCCGGCGGGACGACAACACCGGCCATCGCCCGCTCTACCAGCCGTGCCCCTTCGCCCTTGCCGACGAATATGACGGGTTTTCCGGAGGCCAGAATGGGAAACAATTTTGCGGGCCTGGCGCTGTCCAGCAGTGGGAGGCAGCGGAGCGATACGAGGCCGCATTCCGCGATCGAAAAATAACGGGGCAATTCCTCGATCGATACCGGAGCATGCAATGTGACGTTGCAAACATCCAGTTTTTCTTTCAGGAGTTCCAGACGCGCCCTATCCGATCCATCCCCGATTAGCAGGAAGTGAATCTGCGATTCTTCTCCGAGCAGTTTGGCCGCCCGAAGGACCACGTCTAATCCGTGGGCATAGCCGTAGGTTCCCTGGTAGAGAATGACCCTCTTGCCCTGAAGGCCGAGCTGCTGTTTCAAGACAATATCCACCGGGCGCGGACGATAGTGGACGGTATCCACTCCATTCGGCAGAAACAATACCTTATCTGGCGCAACGCCTTTTTCCTGAAGCAAGTATTTCTGAATGCCGTCCGTCATGGCGTTGACATGAGTGGCGCGGCGATAGCTCCAGTCTTCAAACTGGCGCATTAAGTTCGTGAAGGTGCCCTCCTTAAGAAGTCCCATTTCGACGGCCGCGCTGGGCCAGAGATCCGCAACATTCATGATGGCGGACGCGCCCCAAAGGCGAGCAAAGATGCACGCGGGCAGAGTCAGGGGGAGCGGGGGAGACTCGACAAATACATAGTCGGGTCTTTTCGACCGCAGAAGCCCCCATACGGACATCAGGACAAACGAGCCGTAACTCAAGAGGCGATTCAGTCCCCCACCCATGGCCGCGTGGATCCAGACACGGTGCACCACGACGCCATCCTCCAAAGTCCGGCAATAAAGGCGTCCGCGGTATTCAGGGAAAATGTACCCTCGCGGATAATTCGGCATGGCGGTGACCACTTCCACTTCGTGACCAATTCGGATCAGTTCGGTCGCGATGGCCCGCAATCGCGTCTGCGGGGCGCCGATTTCCGGCGGAAAGTATTGGGTCAGGATGAGGAGTCTCATTTGTGATTTGTATGATGAGGAGACCGATGCTCCGGGTCAACTCATATCATGAGTCAATCAAACCCACAAAGTGCTGAGTGCCCGAGCTGGGAAGCAGACCAACATTGCAAGCGTCCCTAAGAATGTGCTGCTGATTTTTGCAGATACTCGATTTTCGGCACATGGCGCTGTGGGGCGCTCCAGCTCCAATGTGCACAGCCGTCCGGCAATAACCGCGTTTGTGCACAGTTCGTGCACAGTGTGAACGAAAAACGAGGGATTGAGACAGAGGGGAATTTGACAAGTTCTTTGCAATCAGTGGAAAATATGGTGGACGTGGCCGGGATCGAACCGGCGACCCCCTGCTTGCAAAGCAGGTGCTCTCCCAGCTGAGCTACACGCCCTCCGATTCAACACGCTAAAACACTTTACATCAACGCTTTAGACGCTTCAAGTTGGGACCACTTGGGACCATGATCGGTCGCATTTATCCCAATCTCGAAGCGATCTCCTTCCTGAATTCCCGAGTGAAATGACTGTACTTGCTCGTTGTTTTGAGCGATGAATGCCCAACCCAAGCCGCTCCCAAGATGGCCTTTTCTTCTTCCGGCTTCATTCGGTTCCACACCGTCCCCGGCTGCGGCCGCCGGTCTACCAGTCCCGCTTCGCCCTGCTCGCGATACCGCCGCTGCCAGCGAT
>Ga0187817_10001657_pt1 | contig 11061 bp, 11 predicted proteins | sample NC_wetland_sal_i_17_FD_132431 | JGI IMG/M metagenome (GOLD analysis project Ga0187817, IMG submission 132431) | Wetland sediment microbial communities from Neuse River Estuary, North Carolina, USA - SO4_2 | ecosystem: Environmental > Aquatic > Freshwater > Wetlands > Sediment | place: USA... | reverse complement strand
CTCCTCGACGGCAACAACCTCCTCCAGGGGCTGCGCGAGCGCCTGCTCCAAGCGCTCGGAAGCGTCGTCGACGACTCGGAGGTCATGACGACCGACAATCACGTGGTTCACGAGGTCGACGGGGGGGTGAACCCGATCGGCGAGCGGATCTCCTTCGACCTCCTCCGGGAGACCGTCGTGGGCGTCGTCCGCGACGCGCTGACGAATCTCGAGCCCGTCGAGGTCCGGGTGGGTACCCGGGAAGTGCCCGATGTGGCCGTGCTGGGGCCGGATTGGACCGCTCGGCTTTTGACCTCCCTCGGTGACACGCTCTCGATGTTTTCCAACGCGTTTCTGATGACGTTCCTTCTGCTGATCGCGAGTTCCACGGTCGTCCTCGCCGTTCTCCGCTAGCGGAGAAAGCGCCTCATGCCGACCGCCCCCTCTTCGGAGCCTCCTCTCCCTGCCAAGAACGCGCTGGGGGATCCCGATGCTTACCCCCTGCTCCGCGACCTCGTAGGATTGGCGACCACTAACCTGGAGGACCCCGCGCATGGACGATGGGAAAAACCCCGCTACCTCGAAGCCGCCCGGTATCTCGCCGATGTGGCTACCCGGTGGGGGCTCCGGGCGCGCATCTTCGATCCCCTGACGGACCTTCCCGGCGTGGAAGGACTCCACGGGGTTCCGCGACCGAATGTCATCGCGGATCTGGACGTCGGAGCCGACAAGCGAGTGATCATCATGTCGCACTACGACGTGGTGCCGGTTCCGGCCGAGCAACTTGCCCGGTGGCAGAGCCCTCCCCACGAGCTGACCTTCCGACCCGACGGGCTGTTCTACGGACGCGGCGCCGCGGATGATCTCGGGAGCGGGGTGGTCCCCTCGCTGCTCGCCGCGAAGCAGCTTCGGCACAACCCGTCGCTGGCCCAGAACATTCGTCTGTTGATGTGCTGCGACGAAGAGACGGGCGGCGCCGGGGGCATCGAAGCGCTGAAGGCCCACGACCAGCGGCTGCCGGTGAACGACCCCGAGCGATTTCTCGACGCCGATGTGGTGTTGATTCCCGATGGCGACCCTCATGCGACCGCCGGCTCCTCGGGACTTCTATTTCTGGACGGTAGCTTCTCTCGCCCGGCTCCGTTGCCCCGGGTTCTGGCCTTCGGGGAAGCTCTGATCGGGCTCCAGTCGCTGGCTCGGTCTTGGATTTCCGTCTATCCCTCCCCCGATTGGCCGGACCACGGTGCCCCGGCTCCATACATCACGGGCCGGGCCTCGGTCACCAAATGGGACACGACGGCGGAACGAGACACCAGCACCACTCGCCCGCGAGTCGAGGCAGTCCACGCCGAGACGGACGCGACCAACCAGATCGCGCAAAGCGTGACGCTGGTACTCCACGGATCCGCGGCGCAGCTCTCCGCCCTTCCCGGCCAACTAGGCCCTCTCCTCTCCGCTCCGTTCCTGCTCCAGGTCGGTGGCGCCACTTCGCTCAACGTGCCCCCGGGGGCACTCGCTATCTCGGTCGTCGGAACGAGCAGTCACGCCGGGTACCCCCATCGGGGAAACAACCCGGTTCCGGCCACGGTGGAGTTGCTCGACCGGGCGCTTCGGGCCGGACTGCTGGACGATGCCTCCCCGCTCGTCGCAACGTTCGGGGTGGACCTCCGCTTGATCCCGGAGATGCCCCTGGAAACGGGGCTTCGCGCCGTTCTAGGCTATGCCCGGGATTGGAGCGCGGCGCATGACCCCGAGACGCGAGTCGACGCTCCACCCGACCGATGTCGAGGAGGGTACGCCCTTCCCCCCGACCATCCGGCCCTGCTCAAAATGGAGCGAATCCTGAGCTCCGTCTTCGGCGTGAAGGGAGTGTACGGAGAATACGGGGGCACGGACGCCAGCAGCCTCATCGGGCTGCGGACCTCGCGGGGCGAGGCACTTCCCGCTCTGGTGTTTGGTCTAATGACTCGCACGTCGCACATTCACGAGGCGGAGGAGAACCTGGACCCCGTCGGCGTCGCCCGAGTGACCGAGACAATCCGTCGATTCGTCCTGGAACCATAGGGGGCCGCGGGCGCGTGGTCAATCCCCATCTTGAGGTCCTTATCCGGGTCCTGTGGGTGCTCACACCGGTCTACGCCGCGAACGGGTTGGCCACAATCCCCCGGGGCCGAGGGCCGCCGATGGACTTCGGCCGGAACTGGTTCGATGGACGTCGGATACTCGGACCCTCGAAAACGTGGTCCGGGTTCCTCTTCGGGACCTTCGCTGCGGTCCCCATCGCTCTCCTCCAAGCCTGGCTGATCCTGATCGCGCCCCCCGACCTCCAGCTCGTCCCGCAGTACGGACCGACGGTCCTGGCGGCCCTCCCCGTCGCCTTCCTATTGACCGGCGGCGCGCTGACCGGGGACGTGATCGGGTCGTTCATCAAGCGCCGGTTCGGCTATGGGAGCGGGGTCCGCGTCATCGGGTTGGACCAGCTTCCCTTCGTCCTACTCCCGATCGGGCTGGGGCTCTGGCTCTATCCCTCCATCTTCGTCCCGACGTTCTTCTCGCTGGAGGCACTCTTATGGGTCCTCCTGCTCACGGTGGGCCTCCACACCCTGTTCAACTGGATCGGGTTCAAGATTGGGACCAAGAAAGTACCCTGGTGAGGCGATGGCGCAGGAAAACCGGCCGGCGGAGCGGCAGCAGATCATCGACCTCCTGCTCGACTCGGGGTCCGTTCGCTTCGGACAGTTCACGCTGGCCTCGGGACTCACTTCCAAGGTCTACATCGATGTTAAGCGGGCCTGGACCGATCCGGCACGCCTTACGGTGATGGCCGAGGCGCTGGCGCGACGCGTCGGCGACGCGGACCGACTCGCGGGGATGGAGCTCGGGGCCGTGCCGCTCGTCGTGGCCACCGCCCTTCGGTCCGGACGGCCGTATCTCGTGATTCGAAAGGCCACGAAAGAGCACGGAACCCGCCAGCGCTTCGAGGGAGAGATCCCCCCTGGCGCCCGGGTTCTGCTCATCGAAGACACGAGCTCGACCGGGGGTTCCGCGATGGAATCCGTACGGATCATCCGCGAGGCGGGAGGCGTAGTCACGCGGGCCCTCGTGGTGGTCGACCGCGGGATGGGCGCGATCGAGCGGATGAAGGCGGAAGGGATCACGCTCGAACCGCTCGTCACGCTCGCGGAGATCCCCGGAGCCAACGCGTGACGGGCGCGGTCCGCGACGACGCGACGGTACGGATCGACGACCCGTCGGAGGCCGGCACCGTATTCGGCCGGGGCTTCTTCGGGACTGTGGGTTCCGGCGGACTCCAGCTCGACCGGACCGAATCCCTCTATCTCCTCGAGATGGGCCGGCTTGAGGTCCGCGCCGAGCGAGGGCGTGCCGTCGACTGGTCCGACCTGTTCCGCCGGGCTCTCCGAGCAGAGCCGGGCTTCGGGATTCGGTACCTGGTGTACCGCGACCTCCGACAGCGTGGCTACGTGGTCCGGGCCGGACCGGCCCCCGTCGCGTTCTCGGTCCTTCCGCGCGGAGGAATTCTGCACAAGACACCGGCGCGCTTCTGGGTAGAAACGGTCTCGGAACGGGAGCCGTTCCAGCTCCGCCGGATTCAGGGGCTCGCGGAGAAAGCCCAGGCCACGAAGAAGCAACTGCTGGTGGGGGTGGTCGACGAGGAATCGGACCTCACGTACTACAAGATCCGACGACCGAACCCGACGGGAGCGCTCCCCCCGTTGGGGAGTTCGGCCCCGATTCCGGCCCTCCTGGGGGAGGATCGCGTCCTGGTTTTCGACGCCGGAGGAGTCGAATCCCTCGGTCGCCAGCAGGCGTACGGGAGCCGGATCGGGAGCCGGCTGGAGCTCAGCCTCCTCGAAGCGGTGTACCTGGTCTCCACTGGCTTGCTAGAACTTCACGACGCCCGATCGCGCCTTTCCGTGTCGTTGGACCAGCTGCTCCGACGGGCCCGCCGTCTCGAGTCCGGGTTCGATGAACGCCTCGCCGTGTACCGCGCCCTGCGGGAGCGACAGCTCGTCGTCAAGACCGGATTCAAGTACGGCGCGCATTTCCGTGCGTACCCGCGCAACCCGGAACACGCCCACGCACGCTACCTGGTCCACGCCGTCGAGGACCAGTTCGAGGCGCCCTGGTCAGAAATCGCGCGAGGCGTCCGAGTGGCACAGGGCGTCCGAAAGGAGTTCTTGCTCGCCGGCGTCGGCGAGCACGGCACGCCGGTCCGGTTTCTCTCTCTCGAACGCGTCCGGCCCTAGGACCACCGACGAGATCCTACCTCGCGACGGCGCCCGGATGCGTGGCCCGGACTAACGGCCGGAGGAACCGCTCCAGCCGGTCCGGCGCGGTGGACCGTGATAGGATCTCCTCGACCGCGCTGCCCACGATGGCCCCATCCGCGCCAGTTGCCCGGACCGGGCCGAGGTCCTGGGCCGTCCGGACCCCGAACCCGATGAGCACCGGGAGATCCGGCCGGATCACGTGGGCCGCCGAGACCAGCGATCGCAACTCGCTGCCGGGCGCCTGGCGCCCGCGACCCGTGGTCCCGAACCGTGAGACGAGGTAGAGAAATCCCAAAGTAGCCTCGGCGAGGGCTCGGACCCGGGCCACCGGGGTGGCCGGAGATCCCATCTGGACCAGCGAGAGCCCCGCTCGATGAGCGGCGCTCCGCCACGGTCCGCTCTCCTCAAGGGCGAGGTCCGGAACGATCAGCGCCGATCCGCCGGCCCGCGCGACGTCGTTGCACGCCGTCTGAAGACCGTGGTGGAACACCGGGTTCGCGTAGGTCATCACCGCGGTCGGGAGCTCGCGCGAGGCCGCTCGCAGCGCGGCGAGCAGGTCCTGCCAGTCGGTGCCGTCGTGAAGCGCCCGCGACGCCGCAGCCTGAAGGACGGGTCCATCGGCGATCGGATCGCTGAACGGAAAGCCGAGCTCGATGCCGGTCACGCCGGCCCTCCGGCACGCGCGGACCAGCGGCAGTAACGCCGTCCGCCGGCCGGCGTCGACCATCAAGTAGACCAGTAGAGAGCCGCGTCGACCGCGGCGATTCTGCGCGAGCGCGTCAGCGAGCGCGTTGGGCGTCAGAGCGGAGCACCACCTCCAGGTCCTTGTCCCCACGACCCGATAGCGTGACCACGATCCGCCGCCGGCGGGGAAGGCGAGCCGCAGCACCGACCGCCGCGTAGATCGCGTGGGCAGGCTCCAGCGCGGGAAGGATGCCCTCATCCTGGGCGACCCAATGAAAGGCCGATAGGGCTTGGTCATCGCGTACGGAGATGTACCGTACCCGGCCCGAGTCCCGGAGCATGGCGTGCTCGGGCCCGACTCCGGCGTAGTCCAACCCCGCCGAGATGCTTTCGGTCTCGGACACCTGGCCGTCGGCGTTCTGCAGGATGTACGTGTACGCTCCGTGCAGGATGCCCGGGGTGCCACGCACGAGGGAGGCAGCACCTACACCCCGGCCACGGCCTCCCGCCTCAACTCCGAGGAGCTTTACGGGCGTGCGCAACAGCGGGTGGAACGTTCCGATGGCGTTGCTCCCGCCCCCTACGCACGCGACGGCGACGTCGGGCAACTGACCCCATAAGGCGCGCGACTGGGTCCGGAGCTCTCGACCGATCACGCTCTGGAAATCGCAGACCAGCGAGGGGAACGGGTGAGGCCCGACCGCCGAGCCCAGGACGTAATGCGTCGTACGAACGTTGGTGATCCAATCTCGAAGGGCCTCGTTGATCGCATCCTTGAGCGTCTGCGCTCCCGAGGTCACCGGGTGCACTTCTGCGCCCAGAAGACGCATCCGCTGCACGTTCGGTGCTTGGCGTTCCATGTCGCGGACCCCCATGTACACCTCCGTAGGGAGCCCGAGCGCCGCGCCGATCATCGCCGTCGCGACCCCGTGCTGACCGGCGCCGGTCTCCGCGATCAGGCGGCGCTTGCCCATCCGTCGCGCGAGGAGCCCTTGCCCGAGTGCGTTGTTGAATTTGTGAGCCCCACCGTGGAGGAGGTCCTCCCGCTTGAACCAGATCTGGGCTCCGCCGCCCCGCCGCGAGAGATTCTCCGCGTGATAGAGTGGGGTGGGTCGGCCTCCGAGGCTCCGGGACCAGCGGGAGAGCTCGGCTCGGAACCTCGGGTCGTGTCGAGAGGAGAGCCAGGCGGTCTCGAGTTCTTGCAACGCCGGAACGAGGGTCTCAGGGACGTACGCCCCGCCGTACGCCCCAAACCGCCTAGGCATGCGACTTCTCCCACGCCTCCACGGCGGAAAGGAACGCGCGCATCCGGTCGAGATCCTTGACGCCGGGGGACCGCTCCACTCCGGACGAGACATCCACGCCCCACGGCCCGACGGTGGAGAGCGCGTCCCCGACGTTCTCGGCATTCAATCCGCCACCGAGCACGAGCTTCCTTCCGGGCGCCTTCTGGACCAGCGTCGCGCAGATACCCCAATCGGGACGTTGGCCGCTCCCTCCCGGCAAGGGCCCCCCGGCGGCATCGAGATGGACCCGGGGATACGACTCGGCCGGCGGTAGTTCGGGGAGGGGGCCGGCGTCGGGCGAGGTAGGCACCGGAAGCGAGGGCACGAGATGGTGAATTTCCAGGAAGTCGAGGCCCTCGGGAATCTTGCCGTGAACCTGGATCCGGTCGACCCCGACCTCGTCAAAGATTTGGTGGATCAGCTCGACGGAAGGGTCGACGACCACCGCCCACGCCTCGGCGCCTCCGGGGACGTGGTCCACCAACTCGACCGCCCGGGCAACCGTGAGGTTCCGTGGCGACGCGGGCACGTCGATCACGAAGCCGGCCGCACCCCCCTCGGGCGCTAGCGCGATGGAGGTCGGCTCGGTCAACCCGCAGAACTTCACGAACGTCTTCATGGTGCTATCCCGGACGAGGAACCCTTAACGCGCGAAGGAAGGCGCCCGGGTCGCTCGCCCGGGCGAAACTCGTCCCGACCAAAAGACCGTCGGCCCCCCAGCGGCGATAGCGTTCCGCCTCGGCGGGGGAGGACACGCCACTGAGGCCGAGGAGCGGATGATGGGCTCCGGCCGCCCGGAAAGTCTCCTCTGCCGCCTCGGGCCGAAATTGAAGGGTATCCAGATCCCGCAGATTCACTCCGAACAGGTCCACCGCGACGTCCTCCGCGACGGACCATTCGTCCGGGCCATGAACCTCGAGCAGAACCTCGAGCCCCCGCGCCCGGGCCGCCGTCGCGAGTTCGCGAATCGGAAGGTCCAGGAATCCCCCGGTTTCCATGCGAGCGATCAAGAGGATCGCCGAGGCCCCGGCGCGGAATGCGGCCTCGACCTGGATCGGATCGATCACGAAATCCTTGAACAGGACGGGGAGACCGGAGGCGCGCACGAGGTCGGCGACCTCATGGGGAGAGCCTCGGAAGGCCGGTGCAGTCGCCAGACAGGATAACCCGTCAGCGCCCCCCGTTCTCACCGACTCAACGAACCGATCGAGTGGGACCACTGGCAGCGACGGTTCCGCAGCTCCCGGAGACTCATGCTTGCGCTCGACCAGCACGGCCCATCCGTCCCGTGCGCGGCTCACCGCTTCTCGCAGGCTCGGGGCGCGGCGGCTCGGAGATTCGGGTAGACCGTCCAGATACGTCGGGTCCTCGATCTGGGCTCGGATGCGGGGAATCAGATCAGCCAGAAAACCCACGGTCAGCCCTCCTCGCTCCACCGACGCTCCCCCGAGAGACCCTGCATCGCTCGGAGGAGCGCCTGCGCTCGGCCGGTATCCAGGGCGAGCTGCGCCCTTTGGACCCCGGTGCGCAGGTCCGGGGCGCGGCCCGAAACCCACAGCGCCGCCCCGCTGGTGAGCAGGATGCTCCCGCGCCGGGCGCCCCCTCCGCCGGCGAGCAACCGGCTCGCCTCCTCTGCGGCGGCCGAGGCCGGAAGGGGCCCCCAGGCACCCCGGCGATCCTCGGGTTCTAGGAAATCGGAGGCCCGGACGGTCCGACGGGTCCTGCGACCGCGCGACCAGACCACGCACCGGGAAGTTCCGGTCGGCGAGAATTCGTCCGTCCCGTCGTCACCGGCGACGGCGATTCCTGCCCGTACGCCCAGGTTGGGAAGGATTTGGGCGACCCGCTCCGCGACCTCGGGCTCCGGACAACCGACGACCTGAAAGGGAACATTCGCCGGGTTGGTGAGGGGGCCGAGCTGGTTGAATATCGTGGGGATCCCGAGCCCACGACGCACGGCGATCACGGCGCTCGTCGCGGTGTGGTACAGCGGGGCGTGGAGAAACGCGAGACCGAAGCGTTTGTAGCTCTCGCGCGCGAACTCAGGGGAGCTCGTGACCGGTAGACCGAGCGCCTCGAGAAGGTCGCTCGACCCCGCGTATCCTCGTACGCTTCCACGCGCACTCCGGTTCCCGTGCTTCGCTACAGGCACTCCGGCGGCCCGGACTACGAATGCGCTGACGGTGCCGACGTTGAACGAAGGCGTTCTAGCTCCTCCGGATCCACACAGGTCGACGGCGCCGTCGGCTCGAGGCACGGGGAAGGCATTCGATCGTCGCCGGAGCTCCCGGGCGAAGGCCTGGACTTCTGCCGGCGTCTCGCCCTTCGCTCGGAGCGCCACCAGCAGCGCCGCCCGTTCCAAGTCATCGGTACTGGGGTCGACGAGCGTCGTCACCACGGCGCGCACCTGCCGTGCACTGAGATCCTTCTGGGCGAGGAGCTGGTCGAGGATCTCGTGACTCATCGCCGAGTCTCCTCCAGGAAGTTCCGTAAGATCTGAGGCCCGACGTGCGTCAGATAGGATTCGGGGTGGAACTGAACTCCGTGGACCGGGTCGGATCGATGGTCGAGCGCCATGATGGTGCGTTGCCGAGTCGTCGCCGTCACGAGCAGCTCCATTGGGAGGCCCTCACGCTTCACGACGAGGGAGTGGTACCTTGCCCCGCGGAACCTGACCGGCACGTGGCGAAAGAGCGGCACGTCGGCGTGCTCGATCTCGACCGTGGCGCCATGAACCGGGGACTCCGCCCGGCCCACTCGGCCGCCGTAGAATTCACCGATCAGCTGGTGGCCGAGGCACACCCCAAGGAAGGGTCGCTCGGCGCGCCAGAGTGCGAGAAGGCGCCTCGCGTGGCCCGTGACCTTTCGGTCCTTTGGATGACCGGGACCCGGGGAGAGAACGATTGCGTCCGGGTCCCAGCGGACCGAACGACGGACCACCTCGGTGTATCGCACGCACTCGACGGCGGCGCCCAGCACCCGGAGGTTCTGGTACAGGTTGTAGACGAACGAGTCCTCATGGTCGATCAGGAGGACTTTCACCGCCGGCTCCCGACGAGGGTGGTCTCCAGCTCCTCGAGCTTGAGGAGGGTCTCGTGAAATTCTCGCCTCGGCTGAGAATGCCAGACGATGCCGGCCCCGGCCGCGGTGTATAATCGGTCGCCCCGGGTAAACGCGCTCCGGATGGCGAGCGCCCAGGCCGCTTCGCCGTTTCCTTGGATCAAGCCGACCGCGCCCGCGTACGGACCGCGCCAGGTGCGTTCCTCTCGGCGGAGCAGCTCGGTCGCCCGTATCTTCGGGGCTCCGCTTACGGTCCCTGCCGGGAACGTGGCGGCCAGCGCGCCCCAGGGGCCGACCGAGGGCAGGAGGGTTCCCTCCACGCGACTGACCAGATGCTCGAGGCGGGCGAATCGCTCGAGGCGTTCTTCCCAGACCAGTCGCACGCTCCCGGGTCGAGAGATCCGTCCGAGGTCGTTCCGCGCCAAATCCACCAGCATGCGATGTTCCGCCAGTTCCTTCGGATCGCGGCGCAGAAGCCTCCGGCCGGCCGTACGTCGGCGGGGGCGCGTCGCCGCGATCGGGCTCAGAAAAGCGTGCCCGCGCCGCGTCTCGAGAACCGACTCGGGACTCGCCCCGATGATTTCCCGGTCCCCGAACCGGAGGTAATAGAAGTACGCGAATCGCTCCCGGGCCCGGAGCATGGTCGCACGGTCGAGCAGATCCTCGGGTCGGTCCCACGACCGCCGGTGGCTCAGCACGACCTGGAACGCCTCCCCCGCGCCCACGGCCTCGCGAAGTCGGACCACACTCCGCTCGAACCGGCGTTGGGGCAGCGTGTCAGTCCGCGGAGTGGTCGGCCGTCGGAACGGAAGACGGCGAGCAGGCCCCGGGGACCGGTCGACACGCCGTCGTAGGAGCCGTGACACGAGCGCCCACTCCCCCAGCGGAAAGGGGCTCCCGCGGGGGACTCGTTTGAGGAGCGGCTCGAAGAGGGAGGTGGCGTCGAACCCCACATACCCGATCAGTGCCCGTCGGGGATCGCCCCTCAACTGACGGCGGGTGCGAGCGTCCAGTTCCTGCACATCCGTGCCGGAATCGAGGGACCAGTACTCGTCGGGCGCTGTGAACGAGGTAGCCCAGCGACCCGGCAAGCCGGGGGCCGATCCTCTCTCGAAGTACCCGACGCACTCGCCCTTGGGCGAAGCGGCAAGAAAGTCCTGCCAGGGATCGGTCATACCTCCTTCTGTTCCACGAGGGCGCGATGCATTTGGACCAGGACGCGCTTCGCCGCGCCGGCCGGCACGGCGAGCGTTACAGAACGCGGGGTCGCGCTGAGGCCCTCGCATACCCGGAGAATCTCGGGAGCCAAGCGAGATACGTCGCGAAGAACCCCCTCGCCGATGGCCGTCAACAGCCCGACGCGACGCGGCCCCTCAATGACCATTTGATCTCGGTCGGCGAGCGGTTGCAGCGTCTTGCGTCCTTCGATGCCATGAGACGCTTCGAGAACAACGCTCAGGAGCGTGGAGGAAGTGAATAGCGTGACGATGTTGAGCCCTGCGGCCGTGAGACGGCGCGAGACCTCCGCGACGACGCCGAGCCTCTGCCGCCCCCCCGGCACCCGAATCCTCACGAGAGATACCGGGGAGAGCAACGTGACGGCTCGCATCGCACCTGGGGTCGAGGAGGGTCCAATGATGGTGGTGGCCGCCGCATCGTCGAGCGCCATCACGTGCACCTCGATCCCGAATTCTCGCGCCGGCGCGACCGTCAAGGGATGTAGGACCTTCGCCCCGAACTGGGCCAGTTCTTCGGCTTCG
>Ga0187817_10001656_pt1 | contig 11064 bp, 7 predicted proteins | sample NC_wetland_sal_i_17_FD_132431 | JGI IMG/M metagenome (GOLD analysis project Ga0187817, IMG submission 132431) | Wetland sediment microbial communities from Neuse River Estuary, North Carolina, USA - SO4_2 | ecosystem: Environmental > Aquatic > Freshwater > Wetlands > Sediment | place: USA: North... | reverse complement strand
GTGGTTTACAACTTTCCCAAGACCAAGCTGGTCGATGGGCCGCTGCAGATCGAGGCGAGAATCGATCAGAATGCGCAGCTTTCTGGACAATTGACGTTGTGGAATCAGCAGGGCTCGCATGTGGGGCGCGGGGCTCTGCTTGTGATCCCGATCGGGCGAGCGCTACTGTATGCGGAGCCGATCTACTTGCAGGCTGAGCGCAGTCCGATGCCTGAGTTGCGCCTGGTCGTACTCGCACTGCAAGATCGGCTCGCGTACGGACCAACCTTCGACTCGGCACTGGCGTCGCTTTTTGGCGGAGCGGTCTCGTCACTGACTGCCCCATCAACGAGCGCCGCGGCTGTTCCTGCGGAGCCTGCGCGAGGCGCACCGGCATCCACTGCCTTACCTGCAGCTGATCTGAACGCGCTCATCGCGGAAGCCGCAAGAGACCTTGCCGACTACCAACGCCTGACGGCGGAGGGCAAGCTCGGCGAGGCCGGGCAAAAGCTGGAAGAGTTGAAGCGGGTCCTCGACAAACTGAACAGGCGCCCAAAATAGACTTGCTGCAGACTCGCTAGGGCAGTCCATTGTGTAACAGGGTTGTGCCCAGTGGAGGTCAGCACGGCGATCGACAAAATCCACACTTGCACACATTGGTTCGACTGATCGGCGGTGAGCGGACGCACCACCAGCGGCGCCGCCAAGGCATACAACGGCGCGCTGAGATTCGACTACAAATTTGGCGATGAGAAGGCGATGAGCAGCGTCAAGGTCCTGATCACTGGAATTGTGTCGATCGTGATTCAGTTCGGGTTGGCGATTGTAGGGTGGGGTGGATGGGACGCGTTCTTTGCGCATCCAGCATGCCTCTACCTATTTCCGCATCGCCTCGAAGTTCCGCTGCATCCGGGTAGAGGTCAACTGTCATTACAGCGTCTCGGCCGGGCGAGTTCAATCGGGTTGCCGAATCTCTTCTATAGAGAATTGAACGTGCACTTCTAGTTCGTGTCGCGCCGTTCTGCATTGAGACAGGTCCTCACAATCCGAGACTTAACCAATCACGACTCTCGCCGCTGACCCTTCTCACGAGGGAAGCCTTTCCGTAGGTACGGAGACGGTCAACTTGCGTTAGTGTCTTTGTACTATTGCCGTGTCCTGGCTAAGCCAGTATCTTCCTCTCCAACTTTTTCGTTCCGAACGTTTCTTTCGTTCCGAACGTCCGATCGCAGTGGGGAGATACAAATCACAAGGTCTGTGGGCATAAGGCGTGGGAGTGTGAAATGAAACTGGGGACAGCGGCGCATCTCTGCGCGGCAATTCTTTTTTCCACTGTTGTCTTTGCACAGCAATCTCCTCCGGTGGCGCATGCTCTGCCTCAAACGGCGGAGAAGAAGGCCCCGTCGGCTGTGGCGAAGCACAAGGTGGGCCCGCTCGAAGTATCGGTCAACTGGCGAACACGCGCAGAGGGCTGGAATTGGTTTGAGGGGCCGACCGGAAACAGCGACTACGGTCTGTGGGACTCCTTGCTGCGAGTGGGGATTGGGCAAACTCGAGAACGATTCGATTGGTTCATCGAAGGAGAACAACCCTCCATCCTCGGGCTGCCGAACGATGCCGTGGTGGCAGCTCCCCAGGGTCAGTTGGGCTTGGGTGGAACATATTATGCAGCGAATAACAATCACACGAATGTCGCCAATGGATTCATCAAACAGGCCTTCGTCAACTTTAGGCAAGTTGGACCCGTTGGGTTGAAAGTGGGCCGCTTCGAGTTTTTTGATGGAATGGAAGTGAAACCGAAAGATCCCTTCTTGGCAACTGTGATTCAGGGCCGGATTTCCAGCCGCCTGATTTCCAACTTCGGCTTTGCAGCTGTCCAGAGGAGCTTCGACGGAGTTCAACTGTCCGCCTCTTCCGGGCAGAACAACATTACCTTCTTCGGCGCTCGGCCCACGCAAGGAGTGTTCCAAGTCAAGGGAATGGATGAACTGGACGTAGACACCTACTATGGCGCCTACACCCGATCTGTTGCCGCCAAACAGAGTGCGGGCGAGTTACGTGTATTTGCCTTGGGCTACATCGATCACCGCACGCACGTTTTGAAGACCGACAACCGGCCCTCTGCGGTTCGCTCGACTGACTTGGGCAAAATCGAGATCGCCACTTGGGGCGCGGACTATGTGCACGTCTTCAACACAGCCGATGCCGGGAAGTTTGATTTTCTGGTCTGGGGTGCGTTACAGACTGGTTCCTGGGGCACTCTGACACAACGCGCTGGATCGTTCGTAGGCGAAGCTGGATGGCAGCCACCAGTCAAAGTGCTGAAGCCGTGGGTCAGTGTCGGCTACTCGTACGGGAGCGGCGATGGAAACGCCAATGACTCCCGCCACGGCACTTACTTTCAGGTATTGACGACGCCGCGCCAGTACGCTCGCTTCCCCTTTTACAACATGATGAATAACGAGGACTGGTACGGCACGGTGAACCTAAAGCCTGTCTCCAAGCTGGCTTTGCGGAGCGAAGTCCATGCTCTGCGGCTGGCCAGCGCGTCGGATCTTTGGTACCTGGGTGGCGGGGCATTTCAGCCCAAGACTTTTGGCTACACGGGGCGTCCGAGCAACTCTAATCGCGGCTTGGCTAATGTCTTGGATCTGAGCGCCGACTACCAGTTCACCAAGGCTTTTGGAGCGACCCTCTACTATGGCCATGCCTGGGGCAAGGGCGTGATCTCGGCAATTTATCCAAAGGACGCGAATGGCCAATTGATATTTCTCGAGACCAATGTGCATTTCTGAGGTTTGGGAAATCCGCCCGCTTAGTACAAAACTACTATTGAACTTGTGGTGCTCAGAGTGTGATCGTGATCACACTTTTTTGTGGGGCTCTTTCTTTTCATCGAGGAGGACAGCAATGGCGGTTTCAAGCCCGAACTTGCATGCGATTGCTCAAGCTTCAACCTCAGAGGCTGGCTTCTATGAAGAGCTCAACACCCGCTGGCACAAGCCTGCGTTGCTGACTTTCATGGCGATCGTCATCGCCCATTGGGGGGAACACCTCTTTCAGGCCTACCAGATCTATGTAATGCACTGGCCTCGTCCGAAAGCGCTGGGCATGCTGGGGCTGGTATATCCCTGGCTGGTGAAGTCGGAGACGTTGCATTACGGCTACGCCTTGATCATGCTCATCGGCCTGTGGGTCCTGCGGAAGGGTTTTACCGGGGTTTCCCACACCTGGTGGATGGTCGCGTTCTGGATCCAGTTCTGGCACCACATAGAGCATGGGGTTTTGCAGTACCAGGCGATTACGGGCCATTACTGGTTTCATTCGCCTGTCCCCACCAGCTTTGCGCAGTTGTGGATTCCCCGGGTCGAGCTTCATCTGGTCTACAACACCATCGTCTTCATCCCGATGGTCATGGGAATGTATTGCCACATGTTTCCGGCTGAGGGCGAAGAGCAGCACGCCAAATGCACCTGCGCATGGCATGCGGAAGAGATGCCGAGTGCAGCAGCGGCTGCGTGACTCGGGCGGGACTCGGAACACCTGGACGAGAGGCGAACCTTTCGAGAGCAGGCGGTCGGCCCACCTGAGTCCGAAGGGGCGTCGGGTGTCCAGAGGATCGATCTTCACTGTCGGCCTGTTTCTGTTGTTGGGTTGCCATCGTCAGGCCGCTTCCGGTCCGGCTGTTCTCATGGCCTTCCAGATCACTCCCCAGCCGGCCCGCGTCGGTAGCACGGAGATCAGTCTTCAGTTGCGGGACGGCAACTCCAAACCACTTACAGGTGTGCACATCAACCTGGAGGCAGACATGTCGCATCCGGGCATGGCACCAGTGTTTGGCGAATCCACCGAGATAGGTGAGGGACGTTATCGAGGGAAAATCGGCTTCACGATGCCGGGCGACTGGGTCGTGCTGGTGCATATGACACTCCCGGACCAAAAGAGAGTCGAACGCCAAATCGACGTCAAGGGGGTCGAGGCGAAGTAGTTGGGAACCGAACCTTACAATCCGGCCCTCGAGATGTCGGAGCCAGCCAGTTTTGATTTGATGCGCGTTGGCGTGGTCGGCAGCCTTCTCCGCTGGCGTCATACGCGAACCCTGTTGCAGATTCCTCTCCTGGTTGTTGGCATCATCATGATCCTCCACGGACTTCTGGGGCCCACTCTTGCGCCGAAGAATCTTGCTACCACGCTGACGTGGGTGCACTTTCGCGGAGTGCTGGTGCTCGTGATCCTCGGCGCCGGTAATTTCTTCTGCCTGGCTTGCCCTTTTATGCTCGTTCGCAATATGGCGCGCCGTTTTTTCAAGCCCTTTGCGAATTGGCCGCGAAGACTGCGGAACAAGTGGCTGTCAGTGGGGCTGTTCGTTCTCATCCTGTTCCTCTACGAACTGTTTGATCTCTGGTCGTCACCCTGGTGGACCGCCTGGCTGATTGTTGCCTACTTTGCTGCCGTTCTCGTCATCGACGGGGTATTCAAGCACGCCTCATTTTGCAAGTTTGTTTGTCCTCTCGGGCAGTTCAACTTTGTGGCGTCGCTATTGTCTCCGCTGGAAATTAAGGTACGAGACGAGAACGTCTGTACAAGCTGCATCACGAAAGATTGCATTCGCGGGAAGCGAGGATCAGGAGCCGAGCTAGTTGTGATTCAGCGCGGTTGTGAACTCGCGCTCTTCCAGCCACTCAAGGTGGGTAACATGGATTGCACGTTCTGCCTGGATTGCGTCCATGCTTGTCCGCACGACAATGTCGGCATTATGACCCGGGTTCCCGCGGAAGAATTGATGATTGATCCGCAGCGTTCCGGTATCGGGTTGTTTTCGCGACGCAAGGATCTCGCGGCTCTAGCGATCGTGTTCACGTTCGGCGCGCTTCTGAATGCATTCGGAATGGTCAGTCCCGTCTATGTGATCGAGAGATGGCTGGCTGGCCTGATGCACGTAAGCCACGAAGCACCAGTTCTGGGAGTCATTTTCGGGTTCTTTTTGGTGCTGGAGCCGCTGGTTTTACTGGGTCTGGCAGCCTGGTTGACCCGCAGTTGGGGCGGTATCAGGCGTGCGCTCCTACCAACGGCTGTGCGATATAGCTACGCTCTGGTTCCCTTGGGATTTGGAATGTGGCTTGCCCATTACGGATTTCATTTGTTGACCGGCGTCCTTACGTTTATACCGGTCACGCAGAGCGCGCTTGCAAATTTGGGTCTCAATTTCATGGGCGATCCACGTTGGACCTGGACTGGCATTCCCGTCCGGTTTGTCCAACCGATCGAGCTGTGCTTTATCGGGCTCGGTTTTGCTGGATCACTTCTCGTGGCTTATCGCTTGTCGGAGAACGATTCACCCGATCATCCGCTGCGCCCCTTTCTGCCGTGGGCCGCAGTTCTTTTGCTCATTTGTCTCGCGGCGGTTTGGCTGATGTTTCAGCCGATGGAAATGCGCGCGACACTTATGATGAGTTAGGCTGTGGACCTGATCTATTTGAACGCATGTGGAATCTAGCGACCTTCGAAGGAACAAACTGGAACCGGGCCGCCTTGATCGCGGTTCTTTGCCTGACCATGGTGGTTCCAGCTAGTGCACACAACGGGCCGCCTTTCCCTATTGTGGAGAACAGGAGGGTAGGTCCGTTCGTCATTGCCCTGTGGACGCATCCCGATCTGGGGACAGGAACGTTCTTTGTCATCGTCGATCCAGCGGCCGGCGTGACGATGCCCAAGGATATCAAGGTGAAAATCGCGGTGCAGCCTGAAACGGGCCGGCTTCCAGAAGCGGTCTATGATATGTGGCGCGACCGCGTGCGTGATCATGTGCAATTCGATAACACTCAAGTAGAGTTCGATAAACAGGAATACTGGCGCGTTCGACTTGTGCTGGAAAGCTCGATGGGGGGCGGAGAAGTATTCTCCCGAGTGGAGCCCACACCGACCGGACTCGGAAAATGGGACCTGCTGCTTTACGCGTTCCCCTTCGCTTTCGTAATCTTCATGTGGTTCCGAGCGGTGTCAAAGCGTCGAAAACGCATGCGCAAAAACGTCAAAACGGTGCGGGCCGCAGTGGCGGGATCAACTGGGCCTCCGGCAAACAGCGTTACGGAGCGCGCACGGTCCTGACTAGTCGCAACGAACTCAAACCGAAACACCGTTTATTCAAGTCGACACAATATGGTTGAGAGAAGCCAAATATCGCTGGGAGCGGTTGCGGTAGTGCTGGCCCTGCTGACCGGGTGCCATTCTAGGGCTCGAACGCCCGTGCCGGGATCTGAGCCTTACGACAAGGCGGTTTCGACGTTCTACGTGGGACTGGCGGCTCTCCAGGTTGGTGATGATGTCCGCGCAGAGGAGAAACTCGCGGAGTTCGCCAAACTCGTGCCCGGCGAGCCTACGGGATGGGCGAACTGGGCGGTTTTGGCATTGCGCCAGAGAAACTATGACGCAGCATCGCAGAGGCTCGAACAGGCGCGCAACCTTGCCCCACAAAACGGTCACATTGAGTACTTGAGCGGCCTGATGGAAAGCGAACGTGGTCGCTCCGCGCAGGCCATTGCAGATCTGCGCAAGGCCTTTCACGACAATCCGGAGAATCTGCGTGCCGCCTACCAGCTCGCCCAGGAAATCGAACGCCAGGGAGACGCAGGCAGCGACGCAGAATTTCAGCAAGTCATCCAGATGATTCTGGCGGCGCGGCCCGACAATTTGGCCGCTCTGCTGGAATTGAGCCGCGTCGCCGCCAAACGTGAAGATCGTCCTACCTTACAATCCGCCCTGGCTGAAATCAGCAAACGTTCGAAGGATTGGCCGCGCGAGGTCCAACAGCAGCTTGCCGCCCTGCAGTCTGCAGTGGCGGGCTCGGACCTGCGTGCCGCTGCCACGCGGACGGTTTTTCTGCGAAATGTTCTGATGCGAGTCCCGGAATATCGGCAGAGCCTCTTCGCCATCAAGGCCCCACCGGGTGACGAGGCGGACCCCTTCACGCACTTTTTGCGAATGCAGTCTCCGGTCTTTGTGACTGCGCCTGAAGACAAATCGATTTCGTTTACGCCAGAGCCGCTCGCGGGTCCGAAAGGCGAACACTGGAATTGGATCGGAGCCATCTCGCTGGGAGTATTAGGCGCTCCTGTGGTTGCAGAGGCAAATAGCTACGAAGTGCAGTTGGCCACGCACGCAACGTTCCCGTTCCCGGGCGGCGATTCTCACGCTCCGCCGCTTCCCGAAAGCATCTTGCCCATCGACTACAACTACGACTTCAAGACCGACCTGGCTCTTGCAGGGGAAGGTGGATTTCGCCTGCTGCGCCAAGACGGCCCAAACAAATTCATCGATGTAACAGCAGCGACGAGACTCCCGAAGGCTGTTCTCGCCGCGAAATATTTGGGTGCATGGGCCGTCGACATTGAGGCTGACGGTGATCTGGATATCGTCCTCGGAACAACCAGCGGCGTCACGCCGGTGCTTAGGAATAACGGTGACGGCACCTTTGTCGTGATTCATCCCTTCGCAGGCGTATCAGGTTTGCGTGGATTTGCCTGGGGCGATTTCGACGGCGACGGCAATCCCGACGCAGCGATCATCGACGGGGCAAACCATCTTCATGTGTTTACCAATGAACGATCGGGACAGTTCCGGGAGCGCACCCTTCCGCCCAATCTGCCTCCCGTTAAGGCGGTTGCAGTTGCCGACGTGAACAACGACGGCCTTCTGGATCTGCTGGCGGTCGAATCCGACGGCTCGATTGTGCGGCTGTCGGATAAGAACGAAGGCCAAGCCTGGGACGTTGCCGTCATTGCAAATGTGCCGGATGCGTCGAAACGGCTTGCAGGTGAGGTGCGCCTTCGCATCGCAGATCTGGACAACAACGGGGCTCTCGATCTATTGCTTGCTGCTTGCACCAAGCCAGCTGGTTTGGACTCCGCTGGCAGTGTGATCTGGCTCGGCGATGGTCATGGCCAGTTCGCTTTGATCGGCGCCCAGGGACCCGATCGGGTTTTCGATGCCGCGGATGTGAAAGTCACAGGTCGTCTGGATCTCCTCGGACTTACGGCTGACGGCCAACCGATTCGTGCCGTCAATCACGGATCGAAAGACTACCACTGGCTGGTCGTACGGCCGCACGCCAAGCAAGCCACGGGTGACCAGCGCATTAATCCATTTGGTATCGGCGGCGAAATAGAAGTTCGCGCGGGTCTGCTGGTGCAAAAGCAACCCATCACCGGTCCACAACTGCACTTTGGACTCGGCGAACAAACACAAGCGGACATCGTACGGGTCATCTGGCCAAATGGCGCGGTGCGCGCCGAATTCGCTCAACGCTCCGATCAGGAGATCGTCACCGAGCAGCGACTGAAAGGTTCCTGTCCTTATCTATTCGCCTATAACGGCAAAGCGGTTGAGTTCGTGAAGGACGCTGTTCCGTGGAGTTCCGCCATTGGCTTGCGCATCAATACGCTTGGCACCGCTCGAGTGGAAGCGACCGAAGAGTGGTACAAGATACGAAGCGATCAACTCGTTCCCCACGAAGGCACCTACGACTTGCGTTTCACCGCCGAGTATTGGGAAGCCTATTATTACGATTATCTGGCCCTGATGGTCGTCGACCATCCCGACGGGACTGAGATATTCGACGACGAGCGTTTTGTGATCCCGCCAGCGAAGCTCGCCATCACCACGACGGGACCACTTCACAAGATCGTCCACGCAATTGACGACAATGGCGCCGATGTCACCGACATCGTGAGGGACTTGGACGAGCGCTATCTGGACACATTCGGCCGAGGACAGTATCAGGGCGTAACTCGCGATCATTATGTTGAAGTCGATCTAGGAAACGATGTGCCTCAGAGCGGCCCGCTGTACCTGATCGCGCAGGGTTGGATGCACCCAACCGATTCCTCCGTGAACGTGGCCATGGGGCAGGGTCATCACGAAGTGGCTCACGGACTAAGCCTCGAGGTGCCAGACGGAAAAGGTGGATGGGTCACGGCCCAGGCCAACCTGGGCTTTCCGGCCGGCCGAAAGAAGATCGTGCTGTTCGATCTGACTGATGTTTTCCGTCCCAACATGCCGCGGCGGGTGCGACTGCGGACCAATCTTGAAGTCTATTGGGACTCGATCGAGTGGGCCGTCGGACTTCCGGACACAAAACTGAACGTCACTCGGTTGGCCCCACTGACTGCGGACTTGCACTATCGCGGTTATTCGCTTATCCAGCAGCCGAATCTATCCTCGCCCGAAATTCCCGACTACAACCGGCTGGAAGGCAGCAAGCAGCGCTGGCGAGATCTTACGGGCTATTACACGCGATATGGCGACGTGCGCGAACTTCTGGCGCACGTGGATGATCGCTACGTCATCATGAACAGTGGCGACGAAATGTCGCTTCGGTTTGCCGAGCAGCCCGCGCCCCTGCCTGGGTGGGTGCGAGATTACATCATCGTGGGTGACGGCTGGATCAAAGATGGCGACTACAACTCGACGTTCGGCAAGACCGTGTTGCCTCTGCCATACCACGCTAAAAACCTTTACGTAACGCCACCGACGACGCTTGAGGACGAGTGGGTGTATCGCCACCATCCTGAAGATTGGCAGAACTATCAGACCCGCTACATATCGGACGAAATCTTTAAGAACGAGCTGAGAGATACCAAGTGACGCTGCGAGTGAAAAGAATCGCTCTGGCGATATTCTTCGTTGCGTTGCTAGCAACGCCGGCTGCGATGCGGTGGTGGTCCGCCCGTCACAACCGGGACTCCGCGCTGGATTCGACGACCGCGCTGGCACGCCACGGATTCTATCTGCAAGAAGTCTCGCATGCGGCGGGTGTCACCTTTGTCCATCAGGGGCCGACTCTCGACCACAAACTAGACCCGATCATGCCGGAAGTCGCGTCTATGGGTGCGGCGGTTTCCATCGTGGATTTTGATCGCGACGGCTGGCCCGACATTTATGTGACCAACAGTGCGATTGGCAGCAAGAACGCGCTTTATCACAACAATCACGACGGAACCTTTACCGATGTTGCAGAGCAAATGGGCATCGCCGACGTCAATCAGCCGGGCACCGGGGTCTCCATGGGCGCCGTCTGGGGAGACTACGACAATGACGGGTACGAAGATCTGTTCTTGTACAAGTGGGGGAAGCCGGAACTCTTTCACAACGAGCATGGCCGCGGCTTCACCCGCGTGACAGACACTTCGGGATTGCCACCGTGGGTGAACGCCAATACCGCTGTCTGGCTCGACTATGACGGCGACGGCAAGTTGGATCTGTTCATTGGCGGTTACTATTCCGAGAAGATCGACCTCTGGCACCTCAAGAATACCCAGATCATGCCGGAGAGCTTCGAGTACGCGAAGAACGGTGGCCGAAAGTATCTGCTTCGCAATTTGGGTGATGGCAAATTTGAAGACGTTACTGAGAAAGTTGGGATTGACAGTCACCGCTGGGCGCTGGCAGCTGCTGCTGCCGATTTGCGAGGCACCGGTCATCCGGATCTTTTCATTGCGAATGATTACGGCGTTTCCGAGTTGTACTTCAATGATGGCAAGCACTTCCGCGAAGTCGGCGAGCAAACGGGAGTCGGCTTCGCTCCCAAGAGCGGCATGAATGCGACATTCGGCGACATTTTGAATCGTGGCGAGTATTCGGTATACGTGAGCAACATTTCCGAAAACGGAGTGCTTATTCAAGGGAACAATCTATGGGTTCCGAAAGAGGGGACGTCGCGAAACGGCCTCAAATATGAGAATCTGGCACGCGATTTGGGGGTTGAACTCGGGGGCTGGAGTTTTGGCGCTCAGTTCGGCGACTTGAATAATGATGGCACGCTTGACCTGTTTCTCACCAACGGTTACGTCTCCCTCGATCCCAACCGTGATTACTGGTACGACTTTTCAAAAATTGCCGGCGGACATACGTCGATACTCTCGGATGCCCGCAACTGGCCTGCGATGGATGGGCGGAGCCTCTCCGGCTATCAGCACAAAGATGTATGGTTGAACGATGGTGCTGGTCATTTCGTGGACGTGGCGCAGTCGGTTGGTGTTACTGACACGCATGACGGACGTGCGGTGGCTCTTGCGGATTTATGGAACC